>Ga0197142_1002676_pt1 | contig 15403 bp, 10 predicted proteins | sample GBS60_MetaG_FD_148614 | JGI IMG/M metagenome (GOLD analysis project Ga0197142, IMG submission 148614) | Sediment microbial communities from Great Boiling Springs, Gerlach, Nevada, United States - GBS 60_MetaG | ecosystem: Environmental > Aquatic > Thermal springs > Hot (42-90C) > Sediment... | reverse complement strand
ATGCCGAGACCAGACCAGGTAAACGTAGTGGAGCATTTTGTGCATCTGTAAAAGCACTAAAAGAATCGAGAATCCTGATGAGTTTCGATGGGACACTTGACAACGTACTCACACTTGCACACGAACTTGGCCACGCATTCCACAATTACTGTTTGAAAGATGAGACGTCACTTAATAGCACGACACCAGCAACACTTGCAGAGACCGCTTCCATATTTAATGAAACACTATTGTTGAACATGATAAAGCTGGAGGCAAAAGAAGATGGTGAAAAACTCGCATTACTTGATAAAGAACTTTCCGATGCAGTGCAGATAATAATTGATATATACAGTAGGTTTTTGTTTGAAAAAGCGGTCTTTGAAAAGCGTACTTCCGGACCACTCAGTGTTGAAGAACTCAAAGAAATAATGCTCAATGCACAAAAAGAATCATATGGTGAAGGATTGAACAAAGAATTCTTGCATCCATACATGTGGCTTGTAAAACCACACTATTATTCACCAACATTCCATTTCTACAACTTCCCATACACATTTGGCATGCTCTTTGCACTTGGTGTTTATGCCAAACGTAACGAACCAGGATTCTTTGAGATGTACAAAAAACTTCTTGCATCAACAGGTAAAGGTACTGCCGAAGAAGTGGCAGCGAGTGTTGGAATAGATATAACCAAGAAGGAATTTTGGAAATCATCTTTGAATGTTATCGAAACTGCTGTTGAAGAATTTTTGAAAATATAGAAATATAGAAATATACAAGGAGTGAGTAGAATTGTCAAATGTAGGAAATTACGGATTTATTGAAAAAAGGCTCTTCGGATACACACAAGACAACATACCAGTCGATGAATACACACTTATCAATGCTAATGGATTAATGATGAAGGTCTTAACAATGGGTGGAATTGTCAGAGAGCTGTGGGTTCCAGATAAAGAAGGGAGATTTGTCGATATTGTACTTGGATTTGATAGCCTTGAAGAATACGAATGGAATACCGGCTACGTTGGTACAATAGTTGGAAGATATGCTAACAGGATAGCTTACGGAAGATTTGAGATAGATGGAGTTACCTATCAGCTTGCCATGAACGATGGGGGTGGAAAAAGACCGAATGCACTCCATGGTGGTGTCAAAGGTTTTAACAAAAGGGTTTGGAAGGCAAATGGAGAGATAACACCGGAAGGTCCAAAGATAACATTAAAACTCAAAAGCCATGATGGAGAAGAGGGATATCCGGGTAATTTAGACGTAACTGTGATATATACATTAACAAACAACAATGAATGGAAGATAGAATACTTTGCGAGCACAGATAAACCGACCATTGTTAATTTAACGCAGCACACATATTTCAACCTTAACGGAAGTGGGAAGATATATGACCACAAGATTCTTGTAAATGCTGAAAAATACACACCTGTGAATGAGAATTTAATACCAACAGGTGTGATTGCAAACGTTGGAGGAACTCCGTACGATTTGAGAAGAGAAAAGACTTTTGAAGAAGCGATTCAAGAGCTTTGCTCAGCTGAAAAAAATTTAAAAGGTTTCGATATTAACTATGTGTTGGAAGAACACAACTCAAAAACGGAAAAATTTGCAGCAAGAGTTGTAAGTGCAAAGACTGGAATAGCAATGGAAGTTTACACAACACAACCAGGTATTCAATTCTATACTGGAAACTACTTACCGGGTTTCCAAGGAAAATACGGACAAATTTACAACGAGCACACAGGATTCTGTCTTGAGACACAACACTTTCCAGATGCACCCAATCACGAGAATTTTCCAATAACTACACTAAGACATGGTGAACAATACTATCATATTAGTACGTTCAAATTCGAAAGTTGATCAAGACAATTTTGTTACGGTTGCAAGAAATATTAAATTAACACTATTTTCATCGTTGGCATATTGAAAATTAAAATACAAGTATGATATAATAAGCCGTGAAAAGTTATTTTTCTAAACTTTTAATATATTACGTGGTTTGTCAAATATAAAGTTAAAATAACAACAAAACTTGATATTTTTGTGAAACGCATAGATGTTCTTTATTTGAAATACTTCGTGGAAGATAATATCTTATGTACTTAATGTACAACCTATGCACGCTATTCATTGAACTGATAGCATCAACATTAACGGAGTGTTTTTTATAATGCGGATTCAAAAGATTAAGAAAGTACAGTTCGGATAACGCAGCAAATAGTGTATTTTTTAAATATCAAACATGATTTCTTTTAAAAACAACAGGGACTTTGACCTCAACACATGTAAAAAAATTATGAAATTTCCCTACAACTTGATTTTTGCAAAGAATTATGGTATAATCTACACCGAGTATCAATTGAATTGAGCGAAGGTAAAGCAGCATGTAAATTCATGTAAATTATGTAAATGCTTATAATGTCTTTGAGTGTTGGTTTTTAGATTGATTCAATAGATTGATTCAATTTTTATTCTTAAATACTATATTATTAGAATGCTTTTAGTTTTTTTTCTTAACAAAGGGGGTGTTTAGTTAAGAGGGGCTGCAAAGAAAGTGGTAAATGATATTTTACCTTCAAGATTTTTCAAACCTATTAGTTTTTACATCACAGGAGGAGGTGTCCTTATGAGGAAAGTTTCAGTATTGGCGGTTCTTTTGAGCCTCGTTTTAGTAAGTTTTGTTTTTGCAGGTCCAGAACCCAGAGCAGTATTAAAAGATTTAAGTAACGTTGCTATCATGGTTTCAGCACCAAACGGTCGTATAGCAGCATCAGGTGAAGCCGGCGAGCTGGTTCTTTTTGGTTTCAACAACCCAGCACAGAGATATTTCTTTGAGTCAAAGGTTACAGCTTTGGCTTTTTCACCAGACGGAAATGAGCTTGCTATCGGTTTTGAGAATGGTGCCGTTGAAGTCAGAGACCTTTCTGTAAAACTAGTCAGGAAACTTGGAGAAAGAGTAAGAACACAAAGAAAGATCGTTGCAGTAGACCTCAGCTCATTCATTGAAAAGAACAGGAGATACCTCGTTGTAGCATACGAAGACAGAATAGTTGAAGTTTACAATATCGCTACAACAAGCACTAAACCATTAAAGGAATTCCAAGTAGAGGAAGACGTCAAAGCAGTAACTGTAGTACCGAATCTGTCTGTAGAATTTGGGGCTGAACTTTACATTTTAACAGATACCAGAGTTGTTAAGTACTCAATTGCGGGTGAAGAAGGTGCAGTTCTAGAACTCGGTAATGTCACAGCATTTGCAAAGGACTTCCAGAATGGTTTTGTCGTTGCAACAGACGAAAATACGGTTAATTATGTAAGAAATTTAACGAAAGAAGGTAGACCACAAGTTTTAGCAACCAAGAGTTTTGATGCACCAGTTAAAGCAGTAGCCGTTAGTGCTTATCCAAGAGATGAAAGAATTCTTTTCGTTGCTCAGGAAGAGAATATATCGTTCTACGCACTGCCTCTTGATGGCGAAGAAGCTAAATTGTTGTGGAACTTATCATGGACAGACGTTCCTACAGCATATTTAGATGTTCTTTCTGCAACAATAGAACCACTAAGGCAAATTAAAACAAGAAAATTCAACAACGAGATTCCAGCATTTTCTTTTGTTCTTGGAACAACTGAAGAAATAGCCAAGTTCTCAATCGAAGCAAAAGGTGCAAGCACACTTGAAGCCTTTGTAAGTCTTTTGGAAGTCATCGATTACTATGGTATTGGAAGTTTAGATAAGGTAAAAGCTTCATGGGATGGATCAAGACTCTTTGTGCTTGATGGCCAAACATTGAAGTTATACGATTTGACGGCAAAGAATATTGAAGTTATAAAACCAGTAACACAAATTTTTGACGAGGTTGCAGACTTTGCAGCAGCAACTATTGGTGGTAAAGCATATGTTGTAGTAACAGATGGAGAAGAGGTTCTCATTCTTTCAGCAGCAACATTCGAAGAAGAATTTGCAAGCCAGTACACAGTAAAAGATAGATTCGTACCTGGATATGAAGTAAGAAGTGTAGAAATTGTAAGAAACGGCGATGATTGGTTTGCTTTGGCATTCCTTAGCAACGGCAGAATTTTGGCAAAGAACATTCAAACCGGTAAAGAATTTCTCCTCGGTAGAGTATTCAACAAAGAAGAAGAAGAAGTTGTTGAAATGAAGATTATCTACAGTGCAGTTGAGTCCAAGAATAGAGCATATGAACCATTTGTTGTTTCTTTAACAAATAAAGGCAGACTTAACTTCTGGAAACTCTTCACAGACGAACCAATAGTTACTGACCTTCCAATAACCCAAGTTAACGAGGCAATAGAAGATGTTCTTGCAGTTAGCCCGAATGGTGCATATATAGCAGTGGCAACAAAAGATTATATAAGAATCTACACGTTCAGATCATTACTTGACAAGACCACAAGAGTATTCAAAGATGTAAGAGAAATTGATGGTGCAACAGCAATTGCGTTCTCAAGCGATTCTTCAAAGCTTGTAATCGGTAAAGAAGATGGTACAGTTGTCTTTGTTGACCTCAACACTGACAATAGAGCATCCATAGATGCTCACTTCTCAGGAGTTGTCAAGGTTCTTGTAGCAGGTGACAAAGTTATAACAGTTGACGAAGAATCCTTTGTAAAGATTTGGTAATATTCTAACAGTTTTAAACAAACCCCCGGTTTTCCGGGGGTTTGCTTTTAGATATGCTATTTAGAATTGTGCTACCTATCTCATAGCGCTATGTCTTCACAAATACCACGACAAAAGTCCTCCATGTTACGGGTATTTTCTCTTCCTATTTCAAACTAACGATTTCAAGCTTGAGTGTTGTCTTATATCTTATATATTTATAAGCTACATATTACCGGCGACATCGAGAGTGCTAATCAAAACAGAAGGGTTTATTATTCCCATAAATGCTCTAAGGTCACTTCCCAATTCCTCAATGTTTTTAATCATTTCCAAGAAATTGCCTGAAATTGTTATCTGCTCAACTCCATGTGTGATTTGACCGCCTTCAACTCTGAATGCCTTTGCACCCAATGAGAAGTTACCGGAGATTGGATTGGCTCCTGAATGCATTCCTTCAATCTCAATGATTACAAGTCCATCGTCCAAGGTTTTGAGTAATTCGTCAAATGACTTGCTACCGGGTACAACGTAGAGATTGATTGGCTGGATACCAGTTCCCATAGCATTTCCCGTTGGTTCGACACCATCTTTCTTGGCTGTTTTTAAATTATGCAAGAATGTTTTAAAGACTCCATTTTCGATAATTGTCTTTTCTTTTGTAGGGACTCCTTGTGTGTCAAATGGAGCACTACTTATACTTAGCGGATGGTATGGTAAATCTTTGATACTTAGTACATCGCTACCTATCTTTTCTCCAATTTTTCCTTTTAAAGGAGACAAGTTCTTCTGAGCATTTTCTGCACTTATCATAGAAATCAGCAGGCCAAGTATATCTGAAAAGACATCGCTTCTGAGAATTACTCTGTATTTTCCACTCTTAACTGACTGAGAACCTACAAGTGCCAATGCTTCATCGCGTGCTTTTGTACCAACATGAACTGGGTCGAGTGCAATCGGGGTTCTACCAAGCGCAAATTCAACAGCCGACCTTGGCGATGTATCTTTTGCAACTGCCATTGCGTACATAAAACCTCCACCACTGACATATGATACATCAAGTCCAAGAGTGTTGGATAGTCGCATCTCGTTCATCTGTTGCCCGTAGACTGCCATATCGTTGATTACATCCGAGCTTTTTCTAATTTCTTCGTGTGCTTTCTCAACGTAAGAAATCCTTTCTTTTACGGAGAGTCTCTCGAAACTGCCATCATATGGCTCAATATCTAAGTATTCACCTTTTCCATCGTAGAAGTATTCAACATCTTCAGTATCGATTATTGAGATGTTACTAAGAGCATCTTCAAAAACTTTCTCAGGATCGTCGAGCGTCTCGGTATAGGACATACCAATTTTTCCGTCCTTTAGTAGTTGGAGCGTTATTTTGAATTTCCCGGCGTCTGTGTATTGATCCATCTCGCCGTTCTGGTATCTTACTTGGAAATTTTTATTCTGCGAATAGCTTATCTGTGCTTCTACTCCATGTGTTTTTGCAAGTGCAAATATCTTCTCTTTGAATTGTTCGAATGTCATGCATTTCGCCCCCCAACGATGATTTCCCTTACTTTTATCGTCGGTTGCCCAACGTCGGCTGGTATTGAACCGCTATATGAACCACACATACCCTGACCTCTTGCAACATCGTTTCCTACCATCTCAATTTTCTGAATAATTTCGTATCCTTTTCCTATCAGTGTAGCGCCTTTAACGGGCTTTGAAATCTTACCATTTTCGATTAAGTAACCTTCATTAACGGCAAAATTGAACTCTCCTGTTGCAGGGTTCACAGAACCTCCACCCATCGTCTTTGCATATAGCCCATATTCTACAGAAGCTATGATTTCCTCTGGATGATGGTCTCCGGGGAGTATGAATGTGTTACTCATTCTCGATGTTGGTGCGAATGTGTAATCTTGCCTTCTTCCACTTCCTGTTGAAGGCATTCCCATCCTTCTTGAACCAAGTTTGTCTATCATATATCCTTTAAGAACACCATTTTCTATCAATTTTATTCTTTGAGTTGGCGTTCCTTCATCGTCGATGTTTGCACTTCCCCAAGCATTTGGTATTGTTGCATCATCAACCGCACTGACGCATTCCGCCGCTACTTGCTGCCCGAGTTTTCCAGCAAAAACAGACATTCCACGGGCAACTGAAGATGCCTCTAACGCGTGTCCAACAGCCTCGTGGAAGATAACTCCGCCAAACTCATTTGAGATTACAACGGTCATTTTGCCAGCAGGTGCTGGTTGTGCGTCGACCATTCTTACAGCAATTCTCGCTGCTCTGATACCGGCTTGTTCAACATCGATTCTATCCAAAAATTCTGGTCCCATAGCTGCACCTGGTCCGTAAAATCCTGATTCCATCTGCCCGTCTTTCATTGCAACAGCATTAATCATTAATCGAGTACGAACCCTGTTATCTGTTGCATATATCCCTTCGGTATTTGCAACCAGTATATGCTGATTATAATCCCAATACCGAATGACAACCTGTGCAATAATTGGTGAGTAGTTCTTAGCTGATTCATAGGCTCTCTTCATGTAGTCTACTTTCGTTTCTTTCTTCACTTGTTCTGGTTTTAACAAAACAAAATGCTTATCTTCGAATTCGGCTTTTCTCAAATCAATAGAGAAATCTTTGAGTTTAACTTCTCCAAGTGCCTCTCCAACACGTCTGGCAACTGATAAGATATTATCTTTTGATAGATCATTAGTGTAAGCGTATATTGCCTTATCTCCAAGAAAACCCCTAATTCCGATACCAAACATTCTGCCAGTTTGTGCGACCTCTACTTTTCCATTCTTCAAATCGATATTTGTTGAATACCTATCTTCGACAAAGACTTCCGCAAAGTCGCCTCCATACCTTACAACCGTTGCCAAAATCTCTTCAACAAACGGTTTGTCAAATCGCTCTAACACAGTCTCACCCCTCTTCAATAAAATACAGATAAAATAGTTCGTATTACGAACTATAGGTTAATTATATCACATTTCTGGATAATTGCAAAAGTTTCTTAACGTCTTTCAAAGTAACTATCGAGCTGATTGAACGTGATTTTCATCATTATTGGTCTTCCGTGCGGACATGTGAGAAGATTTCGGTGTTTTATTTCGTTTATTAGCATGATAACTTCTTCCTCACTCAGTTTATCACCAGTCTTCACTGCGGCTTTACACGCCTTTGAGGCAAGAACATGCGAGATACTTTTGGGTTTATTAAATGGTACCCTGTATTCTTCGAGCAACTCTGTGAATGTCTCCTGTGCTTGTGTAATCTTTATCAGCGAAGGGATAGATTTTAAAATTACCTTTGTAGAGTTTTCAGATTGTTCGATAGTAAATTCAAAGCCGATGTTCAATAATTCCTCTGATATATTTTCAAGAACGTTTACTAAGCTCTTTCCAATATTAATCTCGACGGGAATGAGCAATTGAACGGATTCATAACTTTTCTCTTTCAACTGCTCATAAATTATTCTTTCATGGGCTGCGTGAAAATCTATGATTACAATCCCATCTACATCTTCGACGATTATATATCGATTCCTGATAATTGTGAATTGCCCTAACTTTTCAAGTTTTGACGAGGGTGATATTGTTGAGAAGTGTTCGGATGAAAAACTCGACTGCTCTCTATAACGTTTAGAGAGGGATTGATGTGATTTGGGTTCTTCGAATATAATATTCGCAAAGTTATTTTGCTTATCGAATACTGGATTTTTGCTGATACTTTCTGAAGTTTCTACGCTTTCTTTCACTTTTAAACTATTATTAGGAAGAGTATAAGAAGAGTCCTTAGCAGGATTTTCAATAAATATCATGTATCCTTCTATCTTTCTAATAGCTTCTCTTACACATCGAACAATGGCATCGTAAACTAAACGAGGTTCAGAGAACTTCACTTGTAATTTTTGTGGATGGATATTTACATCTACTTCTTGTGGCGGGACATTTATAAAGATAACAGCATAAGGATGGCTTCCTTCAACAAGCGACTCCCCGTATCCACGTTCAAGTGATAGGTGTAACAAATTATCTACAACGAATCGACCATTAACGAAGAACAATTGTCCTGTGCGATTTCTTCTGAAAAACTGAGGAGAGGAGATAATGCCTGTTACTTTTATATCTCCTTCGCAACTATCGATTAATTCATAGGTTTTTGCTTCAGGAAAGACCAATTTGAATCTTTCGATTAGATTTGATTGTGGTGCGTTGTATACAATCTCTTCATCTGTTTTGAAGACATACTTTATCTCTGGTTTTGTGAGAAGAAACCGTTCAATTATCTCGGTAACCATGCGCCTTTCCACCTTTTCAGAAGAGAGGAACTTTCGCCGTGCTGGAATATTGAAGAACAAATCATACACTTCTATTGTTGTGCCTTTTTCTCTAAATGTCTCAGAAACTTTCACAACCTTTCCACCAACCATTTCGAGCTTGTGTGACTCACTACCATTTGAAGTGGTTATCACAAGCCTTGAAACTTCACCTATGGAGGCAAGCGCTTCACCTCTGAAACCGTAGCTTGTAATGTTGTAAATATCTTCGATTGAAGAAATCTTACTCGTTGTGTACCTTTGAACAGAGAGTGCCAAATCCTCTTTCGACATACCCACGCCGTTATCAACAACCTTTATATAACTCTTTCCACCATCTCTAAGCTGGACTTCTATGGCAGAAGCCCCTGCATCGATCGAGTTTTCAACAAGTTCTTTAACAACCGATGCTGGGTTAATAACAACCTCACCAGCTGCGATTTTTGAGACAACTTCATCCGAGAGTTTACTAATCTTTCCAGAATTTACAGGATTACTCATTTAACCACTCTGCCTTTCTGAAGAATTTTTTAATATCCTATTTAATATCCTAATAATTTAATTATACCACTAATAAAAAAACTGCCGACTCCTTCTAAGAATCGGCAGGTGATGATTTAAACTAATGAGCTTTTTTTTACAGAAAGGATCCTTGAGAGATCTTAAGAAAAACATTACAACCCTCCAGAGAATGTTAACGCAATACCAATTCCAGGTGTTGAATTGTTTGTTGGGAATAGTGTATTAGTAGTTGCCGTGAGTTTCAAGTCTGCATTGAGCAGGAACAAGTTAGCTCCTATTCCAATCGTGTGTGCGTAATTTATTTGGTTGTATCCAAGAATGTAGTAAGCCCTTGCAATACCGATGTTCAATCCCGCGTAACCTTTTACTGCCCAGTTACCGTCGAGCCAGTAGCTTCCCATAACGCCCCACATGATGAATCCGTCGTTTTTGAGATAAGCTGTTATTTGGATTGGTGGAGTGATACTTACGGGAGTCAATAATCTTGCCACCATTGGTTCAGAAATGGAATAGGTTGCTTCAAACGTAATATCCGTCCCTTGTGCGGTGTATGTAGCTTTTCCATTACCGGTCACTTCAACTGCATACCATGCCTTTGCGGGCGTTATAACAATATTCCGCACTGCGACACCGAAGTTATCATTTCCATAGCCCAGTTCAACAGATAGACCGTAGTCTTCTAAGTGGCTAAGTTCGTCTATTAAACTGTCAATATTACCAGAGGCAATATCATTCAGTGATACTCGGCTGTAAGCACGAATCATTCCAATTGCATTAAGTTCGGCGTACGCTGGTGTTGAGGAGGATGTGTAACTTACGGTCACCGTAGTTTCTGTTGCGTCGCTGAAAAGTACAGGAACAAACGCATTTCCTGCTACGTAGAAATCTCCAAGCATCAAAGCAACGCCACCGTTCGCCATAATACTTGCGCTGAGAAAGCCTTCTTTTGTGTCATTGTAAGTGTGGTCGATAAGAGTATCTCCTACAAGCAACTCAGCAAACGTCTTTGGAAGATCCAAAGCTATATTACCGTCTACTCGCACGTAAGGAACAAGCCTGAGCGCCCCGAGTTTTAAATTAACATATGTTCCAAGACTAATAGGTGCAGACAGTTTAAAACCATTTGCTAAGGCATCAGCAAACGCATTTTCATCGATATCTACTTGTTCTTCATTCAAAAGAGCGTTGATGTTGTCCAGTGTTAGTATATTTTGCCCAAGTTCAAATTCTGCAAATGGAACAACCTTGATAAGCGCTGTTAAATCGTGTCTTACAAGCGACACATTTCCGAAAAGGCCAAATGGTTGAATCACAAAAGAAAACACTGACACTGAGAAAACAACAAGCAAAAAGACTAATATGCTGATTCTTCTCATCGCAATCACCTACCTTCAATTCCCAAGTCTGACTTCGGTTGCAACCTTCAAATCAACAGCAATGTAAGGAGCGATACTCAATCTACCGTTGTAGTTCAACGAAATTGTTGAATTTGCGGGAAGTAGTATTTCATACGGTACGTCGTTATTGGAAATTGCTTCAAGTTGTTCTTTTGTAATTTCAACAATTGGTGAGGACGCTCCAATAAATGCTGAAATCTCATCAGCATTATCGTCATCATCATCACCGAGTTTCAACACAGCTTGTAATCCTGTTGTATTTGAATAATATCCAAATTTCAGCTTTGCGTTGTCCAAAATATCTTTGACATCGTTAAGTGTGCTTAAATCAACTGTTCCGGATTTTATCAATATCTCATTCTCTCCTGTTGAGGCACTAAGTGGCAGTGCAAATTCGAGTGAGGCGGTAATTAAGCTGTCTTTCGTCAACGTGCCCGTGCCGGTTTCTATACTTATAGATAAGCTTAATGGTGCTCCTTCATTAATTAGTTCCTCTATAATATTTCCAATGTTTATTTTCTGACCTTTACTGACTTTAACTTCATTACCAGAAACGTTTAGAGTTACTGTTGCTGGAACAGTTGCTTCGGTTATGTTGAAAGTTACTGTGGCGTCAACGTTTAAACCTAAGTCTTTAACAAATGCAAAATCATCTTTGAAAATATCTCCAAAGTTTATTAATGTTCCAAAGTCTTGCTCAAAAGACTGACCTTTTAACTCAACCTCTGAGATTGAGAATTCTTCTATTACCGGCTGAATCACCAATTTTACTCCCTCTCTTATGTCCACATTACTCACCGTTACAGCGGAAGGGACAATGGGAGTTATTGTCATTGTAAAGTTGGTAAACGTTGAGAAATCAAAGACTTTGTCTACAGAACTCAGAACAATTGTGCCAGCTCCCGACAGGTTATATGTTCCATTTCCTGTGTCGAATATATTTGAATCAATATCTACAGAAACTCCGGAAACATTTGTTACATCGTAATTGAGTTTGACTTTAATTGTAGCTTTAACAGAATTTGCAAAATCCTTTACTGTTGAAGGTACTGGCTCGTTGATTGTTACAGGATCAATGCTGATACCTGTAATTTGTGCGTTTGCAATTTTTATCGTTTGGTCTTCGGGTAGTTCGAGCTCGTATGATATTTCGTTTGAACTAACATCGCCGCTTATCTGAGCATTTATTGCTGAAGGTAAGGAAATTCCGCCAAATGGCAATACGATTCCACCTGAAAGTGAAAGATTGTTACTTCCAAAAGTTCCTGATACAGCTGTGAGTGTTAGTCCGTTTAGTTTCAATAACATATAACCACTGTCGTTGGTAAAATTCACCGACTGGATGTTGCTTGGCAAAGGTACGGTTACACTTAATGGGTAGTTTTCTATTTTTGTTACATTAACATTTGGTGTGATTGTTATTGAAGGTGGTGTTCTCAAATCTGCGCTAACATTCCCTGAAAGCTCCACAGTTCCGTTGAGTACGATACCGTCACCTACTGTGAATAATTTAGTGCCATCAAATTCTATGTCGCATGTTAAGTTTGATGAGGAACCAGAACCTATCGTGGTTGTTCCAGATTTTGCCGTGTAACTTTGTGATATATTTCCACTAAATCCTAATATGTCCAAATTCAAATCAACATTACCGTCCAGTGCCAATTTCCAGGTTCCGGATGTAATTGGTATATTTTGTGTCACGTTGATTGAGATTTTTCCAGCCGAGAGTTGTGTTGTATCGAGGTTCTTGAAGTAGTCGACTTTTTGATTTAAGAACTTCAACGTAACTTGAGCAACGCCGGTGCTTGATGAATCAAACTTTAACTTAATATTCGATGATTTCTTGATCATTACGTTAGATAGATTCTTCGTGCCATTGATAGTAATCTGATACGTTGTGCCATCTACTATCAGAAATGCGTTAGAAGCGGAAACACCACTGATTGCAAATTGCACATCGACACTTTTTAGATTTGCTTCGCTAAAGATCAATGAGTTGAGCGCAACTGATGGTAATTCGATTATGTTTGTACCGTTTGTCACGGGTATTGATAGATTCTCAGCAATTGTAAAATCACCTATGTCTGTTGGAGCAACTGACATTGATTGTTGAACTGGTTGAACGGTTGGTAGCTGAATTTGCCCAGCGACTGATGAAAGGAAATATGAACTATCAATTCTGTACTCAAAACTCTCTCCAAAGTTCTGAAGTTGTGTTCTAAGAGTATTTTCTGCTTCTTGTAGAAACGTTCCCGGACTGTATTCGATGGATGTTGCGTACTGGATCGTTATGGGATCAGCTTTCAGAAAACTCAATCCACCAATGTTTTCTTGTAGCAAACTATCGACAAAATCGGATACTTTCAAATCTAAAGTTGTAATAGGGAACTCCAAATACTTCGTATACTGGACCTTTACCTTCTCAGGTGCTTTTTGAGGTAACTTAATACCGCACGAGAACAAGAGCAGACCTACAACTACAATGGTGAACATCAAGTATAACTTTCTCATTTAATAACACCTCCCTTTTGGAATAAAATACATTCTGTGCCATCTAATATTTAGACAATTAAGAAAGTATTTTCGTTCAATTTTATTCTCAGTACTTCTATTATAACTGATTTTTAAAAAAATATTGTAGGAAATTAATATTCTGTGGTAGAATATTTTATCTGGAAGATGGATATATTTCTCCTTAGCTACTTGGTTAACTACTTGATACCTCAGGAGGTTAGAAGATGGCTGGAATATTCAATTCGAATTTCGACACTTTAAAAACAGCTATGGATGTTCAACTCAAGAGACAAGAATTGCACGCACAGAATATAGCAAATGCAGAAACTCCTGGTTATAAAAGAAAATACGTAGCATTTGAAGAGTATCTGCAAGAATCGAAGATGAAATTGAAACTCTCTACAACAAGTCAGAAGCACCTGCCATCTTTTCCAAAAGTTATTACCGCAAAGCAAATTACAATGAAAGATACTTCTATAACGAATGATGGAAATAACGTTGACATAGACATGGAAGTTACGGAAATGACAAAAAATGCACTCAGATATCAAGTTCTCTCAAGACTCATGAGTATGAACCTTGACAGGTACAACACAGTAATTAGGAATACAAGGTAGTCGCGTTGTAAAATAATGTGAGAGGTGATATAATGCAGAGCGAATTCAATATAATGAATATTTCTTCAACTGGTTTATCGGCACAAAGATTTAGAATAGAGCTTATTTCAACGAACATAGCAAATTCAGAAACTACAAGAACGGCAAATGGAGAACCATACAGAAGAAAAGTTCCAGTCTTCCAAGAACTTGTGAGAAATATTCAAGGACGCAAAGAAAACTCTGGTGTTATCGTGAAAGAAATTTACGAAGACCCGTCTCAGTTCAGGATAGTTTACGATCCGACACATCCGGATGCAGATGAAAATGGATATGTTAGACTTCCGAATGTGAATATAATCCGCGAAATGGTAGATATGATAAACGCACAGAGAGCTTATGAAGCAAACGCAACGGCTATAAATACGACGAAGGCAATGATAACTTCTGCCCTGCAGATAGGGAGGTGAAGTAAATGGTAGATAGAATAGGTGGGATTAATCCGTTAAGACCAAATGTTACTGTTAATGTTAATAATCAAAAGCAAGGTGAGAGCGAATTCGGTAAAGTGCTCTCCGATGCGCTAAAGAACGTCAATGACCAGCAAAAGAATGTCGAAAAGCTGACTGATGATTTTGCAACAGGAAAGATTAGTAATATCCACGAGCTTATTGTTGAGGCCGAAAAGGCATCTGTGTCGCTGAGACTTACTGTTGAAGTTAGAAATAGGATTGTTGATGCTTATAGAGAGATTATGAGGATGCAGTTCTAATTTTTTGATTAATTTCTGTTTTTTAGTATTAAATTTATCTTTTGTCAGACGGCAATCAAAATTAAAAGCGGGGCTTAAGCCCCGCTTTGTCGTTATACTTTCTCGATTATTGTCCCATAACAAATGGAAGAACAAGAGCTACTGCACCAAGAACAACACCCAACCAAGCAATTATGTTGACATTGTTAACCTTTTCCTCAACTGCTTTTGCATCTGCTTTTGTGTCAACTTTTGCATTGAGTTCTTTAATTGCTGTATCAACAGATTCTTTGTCTGCTTTTTCTGCCATTGCCATCTCGAATTCTTCGGTTGACACTTTTGTTCCAATCATTTCGTACATTGTGCTCGCATATTCTTCGAGTAAATCTACTCTGTTTGAAAGGACTTCAATTAACGGTTGTATTTCGCCAAGTAATTCTTCCTTAACTTCAGCCTTTGCTCCATCCACTGATACTTCAACATAGGAAGTAAGTCTATTCTCAACTGCTGCAAGGTTTGCAGAAAGTTCATATAGCATATCTCTAATTGCTGGTAATCCTGTTTCGATTGTGCTTCTTATGTTCAAAACGTCTGTCTCTATTGCTGAGATTCTTTCGTCAAGTTCTGCCATTAAAATCTCTATCTCGTCCACTGATGCTTTCGTTCCAAGTGTTTCAT
>Ga0197142_1002675_pt1 | contig 15408 bp, 9 predicted proteins | sample GBS60_MetaG_FD_148614 | JGI IMG/M metagenome (GOLD analysis project Ga0197142, IMG submission 148614) | Sediment microbial communities from Great Boiling Springs, Gerlach, Nevada, United States - GBS 60_MetaG | ecosystem: Environmental > Aquatic > Thermal springs > Hot (42-90C) > Sediment... | reverse complement strand
GCTGACGAGATCTTGTTTGGGCGCTTGCAGAATGGCGGGCGCGTCGAGGTGGATGCCGTGGGCGGTAGGCTCGCCTTCCGCTACGAGCCTCTTTCCGAAGCGCGGCCAGTGGGCGCAGCCGACATCGATTGACTCGCCTCGAGGCAAACCTGAGCTTTTCCGTTGGCGTTCCGCGCCCGTAAGAGGCGGCAGGTTTAGCTGGAATCTTCGGATTTGAAGGGAGGGCTGCTTCCACTTCGAGTGTGGACGCTCCGGAGGAAAGCCCCGTTGCAATGGGTGAATCATGCGGGCAAGGACAACACCATGAGAGCGCGTCGGGTCGCGAGCATCGCTGCGCTACTGGTGTTTTTTTGGGGGGGAGGCGCAGCACTCGGGCGCTGGGAGAGCGAGCGAGACAACAAGAGCGAGGCAGAACTCGGCCAATTGGACGAACGAAAACTCTTCGAAGAAGCGTTTGACGTGTGCGTCCGCCGAGCGGTGCTTGCAAAGGGTCCGCGCGGGGGAGCTACCGAGGCTACCCTGGCGGCAGCCGAAGAGTACCTGTTGCGTATCGAGGCGACTGTACGGCAAAAGATAGGCACTGTTCCTGGGTGGTTACGCGACCTCTCCTTCGCGCGTTCGACGAAAGACTGCCAAAATGTGTTCCGAGCGTTCTTGAGTGGAGAAACGGCTCCTGAAACGAAACCGGCGCCCGTTACTCCAGACGTTTCGGAAAGGATACGCACGGGTACTCCCCGAACGACTCCGCGCCCCACGCGGGCCACTGCCCGGGAACCCGCACCTAAAAGGATGCCCAACGGACCGCGTGGGCAAGGTGTTCTACCGACACCCACTAGAGTGATTCGGGTTCCTGCATTCCCTTTGCTGTGGGAAACTCCGACACCCGCGCGCGTAGCGCCCCTGCCGAAACCTAGAACGCCAAAGGGCGCAGTGAGTCCAAGAGCGAAGGGTACAGGCGTTGCCGCAGAAAGCGCGGTTCCAGGGGTGTCCGCCCCCACCAAGCCCCCCCAGCCCTCGCCCCGCACATCCGAAGAAGTCACGGATGAATTACCCCCGTGGTTTCGTTGATGCGGCTCTTTGGGTGGCCGTGGGAGAAGCGGTAAGCCCGGGTTGACGAGGAGGCTCGGTCCGACACACCATGCCCCTGCGGCTTGGTTCGTGGTCAGGGGCGGCAAGGCGACTGCTCGGCAGCCGCTGGACAACAGAATGACCTCGTGCAGTCCACCGGTACCCCCGGCACGTCGCACGATACACGGCTCGAGGCCTGGCCGCGACGGAGCGGCGTTCGTTGGAGGCAGCCGAGAAATCCTGTGTGTGATCGAGCACGCGCTGCGTCTTGTTCGGCAAGCACCCAGGGGGGAACCGCCTGCTGCACCTTGCTGTGTGGATACGTCCCGTGAGGCGAAGGCAGGGCGCTGCCGAACGTTCAAGAATGGCAGCTAGTCGGAAGCTGGGGCAGTTGCGGGTTGTGCGGGTCTAGTTTGCCACGCTCGTACCCACACCTTGGCTGCCTCGAAGAGGATCAGCGCCACGAGGAGAAGGAAGAACCCGGTCACCGCAGCGTCTAGCCGGAGGTTGAAGATTTGCGCCCTAGTGGCTCGTATCTTCTCCGCTGCAATCGCCCCAGAAGCCAGTTGGCTTTCGAGGTACTGTGCCTGCGCCAGAAAGCCGAGGTTCGGGTCGGAAGAAAACATTTTTTGGTAGCCTGCGGTGAAGGTAACCACTAACAACCAGGCGAGCGGAACAAGCGTGACCCATAGGTACCGGGTCTTCCCTTCCCGCACGAGAATCGTCGTCATGACCACGAGCGCAATCGCTGCAAGCAGCTGATTGGCGATGCCAAACAAGGGCCAGAGGATGTTGATCCCACCAAGCGGATCTACCACTCCCTGATACAAGAAGTACCCCCAGGCCGCGACGACCAGTGTGCTGGTAAGCAGAATGCTTGGGTACCACGCGGTGCGCCCGAGCGCTGGCCAAAGGTTCCCGAGCAGGTCTTGCAACATGAAGCGCCCCACCCGGGTCCCAGCATCGAGAGTGGTCAGGATGAACAGCGCCTCGAACATGATTGCAAAGTGGTACCAAAGCGCGATTGCGGTTCCGCTGACAGCGTTGGCAAAGATGTACGCCATGCCCACCGCGAGGCTTGGCGCTCCGCCAGTGCGTGCAAACACCGTATGTTCCCCGATGTCCCGAGCTAGCTGGTTCATTTCTTCCACGGTGACCGGAAATCCCCACGATGTGATCTTTGCGGTGGCAACCACCGGATCGGAGCCCACAACTCCAGCAGGACTATTGATCGCAAAGTACACCCCAGGTTTGAGCGATGCGGCTGCAATCATAGCCATGATGGCCACGAAGGACTCCAACAGCATACACCCGTACCCGATCATCGGCGCGTCGGTTTCTCGCCTCAGTAACTTTGGGGTCGTTCCTGAAGAGATGAGCGAGTGGAATCCCGAGATCGCTCCGCAAGCAATTGTGATGAAGCAAAATGGGAAAACTTTACCGGCGAAGATCGGACCCGTTCCGTCAACGAACTGCGTGACAGCCGGCAATTCGATTTCCGGCCGCATTACCAGAATGCCTAAAGCCAGCCCGAAGACCGTGCCGAGTTTGACAAAGGTGGATAGGTAATCGCGCGGAGCGAGCAGAAGCCACACAGGCACAACCGAGGCAGCAAACCCGTATAGAATAATGGCCCATGCGAGCTGCGGTCCCGTCAGGGTAAACATCGGCCCTAACACGGGATGCTGATCGACCCACCGCCCCCCAATGAGGGCCAGGAACAAGAGCACGAGCCCTAGAATCGTTCCCCCGAGGACGTCGTGAGGACGTACCCACCGCATATACGCACCCATGATCATGGCAATGGGAATCGTGGCTCCCACCGTAAACGTGCCCCAAGGGCTGTGGCGGAGCGCGTTGACGACAACCAGCGCCAGCACCGCAATGAGAATGATCATGATCGAAAACACTCCAACGAGCGCTGCAAAGCCACCGATCGGCCCAATTTCGTCTTTGGCCATTTGCCCGAGCGAGCGTCCTCCACGCCTCAGGCTACCGCAGAGCACACAGAAGTCCTGCACAGCGCCCCCGAGCACGACACCAGCGAGGATCCATAGTGTGCCCGGTAGGTAACCGAACTGTGCGGCTAGGGTTGGCCCGATGAGGGGTCCGGGACCGGCAATCGCCGCGAAGTGGTGGCCGAAAACGACCCATCGGTTGGTGGGCACGAAGTCACGACCGTCGTTGATGACCTCCGCAGGAGTAGGTCGGCAAGCATCCAGGGCGAATACCTTGGCCGCAAGGAAGGCGCTGTAAAAGCGATACGCAACCACGTATACAGCGACAGCCGCAACGAGAAACCAAACCGCGTTGACGGTTTCGCCACGCCACACCGCAATGGTCGCTAAGGCATACGCGCCAGCGAGTCCGACTCCAATCCATGCCAATGCCCGCAACAGTCGCATGCGTTCCTCCGGTTGTATGCTGTCGTTTCCGTAGCTCTACTAGTTTTGCCCGGCCTCCCGAAACAGCCGGCAAGTGCTCCTTGTGTCAACTGCACCGCAGGGACGCAATGCCAGCGCAGTCTCGCAGACCGGACTCATCTCCGCCGAACCGTGCGCAGTATTTCAACGGAAAGTTTCTCTTCCCTGACAACGCATTGTTGCAGGGACGCGAAAAGACTCCTTTTTTCAGATTTGCCCGCGCGGACACGCCTTTTTGAAACGGCGTGTGGCGTTCCCCAGCGTTTTCTATCTGCACGCGCGTTCTTGAGCGTGGGTGCCACCGGGCGTAACGTACATTGAGGAGGCATTGCCATGGAGGCTCACTTGCAGTCGTTGTTTGACTTGACGGGTAAGGTTGCGCTCGTCACCGGTGGGAGTCGCGGATTGGGGCGGGAGATGGTCCGAGCATTCGCTGCTGCTGGGGCCGACGTGGTGGTGGCAAGTCGCAAACTGGAGAACTGCGTCCGTGCGGCAGAAGAAGTGCGGGCTTTGGGGCGCAAGGCCTTGCCCTTTGCGTGCCATGTCGGGCGTTGGGAGGAGATCGATCGCTTGGTAGACGCTGCTTACGGGGAATTTGGCCGCGTGGACATCTTGGTGAACAACGCAGGCATGTCTCCGCTGTATCCATCGTTGCGCGATGTGAGCGAGGATCTCTTCGACAAGGTGTTGGCGGTGAACTTGAAGGGACCTTTCCGTTTGGCCAGCGTGATCGGCACACGAATGGTCGAAGGCAGTGGAGGGGTGATCATCAATGTTACAAGCGTGGCAGCGGAGCGACCTACTCCTTTTGAGGCGCCGTATGCTGCTGCGAAAGCAGGCTTGAACACGTTGACCGTCGCCTTTGCGCACGCGTTCGGCCCCAAAGTACGCGTGAACGCCATCGAGGCGGGTCCGTTTGGTACCGACGTCGCTCGATACTGGGATCGGGAGGCCGTGGAGAATTATGTGCAAAGCCAGGCGGCGCTCCGTCGCATTGGTAAGCCGCACGAGATCGTCGGGACAGCGTTATACTTGGCGAGCGATGCTTCCAGCTTCACGACCGGGGCGATCGTGCGGGTTGATGGCGGGATGCGCTAGGCATGCTTCAGTGGACGGAAGGAAAGTGCGCTCGGCCACGCTGGCTCTGTCCGGGCCCTCCGGCTGCTGGCGGAGGATTTCCGTTGGGTGCTGGCGGTGCCGTGGACCCGAACGCAAGGAACGCCTCTACCGTTTCCACCAAGCGCTGAGCTTGGATGGGTTTGGGAATATACCCGTCCATTCCTGCTGCTAAGCAGCGCTCTTGATCGGCGGGAAGGAAATGGGCGGTGAGCGCTACAATGGGAACTCGCGGTCGGTCCACGGGTTCGGTGGCGCGAATCGCCTGGGCTGCCGTAAAGCCATCCATCACGGGCATTTGCAGGTCCATGAGGACCAGGTCGAAGTCGTGTTTTTGCAGGGCGGCCACGGCCTCGGCACCATTGCCCACCACAACGACCTCGTAGCCGCGTGGTTCGAGTAGCCGCCTAACGAGTTGTTGGTTCATCGGATTGTCTTCGGCAACGAGGATTCGCCGAGGGCCGCTGCGTGCGGGCGAACGTGCGGCGGTGTCATGGAGCAGGCGGAAGAACGATTGCGGGCGGCTTGCCGGACTCAACGCGGCGACAACGGCCCGATACAGTTCGTCGTATTTCGGCGGCCGGATGATCGGTGGGCCCAACCCGATGGCTCGGGCACGAGCAGCGTCTCCGACAGCCGTACTGTCAGTAAGGAGCACGATGTGTGGGGTTTCGTAGCGCGGTGTTGTGACCATCAGTTCTGCGAGCGCAAGACCGCTCTGATCCGGCAGCTCGCTGCTGAGAAAAACGAGGCGGTACGGTGCGGCTTCGTCTACAGCGCGATCCAGCAGCGCACGCGCTTCGGCAGCCGTGCTGGCAACTGCAACTCGCAGACTCCATCCTGCGAGAATTTCGGTGAGCACGTTGCGGGTGATTCTGTGAGGTTCGACTAACAAGACTTTCGTACTTGTGGAGAATGGTAGGCCTTGGGGAACGGTGGAAGCGATCGTAGAGGTTGGCGCGTAACGGGCGGTAAAGTGGAAATGAGAGCCCTTTCCAGGATCGCTCGCGTACCAAATCGTTCCACCCATGGCGGACACCAATCGCCTTGTGATGGCAAGCCCCAGACCCAGCCCCGTTCGGCTAATGCCGCTGACTTCGGCGTCGCTTTCGAACGGCTCGAAAAGGTGTTGCTGTCGGTCAGGAGGGATGCCTACACCGGTGTCACGAACCGCGAAGTGCAAGACCACCTCCTGAGCCGAGGGCGGTCCCTGACACTCGATTTCCAAAAAAACGTGGCCCACTTCCGTAAATTTAATGGCGTTGCCGACCAAGTTGGCGAGCACCTGCTGCAAGCGGGCGGGGTCACCAACGAGGGTGTCTGGCACGTCGGGCGCCACGCGCCACGCGAGTTCCAGACCTTTCTGGTGAGCGCGGATTGCGAGTCCTTTCACGATCTCGCCAACCCGCTCGCGCAAGGAAAACGGAATTGGTTCGAGCGCGAAAGCCCCACTTTCCATACGGGATAAGTCCAGGACGTCGTTCACCAGGGCGAGCAAAGTGTCAGCCGACATCCGTACGATCTCTAAATATTCGCGCTGTTCTTCGCTCAGATCCGTCTCCAGCGCGATTTGCGTCATCCCGATGATTCCGTTCAGCGGTGTTCGAAGTTCGTGACTCATGTTCGCGAGGAACCGCGTCTTCGCTTCGTTTGCCTGCTCCGCGGCGGTGCGTGCAGCGCGCAGTTCGGCCTCGACGCGTTCGCGCTCCTCGCGAAACCGCTGTAGCTCTGTGGCCACATAGACCGAGGCCAAAAAAGCAACCAGAGCGGTCACGTAGCCATAACCTAGGGCTGACCAAGGGATGGGTTGAAGTCCCCAGAAATGGAACGCGAGTGCGGCTGTCCCAAAGCACACCGCAACGAACTGTTCCTGCCATCGCCACGGCAACACCGTTGCAGCCGCCAACGCGAGGATCGCGAGAACAAAGGGAACGGTGTTCGGGTCGCGGACGATGATTCCCGCCGTAGCCGCAGTTGTGCTGAGCACCGCGAACAGTGCAAGCGCGACCACGGCGAGCATGCTGCGCGATCGCAGCCTGCCGACCAGCGCCCGGCCGCCAAGAACGGCGGTGAACTCAACGAACTTTAGGGCGTAGAGACTTTGTATGTGCTCCCTGCTCCAGAACCACTCGGCAACAGCAAAGCCAACGAGCGCGATCGCGATCAAAAAAAGGGCGCGTCGCAAGCGTTGCACAAACAAGTGTTCGGACGAAATCGACCGTTCGACACCCACCACGTTCCCCCCTTTCGTTACGTCCGTACTGGGTCATGGTGCGAAAGCCAGGCGTGGGAGTGGAGAGCCGGCTTTTGCAGCCAAAGGTGTGTTCTTTGGTTCTTGCGCACACGAAAGAGCGGCAATGCGCAAGGCGCATGCCATCACGCACGATACTCGGGAAAAGGTCCCAGTTGTAAGCAACGAGGCCGAGCGGTGTCCGCGCGACAACAAAATTGAACGATTACGGACGAAAACGTTCGCCACGGTTGAAGGAGTTTCCTCAAAGGTGGCGTTGGCGGCTCAGCGCAATGCGCTACGGTTTCACCAGTGAGACCACGGTCGCGTTACCGTTTGTCGTCACTCGGTAACCGATAGGCTGATGCAAATCCACCACGACCCGCGTGACAGGAGGATCGGTGTGGCTTGCTCCAATGCGAACTTGCCGGATCCAAGCTCCGTCACCCGCCAAGGTTTCCGGCACTGGCCCCGGGCGGACTCCCGGCAAATCGAGGTAAAAACGGTCCGCTGCTTCTTGGCGAAAAACGCGCGGTCGAGCGGGAGCACTGGTTTGGATCACTAGGCGTGGAAGCCCGAAATTGCGGTGGATTTCAACCTTCTGCAGCGCGGCGACCTCTTGCGGTAATACGAGTGCCAGCTTTTCTTGCCACTCTTCCGTAGTCGGTAGCTGCTTTTCTTCATGAGCGATGGGAACCAGGGCGCGGTTGCGGCTGTGGTACGTATGGAGCACCCGTTCCCCATGGAAATAGATTGCGGCAACGTAGTCGGGCCCCATCGCGGCAGCCACGAGTTCGCCGTTGCCAGCATGGGCCCCATTGACCAGAGGCGCAAACAACTCGCGCCACTCCGATGGCGGTTTGTACGAAAGGGTCTCGGCGATCACCACAGGCGTGAGCTGTGGAGAGACCAACTGCGCGAGTTGCAGCAAATCTTCCTCGCGCATGACTACGCAGCCCCGCGTTTCTCGAGGCCGGAAGGGCTGGGTCAGGCGGTCGCTGCCGTGAATCCAAATGCCGTGTCCGTCCCGGCCGCGGATGCGGTCCCAAGCGTTCGGATAATCCAAGGGGAGAGCAAATGCGCCGTACATTGCCGGCAGTTTTTCTCCGGGGATGAGGTCTTGGACGGTGTACACTCCATCAGGCGTACGCAAATCTCCGCGGCGTTGTTTCTCGCCGGAGGCTTGTCCGGTGGTCACGGGGTAGGTGCGTTCGAGCACAATGCCCGTGGTCGTCCAGCGGTATAGACGCGCGGTCTGCGCGCGTTTTTCCACGACCAGGCCATAGGGGGAGCGTTCGCTAAGAAGGAGCGGCGGGACCAGTTCTGCCCCCGCCCGCTCTGTCCCCTCGATGCGGTGGCGCAAGAGGTTTTTCACTTCTGGATTTAGCTCGGCAAGGGCAGCCACGGCGCGTAGCCGGCGCGCAACGTCGGGGTCGTTCGGTTCGCGGCGAAGCTGCGCCTCCAGCTCGGCCCATGCCTGAGCCAAGTAAAAGTCCGCAAGAGTCATACGGAACTTTGGGTCCAACGTAGCCGCGCGTTCGAACTCCGCACGGGCTTCTCGGTTTTGTCCGAGCGTTGCGTACAGATAGCCAAGCAGGCGGTGGGTGTAAGCCGATCCTGGGCGTAGTCGCGCCGCTTCTTCTGCGGCTTTGACGGCCTCCCTGAGGTTCCCCTCTCGAAATTGTTGTTCTGCCCGCCGAAGCCATTCGTCGCTGCCCATCTTCATCCAGTCGAGCAGCATGTCGCTAACGGAACGGTGGTCGCTTTCTGCCCGCGAAGGCAGACTCGAAGCCATAAAAACCAACCCGAACACCAGGGCACTGACAAACATCCGCCAGGATCTTTGCGCGCTCAATTCTTCCTCCTCGAACCGCGGATCTCCACCGCCCCATGATTTTGTCGAGACCGCGACTTCCGCGCAACCGAAAGTTGCAAGGAGAGCCGAATTTGCGCGTTTCATGTTCTTCGACTATCCCAACGCGCCGCCGAGGGGAACGATGAAGCAACTTGAGCTGGGGTTACAACTTGGATACTGGGGGGCTCGCCCGCCGGAGCGTTTCGTGGAAACCGCTCAGGAAGCGGAGCGCCTGGGATACTCGGCGGTGTTCACCGCAGAAGCTTGGGGTTCCGATGCGTTCACGCCCCTTGCTTGGATTGGTGCCCACACATCGCGGATCCGGCTGGGTACCGCGATTGCCCAAATCTCGGCGCGGACTCCAACGGCGACAGCGATGGCTGCTCTCACTCTCGATCATCTCTCTGGAGGACGCGTAATCCTGGGCTTGGGAGTATCCGGACCACAGGTCGTGGAAGGCTGGTATGGCCAGCCGTTCGGACAGCCCTTGGCGCGGACGCGCGAGTACATTTCCATTATCCGACAGGTGCTTCGTCGAGAGGGCCCTGTGACAAATGCCGGTCCGCATTACCCATTGCCGTATTCGGGCCCTGGTGCCTGGGGTTTGGGAAAGCCGTTGCGCTCGATCACTCATCCGCTGCGCAGCGACTTGCCCATTTGGTTGGGTGCCGAGGGACCCAAGAATGTCGCCTTGGCTGCGGAAATCTGTGATGGGTGGTTCCCCCTTTATTACTCTCCGTACCGTCCGGAGGTGTACGCCGATCAAATTCGGCACGCCAAGCCGGGGTTTGCCATCGCACCGCTCGTATTCGTCAACATCGGTACCGACGTGGCAACTGCATTGCTGCCCGTGAAAGCCATGCTTGGCTTTTACATTGGCGGAATGGGGGCGAGGAAACGCAACTTTCACAAGGAACTCATGGCGCGGATGGGTTTCGAGGCAGAAGCCAACCGCATTCAGGAGTTGTTTTTCGAAAACCGCCGTGACGAAGCTGTGGCCACTGTGCCCGACCAGTTTGCCGACGAGATTTCCCTGGTGGGGCCGAAGGAACGCATTCGCGACCGATTGCAGGCTTGGCGAGAAAGTCCGGTGACGATGCTCCTCATCATGTCTCACGACCCGAGCGTGATCCGTACAATGGCGGAACTCGTGCTCGGTTGAGCGTGCGCACGCCGAGATCTCAAAAGAACGCGCGCTGCGCGCTGCGCCAGCGGTGGTCGAAGCGCCAGAGACCAAAGGAACGAGCAATCGCTTCCAGCTCGTCTCGAAGTTGGTGCACTCCGCCCGTGTAAAGCTCCGGGTACTTTCCTCGCGTGACTGCGCCGGCTGGGTGGTACTGATCCATCAGATTCACATAGGTGTCGGTCGACACTTCCTGCGCCAAAATCCGCAGCACGTCGATGCTGTCGTCGCGTCCGCCTGGCATCACGAGGTGGCGGACCAGGACCCCGCGGCACGCGAGCCCATTAGGATCGAACCGGAGCGGTCCGACTTGGCGGTGCATCTCCCGGATCACCTGGCGGGCCACCTGTGGGTAGTCGGGGGCCTTCAAATATCGCCTTGCGAACTCTGGGGACGCCGTCTTGAAGTCCGGCATGTAAACGTCGACTACGCCGTCGAGAAGTTCGAGGCTGGTTAGAGAATCGTACGCGCTTGTGTTGTACACGAGAGGTACGTGCAGGCCCTCACGGGCTGCTAGAAACACCGCTTCCAAAACCTGCGGCACGACGTGCTCCGGCGTAACCAAGTTGATGTTGTGGCAACCCTCTTGTTGGAGGCGCAGAAACAGGGCGGCGAGCTCTTCAGCGCCCAGCTCTTGTCCTTCACCTGCTTGGCTCACGCCCCAGTTTTGGCAGAACACACATCGGAGATTGCAAAAGGAGAAGAACACCGTACCGGAGCCGTTCCATCCGCGCAGGCAATCTTCTTCGCCGAAATGGGGAAACGCTGAGGCTACGCGAGCCCACCTTCCCGTGAAGCATGCCGTCCCTTTCGGGATGTAGGCGGGAACGCGGCGTTCGGTTCCTCGGTGCTCCAAATCCTCCGCGCTTGTGGCGTCTGGGATGGCGTGTAGCCGATCGACACGGCAAAGACGTGGACACATCGTGCAGCGCTCCAGCTCCCGCAAGGCTCGGTAAACACGCCTTTCTAGCTCTCCGCTGCGGAGCAAGCGTAGATACCCCGGCTCAGGCGGGCTAGGCAGGATGAACTTGGAAATTTCGTCGGGGAGCGAACCCATTCCTTGGTTGCGGAAGCTGATTTGCACTGCGTGCCGAATGTAGCGATTGGCCGCGGGGTGCGGCAGTTCCTGATTCCCCAGGCAGGCCGACGAGCCGGTCGTCGATGATCTCCGGAGCCTACCGCGCCATTGGTTTCGTCGGTTCGACCCACCTTGCGGCGACCGTGGCCCACCTGCCGAAAGCGTCGGGCCTACTGTGCTACGAAGGTAGTCGTGACCTCGATGTCTCCCAAGGTTTGCTGCCCCAGTGCCGTGAAAGCGCCACCCAACGTGAGCCCGGTGATGTTTCCAGCACTCAGGCTCTCGCAGCTTGTCGTCTGGCTTTGCAAGCATCTCGGCTGCGCAGGATACGCCGGGTCGTCGTTCTTGCACAACACCGTAGCGCAGGCCAGGCCGGTCGTGAGCAGGAAAGGGTTCGGTATTCCGCGCGAAGTCGGCGGATCTGCATCCGTGCAAAAAGTGGGCTGACAAGCGCCAATGGAAGTGCCGATGCTCATGGCGCTTGCAACGAGCATGCTCCCAGGGTTGCCAATCCCCGACAAGGTTAATTGCACCGGCCCGCCGGGTTCCCCAGCCTCCGGACAACTGTTCTGCCTGACATCAACGTTGATTCCTTCGAGGCTTTCGCAGCCCATCACGCCGGCGGCGGAGTTGCCCGGGCCGAACACGGCCGTGCACGGTCGATTCGACGGGCACTGAGCAGGGAAAGTCGCGAATCCCGCGGTGCACGACTCGGTGAAGGAGCCGTCGGGATTGAAAATAGCACCACCGCACGTCTTGTACTCCGCACCGCGCACGCAGGCACAAGCCAAGGTCGCAATCGGGATTTGGTTGAACTGAACGCTTGCCGCCGGAACCACCACAGGAACTTGCCCAGCGCGTTCCTTTCCAGTCTTGAGCTGCTGCGAACCACTGAGACGTAAGCCGATAACTAATGGGTCGCCCCACACCACCGAACAACTAGTGCCAGGTTCGCAGGTTTGGTCCGGCCGCACAACACCTGGTAAGAGTTCGTAATGCACCAGCGTTTCGGCCGTGCAGTTCGAAGCGCAACCATCGCCGCCGAAAGTCCAGCAAGCTCGACAGGTGCCACCTGGGCAGTCCTCGTCGCTGTGGCAAAACGTATACGCTTTTTCGCCCCCTTGGCACACGCCGCTGTATTCGTCAGTCACGCCGTAACAATCGTCATCGCCTGCGCACGACTGGCCCGACTTGCTGGTGCCAAGACAAATCCCCCCATCGTCGCACTCTTCATCTCCCTCGACGATGCCGTTACCGCAAATGACCGCGCCCGTCGGTGGTGTTGGCGTCCGCGTCGGCCGGGGTGTTCCCGAGTGCGTTCTCGTTGGTGTGGGTGTGCGTGTTGGTGTTGCTGTATTCGAGGGCGTTGTTTGCTGACTAGAAACGCACACAACGCCTTCTCTGCCGTAAAAACCCGGAACCCGGGAACCGTTGGAGTCGGAGGCGCGTGCGTTGTCGACGCTCAAAATGCCACCCGCTCCAGCGACACTGATCTGGCAGGTGTAAAGCAAGGATCCGTCGGAAATGGGGTTGACGTCATCCACGGAGAACACGATCGCTCTGGAGCCAGTGCAGATGTTTCCCGAACACAGCGGCGGCAGGAATGCAAAGCTGGTAGCGCCTTTGCCAATGCCGGGGTTTACGGTGCAATCAGGCCGACCCAGCGAGTTCGGGCGAATCCGCACGTTGGGGTCAAAGTAAATGTCATTTTGTACCCCCGCGATCTCCGCACCACCTGTGACCAGCCGCACACTGACCGTTGCCTCTCCCGGTGCACTCAAATGGAGATCCTCTAAGTACACGGCCGGTCCAGGCGGAGCGGGCCTCAAGGGAGCGCAACCGGGCATTGGAGTTGAGGCTGGCGTTTGCGTAGGTGTCGGCATCGCAGTCGCTGTCGAGGGTCGTTCCCGTTGGCACGCCTGGTCGCATCCGTCTCCATTGACACGGTTCCCATCGTCGCATGTCTCATGGTCTGGTTGCACAACGCCGTCGCCACATGTGCTCGGTCGGCACTCGAGCTCCAGCGAATCGCGGTCAGTACCTCCGAAGGAGTTGAATACCTTCACGCTGACACGCTTCCTGGCACGCCTCAGGCCTTTGCTCGAGGCTCGAAGCGGAACTTCGAGAAGAAAAGCGGTGGTACAAACGTCGGATAACGCGTTTGCGGTGCCAAGGTATGCAGGGGCATTGGGTCGCCACACCGTTATGCCCAAACCTCCCAAACCCAAATGATGCTCGATTTGGTCAAGATTGCGAGCGTCACTAGCGTCGCGTAACTGGCGTGCATTGGGCTGCAGCACCCGCGCAGCCACCACGTTTGTCGGTGCACACTCTGCCAAACGGGGGTCGCGGTTGTTGATGCAAGCCTGGGCAGCGATCATGCAAAGCCCGTTTCGCAAGTCCGGGTCCGCATCGCAGCGGGGGTCGCCTTCGTAACAAACCACGCGGTTGCGTGGTTTCCCGGTCGCGTCCCGGGGCACGGCCGCAGAGGGAAGCCATTCGAACATGCAGTCGGAGGTGCGGTTTCCACCGCCTGGAATACATGAGTTCGTGGTGCTGGGCTGACTGCAAGGCCCTGGGGGCGATGTGGGAGTACGAGAGGGAACCGGACCCCATCCAGGCGGGCGCAAAGTGAATAGACTAGACGTTGTCGCTCCAATCCGGCCGTTACGGACTGGGTTGGCAGACATCGTTAAGGTTTTGGCTCCAGAGGTGGAGTCGCTTGTCACCCCCCACAGTTGGATACTCAGCGAACCCGAACTGTCCACTTCGATGGGCGACCGAAACGAAAGGAACGGTGTCGACCGGGAAATCCATTTTGCGATGGTTGCACCATTGACCATGCCGCCGAAAACTGTGGATGTGTCCGTGTCGCCAGGAAACTGAATGGTGATCACCGTGTCTACTAGGATCTCGCATCCCGATAGACCAGGCATTTGGGCAACTATGGAGTAATCTGCGCTTGCTCCTGCTTCGGCAGGCCAAACAGAAACGGCGACAAGGCGAAATTCTCGGCCGCCACAATTGTATCCCTGTGCGGGTGCGGCAAATGCGAACAGGGGGAGAAGCGCTCCGAACCACCACAAAGAGCGTGCGCACGTTCCAACTCGGGAAATGCCCGACGCTAACGAAGTTCTCGTTGACACCGACCCGGTCCCCCGTTTGGAATTCCTCTTGCCGCAGCCGGCAGCTCTGCCACGCTCGGGCACGAGCTGTCAAGTGTATGGCTGGTGTCAAAGAAGGGGAGTGTTTCGTGACCGTTCCGGAAACGGGCGTGTTCGAGAGTTCTCGGGGTGCGTTTCGATGCGGGACTCGAACTGGAACCTCAGGTGGGGGATCCTCAGTGGAGTGCCACGCCTGCACTGGAACACGCGAGCCCTATGTAAAGGCGTTCGCTGGCCTCGTGGCGTCGCTCGAGAGACGCGGGTCGCTGGCAAGGGGTGAGTCGCGCCGTACCGGGTGCCATTGTCCTGCTGATTCTTACTGACCCCCTGCGCTCCGCGCGGCGTTGCCGCATAAACGAACGACCGCAAGCCAAGCCCCGACCCGCTACGGGCAATGCCCCGGCGGGAGTGGCGTCGTCCGCTTGGGGTACTTCTCTTTGCGTTACGAGGGATTGCGGTGGTGCCGTCGAGCCTCCTCGAGGCCAGCGGCGAGTGCGGGGCCATCCTCCTATACGCGTGAGCGTTCGATCCCCCAGCTAAGCGCACCGACGCGGAGTTAGAAGTCCTAAAGTTGTGTTTGGGGAGGGCCCCAGTTCGTCAACGAGGCTACTCGTCCAAGGGAAGGCCGCGCGGTGCACCCCGAGGGCGGGTGCAAACCGAAGAGAGGGAGTGCAAAACCAAAGCGTGTCCCAACCGGGACGAGGTTTGTCGCACATACGCTTTCAGGAGGCGTAGTCATGAACCGGCAGCGCAATCCCCACCCGAGAGAGCACCGGCGCTCCCCCGAGTTCCATCCAGATGCCACATGGGCAGGCGATATCCTGCGCCTAAAGATTCCTTCGCGGGTCGGCTTAGTCAGTTGGTGCCTGGCACTCAGCGTTGTCTGTCCCGTACCAGCTTTCGCGCAGCCGGAGATCGTCGTTGGTTCGGTTGCCGCCCAACCTGGCTGGGTCGTGGAGGTGGACGTGAGCCTGCGGAAAAATGGTCACGATGTCCGTGGCGCCGGGGTGCATATCTTTTTCGATCCGCGGTACACCCCAGTGGCGCAGCGAGAGCGCGGCGTTCCCGATTGCTGGACCGCACCAGGGGTAGCGCAGGAGGGCCGGTTTGCCTTTTGGCCCCCAGGGTGCTGGCAATGGGACGAGACCTGCGACACTTTGCGGGCAATTTTGGTTGGTTTGGGTAGCGAGAGACCAACGTTGCCCGATGGTCCATTGTTTACCTGCCGGATACAAGTTTCCCCGAGCGCAGCTCCTGGGCGATATGAGTTGGCGAACGACTTTGCCGACGC
>Ga0197142_1002674_pt1 | contig 15411 bp, 12 predicted proteins | sample GBS60_MetaG_FD_148614 | JGI IMG/M metagenome (GOLD analysis project Ga0197142, IMG submission 148614) | Sediment microbial communities from Great Boiling Springs, Gerlach, Nevada, United States - GBS 60_MetaG | ecosystem: Environmental > Aquatic > Thermal springs > Hot (42-90C) > Sediment... | reverse complement strand
AGGGAAAAACTGACCTGAAAGAATGAACCTTGATGCGTTGCTGTCTCATGCTATTGAGGTGTATGAAGAAATTGTAACATCTAATCGTCCAGCGGATGCCGTGCTAACGCAGTATTTGAGGGAGCGCAAATACTTGGGCTCACACGACCGAAAATTTATTTCAGAGTCCGTCTATGGCGCACTGCGTGAGCATCTTACGATAGCGTCCGTAGCCGAAAAATTTCTTATCGAGCAGAGCCTGCCGCCGAAATTTCGCATCGCATTCATACTCGTATTTTTTCTGCTTGGGCATCAGTGCGTGGAACCCGCTGCACTGAATGCGGCACTAAAAGCGCGCTACGCCTTCCGAGATGCCACGCTTGAAGCGATAGCGAGTTTTTGGGAACAGCACAAGACTGTGCCGCAAGGGAGCGAAAAAGATAGGCTCGCTTGGCAGTATGCATTCCCAGCTTGGATGACGGAACGGCTGCTGCAGACCATGACGCCAGATGCTGTGGAGGCACTCTACGCCGCACTCAATGAGCCAGCACCAGTGGTGTTGCGGGTCAACACAATGAAAACGACACGAGAGGCGCTGCAAGAAATGTTGCACAGAGAAGGCATTGAGACATACAAAGGAGAGCTTTCGCCAGATGCCCTATATTGCCATGGACGGCGCAATGTCATGCAAACCGAGGTGTTCAGGCAAGGCTGGTTTGAAATTCAGGATGAAGGCAGTCAGCTCATTTCATTGCTGGTGAATCCCATGCCGCATCAAAAAATTTTAGATGCGTGTGCAGGCGGCGGTGGCAAGACCTTGCATCTGGCAACGCTGATGCAGGGAAAAGGCAGGGTCTTTGCATTTGAGAAATACGAAAAACGCTGGGGCAACATTCACAAACGCATACGCCGCTCTGGACTTCAAAACATTGAAATTGTCCAAGCAGAAAAGTTCAAGAAGTTTGAGGAAAAATATCGTGGCAAGTTAGATGCCGTGCTAATTGATGCGCCTTGCACGGGCTCGGGCACGGTGCGCCGAAATCCAGACCTGAAATTGCGCCTCACTGAAGCAGCCGTGGAAAAAATGGTGCATGCGCAAAGTGAAATTTTGGCGCAATACGCGCCGTTTGTGAAAAGCGGGGGCACGGTGGTGTATGCAACATGCTCTATCTTCAAGGAAGAAAATGAGCATATTATTGAGACATTTTTGGATAAACATCAAGAATTCAAGTTGGTCAAGCCTGAAGTGCAATTGCAAGCCGCAACCCGAGCACAAGAGCTCTCGATGCTGATACAGCGTGTGGCACAAATGCCCTATCTGAAGCTCTTGCCGCATCAAGATGGAACGGATGGCTTTTTTGCGGCGGTCTTAATGAAAACTTAACTTCATGGAAAACCAAAGGTTAGATGTTTTTGTATTAACTTACGCTTCTCAAAATCTGCATAGTAGCATAGGAGTATCGTGCGTTCTGTGTGGGTGCGCGGTGCTCAAAGTTTTTAGCTCAACTCACAGAGTCAAGGTATGCCAAGCAGAATTTTATTTGTAGATGATGAACCAAATGTGTTGCTCTCGCTAACCGAGCTGTTTCGCGATGAGCGCCCATACACGGCTCAACGAGCCAAAGATGCCTTAGAAATTCTGCGCAAACACCCCGAAATCGATGTGATTGTAACCGACCAACGCATGCCAACCATGACCGGCGTGGAGTTTCTGCGTGAAGCCAAAAAAATCAATCCGATTGCTATTCGCATTTTGCTGACTGGCTATTCCGACCTCAATGAAGTCTTAGGGTCGGTCAATACCGGAGAAGTGTATCGATACATCTTGAAGCCATGGGATGTTGATAAGCTGCGCAGCACCATCAAACTTGCACTGGAACTGGCGCAGCGCACACGCCTCATTATGCCAAAAAATGCGCAACCTACCGCCATAGGTGCAAGCAGCATGGCGACGCCGCATAGCGCAGCAAACAACACCGCTACCGCAAGCACGCGTAACTTCATTCCGGAAAAACAGCCCATTCTGGTCATTGACAACAATCAATCGCATCTGTCATCGATGCGTGAGCTATTTGCTGAAAACTATGTGGTCAGCATCAGTAGCTCGGCGCAATCTGCCATAGAAATTCTCAAACGCTCGCCAATGGCGGCAATTATCACCGAACTCAGTTTGCCAGATACCGACCCCGTAAAATTTCTCTCCGAAGTCAAGTCATTTAACCCCAATACGCCAATTATTGTGCTCAGCTCCATGAAAGACTCGAGCATTGCTATTCAGCTCATCAATCAGGTGCAAGTCTTTCGGTATTTGGTGCGACCGCTGCGCCGCGATACATTGGAGAGCACAGTACAGACCGCCGTTGAGCTCTACAAAGCCTACACGGCAACACCAGGGCTGAACCTGAAAAATCTCGAGAGCGATATTCTCAAGCAAAGCGGCAATCAGCCTAAGTAGCACTTTTGCCGACCTTTCGCGATGAGAAAATACTTCTTCGTTTATCGCACGTCTTTGCAGCGGTTTGTGCAATATCGTAGTGAGTTGATTATTGACTTTGTCGGCAAAATCTTCATTCCCATTGCCGTGCAACTTCTGCTGTGGAAAGCGGTAACGCAATCAACCGATACAGGAAAAATTGCCGACTACAACTTTGATGGATTGGTTCGCTACAGTCTGTTCAGCATTGTGATTTACAACCTCATGAAAGCCGATTACGCAGAGCGTGAAATTGCACGCGCCATTCGTGAAGGCGAGCTGAACAAGTTCCTCTCAAAGCCAATTGATTTTGCACTCTACTACTTCGCCGTGTTTGTTGCCGATAATACACCCGTGATAATTTTTGCCTTGCTCATCTACATTGGCAGTAGCGCCGTTGGACTTATCACGCCTCAGGTTTGGGCCGTAGGCTTATGTGCGCTGGCAACGCTCTCGGGCATGGCCGTCGCCTATCTGATGGGGTTTCTGATTGCCATGTTAGCCTTCTGGATGGATGAAGTGTGGACACTCTTTGTCATGAAAAACTTAGTGCTGTGGTTTTTGACTGGGCAGCTTGTGCCACTGGACATGTTCCCGGAAGCCATACAACAAGCCAGCAAGTTTTTACCATTTGGCTACCTTGCCTATTTTCCAACGAAGGTGCTGACGGCGGCGCTGCCGCTAAGCGAAATCATATCGGGGCTGTGTATCATTTTATCGTGGGTGGTTGTGTTTTATATTGCCTATAAATTGTTTTGGAATTTTGCATTGCGCAAATATGGCGCATTTGGAGGATGATTTAAGGACAATAAAAACAACGCAGTTTCAACGATGATCATTGCAATTGGTAGTGATGAGCGTACCGAACTGACAGATGCCGTCGTAGCGGAGTTAGAGTCAAAAGGGCATGAGTTGGTACGCTTCGGGGCGTTAAAAGAGGGCGCTTTGCCAGATGAGAAGCGCTGGACGGCGGCGGCGCGTGCCGTGGCGCAGGCGGTATCGCAAGGTGAATGCCAAAACGGGATTCTCTTTTGCTGGACGGGAACAGGCGTGGCAATGGCGGCAAATAAAGTGCCAAATGTGCGTGCCGCACTCTGCACCGATGCTCAAACAGCGCAAGGGGCACGGCGATGGAACGATGCAAACGTCTTGGTCATGAGTTTGCGTTTGACATCGGTTGCCGTTGCCAAAGAAATGTTGCGTGAGTGGTTTATCACCCTGCCTGACAAAGATGAAGAGAATCAGCGGTGCTTGGCAGAATTGCAAGAGATAGAGAAAATGTATCTCTCACAAAACATATCCGAAGCATAAGTGCGATATGCCAAAATCTGCACGGGCAATTGCGGCAAGTCGAGAGAAGGCAGAAATGAATGGGCGCTCACGTGCAAGCGGCAAAACCAAGCCGCTGGTAGGTATCATTATGGGCTCGGACTCGGATATGCAGACTATGCAAGAAGCCGCTATGGTGATGGAAGAGTTTCAAGTGGCTTTCGAAATGAAGGTGGTCTCGGCACACCGCACCCCAGACGATATGGCAAAATATGCCAAGAGTGCGAAGGCAAGGGGCTTGAAAGTGATTATTGCCGGCGCAGGCGGCGCGGCGCATCTGCCCGGCATGACGGCATCATACACCACATTGCCCGTCATTGGCGTGCCCGTGCCATCACGCGCCCTGAATGGATTAGATTCGCTCTACTCAATTGTGCAAATGCCAGCGGGGATTCCCGTCGCAACCGTCGCCATTGGCAATGCACGCAATGCTGGACTGCTGGCCGTGCAAATCCTCGCCCTAAGTGACGAAGGACTAAGCCAGCAACTTGAAGCGTTCAGAAAAAAAATGGCCGCAACATCTCGTAAAAAAAATCAGTCGCTTTATCTCAAGTTGGAAAGTGATGCCAAAGCAAACTGAATTTGAAATCACAAAAGGGACACTGTTAATTGCTAATGTTGCTATGCAAGACCCGAACTTCAAACGCACGGTTGTCTTGCTATGCGAGCACAATGAGCAGGGCACGTTCGGCTTGGTGCTCAATCGACCGCTCGATTTACATCTTTCAGATGTGTTAGAGGGCTTTGAAGAATGGGAGTATCCGCTGTGGTTAGGCGGACCCGTGCAGACCAATACCCTGCACTTGCTACACACATTAGGCACGCGCATCGAAGGAAGTGTAGAGGTTACCGATGGCATTTTCTGGGGCGGCGACTACGAAGAAGTCCGAGAACTTATCCGGCTCAGAATAGCCAACGAAACCAATCTCAAATTCTTTCTGGGTTACTCTGGCTGGGGCGCTGGACAGTTAGATGACGAAATGCAGGTCAATTCGTGGTATTTGGCAAAAGCCACTGCGCAAATCGTCTTTTCCGAGCCGCACGATAAAATGTGGCGCAGGGTGCTACGTGCAAAAGGTGGCGACTATGCCTATCTGGCAAACTTTCCAGAAGACCCCCGCTTAAACTAAGCCTCTACCCATAGCAAGACGAGAGAGGTAATACCGATTTAATTTTGCATTTAAGGGCGTTCGCGTCAAATTTGCTTAGATGTTGAGAGACTTTTGATACATGCACCACAACGAACTGCTTCCAGCCATCGCCATATCGGTGATTGCCGCTACCGCCTTGGGCTTTATTGCCAAAGCAGTGCGCCTGCCTCTGCTGGTCGCCTACATTCTCGCCGGCGTGCTGATTGGTCCTAAAGTCGGCTTTGGTTGGGTGCAAAGCGAAGCACAAATTGAATCCATTTCAGAAATTGGGCTAATCCTACTACTCTTCATCATTGGCTTAGAAATTGATCTCAAAAAATTATTCCGTGCGGGCAAAGCCGTGTCGGTAACAGGATTGCTGCAAACCCCAATCTGTTTTGGGCTTGCATGGGCAGTGCTATGGTGGGCAGGTTTTGCGAACGAAGGAGGCAAATATGAACTGGTGTATCTGAGTTTCGGATTAGCCATCAGTTCAACGATGATTGTCGTCAAAGCGCTCTATGAAAAGCATGAGCTCGATACCTTAGCGGGGCGCATCACCTTGGGGGTGCTGGTCTTCCAAGACATCTGGGCAATCATCTTTTTAGCAATTCAGCCCAATCTGTTAGACCCACAGGTTCTGTCGCTCTTAGGCTCCTTTGCAAAAGGTGCAGGGCTGGTGGTGTGTTGCCTGCTGCTAAGCAAATTTGTCTTGCCTCGCCTTTTTAACACGATTGCCAAACTACCAGAATTTATGCTGGTGGCCTCGCTGGCATGGTGTTTTTTGGTGGCCTCGCTGGCCACGTTGGCCGGCTTATCCAAAGAGATGGGCGCACTCATTGCCGGGCTAAGCCTGTCGACCTTTCCATTCAATCTTGATGTGGCGGCAAAAGTGATTAACATTCGCGATTTCTTCATCATGCTGTTTTTGGTGGCATTAGGCATGGAAATTCCTATGCCGACTTGGACGGTGGTGGGGGTGGCGGCGGGCTTATCTGTGCTGGTGTTGGTCAGTCGATTTTTGTCCGTGTTCCCGCTGCTAAGGGCGCTCAAGCAGGGCAACCGCGTAGGGGTAATTTGTTCGATTAACCTGTCGCAAATTTCAGAGTTTGCCTTAGTGGTTGCCTCTATCGGGCTGGCGTATAACCATATCGAGCCTGAAACGGTATCGTATATCGTTTTCACGCTGGTCTTTACGGCGGTGCTCTCGACCTACCTTATTGCGTGGAGCCACGAAATTTTTCTCAAAATCAATCCTGTCTTGAAAGCCATAGGGTTCAAGGAATCGGTAGAGGAAGAAGAGCGCCGAAGAGATGAAGAAAAAACGGTGTTCGTGCTCGGTTTCTTCAAGTTTGCCAGTTCGTTAGTGTATGAAATTGAGCAGCAGCAAAACCCTCTGAAGCACTGCATGCGCATCATTGATTTTAATCCCGAAGTCATTCAGAGGCTGCGCCAGATGGGGTATGATGCGCAGTATGGCGACATTGCGCACATTGAAACGCTGCATCACTTAGGTATTGAGAAAGCAAAAGTGGTGATTTCAACTGTGCCGGACTCGCTGCTGAAAGGCACATCGAATATGAACATTCTCAAAGCCGTGCAGAAGCATGCCCCGGGCGCAAAAACGATTCTCATTTCAGAAGACATCAACTATGCCGTGCAGCTCTACAATGCCGGTGCCGATTATGTGCTCATTCCCAGACTGCGTGTGGCACAGCAACTCTTAGAAATCATTGAAAAATCATTTGATTGGAAAGAGCTCGGAAAAACAACCCTAAGCTACCAAGAACTTCAAGAGCGTAAAGAAGTGCTAAACTGAGCGGCAATGGATTGAGCAAGCCCAAACCTCTTGAGCCTGACTACATAACTACTCAATCATGTAGTCAATGATAAGTTGCTGGTCGTTGCTGTCCCGAACATTTTTGAATCGGGCGCGGCTAAAAATCTGCTCAAGGCATTCTTGAATGGCCTGAAGAGTGGTCGGGGCGCGCAAAATTTGCACATCGCTGGCGTAGCCATTCGGCTGAATGAAAATGCGCAGTTGCAACACGCCGCGCGAGGCGCTCTTATCTAATCCTGAATAAGCCGTCTGTAGGCAAGCTAAAATGTGTCTTTCCTGTGCCTTTAGCGTGCGTATCACCTCTTCTTCGGTGCGAAGCCCGCTACTGAGCCGCATGCCATCGTAATTGGCATGCAGCGAAAGCGGTGTATGACTACTGTCGCTCTGCGCGTAGAGGGCGTGGCTCGTGCATAAAAAGCCAAACAACAGAATAACCGGCAATCCACAGTCGCGCATATCATTTCCCGTTTAGAAATTTATCCCAGCGAAACGCATGGCGTTGAGTTGTTTTTTTCTTGGCAACTTCCTCGGCTTTGTCCATCAAAAAGCGTGTCATGGTTTGAACAATCCACGTGTAATTATCGTGCCCGACAGAATGGTAATCGGCGTCAGGGGCAGGATTCATGTAGTCAATTGCGTAAGGAACACCATTGCGCACAGCAAACTCAACGGTGTTGAGGTCGTAGCCTAAGGCTTCGCAAATGTCTATGCAGTATTTGGTCAGGGTTTTTTGCAAGGCTTCCGAAGGCGAAAATGGGGCTTGATAGCGCAAATGGTGCGGATTACGCGGCTCGTAGGGCATGATATGAACATGAGTTTTACCTACACAATAGCAGCGATAATACTCTTCAAACGCAATGTCTTCTTGCATCACCATGCAGATGGTGCCCGTCTGATTATACTTTTCAAAAAACTCATGCGGGCTATGAACCTTATAGACATGTTTCCAGCCACCGCCATCGAAGGGCTTGAGCCAAAGCGGAAAGCCGACATAGTCAAAACACTCTTGCCAATTGAGCGGATAAATGAGGTTGCGCATGGATTCCGAAGTGGTGTTCGGCGGATGTTCGTTGCTGGGCAAAATGACCGTTTTCGGCACAGGGATATTCATGCGGGTTGCCAGCGAGTAGTTGAAAAATTTATCATCGGCGCTCCACCAGAATGGATTATTCACCACATAGGTGCCGCTAAGCACGGCATTCTTGAGATAGGCGCGATAAAAATCAATCTCATGGGAGATGCGGTCAAGAATAACGGTGTAAGGACAGGGTTCAGCCATTTTTAGCCCGCCTATCTTGATAAACTCCGCAACAATGTTGCGCCCTTGCGCTTCGGCTTCACGGTTAATGTTGGCAATAAGCCCTTCAGGGAAAGAATTTTCCTGACCCCGAAGAATGCCGATGCGCAACGGTTCAGCAGAAGATGCAGGGGAAGGCGTAGAAGCAGAAGTTGAAAGTGAGGTATCGGATGATGCAGTTGTTTTTTTCCCTCTTGGCATAGCGGTTGTTGAATTGTTGAAGTAAAAGCGTTAATGGAACTCGGCTGCAAAAATAAGTATGAAAAATTTCAATTGTGAGTAGATGTAGCGCAAAAGTGAAACTTTCGAGCAACTTTCGCCGTTTTGCTGACCGCAAGTCAGTTTCTAACCATGAGTCAGTTTTCAGTAAGTTTTCAGCTTGGTCAGGCAGGGCTTCACAAATGCATCAGGAGTAAGGTGCAAAAGGAGGCTGATGCGACGGGCTATTCATAAACTCATTAAAGTCTCGTGAAAACGTCTAACATATCCATCGGCAATTTTGCTATGAAGCGTAGCTTACTCGCTGTAATGGTGCTGTGGCTTTTCTTTGGCGCTGATAGCGCTACCCAAGCGCAAGTGCGTCGTCTCACGCTCAACGATGCGCTGTCGCTGGCTTTGGAATACAACCGTGAGTTGAAGGTCGCACGGTTGGAGCAGGAAAAGTCAAATCAGAGTGTCAGAGAAGCATGGGGCAATGTTTATCCCTCGCTCACCCTGACGGGACAGTTTGCGCACAGTTTCCGCAATACCAATTTCTTCATTTTCCCAGCTGGCTTTGGTGGACCGCCGGGCGCAGGGGGCGGCGGCACAACGGCACCGACACAAATCATTGCAACTGGCATCAATAGCATCAACGCCACATTGCAGTTTACACAATCGCTGTATCGCGGAGCAGTCTGGGCTGGCATCAGAGCCTCGTCAGTTGTGCGTGAAATCAGCGAAGAAAGCTACATCAGTGCGAAAGCAACCACGATAACCGAGGTCAAAAAAGCCTACTATGATGTCTTGATTGCGCAGGAATCGGCACGGTTGATTGAACAGAGCATTGCACGAAATGAATTAGCGCTGCAAGATGTGCGTCAGCTCTACAAGCAAGGACTTGCCGCCGACATTGATACGCTGCGAGCCTTTATTGCCGTCGAGAACTTGAAACCACAGCTCATCAAGGCACTCAACGGTGTAGAGACGGCGAAAATTGCGCTCAAAGTCAAAATTGGCTTGCCAGCAGATGAAGAGCTGGAACTGACCGATTCGCTCAAGTTTGAAGATAAAATGAGCGACATGAACTTCACGCAAGCCTACCAAGAGGCACTGGCAAGGCGGCCAGAAATCAAGCAGCTGGAGTTGCAAGTGCGTGCGAATGAGGAGCAAATTGCCGCCGAATTTTCAAACTTTCTGCCCACATTGGATGCGTTTGTGCAAGCCCAAGTGCTGACCCTGCAAACCAACTTCAACATCGGCTCTTATCAATGGGGCACCAATCTTGCGGCGGGTCTGCAGCTCTCGGTGCCAATTTTTTCAGGCTTCCGCAATGATGCGCGTCTGGCACGAGCAGAAATGGAAAAGCGGCAAAATCAAACGCGCTTAGAAAACTTGCAAGAAGTCATCCGTTCTGAAATTTCCGTCAGTCTCTCCAACGTGATAGAAGCCAAGAAAAGAATTGCGGTGCAAGCCACCACAGTGCAATCGGCAGAGCGAAGCTATGCGCTCACACGCAGCCGACGCATACAAGGCATCGGCTCTCAATTGGAACTGACTGACGCAGAACTGGCTCTCAATCAAGCTAAGGTCAATTACCTGCAAGCCGTGTATGACTATCTGGTCGCCACAGCAAATCTGGAAAAAGCATTAGGCAGAGCAGGCAGGTTGCCCGAAACACGCTAAAGACTTGTACGCCGTGCGCGGCAAATCACTTGATGAAGCCATGAGCATGGAGTAAGTTGAACTCATGGCTTCAACATCATTCAACTTAAGGCTTCACGCACCAGCGCGGCTTGCTCTTGCTCATGTTTTTTGATATACCCCGTGGCAGGGCTGGCCGAAGCAGGGCGACCCACATATCGCAGCGTCTGTCCGGGCAAAAGCTGTTCAGACAGCAAGGGCATAATAAATGACCATGCACCCATATTCTTCGGCTCTTCTTGCACCCAGAAAACTTCCTTGGCAGAGCGATATTTTTCAAGCAGATGTGCAATGCGCTTTTCTGGATAAGGGTAAAGTTGTTCTACTCGCAAAATGACAATGTCTGGCTTCACCATTCGGCGTCGCTCTTGCAAAAGGTCGTAGTAGACTTTGCCCGAACAGAACAAAATGCGACGCGGCGACTCAATCTCATCGACTTCATCGAGCACATTTCGGAATTTGCCTTCAAGCAATTCGGTAACGGGTGATACGGCAAGCGGATGGCGCAGCAGGCTCTTCGGGGTCATCACTATCAGCGGCTTAATGTTGCCTGCAAAGACCTGACGGCGCAGCAAGTGGAAATACTGCGCAGGCGTGGTGCAATTTACCACTTGCATATTGACTTCAGCGCAAAGTTGCAAAAAGCGCTCCAAGCGTGCTGATGAGTGCTCCGGTCCTTGACCTTCATAGCCATGTGGCAATAGCAAAACCAAGCCTGAGGGCTGTCCCCACTTCGATTCCGTGCTGGAAATGAACTGGTCGATGATGATTTGCGCGCCATTGGCAAAGTCGCCGAATTGGGCTTCCCAGAGGGTTAAGGTCAGTGGGTCGGCAACACTGTAGCCGAACTCAAAGCCCATGGCGGCAAATTCCGAAAGCAAACTATCATTGACATAAAACGGAGCTTGATGCGGTGAAATATGTTTGAGAGGCGTGTATTCTTCGCCCGTCTCTGTGTCGAAGAGCGAAAGATGGCGCTGGCTAAAGGTGCCGCGCGTGCTGTCTTGTCCGCTAAGACGCACAGGGTAGCCTTCAAGCAAAAGGGTGCCGAATGCCAAAGACTCGGCAAATGCCCAGTCGAGCATGGTTTGCAGCGCTTGGTCGCCTAAGAGCTGGGCGCGTTTAGCAAACTGTTGCTCCAGTTTTTTATTGAGGTTAAAACCTTTGGGCAAATTCAGCATGGCGCGCACTACGGTTTGCAACTGCGCGAGCGTGGTATGCGTCGCTGGAGATTTGCCGCGGTAGCGAGCGACAATTTCTCTGGGATCAACTGCCAAAGGCAAATCGGCTCTGGCTTCGGTTTTTCGCTCGTTTTCTTTTGCCATGGCTTTGGCTCTTTCTGAAGCCTGGTCAAGAGTGCGGCGGAAGTCTTCCATCATGGCACGAGCGTCTTCAGGCGTCAGGATGCCTTCGCGAATGAGTTGCTGTTCATAGAGCTCACGCACAGAGGGATGTTCACGAATGCGCCGATACATGACTGGTTGCGTGTAGCCCGGGTCATCGCCTTCATTGTGTCCATGACGGCGGTAGCAGAGCATGTCAATCACCACATCGCTGTTGAATGTCATGCGGTAGTCGAGCGCAAGTTTTGCAACAATCAAGCAGGCTTCTGGGTCATCGCCATTGACATGGAAAATCGGGGCTTGCACCATCTTTGCTACATCGGTGGCGTAGAGCGTAGAGCGTGCATCGTTGGGCGTGGTCGTAAATCCAATTTGATTGTTGATGATAAGATGAATGGTACCGCCCGTGGTGTAGCCTTCAAGTTGAGAGAGATTCAGCGTCTCTGTGACAACGCCTTGGCCAGCAAATGCGGCATCGCCGTGGATAAGAAGCGGAACGACACTGTTGCGCTTGGTATCATTCATGCGGTCTTGCTTGGCACGCACAATGCCTTCGACCACAGGATTGACCGCCTCAAGATGACTGGGATTAGAGGCAACCGATATTTTGATTTCCTTGCCATTATGACTGACTCGAGTGCCAGTTGCACCTAAGTGATATTTCACATCGCCTGAACCTTGCGTGAGGTAATCGGCTGTCATGGGCAGTGGCTTACCTTCAAACTCCACAAAGAGCGTCTCGTATGGCTTGCCCACGATGTTAGTCAGCACATTGAGCCGACCGCGATGCGCCATACCAATCACAACTTCTTTGACTCCGTAGTGCGCAGCAGCCTCAATGATAAAGTCAGTAATAGCAATAGCAGATTCGCCACCCTCAATCGAGAAACGCTTGTGACCGAGATATTTGGTATGCAAATATCGCTCAAACCCTTCGGCACGAATCAAATTTTGATAGATAGCCAGTTTGTCCTCTTTTGAAAATTGAAGTTGTTCGGAGCGATTTTCAACATGGCGTTGAATCCAGCGTTTTTGGTCAAGCGACTGGATGTTCATATACTCCACGCCTATTTTTTCGCAATAGGCTTTGCGGACCTTCTCCAAAATCTCGCGCAGGGTCATGGTGGGTTTATCGCCGAAGTTGGTCGTGATAAACACTCGGTCAAGGTCCCAAAGCGTAAGGTCGTAAAAGTCAGGTTCAAGTTCAGGATGATAGTGCGGCTTATACTCCAGTGGGTTGATGTTAGCAATTAAATGCCCGCGCACGCGATAGGAGTTAATCAGTTGCATCACGCGAGCCTGTTTGCGGATGGCTTCTTCCGTGCTCAAACCATCAGCCAAGCCAAGTCGTGATTTATCGACGCTATGCTTAAATGGGCGATGCGGCACCGACATTGCCGCAAAAATCTCGTCGTAAAAATGGTCTTCTCCCAAAAGCAAGTGATGGATGTAAGCCAGAAGTTCGCCAGACTCAGCACCTTGAATAATGCGATGGTCGTAAGTGCTGGTCAGGGTCATGACCTTGCTGATGCCCAGCTGTGAGAGCGTCTGCGGCGACATGCCATGATACTCTGCTGCGTAGTCAATCGCACCAGCAGCGATGATAACACTCTGACCTTGCATCAGGCGAGGCACACTCATCACCGTGCCAATGGTGCCCGGATTCGTCAGAGAAACCGTTGTGCCTTGAAAGTCGGCAGGCTCAAGTTGATTTTTGCGTGCCTTTTCTATCAAGCGGTTGTAGGCATCAAAAAATTGTGAAAAGTTCATCAAGTCTGTCCGCTTGATATTAGGCACCACCAGCGAGCGAGAGCCATCTTTGCGAGTGAGGTCAATGGCAATGCCAAAATTGATATGAGCGCGCTCAATGCGTTGTGCCTTCCCGGAAACCACCGCATATGTGGCGTTCAGCGAAGGATATTTTTTGAAGGCTTTAACAATTGCCCAGGCAATCAAATGCGTGAAAGCCGCTTTGCCGCGCCCAATTAGTTGCAAGTGCTGATTCAAAATCAAGCGATTTTCTTCAAGCGCCTTGACGGGGATGGTGCGTATCGAGGTGGCGGTGGGCACACCGAGCGAAAGCTCCATGTTTTGGGCAATCAGCGCTGAAACGCCAGAAAGCGGTTTGGCGCGGTCGTCAATATCCAAATTGAGCTCAGCCAGTGAAGCATAGCTCGGTGAAATTACTCTGGACGAGGGTGTCGCAATAGGTGTGGAGCCCGATGGGCTATCGTAGCGAGTCCCGTTCGTGCTGGGCTCAAGGTGTGAGCCATTGGGTGAGGTATGGGTTTCTAAAGCATTGAGGTCTAACGAACCCGACTCAAGGGCTTGGAAAAAGGTGCGCCAATCATCACGAAGAAGCGAAGGGTTTTCAAGGTATTGGGCATAAAGTTCATGGACGAATGCCGTGTTGGGTCCAAAAATCTCAACAAGTTTTTCTTTCAGAGAATCTGGTATGTCAGCAGTTGCCATAGCTAAAGTTGAACCAAGTAAGTTTGATAGAAAAGCCACAAGCCTGCATAAATAATTTTTTATCAACGGTTTTGCAAAGGGAGAAGTTCTACCTCATGGTCAGAGGAGTATTTGCACGGAGAGATAAAATGATAAGAGGGGTAGAGTGCCGAAGGCGAGAGTCGAACTCGCACGAAGTTTTAAGCTTCGCCAGATTTTGAGTCTGGTGCGTCTGCCAATTCCGCCACTTCGGCAAAAACACGGTCGGTGCGAGAGGAGGGACTTGAACCCACACGCCTTGCGGCACTGGCTTCTAAGACCAGCGCGTCTGCCAGTTCCGCCACTCTCGCTTGCAGAACCTTCCCAAAACAAGGGCACAAAGATACAATGAACCCGATGATTCTGCAAGACCGTGCAAACAAGGGGCGCTGAACAGAAGCAACTCTAAATGTAGAACGAGAGCAAAAGCCCATCAGTTTACCAAGCGGAAGAACCTTGTTTTTTGGCAAAGCAAAGGTAAATTGTTCATCGAATCGCAAAGCCTAACAGGAAGTCCAAAAGTAGGAGTTATCACAAATGATAAGGGTAGAAAATCTGACCAAAGTATTCGGGCGTGGCACGCTCAACGAAGTCTATGCGCTCGATAGAGTCAATCTGACCATTGAGGAAGGAGATTTTGCAGTGGTCATCGGCGTTAATGGGAGCGGCAAATCCACGCTGCTTAATGCTATTGCGGGCAGTTTCATTTGCGATTCAGGCAAGATATTCATCGACAATGTCGATGTAACGAAAGACCCTGACTACAAGCGTGCAAAGTATATCGGCCGAGTGTTTCAAAATCCCTACATGGGCACAGCGCCCAACATGACCATTGCTGAAAACATGCAGATGGCGTCGCTACGCGGGGAAAACAAAGGGTTGAGCATTGGGCTATCCAAACAACGGCGAGAGTTCTTGCGTGAAAAATTGGCTGAATTGCAGATGGGGCTGGAAAACCGCATGGATACGCCAATTGGGCTATTGTCGGGTGGACAGCGGCAAGCGGTAACACTTCTGATGGCAGCCATGCGCCGACCAAAAATTTTATTGCTCGATGAGCACACCGCCGCACTGGACCCCATTTCTGGCGAACAGGTTCTCTTCATTACCCAACAGCTAATTGAGCGCTACAAATTGACAGCCTTAATGGTCACGCACTCTATGAATCATGCAGTGCGGTTTGGTAACCGCGTCATTATGATGAACTTAGGCGATGTGGCGTGTGATATTCGTGGGGAAGAAAAGCTCTCACTCACGGAAGAAAGCCTGCTGAAACGCTTCAATGAGCGCCATATTCACTACATCTACTAAGTTTTACACAACTGCTCCTAATGAATCGGATTATTGTGTGGCATCGGCGCGATTTAAGAATTTATGATAATACGGCGCTAAATGCCGCACGTAAAGCTACTAAAGAAATTCTCCCACTCTTTATTTTTGCTGATGATATTCTTAAAGAAAGAGATGATTTTTCGCCTGCCTGTGTCAAATTTATGTGCGAATCACTTGCTGAACTATGTGAAAGTTATCGAAGAATTGGGGGAAAGCTGATTTTAAGAAAAGGCAAATTTATTGAGGTGTTAAAGCAAGTGGTTAAAGAAACGGAAGCACGAGCTGTATATTTTAAT
>Ga0197142_1002673_pt1 | contig 15413 bp, 16 predicted proteins | sample GBS60_MetaG_FD_148614 | JGI IMG/M metagenome (GOLD analysis project Ga0197142, IMG submission 148614) | Sediment microbial communities from Great Boiling Springs, Gerlach, Nevada, United States - GBS 60_MetaG | ecosystem: Environmental > Aquatic > Thermal springs > Hot (42-90C) > Sediment... | reverse complement strand
AAGGAGGTCCCATGCCCAAAGTGCGCGTCAACGACATAGAGATTGCCTGCGCGGTGAGCGGCTCCGGCTTTCCCCTGGTGCTCATCACCGGCGTAGGCTACGGGCGCTGGTTCTGGCACAAAATCGTCCCCGCTCTGGCGGAGCACTTTCAGGTGGTGACCTTTGACAACCGGGGCGCGGGCGAAAGCAGCAAGCCCCCCGGCCCCTACACCACGGCGCTCATGGCCGCCGACACCGCCGGTCTGCTGGACGCCCTGGGCATCCGCCGTGCCCACGTCATGGGGCATTCCCTGGGGGGCTTCATCGCCCAGGAACTGGCCCTGGCCCGCCCCGACCTGGTGGAGAAACTCATCCTGGCCTCCACCACCTACGGCGGCCCCAACGTCATCCCCATCACCCCGGAGGCGCTGGAAGTGCTCACCAAACGGGACGGCGACCCGGTGGAACTGGTCCGGCGGGGCATCCAGATCGCCTGCGCGCCGGGATTCGCCGAACGCCACCCGGATGTCGTTCAGGAACTGATCCAGTACCGGCTCACCAACCCCGTCCCGCCGGAGCAGTACCAGGCCCAGGTCATGGCCGGGGCGGCCCACAACGCCGAGAGCCGCATCGGTCAGATCACCTGCCCGGTGCTGGTCCTCTTCGGCGAGCACGACCGGGTGGTGCCCCCGGGCAACGCCGAACTCCTGGCCCGCAAACTCCCTAACGCCCGGGTCAAGATTCTGCCCAACGTGGGCCACGTCTTCCCGATTGAGGACCCCCCGGCCACAGTGGAAGCAATATTGGAGTTTTTGAAAGACACAACGTAGAACGTGAAACGTGAAACGTGAAACGTAAAGCGTATGCGCCACGCCCAGATTCTTTCCACCGGTAGTTACGTCCCCGAGCGGGTGGTGACCAACGCCGAGATAGACGAGATGCTCGGCGAGCCCACCAGCGACTGGCTGATAGAGAACGTCGGCATCCGGGAGCGGCGGTGGATGACCCCCGAACAGACCACCTCCGACCTGGTGGTGGAAGCGTCCCGCCGGGCCCTGGAACGGGCCGGGGTCCGACCGGAGGACCTGGACCTCATCATCCTCTCCACCGACACCCCGGACTACCTCTCCCCGGGCACCTCGGTGGTGGTCCAGCACAAACTGGGGGCGGTCAACGCGGGCTGCTGGGACGTCAACAGCGCCTGCGCGGGCTGGGTGACCGCGCTGGATCAGGGCGCCCGCTACATCATGACCGAACCGTCCATCCGCTACGTTCTGGTGGCGGGAGGCTACGGAATGAGCCGTTTCCTGGACCTGAAGGACAAGCGGACGGCCAACCTCTTCGCCGACGGCGCCGGAGCGGTGGTGCTGGGTGCGGGGAGCGAGCCGGGCTTCCTGGCCAGCCAGTTCCTGGCCCGGGGCGAGTACCACGACGCCCTGGGCATCTACACCGGCGGCGCGTTCCGCCCCTGCACCCCGGAGAACCTGGAGACGTACGGCCCGCCGCGCGTCCAGTTTGTCAAAAAGTTCCCCAGGACCTTCAACACCGAATACTGGCCCCGCCTGATTCAGGCCGCGCTGGACAAGGCCGGGCTAACGGTGAACGACGTCTCCCTCTTCCTCTTCACCCAACTCAACCTGCGCACCATTGAGTTGATGATGCAGATTCTGGGCCAGCCCCTGGAGAAGACCCACTGGATTATGGACAAATGGGGCTACACGGGCTCCCCCTGCGTCGCGATGGCCCTGGACGACGCCATCGCCCAGGGCAGGGGCCCCCGGCCCGGCGACATCATCGTCTTCTGCGCCAGCGGCGGCGGCATCAGCATGGCCGCGTCCGTCTGGCGCTGGGTATAACAGTGGACAGGAGACTCCAATGTACATCGGCGACTACCTCGGCCGACGGGCCATCTACAGCCCGGACCGACTGGCGATTGTGGACGCCGGGAAGGAGCCCCCGTGGCGGCTGACCTACCGGCAGATGAACGAGCGGGCCAACCGGTTCGCCAACTGGCTGCGGGACGTCGCGGGCATCCGCAAGGGCGACCGGGTGGCCATCCTGGCGCGGGACGGGGTGGAGCACCTGGATTGCTTCTTCGCCTGCGCCAAACTGGGCGCCATCCACACCGCCCTCAACTGGCGGTTCCACTGGCGGGAACTGGCGGAAATCATCCAGAGGACCACTCCCACCGTCCTCATCTACTCCGACGACTTTCGGGAGAACGTCGCCCAACTGGAAGCAGCCGTCCGGAACACAGAATCCGCCATCCGCTTCTACCTGCACATTGAGGGCGAGGGCATCCCCGGCAGTCTCCATTTTGAGACCACCCTTCAGGGGAGCCCGCCCGACCCGGTCACCTGCGAGACGGTGGAGGCGGAGGACGTCGTCGCCCTGATCTTCACCGGAGGGACCACGGGCTTCCCCAAAGCGGCGCAGGTCTCCCACCGGATGATCGCCTGGAACACGCTGAACACCGTCATCCACGACCTGACCCACAACGACATCTACCTGAACGTCTTCCCCATGTTCCACACCGGCGGCCTCTTCGTCTACACCCTGCCCCAGGTCATCCTCGGCGGGACGACGATTCTGATCCGCCAGTTTGACCCCGCGCGGGTGCTGCAACTGATAGAGCAGGAGCGGGTGACCGTCTTCGCGGGCGTCCCGACGATGTACCAGATGATGACCCAGGCCCCCAACTGGGCCGAGGCCGACCTCTCTTCCCTGCGGTTCTGCACCAGCGGCGGCGCTCCCCTGCCGGTCCCTCTGGTGGAGCAGTACGTCCGGGAGAAGGGAGTACGGTTCAAACAGGGCTTCGGGATGACAGAGTTCGGGCCGGGCATCTTCGCCCTGGCCCCTGAGGACGCCGTCCGCAAGGCCGGCTCCATCGGACGCCCCAACTTCTTCGTGGACGCCCGCATCGTGGACGACGACAACCGTCCCCTGGGCCCCAACCAGGTGGGCGAACTGGTGCTCCGGGGGCCCTCCATCTGCTCCGGCTACTTCGGCGACCCGGAGGCGACGGCGGGCCTGCTGGACGAGGAGGGGTGGTTCCACACCGGCGACCTGGCCCGCTACGACGAGGAGTGGTACTTCTACATCGTGGACCGCAAGAAGGACATGTTCATCTCCGGCGGCGAGAACGTCTACCCGGTGGAGATTGAGAAGGCCCTGTACGAACACCCCGCCGTCCACATGTGCGCCGTCGTCGGCATTCCCGACCCCAGGTGGGGCGAGGTGGGCCTGGCGTGTGTCGTCCTCAAGCCCGGCGCGACGGCCACCGAAGAGGAACTGATCGCCTTCCTGCAGGAGCGCCTGGCCCGCTACAAAATCCCGAAGCGGGTTGTGTTCATGGACAGTCTGCCCATCTCGGCGGCGGGGAAAATCCTGAAACGGGAACTGAGGGAACGGTTTGCTTCAACGTGAAACGTGAAAAGTGAAACGTGACTTCACTGCAAAAAGGTCTTTTTACCGCAGAGACCGCAGAGTACGCAGAGCAATACTTAATGAAGGCCTTTGCGTCCTTTGCGTTCTTTGCGGTGAGTTTTTGCAGTGAACTCAAACGTGAAACGTGAAACGTGAAAATGTCAGGAGGTGAACAATGGGCAGTATCCCGACCCTGGAAGGGGTGACCTCGCAGATTGTGCCGACGTCACGGCTGAAGATGCACGTCCTCACCGCCGGGCCGGAGGACGGCATCCCCGTGCTCTTCATCCACGGCAACGGCTCCTCCGCCACGTTTTGGGAGGAGACCATGCTGGCGTTGCCGGAGGGGTTCCGGGGCATCGCGCCCGACATGCGGGGCTACGGCGACACCGAACCCCTGCCCGTGGACGCCACCCTGGGCCTGGGGGATATGGTGGAGGACGTCCGTTCGCTGGTGCGGGCGCTGGGGCTGGGGAAGTTCCACATCGTCGGCCACTCCATGGGCGGGGGCATCGTGATGAAGTACGCCATTGCATACCCGGAGGACCTGCTCTCCATCACCCTGGTGGACACCATGTCCCCCTACGGCTACAGCGGGAGCAAGGACGTGAACGGCACCCCCTGCTACGAAGACGGCGCGCCAGCGGGCGCGGCCAGCGTCAACCCCGACTTCGTCCGTCTGCTGAAGGAGAAGGACCGGGGGACGGAAAACCCCGTATCCCCCCGCAACGTGATGCGCCAGTTCTACTTCAAGCCGCCGTTCATCCCCCGGCGCGAGGAGGAACTGCTGAGCGGGATGCTCTCCCTGCGGGTGGGAGAGGACTGGTACCCCGGCGACTTCGTTCCGTCGCCGCACTGGCCCGGCGCGGCGCCGGGGACGCGCGGCATCGTCAACGCCTTCAGCCGCAAGTACTTTGACGCCAGCGGCATCGCCGACATCCAGCCGAAACCGCCCATCCTCTGGATTCGCGGCGCGGACGACCTGGTGGTCTCCAACAGCGCGATGTGGGACATCGCCACCCTGGGCGCGCTGGGGTTTGTCCCCGGCTGGCCCGGCCCCCAGGACTGCCCGCCCCAGCCGATGCTGGACCAGATTCGCGCCGTCCTGGAGCGCTACCGGGCCAACGGCGGCACCTACCGGGAAGTCGTCATCCCCGATTGCGGCCACACCCCGTTCATTGAGAAACCGGAGGAGTTCAACGCGGCGTTTCACGAGTTCCTGACTGGAAGGAGGTGACGAGGAGGAGAGGAGCAAAGTCGGTCGTCCGTTCGTCGTTCGCCACGGAGCGAAGCGGAATGTCTAATTTTGGCCACTGTAGGACAACTGCTCGCAGTTGTCCTACAACAGCGAAGCGAAGTGGCATCTGAGTCTACCCAACCCCACTTTTGACCACTGATAAGGAGGAAAGAGCGATGAACACCCGGAATCAACTCTGGCTGCTGGCGAGCGCGCTGGCGGGGCTGGCGCTGGTACTGGCCGCGTGCCGGGCACCCACCCCGCCCCCTTCGCCCACACCGGTCCCGCCGACCCAGCCCCCCACGCCCACCCCTGCTCCGACGGTAGAGCCAACCCCGGCGTATCCCTTCGCCGGTCAGCCCCTGAAAATCGGCCTGCTGACCGACAACTCCGGCCCCCTGGCCATCTACGGCCCGATGCTGGAGCGCGGGTTTGAACTGGGGCTGGAATATGCCACCGGCGGCACCCTGGAGGTCGCCGGACGCCCCATCCAGGTCATCATCAAAGACACCTCCAGCGACCCGGAGAAGGCCGTCAGCCTGGCACGGGAACTGATTGAGGCCGAAGGCGTCCATCTCCTGGTCGGCACGCCCAGTTCCGGCGCCACCATGGCCGTGCAGCAGGTGGCGATGGAGAACAAGATCATCCTCATCGCCGAGCCCGCCGCCGCCACCGACATCACCGGCAAGAACTTCAACCCGTACACCTTCCGCACCAGCCGCACCAACTACCAGGACGCCATCGTGATGGGGCAGGGGCTGCTGGGCCTGGGGAAGACCTTCGTCCAGATTGCCCCGGACTACGCCTTCGGCTGGGGCTCCGCCTGCGGCTTCTACGCAGTGGTGAAGGCGGGCGGCGGCACATTCCCCGTCAACGACACGCCCCAGGGATGTGGCGCCATCTTCATCCCCTTTGACACCACCGATTTCACCCCCTATCTCCAGCAGGTGCTGGACTCCGGGGCGGAGGTGCTCATCATCACCTGGGCCGGCGCGGGCTTCGTCCCCCTCTTCAAGCAGATGCAGGAACTGGGCGTCTTTGACGAGATGATCGTCGGCACCGGCATCGGCGATAACCAGACCCTGGCGGCCGGCTACGCCGACGCCATCGGCTCCACCGGCATCGTCGTCTACCACTACACCCTGCCCAAGAACCCGGTCAACGACTGGCTGGTCCGGCGCCACAAGGAGAAATACGGCACCCCGCCCGACCTCTTCACTTCGGGCGGAATGGCGGCGGCGATTATGGTGGTGGAGGGGCTGAAGCGGACCAACGGGGACTCCAGCGCGGACGCGCTCATCAAAGTCTACGAGGACAACTTCTACTTTGACGGCCCCAACGGCAAATACATCATCCGGCCCTACGACCACGTCTGCCTCTACCCGCTCTTCTACGTCCGCCTGACCAACGTCACCGACCCGGAGTTCAGGTTCGTGGAGTTGATCCGCGAGTTCGCTCCGGAGGAAGCGGCGCCCCCCTGCCTGCTGCCGGACCCGTACAAGGACCGCTGCCCGTAACCAATGCAGAGGTGACGGTCACCCTCGCGGGTGACCGTCACCTCCAGGGAGAACGTATGGAGCCCCGAATCGTCCTGGAGACCCGGAACCTCCGGAAAGAGTTTGATGGCCTGGTCGCCGTGGCCGACGTCTCCCTGCGGGTGCGGGAGGGGGAACTGCACGCCATCATCGGCCCCAACGGCGCCGGAAAGACCACGCTCTTCAACCTGATCAGCGGCGTTCTCCCACCCACCTCCGGACAGGTCTTCCTGCGGGGACGGGAAATCACTGGCCTGCCGCCCCACCAGATCGTCCGCCGGGGAATCGGGCGCTCGTTCCAGATCACCAACCTCTTCCCGAACCTGACGGTGCTGGAAAGCGTCCGGCTGGCCGCGCAGGCGCGCGGTCGCCACAACCTCCGTTTCTGGGCCCACTACCGACGGTACCGGCAGTACGAGGAGCGCGCCATCGCGATCATCCACCAGGTCGGCCTGGCCGGACGGGAGTACCTCCTGGCCCGAGCGCTCCCGCACGGCGACCAGCGGAAACTGGAGATCGCCCTCCTGCTGGCGACCGAGCCCGATGTCCTCCTGCTGGACGAGCCGACGGCCGGAATGGCCGCGAGCGAAATTCCGGCGCTGATGGACCTCATCCGGCGCCTGCGGGAGGAGGGAGGCCGCACCATCCTGCTGGTGGAGCACAAAATGGACGTGGTGATGAACCTCTCCGACCGCATCACCGTGATGCACCAGGGGCGCGTCCTGGCGGAGGGGACTCCGGCGGAAATCTCCGCCAACGAACAGGTCCAGCAGGCCTATCTGGGCGAACTGTAAAGAGCCACGAATTTCACGAATTGACACGAATTTTTCTTCTAATTCGCGCAAATTCGTGCAATTCGTGGCAAGAAAGACCAACTCCTGTAATGGAGCGCAGGCCGCCAGGCCTGTGGACGACGGAGCACGCTATGGCACTTCTGGAAGTTCAGGACATCCACACCTTTATCGGCCAGTTCCACATCCTGCAGGGCGTCTCGCTGGAGGTGCCGGAGGGGAGCATCACCGCGCTGCTGGGCCGCAACGGCGCCGGGAAGACCACCACCCTCAAATCCATCCTGGGGCTGACCCCGCCGCGCGCGGGCAAAGTCATCTTCGCCGGGGAGGAGATTCAGGGCCGCCCGGCCTACGAGATCGCCTCTATGGGCATCGGCTACGTCCCGGAGCACCGGGCCATCTTCACCCACCTCACCGTGGAGGAGAACCTCCGCATCGCCGAGCGGCGAAGGGGAGACCTGAAGAAGCGGGCCGACTTCATCTTCACCCTCTTCCCGGACCTGAAGCGACTGGCCCGCCTGCCCGCCGGTCACCTTTCCGGCGGGCAGCAGCAGATGCTGGCCATTGCCCGCGCGCTGGTCCCCGATAACCGCATCCTGCTGATAGACGAGCCCAGCGAGGGACTGGCGCCCATTCTGATCCAGGAACTGATGGAGGCCATCCGGCGCCTCTCCGCCGAGGTGACCGTCCTGCTGGTGGACCAGAACTTCCGGATGACCAGCCGCCTGGCCGACCGGTACTCTATGATAGACGACGGCCGCACGGTCCGCAGCGGGACGATGGCCGACCTGCTGAAGGAGCCGGAGGTCATTCGCCGCTACCTGGGAGCGGTGATATAGGAGAAAGGGATGAAGCGTTATCAGGCCACGATTGCTTTTGTCCTCATCGTGGGCACGTTAATTGCCCTGGGCTACGCCGCCTTCGGCCCGCAGAAGGCGACGGCTGCGCTCCTCTCCGGCCTGACCCTGGCCGCCCTCTACTTCCTGCTGGGCGCGGGGCTCTCCCTCATCTTCGGGCTGATGGACGTGCTGAACTTCGCCCACGGCATCCTCTTCATGGTCGGCGCGTACGTCGGCTATACGGTCTTCGGCAACCCGCGCCTCATCCTGAACACCGCGCCCCTCTTCCTGGCCCTGGCCGTCGGCATCATGGCCGGGGTCCGGCTGGGGAGGTTCATCCCGGCCCGCCGCGTCCTGCCGTACCTGCTGGCCCTGCTGGGGGTCGGGGTGATGGTCTGGGGCGTATGGGGGTTCCCGCTGCGCCCGCTGGTCGCCTTTGAGCCCACGACGGCCGGCGGCGCGGTCCCTACCGCGCTGGCCCAGGAACCCCTGCCCCGGATGATGGTCCGCCTGGTCCAACTGGCCCTGGCAGGGCTCCTGCTGGGCCCGGCTTTCGCCCGGTGGCGGCGGGAGGAGCGCCGGGCCTCTCCCTGGCGTTCCCTTGCGCTGGGCGTGGGACTGGCCGCGCTGGCCGTCCTGCTCCTCCTGGGACGGGACAACCTGGAGCAGTTCCTGCTGGGGCTGTCGGTGGACGTCCGGTTCCTCCTGGCGCTGGTCGCCGGGGCGGCCACGGGCGCCGCGCTGGGCGCGCTGGTGGAGACCACCCTCATCCGCCCCTTCTACGGACGCCCGATCACCCAGATTGTCCTCACCCTGGGGCTGATGTTCGCCGGGGCCGAACTGGTCAAATTCGTCTGGGGCAAAGAGGGGCGCCCGCCGATGGCGGTTCCCACGGCCTTCTCCCGCAGTTGCCGCTCGCCCAACCTCATCGCCTGGCTGACGGAACAGTGCTCCTCCATAGACGTCCTGGGGCGGGCCTTCCCCACCTACCGGCTTCTGATTATCGCCATTGGACTGCTCATCCTGGTAGGGGTTGCGCTGCTCCTGAAGTACTCGCGGCTGGGGATGATCGTGCGGGCGGGCGTGCAGGACAGCGCGATGGTGGAAGCGCTGGGGATCAACGTCCGCCGGGTTTTCACCACCGTCTTCGCGCTGGGGTCGGCGCTGGCAGCGCTGGGCGGGGTCGTGGCCGCCCCCTTTATCGGCGTCTACCCGGAGATGGGGAGCACCTTCCAGTTGCAGGCGTTCATCGCCGTTGTCATCGGCGGGATGGGGAGTTACACCGGAACGGCGGTGGGCGCCCTGGTGCTGGGCCTGGCCCGCGCGCTGGGCGATACGCTGGTCACCACAGGGATCGCGCTGCCGGGGATGGCGGAGGCACTGCGGGCCTCGCCCGCCGTCGCCCGCGCCTCCACCGTCCTGATTATGGCCGTTGTCCTGCTGGTGCGCCCGGCGGGGATTTTCGGGAAGAAAGAATGAGGACATTTCACCGCCGAGGCGCAGAGGACGCAGAGGCCGTATTCGTAAAACTCTGCGCTCTCGGCGTCTCTGCGGTGAGTTTTTGCAGAGGAGTCAAGAATAGCCCCAGGGGGAAGTGATGGCGAAAATGGTATCTCGCTGGACTCCGTTCCTGCGTCAGTGGCGGTGGGGGCTGATCCTGCTGGCCGTGGCGGTGCTCTTTCCATTCCTCGCCGGTGCCCTCATCGGCGCCCCGACGGCCGTCCGTCCCGAAGTCCGAGGGGTCTCCCGGCTGGTCGCCCTGGCGGAAACCGGGCAGGCGAAGTTCTGGCAGGGGATGGTCATCCAGATGTTCATCCTGGCCGTATTCGCCATGAGTTACGACCTGCTCCTGGGCTACACGGGCATCATCTCCTTCGGCCATGCCATGTTCTACGGGACGGGGGGATACGTGGTCGGCCTGCTGGTCAAACACGCCGGGTGGCCGGTCTGGGCGGCAGTGGGGGCCGTCCTGCTGGTCGCCATCCTGCAGAGTCTGATCGTCGGGGCACTCTCCCTGCGGGTGAAAGGGGTCTACCTGGCGATGGTGACCCTGGCCTTCGCCGAGTTCTTCTACATCCTGGCCCAGGCGACAGATTTCCGCCACTATACCGGCGCCGATGACGGCCTGCACGGCATCTACCCGCCCCCGGCCTTCAGCCCCACCGACCACCGGACCCGCTTCTATTTCCTGGCACTGGTTTTCTTCGTGGCGATGTACCTGGCCGCACGGCGGCTGGTGAACTCGCCCACCGGTCGGGTAATGGTGGCAATTCGGGAGAACGAGGGGCGAGCAGCGATGCTGGGGTACAACACGTTCGTCTACAAACTGGTCGCGCTGGTGGCGGCGGGGACGATGGCCGCGCTGGCTGGCGCGCTGAACGCCTTCTTCAACCTGGGCGTCACCCCCGCCGTGCTCAGCGTCGGGACGACGATCAACGTGCTGGCGATGACCATCGTGGGCGGCGCCGGGACGCTGACCGGCCCGGTTCTGGGCGCGGCCATCGTCCACCTGCTGGGCTACTGGCTGAACCGCCTCTTCGGCCCCACCTGGGTGTTGCTCTTCGGGATCACGTTTATCCTGATCGTCGTCTTCCTGCCCTACGGCATCGTGGGGACGGTCCAGGTCCGCTCCTATCAGTGGCGGGCGGTCTGGCGGCAGCGATGGGAGCGGGTGCGGCGGACGCTGGCCCGGACGTAGGGGGATGGGAGCACCGACGCGGGTCGGGGCGGGCCAAAAGGCCTGCCCCGGCCCGCCGTTCTCCCCGGAACCGCGCGATGGCCGCGCCCCTCTGCGAAGTTGGGGATCGCACCGGCAGATGGAACGCCGTCGGCGCTACCGCGGGAGCACTACCGGACAGATGGAGAGCCGTTCCCTCAACGCCTCCGGCAGCCGGGGGTCCTCCGGAGAGACCCCCAGCCGGTCCGCCAGAAAGCAGCAGAACCGCTTCTCCTCAATGTCGTCATCGGCGTCCTGGAAGCAGATTTCCAGCGCCTCCAGCGCCTTCCCCTGATTGACCGCCGTGAAGATGGCATCCGCCTTCATGTTGCACCTCCCTCCTTGCTATCGGGCTCTTCTACCAGAAGGGGCAACCTCTCCCCCTCTTCCACACAAACCCCTTCGCCTCGGATCCACCGTTCCAGTTGAGCCACCCGCTCCTCCAGTTCCAGAAAACGGTGGCTCAGTTCCTCCAGCGCCCCCTCCAATGGGTCGTTGATGCGGTTGTGTTCCAGGGCCGTCTCCGGACGGGCGCCGTTGCCCAGCCGGGCCACGTGCGCCGGTACCCCCACCACCGTCGCGTGGGCTGGCACCGACCGCACCACCACCGACCCGGCTCCGATGCGGGCATACTCCCCCACCGTGATGGGCCCCAGCAGGATGGCCCCCGCGCCGATAACAACGCCCCGGCAGACGGTGGGATGCCGTTTGGCCTTCTGGCGACTGGTCCCGCCCAGCACCACCCCCTGGTACAGGATCACTTCGTCCCCCACCTCCGCCGTCTCGCCGATGACCACCCCCATCCCGTGGTCAATGAAGACCCTCCGCCCGATGCGCGCGCCGGGATGAATCTCCACCCCCGTCAGCGCCCGGTTCAGGTGGGAGACCAGGCGGGCCAGCAGATAGCGCCGTCTCTCCCAGAAGAAATGGGCGATCCGGTGCAACCAGAGCGCGTGGACCCCCGGATAGCAGAGCACCACCTCCCAGGCCGACCGGGCCGCGGGGTCATTCTCCATCGCCGCCTGGATGTCCTCCCGTATCCTTTCCACAACGCGGCGAATCCCTTCAGGCACCCACGTATTTCGCATAGACTCCTTTCGCCTCCGTTTCGTCCGCCGCACCCTTCACCAGGGCCCGCCCGTCGGCGAAGACGGTGACCTCGTAGGGAGCGGCCCGAAACCGGAGCAGATACTCGTTCTGGAAAACATCCCCCACCCGGCGCAGACGGTCGGCCAGTCGGTCCAGCGGAATGCGGCCGTCCCCGGACGGGGTGATCTGGAAGGCCCCCTCCCCGCAGAGTGCCACCACGCGGCCCGTTTCCCGCGCGGTCAGGAAATCAAACCGCCCCTCGTCGCAGGTCGGGCAGCGGCCGTCCCCCTTGCGGATGGGGACCATTTCCCACTGGTTCGCCCATACGTCCACAAACATCAGCGGCGGTGCCGGGTCCACCTGACCTGTCAGCACTTTGATCGCCTGGACGACCTCCAGCGAAGCGATGATGTTGACCGCCGCGCCCAGGACGCCGGCCGTGTCGCAGGTGGGGGTCGTCCCCGGCGCGGGCTTCCGCAGGAGGATGCAGCGGTAGCAGGGGGTGCGGCCAGGGAGAATAGTTGTCGTCACCCCGTAGGTGCTGACGACTGCGCCGTGGACCCAGGGCTGGCGGTGCTTGACGCAGACGTCGTTGATCAGGTAGCGGGTCTCAAAGTTATCGGTCCCGTCCACCACCAGGTCCACCCCGCCCAGCAGATGCTCCGCGTTGCGGGGGGAGAGGTCGGCAACGACGGGCTCCACCCGCACGTCGGAGTTGATACGGGCCAGTTTCCGGGCCGCCGCGACCGCTTTGGGGAGGCTGGCGGCCACGTCCTCCTCGTCAAAGAGGACCTGCCGCTGCAGGTTGTGCAGTTCCACCACGTCCCGGTCAATGAGGCGCAGGGAACCGACGCCGGCGCGGGCCAGGCCGTCGGCGATGACGGTGCCCAGCGCGCCGCAGCCGACGACGGCGACGGAGGCCGCGCGCAACCGTTCCTGCCCCTGGGGGCCGATCTGGGGCAGGAGCACCTGCCGGGCGTAGCGGTCAGAGAGGGTTTGCATCGTCATCGCAGTTTCGTGTTGGGACGTAGCGCCGGCCGCCAGGCCGGTACAGGCTGACAGCCTGCGCTACATTCAGTCATTGGTCATTTTGTCATTGGTCATTTTATCATTGGTCATTTCGTCATTGGTCATTTTTCACAGGCATCCGGCGACGGTGAGGCCGGCCTCCTCGTCGGCGAAGAGGTCGGTGCTCAGGTAGCGCTCCCCCGTGTCGGGGAGAACGGCGACGATGACCTTGCCGGCGTTCTCCGGACGGGCCGCCACCTGCAGGGCCGCCCAGGCCACCGCCCCCGACGAAATCCCCACCAGGATGCCCTCCTGCCGGGCCAGTTGCCGGGCCGTCCGGGTGGCGTCGTCGTCTGTTACCTGGATAATTTCGTCCACCAGGTCCAGCCGCAGGACGTCGGGGATGAAGCCCGCGCCGATGCCCTGGATTTTGTGCCGGCCCGGTTGCCCGCCGGAGAGAACGGGGGAGGCAGCGGGCTCCACCGCCACCGCCCGCAGGGACGGCTTGAGGGGCTTCAGCGCCTCCGCCACGCCGGTGATGGTCCCGCCCGTCCCGACACCCGCCACCACGATGTCTACCGCGCCGTCAGTATCCCGCCAGATTTCCATTGCAGTGGTCCGCCGGTGAATGTCGGGGTTGGCCGGGTTGCCAAACTGGTTCAGGAGCAGATAACGGGGGTCCTGAGCGGCCAGTTCCTCCGCCTTGCGGACCGCGCCGCGCATCCCCTCCGCACCGGGGGTGAGGATGAGTTCCGCACCCAGGGCGCGCAGGAGTTTGCGCCGCTCCACGCTCATCGTCTCCGGCATCGTCAGCACCAGCCGATACCCCCGGGCCGCACAGACGAAGGCCAGGGCGATGCCCGTGTTGCCGCTGGTGGGCTCTATGAGGATGGTGTCGGGCCCGATTTTCCCCGCCCGCTCCGCCGCCTCAATCATGCTGACGCCGATGCGGTCTTTGACGCTGGCCAGGGGGTTGAAGCACTCCAGTTTGACCAGCACCATTGCCGCCAGTCCGGCAGTCAGACGGTTCAGGCGGACCAGAGGAGTCTCGCCGATGGTTTTGGTGATGTCGCTGTAGATTCTGCCCATAGTCTGTTTCCTCCAGTATCTTTTATGGCGCCTGCCCAGAGGCCCCACGGCAGGCAGTCATCTCCTGAGCCTGGTGACAGAGGTCCTGCAGGGTCACTCCGTCCAGCACATCCGCGATGGTGGCCGACACCTGCTGCCAGAGGCGCCGGGTCACGCAGCGTTCGGCCCGGCGGCATCGGGCCTCGCCGCCAGGGGTAACACAGTGGACCAGGGCAATCGGCCCTTCCGCCGCCCGGACGATTTCGCCCACGGTGATCTGGGCCGGGGGCCGGGTCAGGCGGTACCCCCCGGTGGGGCCTTTCACCCCCTGGACCAGCCCGGCCCGCTTCAGTTTCCGAAAGAGTTGGGCGATGTAGGCGGCGGAGATGCCCTGACGGCGGGCAATCTCGGCCCGGGGGACGGCGCTCTCCCCGGCGTGGAGAGCGATGTCCACCATCGCCCGCACCGCGTATCGGCCCTGGGTGGAAAGTCTCATAGTGGTTCTATTGTAGCATAGTTGAGTATTTTTGTCAATAATAGGCGCCCGATATTGTAGGACAACTGCTCACAGTTGTCCTACAAATTGGATAAGACCCGACAGGGAACACACCCACCGGTACGCCGATTTGACTTTCTCCCTTTGTGGGCTACAATAACCACAAAGACACGAAGACACGAAGAACGTTCCTCTTTGTGTCTTCGTGCCTTCGTGGTTCACCCTCATCCGGAGGCCCCGATGGCAGGAGAACGGAGCATCGCCGTCGGCGGGGACGTCCTGGGGTCGGTCCTGGTCACCGGAGACCAGGTGCAGGTGACCGTGGGCGCGCCCCCGAAGGCCGAACCCCCGGCCTTCCGCGTCCTCACCCTCATCGCCCGTCCGCTGGATAGCCGGGAACTCCCCGACATCGCCGAGGCGCGCGCCCTGGCGGAGGGCCTGGCGGTCGTGCGCGCCCCCGTCTACCTGGGCTTCGCCCGTCCCCCCACCCGGGACCAACTCCGGGCCCGCCTCCAGGAGGGGTGTGACGTCTTCCAATTTGACGGCCACGGGACCGCCCGGGGAGGCGGCATGCTGGTGCTGGAGAACGACGACGGGCTGGAGGCCCCCCTCCCGGCCCGCGACCTGGCCGACCTCCTCCGCCGGTGCGTCTGCCCCAAACTCCTCATCCTCTCCGCCTGCCAGTCCGCCAAAGGCGACGGCCACGGCCTGGCGGGCCACCTCCTGCGGGAGACGGGCGTGGGTGCCGTCATCGGCTTCCGGGAGACCGTCTCCATAGAGACGACGCGGGCCTTCCCGCTCCCCCTCTACGCCGCGCTGGGCGCCGGGCGGACGGTTCGGGAGGCCTTTGAGGCCGCCCGGGCCGCCCTGCCGGAGGGAGAACGGGACCTCCCCGTCCTCCTGGGGGAGCGGGCCGACGAGCCCCCGCTTCCCGTTCCATAGGACATAGATGGGCACGGATGGTACGGATTTTCACGGATTTGAGTCCGTGCTCATCTGTGAAATCCGTGTGTATCCGTGTCCTGATTTCAAACTGTCGGGTAGCCAGGGCGAAATCTTCACCACCAGGCTGCAGAGGACGCAGAGATTCATCCTTGCATCCTGCATCCTGCATCCTTGCATCCTGCATCCTGCATCCTGCATCCTGCATCTTGCATCCTTGTATCCTTGTATCCTTACCCGGAGGTCCCGATGAAAAACCGCAAACTCCTCATGATTCCCGGCCCCGT
>Ga0197142_1002672_pt1 | contig 15416 bp, 13 predicted proteins | sample GBS60_MetaG_FD_148614 | JGI IMG/M metagenome (GOLD analysis project Ga0197142, IMG submission 148614) | Sediment microbial communities from Great Boiling Springs, Gerlach, Nevada, United States - GBS 60_MetaG | ecosystem: Environmental > Aquatic > Thermal springs > Hot (42-90C) > Sediment... | reverse complement strand
TCTCAATTTTGAATTTTCTAATGCTTCATTTTCTTGAAATAGAGAATCCATCATTCTTTTTTCCTCAATTTTTTATTCCTTTCTCTATTATTCTTCAATTATTATGCCTTACTTTTTAGACAGCCCCGAAGCAATCCCTAACATAATTCCTGATTGTCGAATGAGGAATTATGAATGTTGAATTTTGAATGTTGAATTTTGAATGTTGAATGTTGAATGATGAATTTTGAATGTTGAATGATGAATGTTGAAATGATTAAAAAAAGATTGCTTCGCAGGCTCGCAATGACAATTAAGAGGACGTTCGCGATGACTGGTTACATTGAGCTTGTAATGGAGTATAAATCAAAAATCAATCAATCATCAATAAAAAATCTCCAAATCAAAAATCAATCAATCCAAAAATCTAAAATCCCAAAATCCCCAAATCCATCAATTACTTTAGATAAACCATCGCTTTCGACTTTATGCCGTTCTCTGTTCTTAATGTGTAGTAGAAAATTCCAGAGGATAAATTATACTCATTAGCTTCAAAATAAATTTGATGTAAACCTGAATTCAATTCTCCATCAACCAAAGTTGTAATTTCTCTTCCCAGCATATCATAAATTTTCAAATTAACTTTCTCTTTTTTAGGTAAATTGAATTGTATAATTGTTAAACCATTAAAAGGATTAGGGTAGTTTTGATACAACTCAAAATTTTCAACGATAATCTTTTCATCTTTTACAGAAGTAGTTGATTTAAATTCTACAAGTTCTCTCATCAAACCAGGAATGAACAAATTCAAGGTATCGATTGAAAATGGTTCCTGCACGGATTTAATTATATACCTACCTTGAGCTAACCAGTCATTAATTGGAATTGTAACCAGATCAATCGCAACCGGTGGAAGCGGTGGTGGTAGTGTAACAAGATATTGTACTTTAATTTCTATTCTAAATTTTACTGCGTTAAAGAATCCAGCAGGAACAGTTAGCGTATCCAGACCCAGTCTTGCACCTCTCACAAGAAATCTCAATGGTAGTGTTCCAAGTTCTGGAATAGTTAGTGTCGTATCAAATCTATAAATCTGATAAAAAGTACCAAGTGATGTTCCAAATCTATAATACTCAAACCAATCAGGAAGTTTGAATGTAACAAAAGTATCAATCTCCAGATCTCTTTGATGAATAAAAATACTTTGAGTTGATGCTGAAATCCAGTTAGTATCTCCAATTTCAACTCCCGCTGGCCTTCTAATTACGAAAAGTGTTTGTTTGCCTAAAAAACTTTGATAAGCTACAGATGAATCAATTAAAATTTGTGGTTCACCAGCTGGATTTCCGAGTGAGTCTAAAACATAAAAATTATTTATCCAGACATTCCCAATTTCAACTGGCAAATATTGTTGAGCATTCTGAGAATGTAAATTCGAAATCAGAAAAATAAAAAAGAGAAAAAACTTTTTCATAACTCAATCCAATAGCTGTTCATAACTAATTTCCTGAATTTGTCCGAGCTTTTCAAGTTGTGATTTTATCTCCTTTGCATCACCAACCACAACAATTAAAAGATTTTTCTCAGGAAAATATTCTCTTATAACTTTTTGAATTTTATCTTTAGTTGTGTATTTAATTTTATCAGCAAAATTTGTCAACAACTCATTCTCTTTCTGATAAAAAACAATTTGTGTAAGATAATCAACGAATCCTTCTGGTGATTGAAGATTGCGTGATAGTTCACCAATCATATAATTTTTTGCTTTGGTGATTTCCCAATCACTCACTCCAGATGATTTCAACTTCTTCAATTCATCAAGAATAATTTGGATTACTTCGTTAACGGTTTCATTTTTCGTGAAAGTCGAAATGACAAATTTTCCACTTTGTCTTTGCATCTGGAATGAGCTTCTTGCACCATAGGTCAAGCTTCTTTTCACTCGAATTTCTTCAACAAGTCGAGATGTGAAGCCATCACCAAGAATTGTATTTACAATTGAAATGGGAATTTCGTCTGGATTGTTTTGATTAATTCCAGTATTTCCTACTCGAATTTGTGCTTGAGTTAATCCAGGTTTATTGACAAGAACTAATTTCAAGTTTGATTGAGGTTGAACCGGCTTCTCAATTATTTTTATTGCGTCACCTTTTTGCCAGTTTGAAAATAAATTTTTGATTAATTCTTCTGCTTCTCCAGGATTTACATCACCATAAAAAATAATTGTTGTTTCGTTTGGTAAAAAGTAAGTTTTGTAATGATTTCTAATCTGTCGTGCTGAAATTTTTTCTATTTGTTTGACTGTTCCACGGATTGATTGCGAGTAAGGATGTCCTTCAAAAATTATCCTGTTGAAAAATTGATTTGCTACATAAGTTGGGTTATCGAGTGATGCTTTTAATTCAGAGATTAATTTTTCTTTCTCTTTATCAATTTCTTTTGAATCAAATGCTGGTGAAGTGATAATTTCAGAAAGTATTTTCATTCCATCTTGGAAATTGTATTTCAAAAATTCTGTTGAAATGACTGAGTAATCATAATTAGTTGAAATATTAATTGTTGAACCAAGGAATTCAAATTCCTCTGCAATTTGTTGTGCTGTTCGTTTTGTAGTTCCTTTTAATAACAATTGTCCGGTTAGATAAGTTAAACCTTGAGATTTCTGCGGATCAAGACTTGCTCCACCATTGAAAATAACTCTAACCTGCACAAGTGGAAGTTTTTTGTTTTGTACAACAACATATTTTAATCCATTATCAAGTAATTTAATCTGAAAATCAGAAATTGATTGAGCATGAAGATTAGATATAATTATTAAAACCAGAATAAAGATTAATTTTTTCATTTCTTTTCACTTTTTGGTTTTGAGATAACGATTGTTCTTGTATTGTTATTAAAATACTTTTGAGCTATCCTTTGAATGTCCTGCGAAGTAACTTTCGCATATTTTTCCACAACATTAAAAAGATTATTGTAATTGCCCGTTAATACTTCATAGTATCCAAGAGCAAATGAAAGTGATTGGTTTGTTTTGAAATAATCAAAGTAATCAATGACTTTAGAGTTTTTTGCTTTTTCAAGTTCGTTGGAAGTCACACCTTTAGTTTTGATGTCTTCAATTATTTTTTCAATTTCATTTAATAAATTTTTGAATTCTTTTTCGCCTCTTGCCTGAGCATAAATTTTGAAAAGTCCCGGGTCTTCCATTTGATCCTGATATGCATAAGCTTCTGTTATTAATTTTTTCTCTTCACTTAAAACCTTATTGAACCTTGAGCTTAATCCTTTGCTTAGAATATTTGCAAGCAAATCCATTGCATAAAAATCACTATCATTGATTGAACATGATTTATATCCAATCATTACAGCAGGAAGTTCAACTTCTTGATAAAGTGTAATAACTTTCTCTCCGCTCTGATCTGGTTCAACAATTTTTTTGTGAGCGGGAATTTTTGCCTTTGGAATTTTTTCGAAATACTTTGCAATTAATTTTTTTGCTTTGTTCTTATCGAAATCTCCTGTAAGAATTAAAATCGAATTGTTAGGTGAATAATAAGTTTTATAGAAAAACTTACAATCATCAAGAGTGATTTTTTTCAGGTCGTTCATCCAACCAATTACTGGTTGACGATAAAGATGCGAGACAAAAGCATTTGCATAAAGTTCTTCTTCCATTTTTTGCTGTGGATTGTTATCTACGCTCAGTCTTCTTTCTTCCATTACAATGTATCTCTCCTGTTCAAGATTTTCATTATCGAGTTTCAGTGCTTTCATTCTGTCCGATTCCATATCGAGAATTAATTCAAGTTTATTGGAATTGAATTCTTCCCAGTAGTTTGTGAAATCATTCCATGTACTTCCGTTTGAGTAGCCTCCATTTTCTTCCAGAATTTTATCAAACATTCCTGGTTTATACTTTGCTGAGCCATTAAACATCATATGTTCGAAAAGATGCGAAATGCCTGTCGTGCCCGGTGATTCGTATTTTCCACCAACTTTGAAGAAAATTCTTAAACAAATACTAGGGACTTCTTTATTAGGTGAAAGAATCACTTTCATCCCATTTTTTAGATAATAACTTTCTACATCAATATTCTGAGCAAATAAATTTGAGATGAGTAAAATTAAGAAGAGAAGTCGCTTCATATTTTTTTATTCCTGAGTTTTTTCTTTTTGACTTTGACAGAATTCAGTTAAGACGCCATTAACAGATTTTGGATGGACAAAAGCAATTAAAAATTCTTCAGCTCCAATTCGTGGCTTTTCATCGATCAACTGAAAATTCAACTCCTTCAATTCAATTAGCTTGTTTTCTAAATTTTCTACTTCAAATGCAATGTGATGAATTCCTTCGCCGCGTTTTTCGATAAATTTTGCTATGGGACTATCAGGTGAAGTCGCTTCAAGCAATTCAATTTTTGTTTCACCGACTTTTAGAAATGCTGTTTTAACTTTTTGGTCTTCTACTTCTTCAATCTTATAACAATTTGTCCCTAAAAGTTTTTCAAAGTTTAGAATTGCTTGTTCAAGATTTTTAACAGCAATTCCGATGTGTTCAATTTTTTTCACCACAATATATTCTCCAATTTTAAGTCAAAATAATATTTAGTAAAGAAAAATTTAAAAAAGATTTTAGAAGATATAATGTGTCGATGGTTTTCGAGAATTTAGAAATAATATTTGTTTGAATTCAGTCTTCAAATTGCAAGGTATATTGAAAAGATCGATTTGATAAAAACAGCATCATTCATGATGCTTTGTTTGAAATGCATTGTCGTTTACGGCAATGCGTCTTGAGAAGATCGAAAATGCGAATAAACAAGACTAAAAGCTTTCTTAATCCAGGGTAAAAATTATCGTATTACAATAATTGAATGTCTACAAAGTTCTAATTCTCTTGTGATATTTATTCGTTGTAATAGCTAATCGCTAAAAACAATTTTTTATATGGGTTTTATAATCTTGTAGAGATTAATAATTGTAAAATAATAAGACATTCATCATCAAATATTCTATAGGTTAGATAATTGTAAAAAAGAGCCATCAAAATTCAAACTTCCTAAGAGTTTAATAAATGTAAATAAAAATCAAAGTGATAATTCACCTAAACTCTTGAAGAAACTCCAACAGCATATTTATATGAAACTTACTTTGTTAAAGGATTGGCTCAAATGTTAAGAAACTTTGTCTGTGGTTTTATAGATACTAAAGGTAATTTCGTTATCGTTAATGAGCTACCAAAATTTTAGTGAAGTAGTTCATTTTAATATCAAGAAAATCAATTCTAAAAATATTTAAAACAAAAAACGCCAGTCTCAATTCCTGAAACTGGCGTTTAATTTTTTAATAACTAGGATAATTATGCAATCGTTACATCTTTGCAGAGATAAACATCCTGAATAGCATTGAGTAATTTCACACCCTCATTCATAGGTCTCTGGAATGCTTTGCGACCGGAAATTAATCCCATTCCACCAGCTCGTTTATTGATTACCGCTGTTCTAACCGCTTCGGCAAAATCATTTTCACCGGATGGACCACCAGAATTAATTAATCCAATTCGACCCATATAGTTATTCACGACCTGGTATCTTGTCAAATCAATTGGATGGTCACTTGTGAGTTGCTCGTAAACTTTCTTGTGAGTCTTTCCAAATTTGAGGGCATTGTAACCACCGTTTGTCTCTGGAAGTTTTTGTTTGATAATATCAGCTTCGATTGTTGCACCTAAGTGATTTGCCTGTCCAGTTAAATCTGCTGCAACATGGTAATCTTTATCACCAACTTTGAAGGCTGAATTTCTTAAATAACACCAGAGAATTGTAACCATTCCAAGTTCATGAGCATACTGGAATGCCTGTGAAATTTCCTGAATTTGTCTTTTTGATTCAGCAGAACCAAAATAAATCGTTGCACCAATTGCAACTGCTCCTAAATCAAATGCTTGTTTAACTGATGCAAAAAGAATTTGATCGTAAGTATTTGGATAGCTTAAAAATTCATTGTGATTGATTTTTAAAATAAAAGGAATTTTATGAGCATATTTTCTTGCAACTGAACCTAATACACCAAGAGTAGAGGCAACTGCGTTGCATCCACCTTCAATTGCAAGTTTCACAATGTTTTCTGGATCGAAATAAATTGGATTTGGAGCAAAAGATGCACCAGCTGAATGCTCAATTCCCTGATCAACTGGCAAAATGGAAAGATATCCAGTTCCAGCTAATCTACCTGTATTGAAAAGAAGTTGAAGATTTCTCAGAACCTGAGGATTGCGATCCGAAGGGACGAAAATTCTATCGACAAAATCAGGTCCAGGAAGATGAAGCATATCTTTTGTAACGGTTTTGCACTCGTGCTTAAGAAGATAATCTGCTTCATTACCTAACAGTTTTACAATTTCATCTATTGTCATGGTTTTATCTCCAATATTTGTTTTAATCTTAACAAATATAAAAAATTCAATTCGGACTTTTACTTGATATATGACAAATTAAATTAAGAAAAATTCGGCTGGATTAAAGAACCTTAAAGTTGATTGTTGGAATTAAATTTTGGTTAGAAGATTTTACTAAAATTTAGAATTAAAACATTTGATTAATCTAAGTTGATAATAAAATGATGTAAAATAAATTCTCCTTTGAAACATTTTTCCATATTTTGATTAAAACTGAAAAAACTTATTCAATGAAGTGAATGCTTACTTATTTTTTTTTCATTTTAATCTTAGTAAATTGTTTTGCTATAATAAACTAAATGAATAAAGTGGTTTAAAGAGTGCAATCAACGGACGATCAAAAACTTCAGGAAAAGCTAAAAAATCGGGGAAATTTACCCAGACATATTGCGATTATCATGGATGGTAATGGTAGATGGGCTAAAAAAAGAGGGTTACCTCGAGTTGCAGGTCATTCCGAAGGAGTAAAATCAGTTCGTGATGTGGTTGAAGCCTGTGCCCAGCTGGGAATTGAGTATTTAACTCTTTATGCATTTTCCACTGAAAACTGGAAGAGACCAAAGGAAGAAGTTTCAACTTTAATGAAATTATTGTTGAAAACTTTGAAAACAGAGACAGATGAACTTCATAAAAACAACATTCGTCTGAGAATGATTGGTGATTTTGAAAGTCTTCCTGAAGAAGTTCAAAAACAATTGAAAGAAGCAATTAAAAAAACTGAGAATAATACCAGGTTAAACTTGATTTTAGCTCTAAGTTATTCAGGAAGATGGGATATTCTTCAAGCAACTCGAAAAATTGCAGAAGCTGTATCTCACAAAAAATTAAAGAAATCAGAAATCAACGAAGAAACTTTCAAAAAATATCTTTCAACTGCTGAATATCCTGAACCGGATTTACTTATCAGGACAAGTGGCGAGATGAGAGTTAGTAATTTTCTTTTATGGGAAATTGCTTATACAGAACTTTATGTCACAGAAACTTTGTGGCCAGACTTCAGGCGAAAAGAACTTTACAAAGCAATTGAAGATTATCAAAAAAGAGAAAGAAAATTCGGTTTAGTCAGTGAACAGATAAAAGGATATGGTAAAAATGCTTTTCTCATTAAAAAATCATAACAAACTTCATCTTATAATTTTTTTTGTATTAAGTTTTGTCTTCGTTAAATCAATATCCGCTCAACAAGGTTTGCCTACTTACAAAATCTTAGGAATTTCTGTTGAAGGAAATGTAACCGCTGATCCTGCTGTAATTATCGCATCAAGTGGATTGAAAATTGGTGATGTTATTCAGGTCCCCAGTGATGCAACAATCAATGCAATTAAAAGAATTCTGGCATTGAACATTTTTTCTGATGTGCAGTTGATTAAGGAGAGACAGATTGGTGATGGAATTTATATTTTAATTAAGGTTCAAGAATTCCCACGACTTGAAGATTTTGTTTTTGTTGGAAACGATGAGATAAGTGAAAAGGATTTAAAGAAAGAAGTTACATTAATTAGAGGACAAACATTAAAACCTTCCGATGTAAGTAAATTGAAAAGAAGAATTCTTAGACTTTACGAAGAAAAAGGAATGCTTAATGCTGAGATTACTACATCTATTCTTGAGTTTTCGAAAGTTGATACATTGAAGAAAAAGCTTGTAATTCACTGGGTTAATAAATATGATTCTGAAGATACATATAAAACAGAAATTAATCTCAGCGACAAACCCGATGCCGAGACAATTAAACGAATTCAAAATCGAGTTTTGTTGAAAATAAAAATTGATGAAGGCAGGGTTGTTCTTGTTAAAAAGATAAATTTCTACGGGAATCAAAATTTCTCAAGCAGTAAATTATATAGTCAATTTGAAGAAACTGTTGAAAAGAGATGGTGGCGTTTCTGGAAGAAAGAAAAATTTGACAGAAAAAATTTCGAAAAAGATAAAGAAGCTTTAATTAAGTTTTACAGAAAGAATGGATACAAAGACGCAACAATTTTAAGTGACTCCGTTTATCTCGATGATGACAAAAAAAATCTTTACATAGATATTTACCTTTATGAAGGTCCACAATACAAGATTAGAAATATTCAGTGGGTTGGGAATACTGTTTTTTCAACTGATGTATTGAATAAGAGATTAGGTTTTTCAAAAGGAGACATTTTTGATTACGAAAAATTTGAACGAAATCTCAGACAAAACGAACAGCAGACGGATGTTTCTTCACTTTATTTTGATAATGGTTATCTTGGATTTTCACTCAGAACCGAAGAAATAAAAGTTGCTGAAGATTCTCTTGATATCATTATAAAAATTGCCGAACGAAATCAGTTTAAGATAGGTTATGTTGAGATTAAAGGTAATGATAAGACAATGGATAAAGTTATCCGTCGTGAATTATTTACTCGCCCTGGTGATTATTTTAATCGTGCTTTGCTTTTGAGAAGTCTTCAACAGCTTGCAAATCTTCAGTACTTTAATCCCGAAAAGCTTTATCAGGAAGGATTGGATTATTTTCCAACAACAGATTCTACCGTCGACATTACCTATAAAGTTGAAGAAAAGTCGAGTGATTATCTCAATGCATCAGTCGGCTATAGTGGAAGCTGGGGATTTAGTGGTGCAGTGGGGGTTACATTAACGAATTTCTCACTTGCTCATCCATTTAGTCTGGGCGGAGGACAAATTTTGAATTTCAACTGGCAATTTGGTATCGGAAATTATTATAGAACATTCCAGCTTGGATTTACTGAGCCCTGGCTTATGGATACTCCAACTTCAATTGGATTTGATATCTTTGATACACGACAAATTTACATTTATGAATTAAGACAATATGGTGGAAGTGTAAGAGTTGGTAGAAGATTATCCTGGCCAGATGATTATTTTATAGTAAATGGAAGTTTCAGATATTATATGAATGATGTTAAAGGTGGTGGTGGTTATTATCGTGAAGGAATGTATAAACAATATTCATTGACATTTGGAATTGGAAGAAAAGATATTGATAATCCAATTTTCCCAAGCACTGGAAGTAATCTTGGAATTGACTTCGATTTATCTGGTGGTCCATTCTTACCTGGCGATGTTGATTATTTGAAAACAGATATAAATTTAGAAGTTTATCGAAGATTATTTGGAACGAATAAAGTAACTTTGTTTCTTGGAAATTATTATGGCTTTATTTATGAGTTAGTTCCAAATACACCAATACAACCATTTGAATACTACTATATGGGTGGTAGTGGATTATTAATTGCAACCGAACCTTTGCGTGGATACGATGATCGTTCAATAGGTCCAAAAAATGTTAACGGAAATGTGATTGGTGGAAAAATATTTTCAAGAAATACATTAGAGCTTAGATTCGCAGTAACTCTCCAACCAATGCCTCTTTATGTACTTGCATTTGCCGAGGCTGGAAATGTCTGGAGAGATATGAAAGATGTTAATATATTTGATTTAAAAAGAAGTGTCGGATTTGGTGCCCGTGTTCTGATTAATCCGATTGGAATGATTGGTTTTGATTTTGGTTATGGTTTTGATAGAAAATCTGTTAGTGGATATGATCCGCAGTGGATCTTCCATTTCCAATTTGGTAGAGGAATGTAAAACAAAAACAAATTAAGAGGTTAAAAGTGAAAGCAGTAAAAGTAATTTTATCTTTATTATTTGCTTCAACAATTATGTGGGCACAGCAACCTCAGGTTAGAATTGGGGTTGTAGACTCAGAAATCATTTTAAGTCAACTCCCTGATTATAAAAAAGCCCAGGACCAACTAAATGAGATTGTTAAGAAATGGCAGAGTGATCTTGACAGTCTTTCAATGGAATATCAAGAAAGAATTGAAAATTATCGTAAGCAGGAAGCATTGATGAGCGATGAGGTAAAACTTAAAGAACAACAGGAAATAATGAAACTTGAACAGGAAATTTATAATTTCCGTCAAAGAAAGTTCGGTCAGCAGGGTGAATTTGCACAAAAACAGGAGGAGCTTTTATCTCCAATTAAACAGAACATTATAAAAGCAATTGAAAAAGTTGCAAAAGAAGAAAAAGTAACATTGGTTCTTGACAAAGCTGGTGATGTAGTTGTTCTTTATGCTGATCCATCATATGATTTAACATTCAAAGTTTTAGATCAATTAAGGCGCGGAAAAGTAAAATAAAAAAGAGGCTTTTATGAGAAAGCTAATCATTCTCTCCGCATTATTTTTTGCAATTCCGATTTTTGCTCAGGTCAAAATCGGTTACATCAATTCTGAAGCAATTATGAAAGAGCTTCCAGAAGCTCAGGACGCTCAGAGAAAACTTGATAATCTTGTTCAGGAATGGCAAGCTGAATTACGAAAACTTGAATCAGAGTGGAAACAAAAATACGATGCTTATGATCGAGATAAGTTAATTATGAGTGATCAAACAAGAGCTGAAAAGGAAAAAGAACTTGTCGATCTTGAAAATAGAATTATACAATACCGGGAGCAAAAATTCGGACAAAACGGTGAACTCTTCCAGAAACAGGAAGAATTTATGAAACCAATTCAGAATAAAATCTTCAATGTTCTTGAAAAAATTGCTAAAGAAGAAGGTTACGATTTTGTTTTTGATAAAAGTGGAGAAATACTTCTTCTTTACGCAAACGAAAAATATGATCTAACAAACAAAGTTTTACAAGCTTTGAAGTGATTTTATGCAAGTTACAGTTGAAGAGATTGCTACCCTCGTTGATGGTGAAGTTATTGGAGATAAAAGTAAAATAATTAAAAATGTTGCAAAGATTGAGGAAGCAGGCGAATATGATCTTACATTTTTGTATCAGGATAAATATGAAAAGTTTTTAAGTCCTGCTTCTTCATTTGCAATTCTTGTAAAAAAAGACTTCACCAAAAATTTTCCCGCATTAACTTTAATAAAAGTTGTTGACCCATATCTGGCATTCATCAAAGTGATTGAAAAATATTTTCTCCCCGAAGTTGAATTACCACCTTTGTTCAATAGAAAATCAGAAGAAGTTAATTTCTCGTTTGGTAAGAATTTCAGATGCGGAGAGAATGTTTCGATTGGAAGAAATTGTAAAATTGGTGACAATGTGGTTATTTATTCGAATGTTTCGATTTTGAATGATGTTGAAATTGGAAACGATACAATAATTTATCCTAATGTAACGATTCGGGAAAGATGTAAAATTGGAAATCGAAATATAATTCATTCAGGTGCAGTTATTGGAAGCGATGGATTTGGTTATTACAAGAAACCGGATCGAACATATAAAAAAATTCCTCAGATTGGAATTGTTGTTCTTGAAGACGATGTTGAGATTGGAGCAAATACCTGCATTGATCGAGCCACAATTGGTGAGACAAGAATTAAAAAAGGAACTAAGATCGATAATCTTGTTCAAATTGCTCATAATGTTGTGATTGGTGAAAATTGTGCAATTTCTGGTCAAACAGGTTTCGCCGGAAGTACAAAGGTCGGAAACAATGTAATCATTGCAGGTCAGGTTGGATTTGCTGATCATATAGAAGTTGAAGACGATGTGGTAGTTATGGCTCAATCTGGTGTATCTCACAGTTTGAAAAAAGGAAAAGTTTACTTTGGTTATCCAGCAATGGAGGTGAGAGAAGCATTTAAATTGAATGCATTAATTCGAAATCTTCCAGAGCTGAGAGAAAAATTATTTGAATTAAATAAAAAAGTTGATGAACTTGAAAAAAGATTAAAAGAAAATAAATAGGAGAACTTTTATGGTAGAACAACAGAGAACTATTGCTAAGCCCGTAACCGTTTCAGGAATCGGAATTCATACAGGTACTGAATGTACTATGACATTCAAACCTGCACCAGAGAATTACGGAATAAGATTCATTCGTGTTGATCTTGGTGGAAATCCCGAGATTCCTGCAATTGTCGAAAATGTTGTTGATGTTTCGAGAGGAACTACCATTGCAGTGGGCGAGGCAAAAGTTCATACTGTTGAGCATGTTCTTGCTGCAGTTTATGGTTTGAAAATTGACAATTTGAAAATTGAGCTTGATGGAATTGAACCACCAATTGGTGATGGAAGCGCCAAACTTTATGTCGATGCTTTACTTGAAGCGGGTATAGTTGAACAGGAAGCACCAAAGGATTATCTGGTCATTGATCAAACTGTTATGTATCATGATGAAGAGAAAGGAATAGACATAGTTGCTTTACCACTTGATGATTTTAGAATTACAATAATGATTGATTATAACAATCCAGCTCTTGGAAGTCAGCATTCAAGTTTGTTCAGTCTTGAAAAAGAATTTATCACAGAATATTCAACCGCAAGAACATTTTGTTTTTTGAGTGAAGTTGAACAACTGGTTAATCAAAATTTGATTAAAGGTGGAGATATTGATAATGCTGTTGTAATTGTTGATAGAAAACTCAGTGAAGATGAATTGAATAAACTGGCTCAAAAGTTAAATATTAAGCATCCCCTTTTTATTGGAGAAAATGGAATACTCAACAATGAATCGCTTCGATTCAAAAATGAACCAGCTCGTCACAAAGTTCTTGATCTAATCGGTGATCTTGCATTGATTGGGGTTCCGCTCAAAGCACAAATTTTAGCAGCTCGCCCGGGTCATAAAGCCAATGTTGAATTTGCTCGAATGATTAGAAAACTTTATCAACAGAAAAAACTCGAAAAGAGATATCAATTTGTTAAGAAAGAAGGGATTGTTTTTGATGCTAATGCAATTTTAAGAATTCTTCCGCATCGTTATCCCTTTGTGCTTGTTGATAAAATTGTCGAATTGAAAATGGGCGAGAAGGTTGTTGGAATTAAAAATGTAACAATAAACGAACCATATTTTGTTGGACATTTTCCCGGTCAGATGGTGATGCCTGGAGTATTAATCATCGAAGCACTTGCACAAACAAGTGGTATCTTGCTAATCAATTCAATCAAAGATTTTGAAAATAGTTTAGTTTACTTTATGGCAATTAACAATGCAAAGTTTAGAAGACCTGTAGTTCCGGGAGATCAATTAATTCTTGAAGTTGAACTTGTGAATTCGAGAAGCAAAACATTCACAATGAAAGGCCGAGCAATAGTAGATGGAAATCTTGCAGCCGAAGCAGAATTTATGGCAGCTGTAGTTCCAAAAGAAGAAAGTCAAAAACCACAAAATTGAAACTTATGCCAGAGATTCATCCTACCTCAATTGTATCAAAAGAAGCACAAATTGCCGATGATGTTGTAATCGGTCCCTTCTGCATTGTTGAAGGAGATGTTAAAATTGATAGCGGTACAAAACTTTTAAGTCATGTTGTGATTTATAATGGTGCAAGAATTGGAAAGAACAATAAAATATTTCCGGGTGCTGTTATTGCTGCGGTTCCACAGGATTTGAAATTTAATAATGAATACACAGAAGTTTTTATTGGCGATAACAATACAATTAGAGAAGCAGTAACGATTAGCCGTGCAACAGCAGCAACAAAAAAAACAGTAGTAGGAAGTAATTGTTTATTGATGGCTTATGTTCATGTTGCTCACGATTGTGTTGTGGGTGATAATTGCATTCTTGCAAATAGTGTTCAGCTTGCTGGTCATGTTCATGTGGAAGATTATGTAATTATAGGTGGATTAACGGGAGTTCATCAATTTACAACCATTGGTCAGCATTCGATGATTGGAGCGTGTTCGAAAATTGTAAAAGATATCCCACCATATACTTTATTCAGCGGAAATCCAATTATGTATGAGGGATTGAATAGAATTGGACTTAAACGACGTGGATTTTCTTCTGATGCAATCAATTCATTGAAAGAAGCTTACAATATTCTTTATAGTCCTTTCTATAATACATCCCAGGCATTGGAAAAAATCAAAGCCGAGGTTAAACAAACGCAGGAAGTTAAAAATCTTTTGGACTTTATTGAAAAAAGTCAGCGTGGAATTAGCAAATGAAATTCTGGCAGTTGATTGATACTGGAAAGAACACCGGTCAGTTTAACATGGATTTTGATCTGAAGCTTGTTGATCGAGTTAAAGAAGAAGGAATTTCATTCCTTAGATTTTATCAGTGGGAGCCATTTGCAATTTCAATTGGTTATCATCAAAAACTTGATTCGATTGATTCTAAGTTATGTGAGCAAAACTCAATTGATATTGTAAAAAGACCTACGGGCGGTAGAGCAATCCTGCATGCCGATGAATTAACTTATTCAGTAACTACTCCACTTGATCTATTTACTCCTCAAGAGCTTTATTTTAAAATTAACTTGAGTTTGCTCGAAGGACTTCATCTTTATGATGAAAGACTTAAAGCAGTAGAACTTGAAAGGGCACAAATCGATTTTAAGAATTTTTATAAATCATCTCGTTCGATTCCTTGTTTTTCGAGTTCAGCAAGAAATGAAATTAAATTTCACAATAAAAAGTTAATCGGATCAGCTCAAAGGGTATTTAATGATATTGTTCTTCAACACGGATCAATCTTAATTGGTGATTATCATAAAAGAATTGTTGATTTTCTTATTCTTAACGATGATGAAAAAAAATTTTTGAAGAACGATTTAGACGAGAAAACTATTTCATTGAGAGAAATTCTTAATTCAGAAGTTGACCTGGAAAAATTAAAATTTTGTTTAAAGATCGGATTTGAAAAAGTTTTCGAGATAAAATTTATTGAAAGTGAGGTGACGGTATGAGTACAACTTCAGAAATAAAAAAAGTAACAACTCGTAAAATTCAGGAAATGAAAGAAAATGGAGAGAAAATAACTGCACTTACTGCTTATGATTTTTTAATTGCAAGATTGTGTGACCGTGCCGGCATTGATATAATTTTAGTAGGCGATTCGGTGGGCAATGTTTTTCAAGGACATTTAACAACTTTACCTGTTACTCTTGACGATATGATATATCACACCAAAGCTGTTCAGCGAGGTGTTAAACGAGCTATGATTGTTGTCGATATGCCTTTTATGTCCTATCAAACAAATATTGAAGAAGCTTT
>Ga0197142_1002671_pt1 | contig 15421 bp, 14 predicted proteins | sample GBS60_MetaG_FD_148614 | JGI IMG/M metagenome (GOLD analysis project Ga0197142, IMG submission 148614) | Sediment microbial communities from Great Boiling Springs, Gerlach, Nevada, United States - GBS 60_MetaG | ecosystem: Environmental > Aquatic > Thermal springs > Hot (42-90C) > Sediment... | reverse complement strand
TGGGTCGCATTTTAGCATGTGGGCTGCTATTTTCATGATCTTCTCCCTCACGGCTTGGGCTGCCTGTGCTACCGCGTTTCCAGCCACTACGAGGCTTCTGCTCCCAAAGGTCCCATGACCGTATGGTGTGGTCAGAGTGTCTCCGTGGCGGACTGTCACATCTTCAGGTGGAATCCCCAGTATGTCGGAGCATATCTGGGCTATTGAGGTGGCCAGCCCCTGGCCATGGGGTGAGGCTCCTATGGTTATCTCCACTGTTGCCGAGGGTGTGACCATCACCCTAGCGCTCTCATATCCTCCCATGAGGAGGCCGTCCTCATGGAAGAGTCTGGATGGTGCGAAGCCTGTGGTCTCTGTGTAGAATGATATGCCCACACCATGGCCCTTTCCTCCAGCTCCCCTATATCCGGCCAGCTGTAGGGCTTTTCTCAAGAGGCCTGGGTAGTCGCCGCTGTCATATCTCACGCCTGTGGAAGCCCTGTAGGGTAGTTCAGATGGTTGTATTAGGTTGCGGAGCCTGAGGTCCGCCGGATCAATATCAAGCTCCTTGGCGGCTATATCCATCAGCCTCTCCATTATGAAGGCCGCCTCCGGCTGTCCGAAGCCCCTGTATGCGCTGACTGGAACCTTGTTGGTGAAGACCGCTGTTACGTCTACGTTGATATGCTCGCATTTGTAGGGGCCGGGTATTGAGTGGGCTGTTATAAAGGGCCCGCCCGCTGTGAAGACGTGTAGGTAGGCTCCGAGGTCTGCTGTGAGGCTAATGTCTAAGGCCGTTAGTCTCCCCTCTCCGGTGAAGCCGGCCCTCACCCGGGCCCTCAAATCCCTAGCATGGGTTGATGAGAGGAAATCCTCAGTCCTGGTTGCGACCCATTTGACAGGTCTCCCAGTCCTCATGGCAAGTAGCGGGATTACAATCTCCTCCGGGAAGATCTCACCCTTAACGCCAAAAGCTCCTCCCACATCCGGTGTGATGACCCTGAGACGGCTCTCCCTATGGCCGAGGGTGTGGGCCAGCCATGTTCTGAGTATATGGGGGAACTGGGTGCTCGACCATACTGTGAGTATCTCTGATGGGTGGTCGTATGATGCCATCACACCCCTCGTCTCCATAGGAGCGGCCGTAAGTCTCTGAATTCTGAAGCTCTCATCCAATATCAGCTTGGAACTTTGTAAAACCCTCTCAGGCTCGCCCCCCCTCAGCCTGTACCTGTAGCAGATGTTATCGGATAGCTCATCATGGACTAGGGGTGCATCAGGCTTCACATCGGCCACAGCGGGAAGCACCTCATACTCCACATCCACAACCTCAGCAGCGTCAACTGCAGCGTATCTATCATCCGCAGCAATCGCCGCCACAGCCTCACCCACATGATTAACCTCATCATGGGCGAGAGCATAGTGTGTGGGGGTCTTCATACCAGGTAGGTGCCATATTACTGGGAGAGGTTTTGAGAGTCTGATGATCTCCTCGCCTGTGAGCCAGGCCTTAACCGTTTTATGGTATGCTGCCCGGGACATGTTTACACGTTTTATCCTAGCATGGGGGTATGGGCTTCTGATGAAAACCGCATGAAGTAGGCCCGGTGGGCTGAGATCATCTATGAATGATGCCCTTCCAGTCAATAGTCGGGGGTCCTCAAATCTCTTCAAAGACCTGCCAAGAAAAATCTCACGCCTCTTACTCTCCGCTACTTGCATTTTGTAGGTGTGGTCTGTTGTCGGGTAATAAATCTTTTAAACAACGGATAACACCATTCTGGAGGTGTAGGAGGCTTGAAGGTGGTGGTGAGGGTTGAGGCTGAGATACCGAGGACCCTGATAAGATACGGTAAGATGAGGATCCCGCCGGTTGTAATGTATGCTGCTGGTAAAAAGTCTGGCCGGATATCGGTCCAGTTTGAGGGTGAGCCGATAACCCTGAGGGTTGACCGCTATGGCCGTGTATCTCTGCCCCCACAAGTTCTTGAAAAGGCCAAGGGAAGGGGTAGCATGCTGATAGAATGTATCAACGGTGATGTGAAGCTAGCTTTCCAATAAACTCCTCAATATCAGAGTCCATTATCTTACGGTAAAGGGGTGTGACCATGGCTATCCTTGAACCAGGTCTAACCTCCTCCAAAATCCCATCCCACCCAACTCCCACGACCTCACGGCCCAGCATCCTGATGACCTTCTCAGCTGAGCCGGGTATGAAGGGTTGTAGCAGGTTGGCCATGGACCATACAAGCTGGGCGGCTATGTAAAATACAGTGCCAGCCTCATCTCTATTGGTCTTCACAAGCTTCCAAGGCTCCCTCCTGTTGAGATAGCTGTTCCCCTCACGGGCCAGAAGCATGACTGTGTCAAGCGCCTGCCTCATCTTAAGCTCGCCGAATAGCCGGCTTACCTCATCCCTGATCTCAGCCCTTAGACTGAGCATTTTCCTATCGTCATCGCTTGTTCTCCCGGGCTCTGGGATAGCCCCGTTGAAGTGGGTTTTGATGAATGAGAGGACCCTGTGGATGAAGTTTCCAAGGGTGTCGTTTAGGTCGCTGTTCACCGCGCTCTGGAAGCTGTTGAAGCTGAAGCTGGAGTCGCTCTGCTCGGGCCGCATCTTGACCAGGTAGTATCGCCAGTAATCCGGCTCCGCAAGTTCAAGGGCCTGGTCAAGCCAGATGCCGACCCCCAAGCTCTTGGAGAACTTCCGCCCCTCAAATGTTAGATACTCTGTCGCCGAAACGCTCCAGGGTAGGACAAGCTCCTCATCATATCCCATGAGAAGGGCTGGAAGTATTATCGTGTGGAACGGTATGTTATCCTTGCCGATAAAGTAGACGCTCTTAGTGGATTGGTCCCGCCAATACTCCTCCCATAGGCCCGGCTTCCCAACACCCTCCGCCCACTCGATGCTCGCCGTCACATATCCCAGAACCGCCTCAAACCAGACATAGATCGTCTTCCCAGAAGAACCTGGAAATGGCGCCGGAATCCCCCACATGTTATCCCTTGTCACAGCCCTCGGCCTAAGGCCCTCGGCCACCCAGCTTAGCGAGAACCGTTTAACTTTGTCCGGCATAGCCTCACTCGAGGCAAGCCAACGCTCAAGCTTGGCTGAGAATTTCGGAAGGTCGAAAAACCAGTGTCTACTACTTCTTACAACAGGCTCTACGCCGCAGATGCTACATCTGGGCTGGAGGAGTTCCAGAGGGTCCAGAACTTTCCCACATGCCTCGCACTGGTCGCCCCGGGCCCTGTCATAGCCGCAGACAGGACATAAGCCGGTCACGAATCTATCGGGGAGAAATCTACGGCAGTTTTCACAGTAAAGCTGATCCACAGTCTCCTCGAAGATATGGCCCTTCTCATAGAGGGTTTTGAAGAGATGCTGGCAGAATCTAATATGCGTCTCACTATGGGTTCGGGTATAGTTGTCGAATGATATGTTGAATCTCCTGAATATCTCGGTGACTAGGGCATGGTATTTGTCGGTGAGGTCTTTCGGGTTTACCCCCCTCTTGGCCGCCTCCACCTCTATGGGTGTGCCATGTTCATCCGAGCCGCTGACAAACACCACGCTCTCACCCCTTAGTCTGAGGTAGCGGGCGAAGACGTCCGCCGAGAGTTCCGAGCCTATAAGCGTCCCTAGATGGGGTATGGTGTTAATGTAGGGCCATGCACCGCCGACAATCCACTTACCTAGATGGGACCACCTTTCAACTATAACCTGTTATCGGCTTATAAAGCTTCCCACAAAACAGCCTCCAACAATATCACACCATCGATTATAGGACGGTTTATATCCACCCCCTCAAGCCTAAAAACTGTGCCAACCCCTGACACGGTGCTGAGTGTAAGGAATGTTAGCAAGAGCTTCGGCGGAGTGGTGGCGCTGAAGAATGTAAACATGGATATTATGGCTGGTGAGGTGGTTGGCCTGATAGGGCCCAACGGCGCCGGGAAGACAACTCTCATCAACATAGTCAGCGGATTCTACAAGCCCGACGATGGGAAGATATACTTGAATGGGAATGACGTGACAGGTCTCCCACCCCATAGGGTGGCCCGCTCTGGAGCCAGCCGGACCTTCCAAGTGCCCAAGACTCTCAGAAACCTGACCGTGGCGGAGAACATACGGTCTGCAAACCTTGTTTCAGCACACCGAGATGCGGTCAAACTAGCGTCAACCCTCCTAGAATCTTTCGGCCTAACTAGGCTCTTGGATAAGCCTGCGAAAAGTCTTTCCGGCGGTCAGCAGAAGCTCCTTGAGTTTATCATGGCGGTGGTCCAGGGCTCGAGGCTGGTTATGCTGGATGAGCCGGTAGGAGGTGTTCATCCTGAAATGATCAATCTACTGGGTATGACCATCAGGGATTTTAATCGTGATGATGGGAGATCTTTTCTGATAGTGGAGCATAACATTCCGTTCGTGGCTGAGGTATGTGAGAGAGTTTGTGTTATGAGTGAGGGTACTGTTATAGCCTCGGGCTCTATAGCAGAGGTGTTGCATGCTGAGAATGTTATAGAGGCTTATCTAGGTGGTGGCGGTGCTGAGGGTTAAGGAGCTTGTAGCAGGATACGGTGACATGCCCATAGTTAGAAAAGTGAGCATCACAGCTGAGGCTGGCGAGATAACCTCGATAATAGGGCCGAATGGTGCGGGAAAATCAACCCTTCTAAAAGCGATCTTCAACCTAATCCCTCCCATGTCCGGCCGGATATACCTGCATGACCAGGATATTACAGGCCTCCCGCCCAACGAGCTGGTCCACAGGGGCGTATCGTTCATCATGCAGAGGAGGTCGATTTTTCCAGAGCTTACGGTGGAGGAAAATCTTGAGATGGCGCTGTGGAAAAACCGTAAGGCGAAGAATAGCAGATCAGAGGTGATTGGGAGGATTTATGAGATGTTCCCAGTTATAGCCGCTTTTAAGGGGAAGCGGGCTTATCTGCTTAGTGGTGGGGAGCAGAGGATGGTGGAGCTGGCCAGGGTTATAGCCCAGGAGCCTAAGCTGGCTTTGGTTGATGAGCCTACGGTGGGTCTGTCGCCTAAAATGGCCCTGAAGATATATGATCTTCTCGTGAGGTTGAAGGAGAGCGGTGCGGCTGTGCTTATGGTGGATCAGAATGTGAGATTTGCTACAGAGTTCTCGGACAAGCTCTATGTAATGGTTAACGGGGAGGTGACGATGGAGGGGTCTGGGAAGAATCTTTCGCCTTCGCTTAAAGAGATAGTAAAGTCATGGCTTAGATACACCTAGGCCGGCCGTTGTAAAGGTCCTCCGCCTCATCCTCGATGTAAGGCCTACAAGCCCTCTCGGCATGAGAAGTCCCACAACCACGAGTATGGCGCCCATAATCGTGAGCCTGACGGGTAGCTGTGTTGTGAAAAGCATTTCAAATATTGTTGTTATGATTATGGCTCCTATTATTGGGCCGGCTACTGTTCCGGAGCCTCCGAAGAGGGCCATGGTGGCTGGTGCGAAGATGTTCTTTAGGCCGAATACTATGTCGGGGTTAACGTAGCTGTTGTAGAGGACGTAGAGGGGCCCGGCCAGGGATGGGAATATGGAGCTTATCGTAAGGGACTTGAGCTTCAGCGAGTAGGTGTCCAGTCCAAGGGCCTCAGCGGCGTCCTCGCTCTCCCTCATCGTCCTGAAGGCCAGGCCAAGCTTTGACCTGTCTATCATGTAGCTTGTGACTACCGCTGCGGTTGTGACGGTGAAGAGTCCATAGAATGCTGGTAGATGCATCTCCCCCAGGTTTACCGAAATGCCCTCCCACCCGCCTGTCACCCAGTCAAGGCTGTAGGCTAGGCTATATGATAGTAGGGAGAAGCCAAGGGTTATTATGGTGTAGTATGCTCCACGGGTTCGGAAGAATGGTGCACCCACGCCGACTGCTAGGGCTAGGCTGAGGAGTGTAGCTGTAGCCATGCTGGCGAGGATGTTGTAGCCGCCCTTGATCAGTATTGCGAAGAAGTAGGTTGACCAGCCGAATACTGCTGTGTGGGCGAGGTTGACATAGCCGGTGTTCCCACGTAGGATGTCGAAGCTTAGGGCCAGGATAACGTATAGGAGGTAGAGGTTGATGAGGGATCTCTGGTATCCTGTGGCGAATAGGGGTATTGTGAGGACTGCGGCCGCAATTATGGCTGCCGATATTATAAGTTGGGGTCTCAAATTCTCTCAGCCCTCTTACCAAATAGTCCCTGCGGCCTAAGTAGGAGTATGAGGATGAGGATGGCCCATGCGACGGTGAAGGACCATGCAGGGCTGTAGAAGGAGACATAGACCTCTGAGATGCCTAGGATTATTGCGCCGAGGAGGGAGCCCATTATGCTTCCCATCCCGCCTAAAATCACTATCGCAACAGCCTTGGCTGTTATGGGGAGTCCAACATAAGCGTCTAAACCTCTAATCATTATCAGGAATACCCCGGCAGCGGCTGCAAGGGATACCCCTAATCCGAAGGTTATCGCTGAGATTCTGTTTACGTTTATGCCCATCGTGAGGGCGGCCTCCCTATCTTGGATAGATGCTCTAATAGCCTTACCGGTGTAGGTTTTACGGAGGAAGAGAGTAAGTCCCAAGGCTACGGCCGTGACAAGTAGTAGGCTGGTCAGCCTGGTGGTTGAGAGTGTGAGGCCGAGGATTTTAGTGGGTGGAAGAGAGTATGGGACTCCGAACTCTCTTGGAACTATTATGAAGGCTAGGTCCTCTATTATGAGTGCGACGCCGAGGGTGACCAGCAGTGGGGCCCACTCAAGGACCTCAACAGGCTTACGGCGTAGGGGCCTGATGAGGAACCTCTCAAAAAGATAGCCTGATACAAAAAGTATGGGGGTTAAGATTGCAAGGGATGTAAAGGGGTTAACGGTCCCGCCCGTGAACTGGAAGAACAGGTAGACGGCTAGGGCGCTGACCATCATAAACTCTCCATGGGCGAGATTTAATATCCTGGCGACGCCAAAGGTTATCGTAAGCCCAATAGAAAGAAGGGAGTAGATCCCGCCGAGGAGAAGCCCGGCGAGGGTCAACTCCACTATGGCGATGGGTGAGAGCATCTGCCTGTCGTCTTATGGCCAGGGTGTTGGGTAGATGTGCTCTCCGCCGCGGAGTTCGGGAGGCCAGAGGACTCTGAACTTGCCATCCACTATCTGGACTGGGAAGGCTCTTATATTGCCGACGTTGGTGAAGGGGCCGAAGTCCCTGCCAAGCTGTGTCGGCCCGCTTATCGTCATTATGTGGGTCTTATCAAGGGCCTCTACAAGGTCCTCCGACTTTAGGCTCTTGGAGTTTTCGATGGCTGCAGAGATAACCTCTAGGGCCTGCCATGTGACCGAGGCCCATGGGTATAGCTCGTTCTGCAATCCAGCCCTCTCCATAGCCTCCAGCCAGAAGCTTCTCCCGAAGTAGCCGTCGTAGGTGATGTCCTCCGTCCAGAACCACTCTCCAGTAAAGTAGTTGACATTCTCAGGCCCGACAGTATCAATGAATACTTTGACGAGCTGGGGGACGTGATACTCCCTCGGCCTAAGACCCTGCTCTAGGGCCTGCTTCACAAAGGCCGCCGCACCGGGGTTGAGACCGGCGACGAAGACTATGTCGGGATCTGCCGCCTTTAACCTTAGAATTATCGCCGTAAAGTCTGTGGTGCCGACTGGGAACTTCTCCTCAGCCACTATCGTCAAGCCTATCTCCTGAGCCTTGGGCTTGGCGCCGGCCATCAGCCCGTTAGCATACGCCTCATCCTGTATAACGAATGCTATCGTCCTGGCCTTTCCCTCAGCCTTTATCATTTCAAAGTAGGCATAGGACCATGTGGATATCAGATCTATCGCTGAGAAGACGTTCTTGAGCCCGCGGTTGTATAATGGTGGTGCGCCCGCCTGAGTGGTCACTATTGGGGTTCCATATTTGGCGACAACATCCATGACAGGCAGCGTTACGGGTGTGCTGTATGGCCCAAGCAGTATATCCACCTTATCCTCGGTTATCAGTTTCTCATAGAGCCTGGCCGCAGTCTCGCCTCTGCTCTCATCATCATATATGATGACCTTGACAGGAAGCCTCCTCCCATACTCCTTGACATAGAGGCCGCCCCTTTCATTCACCATGTCCTGCCATGCGAGGTAAAGCTTCTCAAACGGGCCTGCTATGGGGCTGAAGGGCCCTGTCTTGGGGACTGTTGCGCCTATGAGGATTGTCCTAGGCGGTGTCTCCTGCGCTGTGACGGTTCTAGTCACAGTCGCTGTGGTTGTCACAGTTTGGACCCCAGCTCCTCCAACAGTGGTGGTGGAGATTACTGTGGAGGTTGAGACTTGGGTGATCGTTGCTGTCGTGGTTATGGTTGTAACTGATGGTGCTACTGTCGCTGTTGAGGCGAAATATCCGCCCAATAAACCGATTATCAGAGCTACAGCTAATCCAACTGCTGTTCCAGCTTTGACCATGACGGCTTCAGAATACGGGCCCTATATAAACATTCTTCAAACCTATATTGTAATCCCAAAAAGGTTGGCAGCGTTTCGGTGGAGCATCATCTCCTTCTCCCACTCGGGAACACGCATACTCCTTATCGATTCTATGGACTTGGTGAAGTGGCCTATTGGTGATGGGTGGTTGCTGCCCAGCATTATGCGACCGGGCCCTACATTTGTGTAAAGGTAGTCCATGGCTGTTGGGTGGGCTGCAGCGCCATTCTCATAATATAGCATCTTCAGATAGTGCATCGGATCATGGGCCATCTTTCTCCTCAGCTCCTCAAAGGCCTCGTAAAACCTCACCATTCTACCGGCCACGAAGGGGAGCGCTCCACCAAGGTCGGCCAGCAGTATTTTCAGGTTGGGAAGTCTGTCCAGAAGGCCCGACAGGATCAAGTCAGCCACCACTATGGTGGTTTCGGAGGGATAGCCCACCATAAGCCCCGTCAGGTTCTCCCTCATGTTTTCGGAGCCTGGTGGTAGGGCTGGGTGGATGAAGACCGGTATTCCAAGCCTGCTGGCCGTCTCAAAGATGGGGAAGTGTCTGCTGGCTGAGATCGTCTCCATCCCATTCACCCTAGTGGGGACTATAACTCCCCTCATTCCAAGCTCGCCAACGCAGCGCTTAATCTCCTCCACAGCCGAGTCCACATCATTCAAGGGTATGGTGGCCATCCCGAAAAGCCTGTCGGGAAACCTCTCACAGGCATGGGCTATGTCATCGTTTACCAGCTGGGCCAATTTTGCTGACTTGGGATTTGGTAGGAAATCAACCCAAGGCTCTGAGATGGACATGACTTGGATCTCAAGCCCGCCCTCATCCAACTCCCTAACCCTTGCCTCGGGGTTGTTGGTGGCCCTTGTGCATCTAAAGATGTAGCCCCTTGAGCTACGGATAACTGGTGTCCCATCACCGCTGTGGATGATCTCCCACCCATGTCCAGACCCATGCTCGGCCAAGATCTTGAGATATTCTATCGGATACCAGTGGTTGTGAACGTCTATCGCCATGTAATATTCATGGAGGGGATGCTTATATGGGATTCGTGTTAATACCCTTAAAAGCCTGTAGCGGAGTCGGCCACCCATGCGACCTATCGGACTCAGCTATGTCACCCATGCGGGGCCTGTGAAATCTAATGAGATCGTAGAATCGGCGGTATACGCCGAGAGATACGGCTACCACTCGGTATGGGTTCCAGAACTATACTATGATAGGGAATGTCAGACGATACTTGGTGCGATAGCGGCCAAGACCAGGAGGATAAAGCTGGCTACATCCGTCGTCAACCCTGTCACCCGGCATCCCAGCCTAATCGCCATGGGTATCGCAACCCTTGACGAGCTTTCGGGTGGGAGGGCTATTCTGGGCCTGGGTTCAGGTGGTAGGATAGGTGCAGCGGTTCACGGCATACCCCTGGAGCATAAGGGGATGGAGCATGGAAACCCGGTGAGAAGGCTTAGGGAATGTATAGGACTGGTGAGGAGGCTGCTGGAGGGCGGTAGGTTGAGCTTTGAGGGTGAATTTTACAGGATGGAGGAGGTAGGGTTAGAGTTTAAGCCTGTTAAGAGGAGGATACCCATCTACCTTGGTCAGCAGGGCCCAGCCATGATGAGGCTTACAGGAGAGGTAGCGGACGGTGTGATACTGACACTGGTGTGTTCGGAGAGCTACATCAGGCAGGCCATAAGCCTCATAGCCGAGGGGGCCATGAGGGTGGGGAGAAGCCCAAGGGAGATAGAGATAACCGCCCGGATAGTGGTCTCCATGTCACCCGACGGAGTTAAGGGTAGACAGGCTGCGAAGGAGATCGTGGGAAAGGTCTTGGTCCATCCAGGCTCCAAGCCTGTCGTGGAGGCTAGCGGTATAGACTTGGAGGAGGTTAAGCCCCTCAGGGAGGCTTTGGAGAAGAATGATGGTAAAGCTCTGGCCCGTCTGGTGAGGGATGAGTGGGTTGAGATGCTCACGGCCTCTGGCACGCCTGCAGAATGTAGGGAGAGGCTTGACGAGTATAGGAAGGCGGGCGTGAGGATACCTTTAGTCGTCCCCATAGGGAGAAATTATAGGGATGTAATCAGGGAGATGGCCAGGGATAAACGCTAAATACCCGCCCTAACACAAAGCTCCCACCATGGTCAAAGTGTATATCATAGACGGTGGAACCTTCACACAGGATCAGTCGATAGCCACATTTGCGATAGGAGCGGGCCAGCCCATAACCTCCCAAGTCTACTCAGTTTACGTCGAACATCCCGAGGCTAAAATCATCATCGAAACTGGGATGGATCCCGACATCTGGCCACCCCTTCTGAGGCAGATTCTCGTCCCAAACCAACGTCCTGAGCAGCGGCTCGATAACGCACTCAAAAGACTCGGGGTCAAGCCTGAGGACATAGACATAGTAATAAACACCCATCTCCATGCAGACCACTGTAGCTTCAACAGACTCTTCAAGAACGCCACATGGCTGGTGCAGAGGGAGGAGCTGAAGCAGGCCTATGTCCCAGAGGTGCATGAAATCACCTACTACAGGGGATGTTTCGACGTGGGTTTGGAGACACAATTGCTTGATGGAGACTATGAGGTAGTTAAGGGTGTCAGCATATTGGATACACGCGGACACACGGCCGGGCACCAGTCAATAGCTATAGAGACTGAGAAGTCGGGTGTTTTCCTCATTACCGGCGACGCAGCCATGACCCGTGAGAACTACTACGGCTCGGAGAGGACAAGCCCACATGGATGGCCCTGTGCACCGGTCATAGACGCACGGCAATATATGAGATCCCTGGAGAAGATGAAGCGGTTTGTGCGGGAGACCGAGGCGAAGACCCTGAAGACATGCAACATAATATTCGGCCATGATCACCAGGAGTTTGGCAAGCTCAAGCTAGCTCCATCATATTACGAGTAGAAGTTGGGAGAGGTTTTCAATCACAAAGTCCGGCTCCACACCAGCAAGCATGCTTACCCTATTCCTCGTTATTTGGACAGCTCTCATACCGGCCCTCTTCGCCCCCTCTATATCGTTCCTAGGATGGTCGCCCACCATCACCGACTCCTCCGGCCCCACGCCAAGGGCCTCTGCGGCCGCCTTAAACGGCTTTGGACTGGGCTTAACCTCCGGTATGTCATCGCCAGCGATCATGATAACTTGGAAGAAGTGATCAAGCCCATAGCCCTGCACCCTACATCTCTTAAGCCCCGGCCTGCCATCGGTGTTGGTAATCATGCCAAGCCTGTAGCGTCCGCTCAACTTTGAAAGAGTTGGGATTACATCGTCAAAGATACGAGCCCTTGAATAGTGGCTCCAGTAATTCTCCGTCCAGCGGATGATAACCTCGTCGGGGATATTGGATACGCCGAGCCCCTCCAACACATGCGGCCAGTAAAGGTCTCTGTCAAAGATAAGCCGTTCTTCCATCATATCCTCAACGGATTTGATTAGATCTGCGATCTCCTCAACAGATACCTTATGGCCGAGGTCGTTGAGATAATGCGCGATCGACTCAGCTGTTTTTCTATGAACTTCTACAAGGATCGATGCCGAATCCACTAGAGTGTTGTCGAAGTCGAAGAAAACCGCCCTGACATCTTTCAGGATCTCCGATGCCATGTCCCGGTTGGAGGAGTTTACAGGATGTTTTTAACCATTCGAGGCGATTCCTTAATAGGGGGTGGCATGAACTGTGGTTTAATGAGGTATACTGAAGAGGCTGTCAAAGCCACTAAGAAGATTATGAGTGTGGACAGCTCAGAGCTACCGCCTATGAAGATCTCCATCAAATTGGGCAAGGGTGATGACTACCTGTCATGGGCCTCGGCTGGCGGGTTTAAATGGCTCTCCGATGAGCCTCCGCAGAGAGGTGGACATGGTGAAGGCCCCACACCCCTTTCCTACTTCCTATCTGGGCTGGGGTTCTGCCAGCTCGTCCACTACACAGAACACATCATAATGGATGGTCTTGACATACACTCGATTGAAATGAGTGTTGTGGGAACCATAACGAAGCATAGGCCCAGGCGCTTCACCGAGGTGACCTATGAGGTGAGGCTTACAGGCCATGCGGACGCCGGGGGTGTTAAGGAGTTGGCGAGGAAGGCCGCTGATGACTGCTATGTCACAAACACCCTAAAAAATGCATGCAAGGTTAGTGGGATTATAATCTACAACGGCAAGGAAATAGACCGCCACTAGCCCATAACCCCGAAGATGGAGTAGATGAGAGATACCACGGCTAGGACAGCTATTGCCGCCAAACCCATCGCCAGAGCCTCTCTCTTTGGGGATGGAGTGTATTTGTAGGATTCGAGGGCTGGATAAGCCTTCGCCAGTATTCCTGAGAGTGTGAGGCTTATTATGCCGCCGAAGGTCACCTGTAGGCTGTTGACTGCTATTAGCTCGGCGACTGCGACCTCAAACCCTAGCACAGCCCACTGCACCATGAAGTATCCCATCATCATCACAGCCGCACCGGCCACAACACCTCCAACCTTGTAGCCGAAACTCCTACCCTTGCCGATGAGTCCAACCACGTATCCCTCCATCCCCTTGATAAATAGTGTGAAGGGTGCGTAAAAGCCGAAACCTAGGAGGATATCGGCTAGGGCCGATCCTATGCCGCCGGCCAGGAACCCGACCCTAGCTCCAAAGGCCAGGCCTGAGAACATCACCATGGCGTCGCCGATGTTGAAGAACCCGCGGGTGGGTGCGAAGGGGATTACCAGCAGCATGGTTGTGGCTGCTGTGGCAGCGGCCATGATGGCGACGGCTGCAGCATCTCTACTCGTTAGCAAGGCCATGGGCTTGGTGCTTGAGAAGATTATATAAGTAATAGCCTACATATAGGCTCATGCCATTCCGGTGTAGCATTTGCGGCAGGGTGGAGGAGGCTCCGGCCGATGGCTGGTGTGTATGTGGTGGGGTGATGATTTACAAGGCTAATTTTGATGGTTGTGAGTTTTATGACCCTTCCGCTTTGGGTGTGTGGCATTATTGGAGACTTTTACCCGATATACCGGATAATTGGCGTATAAGCCTTGGTGAGGGTGATACCTTCCTACAGAGGGCTGACAGGCTTGCAGCCGGTCTTGGGCTTCGGAGAGTTTTCCTGAAGAATGAGGCGACAAACCCGTCCGGCTCCTTCGTGGATAGGGGTGTGGCTGTTGAGATATCACATGCAGGCTCTCTGGGCTTTAGGAGGCTCTCATGCTTCAGCCGTGGAAATCTGGGAGTCTCCCTCTCGGCTTACGGTGCCAAGGTAGGCCTAGAGACCCAAATATACACTCCGCCAACGATTGAGAGGGGCAAGCTCTACCAGCTGATAGCCTACAATGCCAACGTCACCTTCTGCAGGAGGCTAAGCCAGAATAGGGTGAGACATCTAAGACAGCAGGGCTTCTACCACGTCACATCCACAAGCCCATACTTCCTAGCCGGCCTCAAGACGATCGCCTACGAGATCGCCTCCCAAGTAAACCCACAATACATCATATTCCCGGTGGGTGAGGGCGGCAACATATCCATGTTCTGGGAGGGGCTGAAGGATTTGAGGATGCTGGGCGTTGCTGAGATCAGGCCGAGGCTGGTGGCTGTCCAGTCGGAGGGATGTATGCCCATCGTGAGAGCTTTCAACAGAGGAGACGGGCAGATAGTATGGAAAGGCGGTGTTAAGACGATCTTCGGCGACATCGCAGTCCCCTCACCATCCCTAGGATACATGGTCTTACATGCTTTGAAGGAGTCGGGCGGACGGGCTTTAGCGGTGTCGGACAGGGAGATTCTAGAGGCCACAAGGGATCTGGCCCGGTGGGAGGGGCTTTTGGCAGAGCCGGCCGCAGCATCAACCATCGCAGCCCTGAGGAAGATGGCTGAGAACGACTCCATCTCCAAGGATGATACGGTTGTATGCATAATCACTGGCTCGGGCCTCAAGGAGCCCTACCTTGGAAGCCCGATTGGACGGGGTGCGAGGAGCATAGCAGCCAAGGCACGGGCCTCATCACGGATAGGGGTCACAAAATCCCACATATTGAAACTGGTCATGGAGAAACCATGCCACGGCTACTGGATAAAGAAGAAACTAGCAGAGAGATATGGCATAGAAATCTCAACCGCATCCATCTACCAGCACCTTAATGAGCTCACCGACGCCGGACTCCTATCAGCCACGCCGGAACTCGGAGGCAAGAGAAGAAAGATAAACTACACCATAACACCCTTGGGGAGACGGGCTATACAGTAGGGAAGGCTGGTGATGAGACGCATACTTGGCAACAGGAATCCATGCCAGATGTAGAATTGGACATATGATGGCCAAATGCCCAATTCAATAATGTGGGATTTCAATAATGTGGGATTTCCACCTAGGGCCTGTATGGGGAGGTTAAAAGAGGGGAAGGGGGTTTGGCCGGCCGTCTTTTGATGTAGTTTTCGAGACGTTCCTGTTTCCTCCTGATAGTGAATCCCACCTTTCTGTAGAAGGTTATGTTACTGCTGACTCGAATGCGAAGATAATAGCAGTCCTTGTATCTCTTCCCTGTGAGAGGGTCATGGAATACCCCTCCCTGCCGGGTTTTGGGCCTTGGTCCCGTAGCTACGACACCGAGACGTTGTAGAAGGTCTTTAACATACATCAGGAGAACGAGGTCTGTGTTGACGATATAAATTGGCCCACTCTTATCAACAGAGCCTTCCGAGTCGGCGAAGCCTCTCAGAAAAGCCGCCATACAGTCCTCGCAGTGTTCTATGTATTTCTTCAGCCCGTCGAGGTTTACCGGCTTTTTCAGGAGCTCGTAAAGTGTCTTCGACTCAACTTCCACCACGTACCATCCACGTTTTTTGTCGTAGAACGGTTTAGGCGGGTGTCTTCCCAGCACCTTGGCGAGACATCTGGCGAACTCGTCAGCAAACTCCACATCCTTAACCTTTAAACCTAGGAAGACATTGTTGTAGC
>Ga0197142_1002670_pt1 | contig 15421 bp, 16 predicted proteins | sample GBS60_MetaG_FD_148614 | JGI IMG/M metagenome (GOLD analysis project Ga0197142, IMG submission 148614) | Sediment microbial communities from Great Boiling Springs, Gerlach, Nevada, United States - GBS 60_MetaG | ecosystem: Environmental > Aquatic > Thermal springs > Hot (42-90C) > Sediment... | reverse complement strand
CTTTCTGCGCTCCAGTGCCAAGGTTGGAAGAAGGGCACGGCGGGCACGTGGCGACAGATTCCGGAACTTTCCGGCGGAGGACAGCTTAACGACTCCGGCAGTCATCTGCTTGACATGGTGCTTTGGCTCACAGACCTTAATGTAGAGAGTGTGTATGCGTTCATCGACAATTGCGGCACGCCTGTAGACATTAATTCCGCATTGGCCATTAAGTTCACTAATGGTGCACAAGGTACTGTGAGTGTAGTTGGGGATTCAGCTTGCCGTTGGTATGAGGATTTCACAATATGGGGTACCAAGGGTGCTATATTCTACCGAAACGGCAAACTCCTGCACTGCAAAGAGTCAGGAGAGATGATCGAACCGACAGACTTGCCACCGGGCGGTAATCACGATCAGGGCTTTTGTGATGCGATTCTAGGACGCGACAAAAATTGGGTTCCGCCAGAATGTGGCTTGCGTGTTATCCAGCTAACCGAGGCTGCGTGGAAATCGGCTAAGATGTGCGCGCCTTGTGAGGTCGCTTCGCTCTGAAAGAGGAAAAAATGCTGGTTAGAGTGGGTTTCGTAGGCGCGGGCGGTATTGCAAATGTACACATGAACGCGCTGCAAGAGTTGGATGATGTTCAAATCGTTGCGGTGGCAGATGTTGACCGTGGACGTGCCGAGTCTGTTGCCTCCCGATTTGTTGCGAAGGCCTATAGTGACTACCGGAAGATGCTTAGCGAAGAGAAGCTTGATGCCCTATATGTTTGCGTGCCTCCGTTTGCCCACGAAGAACAAGAGCTTATTGCAGCAAATAGGGGCATCCATCTCTTTGTCGAAAAGCCGGTTGCCCTCACTCTTGACAAGGCCCGCGAAATTAGGTCGGCGATCATAGAAAACAAAATTATCAGCGCTGTAGGCTATCATTGGCGCTATCAGTCCAGCACTCAGCGGGCAAAGGAAATACTCGATGGCCGAAAAATAGGTATGGTGCTTGGCTACTGGATGGGTGGTTTCCCACAAATGGCTTGGTGGCGAAGATTGGAACAATCTGGTGGGCAAATGGTCGAGCAGACTACGCATATCTTTGACCTAGCACGTTATCTTTGTGGTGAAGTGAGCGAGGTCTACGCGGCATTTGCAAACAGGGACTCGCGGGAAATTCCAAGGTTTAACGTTTATGATGTAGGCACAGCGACACTCAAGTTCACCAATGGAATCGTCGGCACCATATCTAATACCTGCATGTTGACTGTGCCTTACACTGTGGGTCTGCACGTGATTGCGCGCGATCTTGTGCTTGAGATACATGGAGATTTAAAGGTTATTGAACCCGGACATACCGAAATATTCACTGGAGGCGTTAACGCAATACACGAAGAAAACAAAGCTTTTATTGAGGCTATAAGAACTGGCGACTCAAGTGGAATTCGCTCAACTTATGAGGATGCCGTTAAGACGCTCGCTGTGACTCTTGCGTGCAATGAATCTGCTAGAACCGGTAAGGCTGTGAAAATCGTCGATTAGAAACCTTGCGATCGGGAGGGAAGGGGGACGATTTCAGCGTGGATCGCAAATCCAACCTTAAAAGATTGGTGGCTATTGTCCAAGGCCGAGTGCAGGGGGTTGGATTTCGTTATTTTGTTGTTGAACGCGCTAAGGAACTCAACCTTGTCGGGACGTGTCGCAACCTCACCAATGGTGATGTGGAGGTTGTAGCGGAGGGTGAGCAGGGTGCGCTGGAAGCTCTACTTGCGGCGCTACATACGGGACCTCGAATGGCACGTGTCGAAAAAGTTCACGCAATATGGCTTCCTGCAACCGGCGAGTTTACATGCTTCAGTGTTGCACCTACGAGATGAAAGGTGGTTGCTTAATTCTACGTGATTCTACGTACGGATATCCGCTTTGACATATTAGGCTGCAACGCTATTATTCTATGGCACGTGGTTGGCGTTATAAATGCTGAAGGGCATGCTTGGTTGCGGTCTGATGTAGGCTTGTCGATAAATGTGTTACACCTTCGACCTTAGATGTTCTAGGTGATGAGAGAATGGAAAAAATGGACGTTGCACAGCTAAGCCTTGCCGTTAAGTCGGTGGAGGGAGCGGCTGTCGTTGAAGCAAACGGTGAGTTAAACCTTTGGACAGCGGAAGCGTTCGAGTCTGTTCTAAAAGATGCTGTTGAACGCGAATCCAACATGGTAATCCTCGACCTTACACGCGTAACAATACTAGATGTTGGTATACTAAAGACGTTGAGGCAAGCATCTGTGGTATTGGGTCCGGACAAGAAATTGTGCGCAGTGGCATGCGGGGAACCTCGAACAGTGCTTGAAATGACGCGCTTCGACGATATAATCAACATATATTCGAGCATTGAAGATGTGCTCGCTGCAGGGTCTTCCAATTTTTGAACATTTCTGAGGAGGTGAATGTGGAAAGCATAAGACGCATAGCAGAAAACATTCGAGCGTTGCTAGACGAAACTAATCAGGTCAGGGAAGAGGCTCTCAAGCTTTCTCGAGAAGTGATTAGGCTTTCGGCCAATTCGATCCGTGCAAGCCATAGGCAGGACTTCGACGAAGCACTCGAATTGAAAGCTCAAGCTCGCGAGAAGGTCCATGAAACCAAGGAACTGCTCAAAAACAAGTTGGAGATCTACTATGCAGGCTACGTGCAGGACGCGCAGAAGGAGTATGCCGAGTCTGAGCTTACTTATGCCATTATTCGTGACATGGAACTACCGACGTACGAAGAATTGGGAGTTGAAGCTGCTGCCTACCTCAACGGTCTTGCTGAAGCCATAGGCGAATGCAGAAGACATGTGTTAGACGTGCTCAGGCACGGCGATTTGGAACGCGCGGAGAAAATCCTCAACATTATGGATGAAGTCTACTATGCGCTAATCACATTCGACTATCCAGATGCTGTTACCCAGGGATTGCGACGGCAAACTGACATGATTCGGGGTGTTCTCGAACGTACCCGGGGCGATGTTACCAGTTTGTTCCATCAGCAAAAGCTGGAAACAGTCATAGAAGCTGCAATGGACCGTCTCGAGAATGAGCGAAGTAATAGAGGCACTTCGGAAGGCAACTGAGAGAACGAAATACGAGGGCAAACTCTTCCTAGTCGGCGGAATAGTTCGCGATAGGCTTCTTAATGTTACTGTAGACCAAGAAGATGTAGATATAGTCCTGGAAGGAGACGCAAGCGAGCTAGCCTATTTTCTTTACGAGTGCGGCATTGCGGAACACCGGCCGGTTACCTATCCGCGATTTGGCACTGCTATGGTGACTGTGCTCGGTCGTCAGGTAGAGCTGGTCAGTGCGAGAAGAGAATCCTATGACCGCGAAAGCCGCAAGCCTCATACTGAACCCGGGACTCTGCTTGATGATATCCTTCGACGAGACTTTACCATAAACACTCTACTCCAAAATCTACATACCAATGAGATACTGGATTTAACCGGACTAGCCAAGGGCGATCTTGAACAGGGAATCATTCGCACTCCACGCGACCCGCGCATTACGTTTGAGGATGATCCGCTGCGTATGCTCCGCGCGATCAGGTTTGCTGTCAAACTTAACTTCGCTATTGAATCTAGTACTTACGAAGCAATTCGCGAGTCGGCCTATCGGCTCAAGATAGTTAGTGCCGAGCGCATACGAGATGAGTTTGTAAAGATACTGATGAGCGATAACGCCTGTCGGGGACTTGAAATGCTACGCGATACCGGCTTGCTTGATCAGTTTGCTCCTGAGATTAGCGCGATGCACGGCGTGACCCAAAATGTTTACCATATATATGATGTTTGGGAGCATACACTAAAAACTCTTGAGTCAGTTCCGCCAAATTCGGGTATTACAATAAGGCTAGCAGCTTTATTACATGATGTTGGGAAGCCAAAGACGAAGACGATTGATGAGAACGGATCTGTACATTTCTATCACCATCAGTCCGTAGGTGCGGAAATTGCCCGTAGTGTACTTGGACGTCTTAGGTTTCCAAACTCTGTTATTGACGAAGTTGCGTTTCTAATCTCAATGCATCTTCGAGTTGGGGAATATGATGAACAGTGGTCCGATGCGGCGGTGCGGCGGCTAATACGTGACGCGGGCGATCGACTTGAGGACTTGATCCGACTAACTGAAGCCGATAAGGCCGCAAGCAATCCGAATATGCCGTCTGTGGACATAGACGCTCTACGAAGTCGTATTGAATCAGTTCGTAAGAAGCTTGCCGGTAACCGTATCAAAAGTCCGCTAACGGGGCGCGAAATTATGGAAATCTTAAATATAGAACCAGGACCCGAAGTTGGCCGCGCGAAGGCTTTTCTGGAGGAACAGATAGTAGAAGGCGTTCTGCTTCCGGGCGATAAGGCTAAGGCCGTCGAATTACTGCTTTGCAAGTATCAGGCAATGAAGTCGGGCGGGACTAAAGATAAAGATTAAGTTAATACTAAAACCGGTTTGTGTAGAGTAAACTTTATATATATCGAGATAGACGAACCGACAAGTTCAATAATGATGTCAAAGCGTAGATTGACACTGAGCGGGTCGGGTGCTATACTCCAGTTAGTTGGACAACCTCAAGAGCCGGACGCGAACAGTCTCGGCTAGGGACTGTGGGCCCCGTATTTTGAACCCGCTTCAGCACATAACCTGGATCGTCTCTCGACCTGTATCGCTACCGTGAATGGAGCGAGGGGGTGAGTCGCGAATTGCTGATAGAACAAGGCTTAAAACAGACGCTTTCGCAGAAGATCGACCCTAAGTTGATCATGGCGAACAACATATTGCAGCTTACTTCTATGGAGTTGCAGCAAACGATCGAACAGGAATTGGCCGAGAATCCGGCGCTTGAGGTTCCTGAAGACGATCCTTGTGAAAGTTGCGATCAACCAAAAACCCTTTGTATAGACTGCCCATTTCATAAACGTGCAGTTTCTGCGGACGACATAGATCTGAGCATATACGAAATCGAGCAGCCTATTGATTTTGCTGCCGATGTCGATGATATTGAGAACGACTTCATTGCCAACATACGATCCGAAATTACACTGCGCGATCACCTTCTTTCTCTTTTACGAGCAGTGCTGCCGGCTGATAAATGCAAGATCGGCGAGTATATTATTTCCAACATCAACGATTCAGGCTATTTGGAAGGGTCTATAGAAGAATTCGCATCAGATTTAGACACGACTCCTGAGGAAGTCGAAGAAGTCCTTTCAGTTATTCAGACATTCGATCCGCCAGGCATTGGTGCTCGAGATTTGCGTGAATGCTTGAGGATTCAATTGGAACGTCTAGAAGAAGAGGATAGAGGCAATCCGATCGCACTTGCCATAGTGCGTGACTACTGGCACGAGATGCTCAGCGGCAAGATAGGTCGGATTGCTAGACGTCTAAAAGTCGGCGCTAAAGATGTAAACAACGCTATCGAGTTTATTCGAAAACAGCTTAATCCTTATCCTGGTAACGGCTTTCGACCTCCTTACCAGAGTGAGCCTGATAATTCAAGTGCCGTCGTAAGACCGGATGTAATTGTTCGCAGAACTGCCGCCGGTTATGAGATCGAAGTTACGGGGCACGATCAATACTTTCTCAACATAAACTCTCGGTATCGGTCGATGTATGAAGAGATAAAGAACGGCAAGGGTAGTAAGTATAGCAAAGAGGACAAGAAACATATTGTAGAATTTGTTGAGCGTGCTGACCTTTTCATTCGATACATAAACGAACGCAGGCGAACTCTCAGACAGATAACAAAGGCTATTGTGGAATTCCAGCAAGGATACCTTGAGACTGGCTCCAAAGCTTTCCTTCGACCACTTACACGCACTAAGATCGCCAGAATACTCGGCATGCACGAATCGACCGTCAGCCGCGCAACTGCCAACAAGTATATTCAACTTCCTAGCGAAGAAGTTGTGCCTTTTGATTTCTTCTTCGACAGTTCGCTATCCGTTAGAGACATGATCGGAGAGCTTATTGCTTCTGAGGACAAGAGCAATCCGCTAAGCGATCAGCAAATAGCAAAGATTCTTCAGGAACGTGGGTTCAACGTTGCGCGTCGCACAGTTGTTAAATATCGCGAGGCTCAGAAAATACTTTCTTCACGGCAGAGACGGGTCTAGTAGTCTTTTTGATGTTAGACATAAACACATGTTTAGCCTAAGAAACACCCGCCCAATTAACAATTGACTGAGTGAGTTTGAGTTTGTATAATTACTAAAGGCTCCTTTAAGAGAATCGCCTATTTGTGCGGTTCTCTTGTTTGTGTATACAGAATGCAAGGGCAGAATCCGGAAAGACTGATTATTGTGAGGTAACGGCGAAATCACATGATTTTTCCATCTGCAGATAAGCTGGAGAATTGGGGTAACAGATACGCGCTCGCGACGCTTGCAGCCAAACGGGCTAAGCAGATCAAAAGTGGGGCGCCGCCGCTAATTAATACCGACTCGGTGAATCCGTTAACAATCGCACTTGAGGAGATTGCGGCCGGTAAGATTAGCTGTCGAGTTCCGGACTATGACGCATTGCCGCAAGCAACTACCGAAGTCGAACAGATCTTGCCTATTCCAGAGGAAATAGAGGAAGAGGCAGAAGTATTAACTGCTGAGGCGTTGCCTGCAACCGAGGCTGAAGCCGTTTCACTTGAAGAAGAAGTTGAAGAAGAGGAGCTTGAGGAGGAAGAAGAGCTAGAGGAAGATCACGAGATCTGGGGTGAGGATCTCGAGGAAGAAACCGAGGAGATTTTGTCACCTCTGGCGGATGAAGAGGATATTGTGCCGGAGGCGGACGTTGATCTCGACATTGAGGCTCCGGAGGATATTCTGGAAGTTGAGCCCGATACTTCTCTAAAGCCGAGGGGAAGACGTCGAAACTACCCGAAACAAGATGTGGAAGATATTGAGGAAATCGAAGGTGACCTCGATATTCCGGGAATTGATTACGAAGAGCCAGACGAGGAAGAATTGCTCTGAGGGTTTCTTCGATTTTTACTCTTATAGTGCAATAATTTATGAATTCATAAATGCAGAGGGCAGAGCATAGCCTGCAATCTGCATTTCTTGTTTGTTGGTTATGATGACTGAGAAGCAAGATTACTATCAGGTTCTGGGCGTTTCCAGAAATGCCAGTCAAGACGAGATCAAGAAGGCATACAGGCGACTAGCCAGGCAGTATCATCCGGATGTAAACGCCGACAAAAAAGAGGCAGAAAAGCGATTCAAAGAAATCAACGAAGCCTATCAGGTGCTTTCGGACCCCGAAAAGCGCGAAATCTACGATCGCTACGGTCACCAAGGATTGGATCAGAGATTCGGCGAGAATTACGGCGGTTTTGACGGTTTCCAAGGTTTCCAGGATATATTCGACATATTTTTCGGCACCGGTGCGGGTAGAACAGCCGGCCGCACAAGGCCTGCAGCCGAACGAGGGAATGATCTGAGGTATGACGTCGAGTTGACACTGGAGGAAGCTGCCCATGGAACCACTAAGACCTTCCGCATTCGAAGAATGGAGGTCTGTGATACTTGCAATGGCTCGGGTTTAAAACCAGGAACGCGTCCTGAGACTTGTAATCTCTGTCATGGTACGGGCCAAGTTCGTCAGCAACAACAGAGTTTCTTCGGGACCCAAATCAGGATTACTACGTGCCCAAGGTGCCACGGAGAGGGCCGAGTAATTACATCGCCGTGTGAAGTATGCGCGGGACAGGGACGGGTGCGTAAGACAGAAGAGAAAACAGTTGAGATTCCTCCGGGAGTTGATAGCGGAATGCGGATCCGATTCGCGGGGGAAGGCGATGCTGGGCTGCACGGCGGACCTAGTGGTGATCTTTACGTGTTCACCCACGTAAAGCCACATGATTTCTTTGAGCGAAGAGGTAATGATCTGTGGTGTGAGGTGCCGATCAGCTTTGTGTTGGCGGCTCTTGGAGGAACGATCGAAGTCAAGACTATGGATGGCAGTGAACAACTCGAGGTGGCCCCGGGAACCCAGCCTGGAGAGGTCTACACATTAAAAGGTAGAGGCATGCCTGATCCGTCTGGTCACGGCCGAGGCGACATGAATGTGGTGCTTAGGGTTCGAACACCGACGGGTCTAACTGATGAGCAGAAAGACCTTTTGAGGCGTTTTGCTGCACTTCGCGGTGAGGAGATCAAAGATTCTCACGGCAAGAGCTTTTTCGAGCGCGTCAAAGATGCATTAAATGGACTATGAGGTGGGCTGAGATATCCGTGGAAGCCGAATACGACTCTGCGGAATCGATTACAAATATACTGATGGAAGAAGGATGCGGAGGAACTGTGACGGAATATCCTTCCGCTCGGTCTTTTGAGAACAGCGTTTTGGTGAAGGGTTACCTTCCAGTAGACGATACTCTGGAAAAACACCTGGAGTCGATTCGACGGCGTGTTGCATCTCTGCCTGATCTAGGTCTACAGGTCGGTTCAGACGGCATCGTCGTTAAGTGGGTGGAAGACGATGACTGGGCAACTGCGTGGCGGAAGTATTTCAAGCCGATTCGCTTTGGTCGAATCGTCGTAAAACCGTCTTGGGAAGATTGGCAAGCGCAGTCGGGAGACGTAGTTGTCGAAATAGATCCGGGTATGGCGTTCGGTACCGGCAATCATCCAACGACTGCCCTATGTTTGCTTATTCTTCAGGATCTTATAAAAGGCGGCGAGACAGTGTTAGACGTCGGTACAGGATCCGGCATCCTCGCAATTGCAGCTGCGAAGCTTGGAGCTTCTGTTGTAGCAGGAATCGATGTGGATCCAGTCGCTGTCGAAGTTGCACGGAGGAATATAGAATCGGCTGGGGTTAACGTTGAAGTTATGCTTTCAGATACTCCGCTGGCCTTTCCCGACAGGGCGGATATAGTGGTGGCAAATATAGTTCCAAATGTGATAATAGAAATGGCGGAAGCTCTTTTTGAGAAAGTAAAGCCCGGCGGCAAGCTAGTTACGTCGGGTATAGTGGTCGAACGCCTCGATGAAGTTAGATCGAAGCTGGAAAGTATCGGCTTGAGAACTCTGGAGTGGCGAATCGAGGGAGATTGGGTTGCATTGATCTCTGAAAAGAGTTAACAAGGAATGGGTCGTCATTGCAGGTTCTTCGTTGATGCCAAGCAAATAACAGGAGAAACGGCTTTGGTAACAGGGGAGTCGGCTTGGCAGATAACGCAGGTTTTGCGTCTTAAAGAAGGAGACTATATTTGCCTGCTGGACAATATGGGTAGCGAGTATGACGCCCATATAACGTCTATATCAAAAAACGCAGTAACTACCAGAATATTGAAAAAGAAGGAATGTCCGGGCGAGCCGAGCGTGCAACTTACGCTTGCTGTTTGTTTGCCCAAAGGGGATAAGCTTGACTTAATTGTTCAGAAGTGTTCCGAGCTGGGAATATCAAATATAAAAGTGGTTTTATCCGAGCGGTGTGTGGCTCGTCCAGACGTCAGCAAGATGGCTGGAAGAATTAATCGTTGGCGCAAGATTGCCGCTGAGGCAGCGGAGCAGTCGAGGCGAGGAAAAATTCCAGAGGTTGAGTATGTGGAAGACTTCTCCAGCCTTGCGGATGCTATCCGACAGCATTCGATTTCGCTAGTCGCTTGGGAAGAAGAGAACCGAACAACTATCAAGGATGTTTTGAAGGCGAATCGAGAGGTTAAATCGTTGATGCTAATTATTGGCCCGGAAGGAGGACTCACGCAACAAGAAGTAGACATAGCTGTGGCGGCAGGTGCTAAGCCTGTTACGCTTGGAAGACGAACTTTGCGCTGTGAAACAGCAGCAATTGCTGCGTGCGCGGTAGTAATGTATGAGCTGGAGGGTGAGCTTTAGCCCGCAGCCTTGGAGCGTTTGTTCAAATGGCATTAAGAAGACAAGAAACGACCTTGGGCTTAAAACAGCTTAGAGTGACGGATAACTTAGAGCAATTGCTCGAGGTGCTTCCGCCACTGATAAGACAAAAGCTAAGGGAACAGGAAGACATCGAAGATCTGCTGGAAATAGTAATGGACTTGGGGCGGGAACCGGAGGCGCGTTTCCCGTTGCGAGTCCAAGTTTTGTTGGATACTCCTGTCCGACAAGAAGATATTCAATATGTAGTAGAACGGGTTGGAGAGTTCGGCAAAGATAATCGTGCAGGGATTGAACGAACGTTACATCGCATATCGGCCATTCGGAACAGGCAGGGTCGAATTGTTGGTCTGACTTGCCGCATCGGGCGAGCTGTTTATGGAACTATAGACATTATTCGCGACGTTGTCGAAAGCGGCAAGAGCATACTATTGCTTGGTAGACCTGGCGTTGGGAAGACAACCAAGCTCAGAGAGGTCGCGCGTATACTATCCGACGAGTTCAAAAAACGAGTCGTTGTTGTCGATACTTCCAACGAGATTGCAGGCGACGGCGATATTCCGCATCCGGCTATAGGTCACGCGCGAAGAATGCAGGTAGCTACACCGGACCAACAGCATGCCGTAATGATCGAAGCGGTAGAAAACCATATGCCTGAGGTCATAGTGATTGACGAGATAGGAACGGAGGCAGAGGCTTTTGCTGCGCGCACTATAGCCGAACGCGGTGTGCAGCTCATCGCAACGGCTCATGGGAACTCTCTTGATAATTTACTGATGAATCCGACATTGTCCGACTTGGTAGGCGGAATTCAGACGGTAACGCTATCGGACGAGGAAGCAAAACGAAGGGGTACCCAGAAGACCGTGCTGGAACGCAAGGCGCCTCCGACGTTCGACGTGCTGATCGAAATAATGGAGATGGACAAGCTGGCTATACATCACGACGTGGCCAGTGTTGTCGATAAGATGTTGCGAGGTGTTCCTCCACGGCCGGAAATACGTGTTCGAAATCCAGAAGGCGAAGTGGAGGTTGTTCAACCGAGCGATATAACCGAAAGGCCCGAGCCGGACGTTCACAAGTTCGAACACGAACATGCTGTTCCGGAAACAAAACCTCTTCCGGAGATAGTGAAGGTCTTTCCATACGGAATAAGCAGGAACAGACTGGAGCGCGCTATACGCGAACTTCGTGTGCCGGCCTACATTACCAAGGATCTAAACGATTCAGATCTGATGCTTACTTTAAAAGCTCACGAGCGCAAGAATGTGACCATGTTGCAAGACGCGAGACGGCGTGGTATTCCAGTCTACGTAGTTAAGAGCAACACTTATTCTCAAATTGCAGGCGCTATAAGAGAGTTCTTCCACTTGGGACCGTCCAATGAGGAAGAGGAGGCTCTCCAGGAAGTGGAAGAGGCGGTGCAGAGGTTGTTGGAAACGGGAGAGCCACAGGAACTTTCGCCGCAGTCCAGTTTTCTGAGAAGGCTTCAGCACCAGCTTGTCGAAAAATATAATCTGGCTTCGGAAAGCGTTGGCACTGAACCCTACCGCAGAGTGCGCATATACAAACCCTAGGGCAATTGTAAGGCAGTGACAAATGCATTTTGGGTTAATAGATGAGCCGGACGATTGCGTACGCGACACTCGCGATAAAAACAAAACTTCCAGATAATAATGTGAATGATTAGCAAACAGCAAACGCCGCATAACGGTGAAGGGTTCTTTATAACAGTCGAAGGAATTGAGGGAGCGGGCAAGAGCACTTTAGCTTTATCGCTGCAAAAATATCTAGCTTCCGAGGGTTTCGATGTAGTATTAACAGCAGAACCCGGTGGAGATCCTGTTGCTGAAAAGATTCGCAACATCCTCTTGGATAGTACTAACGTTATTTCGGTCCGAGCAGAACTGCTGCTGTTCGAATCTGCCCGCGCACAGCACGTGGAAATGGTAATACTTCCAGCACTTCGGCGAGGATGCATTGTTATTTCTGATCGCTTCGCCGATTCGTCGATTGCGTATCAAGGCTGGGCGCGAAGGCAGGATGTTGAAGAAATCCGCATGCTCAACGAATATGCAACTCAAGGTTTAAAACCCGATATTACATTGTTGCTCGATTTGCCACCACAGGAAGGACTCGCCAGGCAACTAAAGGTCGATCGGATGTCGGCGGAAGATATTGCATTTCACGAGGCTGTAAGAAAAGGTTACCTTGCCATGGCTAAATGCGAACCAGACAGGCTTGTAGTCATCGATGCTACAATGGAACCAGGTGAGGTGCTGAAAAAAGCAATCGATGCTATTACAAAACGCTTAAAGCTAAAGCTATAGCGGAATATTGGTCTGCAACTATGTTTGAGATGTTAAGCTCTTTTTTGTCTTATAATTGGGTGGAGGGTTTTGGCGCATGAAGCTCATTATTGCAATTATTCACGAAAGAGACAGGCAGAAGGTCGGCGACGCTCTGTTGCAGGCTGGCCACAAGTTTACCAACATAGCTACTACCGGCGGATTCTTGAGGGATGGAAATTGTACACTGCTCATTGGAGCAGATGACGATCAAGTTGATGAAATTATCGGCGTGATTCGAGAAAGCTCATGCACACGTGAACATTATGTCAACCAGCCGCCTGTCGATGCTCTTGGTGCAGGTGGAATGCTTATGAATCCTGTTAAGGTTACTGTCGGAGGCGCTATTATTTTCGTAGTTGATGTAGAAAGGTTCGAAAGAGTGTGAGGCAGGGGTTCGATAGGATAGTAGGCCAGGATCTTGCCAAGAGGGTCCTTACAAAGGCTGTGCGTGAGAACAAGCCTTCGCACACATATCTCTTCTTGGGGCCTGAAGGTACAGGTAAAATGACCGTTGCGCTCGAGTTTGCAAAAGCCATCAATTGTAACAACCCAGTTGATGGCAATCCATGCGAAAAATGTTCGCCTTGCCGATCGATTGAACATCACAACTGTCCAGAGGTGCGCATTTGGTCGCCCGAGACACGGAAGCAAGATACCACTATAGATCAAATGCGCGAAATGCGCGACTATGCTATGCTCAGACCTGTAAGTACTCGATGGAAGGTAAACATAATCGAGCAAGGCGATACCTTGAATGAAGAATCTGCAAACTGCATATTGAAGTTGCTGGAAGAACCTCCAAGCTACGTGATAAATATACTGCTCTTTCGCAACCCGGCTAATATTCTGCCGACTATCAGATCGCGCTGTACGCTTGTCCGATTCACCCAAGTAAGCACGGCAAAACTCATAGATCGATTGTTGGAAGAATACAACTTAACCAACAACAAGGCAATGTTCTTAGCTGTATATTCTCAAGGTTGCCCTGGGAGAGCGATTCGGCTTATCGAAGACGAAGAGTTTTTCCAAAAGCGGGATATCGTCATCAATACTGCAGGATGTGCCGTATCGGGGAACCCATGGTCAGCTCTGAAGTTGGCTGAAGTTTTAAGAGGCGGGGCAGTTAAGTCGGCCCAATTCTCAGAAGACGACGAAGAACCTGATGAACCTGTTGACCAAGAACGACCGAAGCGAAGCGGCCGCGACGCTTTACTTGAATCGCTAGATATTATGCTCCTTTGGTATAGAGATCTCTTGGTGACAAAGCTTCTAGGGTCAAGTGCAACCATTGTAAACATCGATAAGCAAGAAGAGATATTGGCACAGTCAATGTGCTATACCGATACAAGACGACTTTTAGCCGCGATAGAGACTATACTTGAGGCGAAACGATTCGTGTTAGCCAATTGCAACGCCCAGATAGTGACCGAAGCTCTTATGATGCGGCTTATCGGCTGCGATGAAACGGACTAATGCCAAGTCTAATGCCAAGTCATCGGCACGATCGCAACGATTAAACATGCCCAAGCAATCTTTTCACGGCCGATATTATCTTGTGTTCGTCCGGCAAAGCCGATAACTCGAGCTCCCGCGAATAGGGCATCGGAACATCTTCCGAAGTTACTCGCAGTATGGGAGCATCTAAGTAATCGAACGCGTACAACTGAATGAAGTCTACAACCTGTGCGCCGATCCCAAAAAACGGCCAGTCCTCTTCGACAATCACCACACGGTGAGTCTTCTTGACGGAGTTTATAATGGTGGGCACGTCCATCGGCCTGAGAGTTCTAAGGTCCAATACTTCAGCGTTGATGCCTTCTTTTGCAAGAATTTCAGCCGCACTGAGCGCGAGACTAACCATGCGCAAATAGGCAATAATAGTAATATCAGAGCCTTCGCGCTTTATATCTGCTTGCCCGATGGGAACGAGATATTCTTCCTCGGGCACTTCGCCTTTGGATGTGTATAAAAGTTGGTTTTCGATAAAAACAACCGGATTGTCATCTCGAATGGCACTTTTCAACAATCCTTTGGCGTCATAAGGCGTAGCAGGCCCAACAACCTTTAGTCCGGGTACGTGTGCAAACCAAGACTCTAAGTGTTGCGAGTGCTGAGCACCTAATTGCATACCGGAGCCTTCCGGCATGCGCATTACCATAGGAATTGTGAATTGTCCGCCGGACATGTATCTGATCTTCGCTGCATGATTTACAATCTGATCTATCGCCAAAAGCGAAAAGTTTATTGTCATTAGCTCGACCACAGGGCGCAGACCAAGCATCGCTGCCCCTACGCCAACTCCGACGATGACCTCTTCGGAAATAGGAGTATCCTTAACGCGCCGGTCGCCGAATTCTTTCCAAAGGCCTTCGGTTACCCGATACGCTCCTTCGTATTGCGCGACATCTTCGCCGATGACGAATACACTTTCATCCCGGCGCATTTCCTCTCGCAAAGCTTGATTTATAGCTTGTCGATACGTCAGGGTCGGCATTTGTCTCTACTTTACTTCCTCCTCCACATAAACGTCTTCATACAAAGATTCCGGTGGTGGTAAAGGGGACGCTTCGGCAAACGCAACTGATTCTTCGATAACCCTATCGGTTTCCGAAGCAATGGCGGCGATTTCGTCTTTAGACAGCGTTCCTTCGCTGACCAAGATTTTTCCGAATTGCTCGATCGGGTCTCGCTTGCGCCATTCCTCAATTTCCTCTTTGGTGCGATATCTGCCTGGGTCTGCTATGGAATGGCCTCTGAATCGGTAAGTTACGGCTTCGACAAAAATCGGCCTCTTTTCTTCCCGCACGCGTTTTACGCATCTTTCTGCCATGTCGCAAACTGCCAGCACATCCATTCCGTCAACACTTTCAACTTCCATAGCATAGCATTGCGCTCGGCGAAACAGATTTGGTAGTGGAGAAGCTCGTTCTACAGCTGTTCCCATCCCGTACTTGTTGTTCTCACATATGAAAAGTATAGGTAGATTCCACAACGAGGCAAGGTTAAGCGATTCGTGAAACGCTCCCTCGTTTACAGCACCGTCGCCAAAGAAACAAAGACATATTGCATTTTCTTCACGGTATCTGATTGCAAAACCAACTCCTGCTGCTATCGGAAGACCGCCTCCGACAATAGCCGTGCCCCCGAGAAATCGTTTCGCGTTATCGAACAGGTGCATCGACCCTCCCTTGCCTCGCGAAACACCGT
>Ga0197142_1002669_pt1 | contig 15425 bp, 13 predicted proteins | sample GBS60_MetaG_FD_148614 | JGI IMG/M metagenome (GOLD analysis project Ga0197142, IMG submission 148614) | Sediment microbial communities from Great Boiling Springs, Gerlach, Nevada, United States - GBS 60_MetaG | ecosystem: Environmental > Aquatic > Thermal springs > Hot (42-90C) > Sediment... | reverse complement strand
TCAACTCCCGCCGCGCGGGGGGCTCGGGGCCCCGGGTCGGCTCCCGGGGCGGGGCCGCGGCGGGGTTGGGGGCGTCCGCCCTCTTTAGCTGGTGGCGCGGCGTCTACAGGCGCTGAAAGCGGCGTGCGCCGAGCGGGCCCCCTCGCCCGGCGGGGCGGCCGCACTTCATGAGTTTTCGTTTCGAGGGGGTCTAAATAGATTCCGCAGTGGCGAGGACGGCGCTCGGGGCAGAAAAAGAGGGGGTTAGTTCCTTGAACCCCTTCATGGCCCACGCGATGGGCACCTCGTTTCTGTGGGCGGTGAAGCCGCATTGGCACTTGACGCATCTCTCGGGTAGCTCTTCCATCTTCCAGCCGCATTTTGGGCAGACCGTGCTGTAGAGCCTATCCTCGCGGTACGGCACGCCGCGCCACTCCGCCAGCTCTCTAATGCGTCTCCTCAAGCGCCCGAAGTTTAGCATGATCTTCCTCTCGGCGCTGTAGTTGCTCTCTTTAAGCTCTCTCATTGACTTGTCGTCTGGGACGTCGGCGATTATTGCCGCCTTGTACTGCATAGCCAGACATATGATCTTCTCCGTCGCCTCGTCTTCCCAACTGCGTAGAAGACGCCAGAGGCGGCCCTTCACAGATGTGACATGTTGGCAGACTGCGCCGTCGTCTCTTTCGGCGCAGAGAGAGTCGAGCCGCGCGATCTGCCGCTGGAGATGCCTTATCTTGGCTATATCCGGCCTCAAGACGCCCCTCCGCAAGACGCGGTCGCTCACTACAGTCGCCACGACAACGCCGTTGTGAAGGGCGTTGAGATCAACGACGAGGAGACGCCTCGGCGTCATCTGTGTAACTTTACGCTTAAACGTCAACGCCATGTAAAGCGCAACTGCGCCGTTGCGCCTGCTCCTCCCAACCCAGACCATGGCGAACACAAGGCTACCGCCCTCTCCCACGCGCTCCTCAATCCACTTGACGTCCTCCTCAGACAGCGGCAACACAATTGCGTTGCCGTTCATCCTCCTGATCCTAACCTCCCGCCTCGGCGCATCGACGAGAACGCCGCGGCCTACATCTTTTTCGCTGTTTAGCCTCAGCTGGGCGTCGAACACCAGCGGCGACTTGAAGCCGCGCTTAACCGCTTGCTCTCTCAGCCACTCCAGCGCCTTGGCGGCACGTACGCAGCGGCGGGGGCGAGGGAAGCCGCGCTTCTGCCCCTATCCGCCTCCGGCCTTGTGCACACTCTTTTCAACAAGCCCCAAGCCCTCTGCGGAAAGGTCAGGCGAGGCGGGTGCGAGGCGGTCCTGGCGTCGCCATACGCGCGGCCCGTTGGAATCAACCTTGAGCACCTCGGCGCCGCTGGGCCGGGGTGGCTTCTGCAAGCCCTGGCTCCGTGGCTTACCTGCGGCTCGGGGGCTCTAGTGTCGCAAAGACGCTGACTGTACACCTCGGCGACAACACCACAAAATATTTAAAAATAGGCATCTAAGCGCCTATGCCAACCAAACTAAAAGGCATGACCTCCCTAGAGATCGCAATAATAGTCGCAATAGTGCTGGTAATAGCCGTGGCAGTCGGCTGGTACCTATACACCACCTTCGTCGCCTCCACCGCAGCCCACGGAAGACTCTCAATAAGTAGCGCCGAATTTTTCAACCGCACCAAAGAACTAAGACTATACGTGACCAACCCAGGTCCTCAGAACGCAACAATTCAATCCATAGTATTGCAGGGAACTACCTGTACGTCTAGCAGTGTGACGATAAGCGTTGGTGCCACGCAAGAGGTTACGGTAACATGTAACAATATTAAGGCGACGCCGGGTACAACGCTTTCTGGTTACGTAGTGACCACCGCTGGTACCTCGTTCCCGTTTAGCGCGGTTGTGAGAGGGTGAGAGGAGCGCCGGAGTTGCCGGAGTAATTTTCTTAATAGCGCGGTTGTGAGAGGGTGAGAGGAGCGCCGGAGTTGCCGGAGTAATTTTCTTAACAGTGTATTTTTTCTATGTTTTCTATGACTGTGTAGGTTATTGGATAGGTGTGTCCCTGCGTGTCTATTATCCAGCCTTGGCCTGTGGTACCTGGTTGGTGGGGGAGCGGTGTTTCGAAGGTGAAAATTATTTCTGCTTTTTCTCCTTGTCTGACTACCGTGACTTGTTCGCTTGACATTTGTCCTATTACTATTGCCAGTTTGGTGGCGTGTAGGCCGGGGCCTGGGTTGTAGATGCACACCTTTACGTGGCGGCTGTCTGCGTAGGCGGCGATTGCTTTGGAGATAGAGAAATACTGTTGTTGTGCCGTCAGGAGGGTCGTGAGGTAGGTGGCGACGGCGACCGCTGTGGTTATTATAGACGCGGCAAGTAGCAGTTGCTGGAGTGAAATCATGTCTCCATCTTTTCCGGTATATAAACATATTGTGGCTAGGGGGTCACACCGTAGTGAATATATACGGGTGTGATCCATAGCCTATGCGTCTGGTGCTGGCATTGCTCTTTGCTTGGATTGTTTTGGCGTATGTGGTTCCGACGGAGTCTCTTGACGTGTATTTCTGGGCTTCTCCCGGCGCCGTTGTGGTCAGGGGGATTGACGGGGCGGAGCTTTGGCGGGGGGAGGCGGTGTATCCCTTGGTGGCGTCTGACGCGGCGGGGAGGTGTTTTGCCGTGGTTAACAGGCCCTATATGTACAACTTCCAGACGCAGGCCTTGTCTCTGCAGGTCTCCGTGCCGACGACGGCGGAGCTTTCGCAAGATCTCCTCAACACGCTTAGGCAGTACGGCATCTCTCTTCCGGAGAGGGTTGGCGTGGTGTTGAACCTCACAATCCCGCTTCCGCCGCTGATTCTCGCAAATGTGTATAAGTCGTCGGTGGTGTCGCTCCACACGCCGTACGGCTACCCGCTGTGGGCCGTGACGCTTGCCAAGGCCAACTCAACTGCAGTGGGGACGGACTGCCAGAACGTGCTTGTGGGCACAGTCGCGGGCGAGCTGTACCTCCTCCGGGACGGCAAGGTAGTGGACGTGAAAAGCGTCGGGGCGCCGGTGACGGCCGTGGCGCCGGCTAGATCCGGCGGCGTGTTCTACATAGGTACGGCTGACGGCAAGATCTGGAGGTATGCAGAGGGGTCTCTGGCGCAGGTGGGGACCTGCGGCGGGTCTGTGTACGCGCTTGCCGTGGCGCCCGACGGGGGCCCGGCGGCGGCCTGCTTTCAGAAGGCCGACCGGCCCGTCGTCGAGTACTTCCCCCACGGCGTGAGGCTTGAGCCGGCGGTTTTGGTGGCCTACGGCATAGACACGCCTAGGGTCCCCGCGGCGTTGAGCCAAGACGGCCGCGTGTTTGTGGCGGCGACGGTGGGGGAGGTGGCGGCGTTTTCCGGGGGGCGCCTCCTGTGGCGTGTCAAGACGCCTTCTCTGCCCACCGCCGTCGCCTTGTCGGGGAACGGCTCCGTCGTGGCCGTGGGGACTCTGGGCGGGGACGTCTTGATTCTGTGGAACGGCAGGGAGGCGGCGAGGTTTCTCGGGGGTAGGCCTGTGACGGGCGTCGCCGCGTCGGTAGACGGCAGGGCTGTGGTGGTGGAGAGGTGGGACTCGGCGGAGGGCTTCAGGATCGCCTTCGCCCGGGTGGCGCTGGAGGCGCCTCCTCAGTGTCTTCCCGTGGAGGTGGGGGTGAGGGTCGGCGGCTCGCTTTATCGCTACCAGCTGTCAGGCTCCGGCGTGGTGTTGTTGCCGGTGGGGAGGGTGACCATCGAGCCTGCGTATAGGTACGTGGACGACTTCCGGTGCCGTCCTCTGGCCAACGTCACCCTGGAGGTGAGGGGCGATTTAGAGGAGCCGGTGGTGGTTAGGTACGTGTTGGAGTACAGGGTGCAGCTGACGCCCCCCAACATCACGAGGGGGCCGCAGTGGGCCACGGGCCCGGCGGCTTTCTACGCGGAGCCCTCCGTGGAGGTGCCGGCGGTTGGGCCCGCCGCCAGGGGCAGGCTGGTGCTGGTGGGGTGGAGGGTAGACGGCAAGTTGATCGACCTGCCGGTGTCTATGGTCTCCGTCAACGTGTCTAAGCCCGTGGAGGTGGCGGCGCTTTACAGGGTGGAGCTACCGGCCGTAATCCAGATAGACGCCGGCAGCAGGCTGAGGCTTGTCGACGTGCTTGTCTTCGACGCCTTCGGCAACCCGGTTGCGTCTGGGCCCACGCCGGTGGTTTCTGTCTACCCCGTAACGCTGAGGGGGGTCTACGTGAGGCAGGTCAAGGTCTCCACCGCGTGGCCGGCCGCGGTCAACGGGTCGCAGGTGTTTTGGGCCGATGTGGGAAGCCGCGTGGTGTTCAACGCCTCCGACTACGCGTTCCCCAACGGGACTGGGCTGGCCTTTAGGATGTGGAGGGAGACCAACGAGAGGTCCCGCGTCGTGGTGCTGACGGCGGAGGAGCCCACCGCGCTTACGCCGGTATACGCCGTGGAGTACAGAGTGTGGGTGACGCCCCCGGCGCAGATAGTGGAGCCGCCCAACGCCACGTGGGCCGAGAGGGGGTCTGTGATCAGGGTCGTAGCCCCCGCGGTTCTCGAGGAGGCCGGAGCCACGCGGGTCGTGGTGGACAAGTGGGTCATAAACGGGGTGGTTAACGCCTCTCTGACGGGCTCCTCCACCTCGGTTAGGGTGACCAAGCCTCTCAACATTACGTTTACCACCAAGAGGCAGCACCTGGTGACCTTCACGTCGAGCTACGGCTCTGTCGTGCCGTCTATGTGGGTCGACGAGGGCGGGACAGCCGCGGTGATGCCCACGCCGGCGGAGGTCTGGGCCCCGCCGCCGCTTCGCTGGATCTTTGCCGGCTGGCGTGATACGGCCACCGGCGTAGTCTACAGCTACCCCGCCATGCCTGTGGTGACGGGCCCGGCGATGTATGAGGCGGTGTGGAGCCTAGACCCAATCCCGTCGGCGGCTATCGGCGGCGGCGTTGCGGCGGCTGTGTTCCTGGTGCGGTTTCTCAAGATGCGGCGTCTCCAGCGGCTGATGGCCGAGGTGGCGGAGTAACGCCTTTTTGTGGTAGTCGGCGTCAACACAGTAAAATATTTAAATAATGTGCAATGTTCTATTTGTGATCCGTCCATCGACCTCTTTGGGTTTTGGGGAACTCCGGGTTGCTTTGGTAGTTCTGTATAGAGACCGGCGGTTTGGGCCATGGCGTGGGAGGCGGTAGAGGTTGTTCTGGTGGCTGGGGTGCTTCTTGGATTTGTGTTATTTACATTGGTTTACGTGACGCCTCTACATGGCCCCACTATGTACACCCCGTCTCAACAGCCTTCTTTGACGAATTTGGCGCAACAGACGCTGGACCGGGTCGTGTTTACTAACAGCAAGGTTTTTGTAAAGAGCGGAGGGGGGTGGTATGTCGTGGATTTGGCGCTTTCCGCACCGCGTCCGCTTTATCAGCCGCAGATTGATGAGACGAAGCTCGCCCTTCTCTCCACGGCGGCAGGGCCTCTATGTGAAATTTCTCAGAGGGCGTTTATAGACGCGGTGGGGGTTGATGGGGCCGTCTATGTTGGATTCGGCGTTTTAAGCCCGGCTGGCGTCTCTCTGGCTTTTGATTACGTGCGTATCCTCAGGAACTTCTTTGGCGAGGATTGGGATAGATACGACGTGACGCTGATAGTAAAGCCGCTTGTCGACCTAACCATATGTCCAAACGTCAGGGCTGGGGAGGTCGTGATTAAGCGGGAGGGCCCCATGTGCAGCAACGTGCCGCAGGGCGCTGTGGTCGTTAGATCCACCGCCGGCGGGAGGGTGGTGGTTACAGGCATACGTTGCGATGTGGAACTTGGATGCGATGTCTTTTCTTACGACTTAACCTTGGCCTATGTAGACGGCGTGTGGGAGGCGCAGGTTCCGCTACCCCCCTCCGCTTATGATAGGCTGGGCGACACGGCCGGCTTGGCGCTGATAGCTCAGAGGGTGGACTACCCGAGAGCCTTCGACCTCTTTGTCTTCAACACAACTTCGCGGAGCCTGGTTTACGGCATGTACGGCCCAGACGGTAAGCTCTGGATACTTCATGATCGCACGGTGAGTTGCGGCGTCGGCGATAACGCCGCCTTGGGTCTTAGGAAGGTTGATGTATATACAGGCGCCGGGTTTGTGACTCTTGCTACTGACGTGGTGTTGAACCCCGGCGTAGGCGCTGGCTCTGTTAAGGTCGATGCCTGCCAGTCGTGTACGCAGAACGCGAGGTGTGCGGCGTGTTGGGTGGAGCCGCCTGCCAACGCGGTGTTTGCAGTGGTGTGGGTTGAACGCAACAGCCAGGGAGGCTCGGCCCCCCGCTCCGTCATGTTGCTGGTGCCGCTTGTGCCAACGCCGCCTCTGTCTGTCATAAGGATAGACACGTGGCGCCGCTGGACGCCGCAGGAGCCTAAGCTGCAGAGCGCAGTTGCCACGAGGATTGTAGATGGGCAGACGACGACGTATCAGCTGCAGCTGGTCCTATACAGGAGGCCATGAAGTGGGTCGTCGAGCTCGGCTTGTCCGCCATCGTGCTGGGCTATTTATTTTACATAGTCTCGACCGCGTTGCCGTCGCCCATGTATATAGCCTCTGAGCGGGAGGTCACCGCAAACGCGTACTTCACCCTCCTACGCCTCACGTCCGACCCCAACTTCATGGCTATGGTGGAGCGGGCTGTGTGCAGCGAAAAGGTGGACCTCAGGGCAACGCTGGACACGGTTATTCCAGTGAGGTATTTCTACAACTTCACCGTGTACCTAGACGACGTGCGGCCGCCTAGTTGCAGAGTGTGTGCAGACTGGAGCACTAGGCTTATGAGCGTGGCTAGGCCCAGCGGCCACCGCGCAGGGAGCGTCGGCGTGGCGGCGGTCTCCGCGTTGTTAAGCGACGGCACCAGGGTTAAGATCACGCTGTCTCTCGAGAGGCCATGAGGGGTCAGCTTATATTGTTGACTGCGTTGGTGGTGGCGGTTGCGGCTGCGGCTATAATCGTTGCCCAGATGGCGCTTAACATGGGCCAGTTCTCAGCTAACGTCAGGACGGGCTACGGCATATATGCCAAGGCCTGGCCCGAGGTCGTGGACATGGCCGATTCTAACGCGCTTCAGATATCGCTTAAAGCCGCGTCGCACATATCCACAGGCGCCCTATCCTCCGGGCTCTACGCGGACCCCGCCAAGGCCTCTAAGTGGCTTGTCTACAACGCCACATATCTCTACCTTAACAAGTCCCTTGTGATCGTTAAGGAGAATTTCCTCCCGCTTAGCGCCCAGCTCAGCTTCGCCGCTGCCGTGCGCTACCACGGCTTCAACGGCACCCTGGGCCCCTACCCGCCCGCCGTGGTGCTCAGCAGGTGGAACCTCGACCCGTTGAGAAACGGCGAGATGGACATCGTAGGCGTTGACCTCTACCGCATCACCGTGGTTTGGTACGCCTCTGACTATGACAACTTCTACGTGGCTACCTACGGGGCCCACGTCTCCGAGCCCGGCAACGTGGGCGAGATATACCACGTCGCGCTGGGCGAGTTGCTGTGGAAGCTAAGAGGGGTAGACCCCAAGAGAAGTCTCTTCATATTCCTAGTCGACAGCGAGGAATGCAAAATGTGGCAACTCCCCTGGTGGGCCGAAATCGCTAAATGCCCGCTTTGTCTACTGCATGTGCGGATCCCAAGCAGAGGAGAAATAGGCGTTGCGCAGACCGTGTTGCAGAGCGGCAGAGCCCTGGAGTTGCTGGTGGTCTTTGCGCCGAATAACGTAGGCGACGCCCTGCCGGTCATCAAGTCCGGCCGTTGCACAGGCGGCGGCGTGGTTACGTCTTATATACCGCTGAATTTCGACGTTAATAACAACCCCAAGGCGGTTTTCGCCCGCCGTGTTAAATACAGCGGCGGGCTACCTGTCCAGTACTCAGACGAGTTGTTCTGGGACGCCGGCGACTTAGCTAGGTGGGCCCGGTCAACGGTGCGGACATATAGCTATTGTTATCCAAATCCTGTGTCTGGCGGCGTTTCAGGCGCCGGTAGCAGTATTGTCTATGATGCGGGTTTTGGCAGAGTTGCGGAGGTTTACGCCACTTACAGAGGCGGCACGAGGAACTGGGCTTTCAACCTGTATACAGGCCCTGTGGAAATCCCATCTAGCTGGGGGGGCTTTATGGTGGAGGCCCTTGTTAAGCCTGTAAGCATGGGCACCGTACGCCCGGCTAGGCTGGATCTTTATCACTACTCCTCCAACCCCGGCTATGTGCACCCCATCTGTGCGAACTTTTTAGCCGTCCAGGCGGTGTGGCCAGCCTTGGTGTGGACGAGCTGGAGGAGCGGTAGCGGCGTTTGGAACGGGCGGACTTGGGACGACTCAGGTGCCGTATATTTCCAGGAGTCGTGGTATCTCTTCTCCGTCGCCGCCTCGGCGCAGGTTGTGAAGTATCAAGTATTTCTATACAACACCACGAGGCCGTTGAAGACGCTAGCGACGAAGACCTTGCAGGGCAACCCGTGGGGTTCCAATTGGCGATTCTACATAGTCCTGGGAAGCGCCATTGTGGACAAGCCGGCAAGCGGCCAGGGCTGGACCGAGAGGGCGCGGTATGCCTACGTGAGGGTGAGGCCATGGGCGGATCCTCCCCCGGCCGTCATGTTAGGCTACGTCACGGGCGTGCCCGTAGTTGAGCCCAGCCGTGTGGACATCGTGGCCATGCCCGTGGCCTCCGTCGTGTCCGACGTGACGTTGACCGGCGACATAGGCCTGGCGGGCGTGAGGGATTTGGTGATCCAGAGAAGAACCTCCCTCAACGTCACGGTGTTAGAGGCGGAGGTGGTGAGAAAAGGCGCCAACGAAGTCGCCTACCGCTACCGCGTCATGGTGAACTCCTCAGTGCCTAGAGGCTCCCTCGCCGCGTCGTTTACCTTATTCTACAGCTTGGGCAATAGCTTCGTCAACTCCACATGTCCATCGCCGCTGTGTGTAGTCGAGTTAGACGAGTACCGGGGCTACTTCCGCAATGTCGACACCGCTATATACCACGTGGCTTTCACGGTGCCGGCGTGGGCGAGCCACTCGCTTATAGTAAACGTCTTCGGTAGCAGAGCGGCTGTGTCGGCCGCAAGACCCAAGCTCTACGTCTTAGACGCAGGCGCAAGTGCTTACTACCTAATCAACGAAGGTGACGGCACCGCCGTATTCGTTGTGCCCTGGAACCAAGCAGGGCCGCTGGTCACAAGCGTAAGCCCCAGCGACGCCAAGTTCGCAGGGCTTTTCCACGTCACCGACGGGAGAAATAGGTGGACAGTTGTTCTAGTGCCGCCTGGCTCAGTGGTGAAGGCGACTACGTCCTCCGCCGTAGAGGACTGGCGCAACTACCTAGTCCCGTGGCAGGCGAGAATGCCAGATGTGCTCAACCCCGTGGCCAGCCCGTGTCAGAACCCCTACTATGTCCGTTTGTACTTCCCGGGCAACGTCACGCTTAAGCGCTACTACGTCTTGTTGCCCTACACGCCCTCTGGGGTGCCCAACGGCTACGCGTTCCTCGACGGTGGGTGGCGCCCTCTAGACGTCTACAAGGATCGCGCGGGTATGCTGTGGCTGAAATTCTCGAGCCAGCTGACCAACAGGGCAGTTCTCGTGGCGCTGTGCGGCACGGGGAGCAACCCCAACTCGTTTTTCGACTGGTACAGCTCGCGGTCTTCCAGCGGCTCCTTGAGGATCTCTCAGCCTCCCAGCTTTACGTCCTATCCCGACGGGTACACAGTTGTGATATGGCGCCATGGCGGTGCCAGCGTCGCACTTCAGAACGACACAAGGCCTCCGCCATGGGGCTGTTCTGAAAGCAGGAGAATCGTAGGTATAGAGCATAAAGGCGGTGACAGCTTTTGGTGGCATTTTGACGGTTTCTGTTACGACATGCATATATGGGAGCGCGCGGGATCTGGGAATGCGCGTATTTACATGCTCTCGGTATCTCCGTCGCTGGTGCTGTATCAGATCTCTACAGGCAAAGATGTCGAGAGCTGGTGGGTTAGGTCTTATCCAAACGTGGCGCCTGCGCTTGGCGGCAGACCTCTTCAGTCTTTTACACATGTCTATGTCTCTGCCGCCTCTGACGTCGCCTTGATTCCGTTTACGTGGCCTAGGCCGTATTTCTTTCTGGACTTTTCGCCGAGCCCCGGCCCGTATTCGACCACATGACGTCGCTCGAGGTTTTGATCCTAACGGCCTTTGCCCTCCTGATAATATTTGTGGCCCTGCCGTATGTAGTCGGCATGTTGTACTCCTCTTTGGCTCCGCTGGAGTACAGAACCGCGGCTGGGTATATTTTGGCCTTTGCCGACGGTTTGGAGGCGGACTTCGGTATGGCGGGGTCGCGGAAGTATTTCAGCTTGCCGAGGTTCATCTACGGGAGCTTTGGCCCTGTTAACAGGTCGTACGTCGTCCAGCTCCTCGGCTGTGGAGCTCCGCGGACGCTCCGCTGGAGTTCTGTCGAGTTGTGGTACAACTCCACATATTTCATAGGGGAGCAGAGGCTGTTGCGCGGCTTTTCTACAGGCTTGACGGCGGCGCCGTCGGATACCTTGGTGGCGGTTGAGGCCGTGGGAAACGGCGTCAGGGCGTATCCGAGAATTTTCGTTGTCGCCGGCGCCGGTGAGGCGTATGTATATGTCGTAAACGCGACAGTCCGCGTCGCGGGCACGGGCTACTTGACGTATGAAATAGGTGCCGTGGATAGACTTGTGTTCTCCAATTGTCACGACGCCCGGCTTATAGTCGGCGGTAGCCCCGTGTCTTTGGTGGAGAGGGGTGATGTGTATATCGTTATTCAGAGAGTTGACGTGGTGTTGAGATGAGAGGCGCGCTTTCACTGGCATCTGCAGTTCTGTTTTTAGCTTTTTCGGTTGCCTTAGCTGTTTTAGCGGTGATTGTCGACATGGAGGCACAACGGACGTTGGAGTCCGACGTGCAGCTGACGGCTAAGTCCGTGGCCGAGTTTGTGGCTTCGCAGATCAGAGACGCGGTTTTAAGCGCGTCTATCCCCGGCGTTAAACAGATTAAAAAGGCGTTGTGGGTTCCCGACAGCTTCTACGGGTTTGACGACGTGGCGGTGTCTGTCTGTGTGGGCAACAGAGATGGGAATATCTACGTCAACGTGACGATGTCGGCGACGAGGGGAAGAGGCGTGGCGTCTGCTCAAGCGACTGAGTGGATTTTCAACGTCACCAGCTGGGCCGAGGTCTATGAAAGAGGTGTTTATCTCCTGGGCTCTTATGCCCCTTGTCCTGGCGCGGCTCTGCCGCAGACATGCATAGCCGATAACATGGTTGATTTAGGGCGTGGAGGTTGCGCCGTTGCGATATTCGACGCTGAGATATATATAGGGTAGTAGGGGGCGGCGGAGGATCTTTATAGAAAGCCCCGGGCCTTGAGATGAATCTCTTGGTGTTGGCTTAGATTATGACGTAGTGGTTTAGTTGTTTTCCTCTGCGTATTATGCCCATTGACAGAGGTCTTGTAGGCGCTATTCGGAGCAGGTCTTGCGGGCTGTATCGGTAATATATGCGGGTCGCGCGGGCGCCCCAAGGCACCTCGTATATGCCGGGGGCGGCTTCGCGTCCGCGGCTTGGTTGCCAGACTGTGGCGACGGCTCGTCTGGCGGCGCGTCTCGCCTCGGCGAGCGCTTTGGCGGCGGCGTGGGGAGGCATGTGGTGTATGACGGCGACTAGGTACGCCACGTCGAATGCGCCGTCTCTGAAGGGGAGCATGGCGGCTTCGCACTCCACCGAGTCGCCTCGGGGCATCAGCCGCCTGTCGAGGTCGCAGTGTACCACATATGGATGCTCATGTTCGAAGTACGCTGGCTGTGCCCCGGTCCCCGAGCCTATGTCGAGGGCCTTCGGGCCGAAGTTTGCGAAGTCTGCCACGGGCAACGGCCTCCGCCGCGTGGCGCCGTATTCCCTGCCGATGGCTAAGTAGGCGTCTCTGGCTATTTTTGCCCAGTCCATACGTAGAGGACTTCGCCGTCTTTTTCGAACACGTCTACAATTCCCTCTCTTCTTAGCTTTCCAAGCGTCGTCAACACCTCGCCTATGTCTAGACCTGTTCTCTCGGCTATTTGCGCCGGGGTGAGGGGGCCTCCTCTTATCAGCTCCGCGATTACTGCGGCCTCAACTTCGGCGTCTCGTCTCGCAGGAGTCTTCACTGGTTTGAGGAGCTTAAGCGCTAGGTATATCACTGCGCCGGTTACGGCGGCTAGAAGGAGGAGGGCCCACACGCCGTCTCCACCTACCTCTATATATCTTTTAACCGGAGGGGGTTTTTTATCCCAGGGTTGTTGTAGAGGCTGTGGAGAAGCCCCTCAGATTTATCAGAATGGCGAGCGGCGTCCACGTGGTGGCCGTGATGACGCACCCGCTTCCCTGTCCTGGCAAATGCGCCTTCTGCCCCGAGGCGCGGGGGGCGCCGAAGTCCTACTTGCCGGACAGCCCGGTGGTGCTTAGGGCCGCCAGGAGCGGGTTTGACCCCTATAGGCAGGTGGCTGGGCGCATAAAGGTGTATCTTGAGAACGGCCACGTGCCGTCTAAAGTGGAGGTGGTGTTGATGGGTGGGACCTTCTCCGCGTTGCCGCGTAGCTACAGGGAGTGGTTCGTGGCAAACGTCTTTAAGGCTCTTAACGACTTCCCGGAGTGGGGTCCCGGCGCCGCCGCCTCGCCTGACCTGGAGCGGGAGCAGTCGCGGAACGAGGAGGCGTCTATTCGGCTGGTGGCGTTGACTGTGGAGACGCGGCCGGATTACGTAGACGAGGCGGAGGTCGACCACTTGCTTAAACTCGGCGTGACAAGGGTGGAGCTGGGGGTCCAGTCTATCTACGACGACGTGTTGGCTAGGGTGAAGAGAGGCCACGGCGTAGCCGAGGTGGCGCGGGCGACCGCGCTGTTGAAAGACTCTGCGTATAAGGTGTGTTACCACCTGATGCCTGGCCTGCCGGGGAGCGACCCAGATAGGGATCTGGACATGGTGCGTGAGGTGTTCAGCAACCCGGGCTTCATGCCGGACTGCGTCAAGGTCTACCCGACGTATGTGGTGCCGGGGACGGAGCTTTTTGAGGAGTGGCGGAGGGGGGCGTACCGGAGTTACGACGAGGCCACGTGGCTTGACCTCCTGGCCAAGATCTACGCCTCTGTGCCTAGGTGGGCTAGGGTTATGAGGCTTGGCCGTGACATACCGCTTCACCACGTGGTGGAGGGGCCGAGGTGGGGGAACATGAGGCAGGTCGTGTTTAGACACATGGAGAGGCTTGGGCTGAGGTGCGTGGAGATTAGGTGCAGGGAGGTTGGGGTGAGGCTTGCCAATGGGGTGTTGGTGGAGCCGGGGCCCATAGAGATCAGGCGGCTGGAGTACGAGGCGTCGCGGGGCGTGGAGCTGTTTTTCGAGGCGGTGGGGCCCGACGACACGCTTTACGGCATCTTGCGGCTGAGGATGCCGTACGCGCCCCACAGGCCTGAGCTTGTGGGCAAGACGGCGCTTGTGAGGGAGTTACACGTCTACGGCCCCGAGGTCCCCGTGGGGGAGAGGGGGTTGTGGTGGCAACACGTCGGCCTCGGGAGGGCGCTCATGGAGAGGGCTGAGGAGGCGGCGAGGGAGTTCTCCATGTCTAGGGTGGCGGTGATAAGCGGCGTGGGCGCCAGGCCTTACTTCAGGAAGCTGGGTTACGAGAGGTGTGGACCTTATATGTGTAAAGACACGAGGTAGCGTGTTTTTATAAGGGGTTTTTCGTAGTGGCATGCTCCCGCCTCCTGCGGGGGTGCTTAAGCTTGACCAAAACGAGGTGCCCATCCCGCCTCCGCAACACGTGCTTGACGCGGCTAGGCAGGCGCTGGCGGTGGCTAACTGGTATCAGCCGGCTGAGCTTTATGAGGAGGTGAGGAGTCTCTACGCGGAGTACGCCGGGGTGTCCCCGCGTCGTGTCTGGCTGTTTCCCGGCGCCGACGACTTCTTCGAGGGGGTTCTGCGGCGGGTGAGGAGCCTCGCGGTTGTGAGCCCCACCTACTTCCTGCTGGAGGACCAGGCGCAGTTTTTCGGCGTCTTGCTGGTGAGAACGCCGTTGAGGGGGGACGAGTTTAGGCTTGATTTGGCGGAGTTTCTGGCGGTCGCCAAGGGGGCCGACGCCGTGTATATGGACAACCCGAACAACCCCACCGGCCAGTTGCTCCTCTCCCCGCGGCAGTTGGAGGAGGTTCTCGCCCTGGGGAAGCCCACGATTGTAGACGAGGCGTATTTCGAGTTCTCAGGCGTCACCGCGGCTCAGCTGGTGGAGAGTTGGCCCAACCTGGCGGTGGTGCGGACCATGTCTAAGGCGTTTCTGCTGGCCGGCATGAGGGTTTCCCCCGTCTTGTTGGGAGACGGCTTCAGAACGCATTACAACACGGTTAGGTTCAGGGTGTCGCTTCCGTCGCTGGCGGCGGCCCGCGCCGCGCTTTATAAGAGGGACTACGTGGAGGAAGTGGTGAAGGTCGTGAAGGAGGGGGTGTCTTACCTGCTGGAGGAGCTCCCCCGGCTCGGCCTGCGTGTGTGGCCGAGCCGCACTAACTTCGTCCTGGCCAGGGGGCCGCCCGGCCTCGCCGGGCTTCTGCGGAAATACGGCGTGTGGGTGAGAGACGAGGAGGGGAGGCTCGGCGCCGGCTTCGTCCGCATCACCGTGGGGACCAGGGAGATGAACCTCCAGCTCGTGAGGACGCTGAAGGTGGCTCTGCGGCTCTGAACCGGTTGTCCGGTCGGCTGTGTGAGTAGTTATTAATTCTCATCGGTTTTCTCCCTATGGATTTGAAGATGCTGAAGCAACGGGCTGTGGAGCTGGCCGCCAAGCTCCCGTGGCAGGAGATAGCGGATTCGCCAACCATTAGGTACTACACAGACTGGGCAAAGTTCGAGGGTTACCAGCCGCTGACGGATAGGGCCGTCCCTCCCGTCTCTCCAGGCCCCTGCGAGGTCGTTCTCGTAGACGGCGTGTTGGCCGGCGCCGGGGCGTGCGACGGCGTTGAGGTGGGGAGGGCGTCGGAGGTTTTTCGACATCTGGAGGTGAGGAGCAGGATCTTGGCGCTCCACGCCGCCGCCCTCCAGGAGGCCGTCTACGTCAGGGTGAGAGGCCGGGTGGAGCCTCTGGTGGTTAGGGTCGTGGCGTCTGCGGCCGGGAGACACGTGGCGAGCCACGTGGTGCTCGACGTTGAGGAGTCCGCGGAGGGCTCTATCGTTGTACATGTGGAGAACGGACCCGGGGCTATGCACACGGCTGTGGTGGAGGGCGAGGTTAGAGGGGGCGTAGAGTACGTCCTCGTCTCGCGGGGAGGCGGTCCTCAGTATGTGCATTCGGCTTTGTTGGTTTTCTCATCTGTGTCCGCGCGGCCGCTTGCGGTGGGGGGCGTGATGAACGCGGTGAGGGAGGAGTACATAATTGGGG
>Ga0197142_1002667_pt1 | contig 15429 bp, 9 predicted proteins | sample GBS60_MetaG_FD_148614 | JGI IMG/M metagenome (GOLD analysis project Ga0197142, IMG submission 148614) | Sediment microbial communities from Great Boiling Springs, Gerlach, Nevada, United States - GBS 60_MetaG | ecosystem: Environmental > Aquatic > Thermal springs > Hot (42-90C) > Sediment... | reverse complement strand
GGAGAGAAGATCTCGCCATGAATTGAAATTTTCTGGCCAACTCGCTCTTTTAAGAGTTTAACGGTATCAAAGTGCCAGGGCGGGAAAAAATTTTTGGGGTCTGGTGGTTCAGCTGAGAATCCCCAGGTGAAAGGGTATTTCAGGCCGCCAAGGTCATGCGGCTCAAGATAGAAAAGTTTTTCCGGTTCAATCTCCTCGAAGCGGGCGTGGAATTCCCGGCCATCCTCCCGCAATACATGGGGATTATCGTCCGGCGGACAAAGGCTTACCCAGCCATTAGTCCAGTAAATAATCTTCTGACTTTCTTTCTCCTCAATTTTTTTTATGTATTTTCGCCACTCGGGATCTCTACCTGGAAGATTGACCAGAATCCCGTCAAAGAAATAGCGCTGCTGAAGCCGGATTAGAGCTTCAGCAAAGCCTTCGCTGCTATGCCAGATGTCAATGGGGTCCAATCCACTGTTCAAAAAATAATGGCCCAGAGCCAGCTGGCACATCACGGGAACACGATCCGGCTGTTCCAGTCTCATGGCCCTGGCCATTCTCTCCTTGCTCGTCATCATGATTATCTTTTAGTTTAATCTAGTTCCATTAAGATTTTAATATGCCTTGAATTATTAAATCTCACTGATATTAAAAAATATCAGCCAGAATCATCGGTTATTTTGAGAGTTCTGTCCCAGAAGTAGTCAAAAATCAAAGACCTCGCTACAGATATACTCTTTTGAAAGATGTTCTTCTGTTCGAGATAATAGTCTTTTCTTCGCACAAATAATAACAGCCTGTTTAGTTTCTAAAGCAGTGCTTTTTTGAGGCGTGCTTATTTTGCAATTTTCCCCCTATTTTGTAAAATATGGTTTTTCGTAAAATAAAAGATTAATTTTAGAAAAGGAGACGGGCAATGAAATTAAAGCCCCATTTAATCCTTCTGGCCTTTCTTGCGATCTTGATTTTATCTCCTAAGTCGATTCTTCCCCAGGCTCAGGAACAGACCATCCGGCCAGTCCTTTTAGGACAGCCCATGCCTGAATTTTCTTTGCCTTCCTATCAGGGCCAGATGGTTCGTCTCGCCGATTATAAGGGCAAAAACATCATGCTTATCTTCCCCCGGGGTTTCGCCGCCTCTGACCGCTGGTGCACCATCTGCCATTATAAATATGTGGAGCTTGTGGAGTTAGAAAAAGCAAGCGAGATCAGAAAGAAATATAATCTTGAAATTATCTTTGTCTTTCCCTATTCCCGGGAAATAGTTAAACAGTGGCTGGAAGTTCTTCCTGATCAGATGATTAAAATAAAGAACTGGAAATATCCGGAGAATGTGGACCAGCTGGATGAAAAAGGGAAGCAATCCCTGGAGAGGTATCGCCGGATTTTCCCCAAGGATTTCACCGTGGATCGGGAAAATATTCCCCTACCCTTCCCCATTCTCATCGATGCTGATCACAGTGTTTCTTCCGGCTTGGGACTTTTCACCACCAACTGGGGTGGAAGTCAGGTGGAGCAGAATATGCCAGCCGTTTATCTAATTGATGACAGGGGAATTCTCAAGTTTAAATATATCGGTCAGAATACATTTGATCGTCCTGAGTATGATTATCTTCTAAAAATTTTAGACATGATTAAAGAAAAGAAACTTTGAATTCAAAGAGCCAAGAAATTTTGAACAGACAGAATTTGAGCAGACAAAATGGTGTTTTTCAGATAGGGCCCTCATTCCCGGTAGCCATTTTTTTATAAAATTCGCCTGAAGCGGAAATTATTTGAGGCTAAGTCAAAATTGAAACCTCATGGCTAAGAAAGAAAACTTGGCTTTAATTGATGTCCACGCTCATCTGGATGAAATTACTGACCTTGAACCATCCCTCGAGGCAGCCAGAGAAGCTGGAGTCATCGCTATCGTGGCCGTGGGGAGCGGCCTGGAATCCAACAGAAGAACTCTCGAAATTGCTTCGGCCCATCCAGGCTATATCTTTCCGGCCATCGGCTATCACCCCTGGGAGATTAAAGAAGAGGAGATTGAGTCGAACCTTCTTTTTATCCACGACCATGTCACGAAATCTCTGGCCCTGGGTGAAATTGGTCTGGATTACAAAGCCAAGGTAAAAAAAGAATGGCAACATCGGGTTTTCTCTGAGCTCCTGGATTTAGCCAAAAAATTTGATAAACCGGTTATCATCCATTGTCGCTATTCCCATGAACGGGCCCTCCGAATGATTCTGGAGAAGGAAATTTCCCGAGCCGTCTTTCACTGGTATTCGGGTTCTCTCGAGGTTCTCGAAAAGATAATCTCGGCTGGCTATTTTATCTCCGCGACCCCGGCTCTTCTTTACAGTCTCCATCATCAAGAAGCAATCAAAAGAGCCCCCCTTGAAAGAATCCTGCTGGAGACAGATGCGCCAGTCGTCTATCAAGGAATGGAGTCAAGACCGCATCATGTGCGAATTACCTTGGAGCAGGTGGCCAGATTGAAAGAACTAGATATTTCTGTTGTGGCCAGCCAGACGACACTCAGTGCCCGTCATTTTTTCCAGCTGCCATAATCTAAATTTGAATTTTTCTAATCAGGCCAAAAGACTAAAAATCTTCTACTGCCTCACAAATTATGTTTCTTTTAATTCTGGCGAGAACCGGTCAACGCGGACTCTGTAAACAGTAAATTAGAAAAGCAGGCTGATTTTTATTCACCTAAATAAAAGAGCTTCGTTAATCACCCGCTTTCTTAATATTTTTTGGCTATAAGAAGGATGGCGAACGGTCTCACCTTCGGACTAAAGAATAATATTCTTTGTCCAAGCTTTAATCCGCATGTATGAACAGACAATAAAATTAAGGACAATCAAGAGCTTTTAATATAATTTAAGTCAATTTCAACAACAAAATCATATAATTTTCATACCTGCTACTCAAGCAACCTGACATTACGTTATTTTTCATTTTTTGTACAGGCAGAATTGTACAAAATTTTCAACCTTCTCCTAACCTGATTGTCATTTTAATTATTCATTTGCTGTCCAATTAAACAGACCTCATAGCTAATTGCTAGGCTTCTCCAGCCAAGGGCGAAAGTTTAGTATACCGGTCTACCCATTCCCTTAAATCTCTTTAAATATAAAAACTTAGCCTCGAAAGTGCTACCAGATTGATCAAAGATTTTTTGCCCGCTCCAAATTTAAAATATTTCAAAAGCAGGCATAAATTCTATCTGGCAGCAACCTGATAACTCAAAAAAATTTTCTGAAATGGCCCATGATCGGTACTTACTAATTAAATTAAGGTAGATCGCCTGGCTGCTGGCGAAATTTCCAGGTGCTTCAATTATCAAGATACCTGGTTGAACCATTTATAACTTACTGCCAGGAATGGTCCCGCCTCAGCTCGCAAAAAGCATGATTAACATTATATCTTCTCGGCTTCCTCAGCAGATATTGAATTTCCTGTTGCGATTGGCGGTGTTGAATCCGGATATTTTTTTCGGCGGGATGGGCGAGCTTCTTACCCATCATAATGATTATCTTTTCAGGTCTTCTATTGCCGCCATGTATGTATTTTTCATCCGGATTTTCTGGTGGTCCGCAGCATCGTGAGAGGATAACACTTCACCCCATTTTGTAAGATTTGGTCAATTCAATCCGGGGGCTTAAAGAAATCGCTATCCACGGTGAATGTAGAAGGCAAAACAAGGCCCCTCACTTCGACTGCAGACGAAGCGACCATCCTGTATTCGCCTCCTTCCACAAGGCGTTGCTCAGGCCAAGCCGCTGCTGCCTCGCTCTTTGAATTTTAATCCAAAGATGGAAAACAGCGATAACAGATTATTAATAGAAAATTGCCTGCATCGGACTTTTTGTCCCGGTAGCCTGATCTTTTTTGTCCAGCATGTGCTAAGTGCATATTACGCCATTGTGCTGGTATTTTTCAGGAGATCAAGGTGAGAACAGGTTCTCCATATCAAAGTATTCAATCGCATTGCCTTGAAGCTCAAAGAACTTGGCCTTTATTGACTCGGTAGAACAGTTTCTTCTCTGGCTCTGTAGTCTTTGTTTTCCACAAAATCCTTTTGCTGGCTCATAACTGCCACATGTCGCTGAGAATGTTTGAGCGAGCTACTCTGATTTCAATCTTCTTTACTCCAGTCTTCATCTTTTACGTGAAGAGCATGGTGCCCTCCTGATCTTGGTTTTGAACTTCTTGATCCTGATTACTCTTATGAATATGCTGGAGAAGTAATGACGGAATCGCATTTTCATAAACTAGGAGGAAAAAGATGCGTTATTTTAAGACATTTGAAAAAGTTGTAATTTGGTCTCTGACGTTTATGATGGCGCTGGTCCTTGTGCTGTCAACACTCGATCTGGCCTTTCTGATCGTTAAGGATATACTCCACTCCTCGCCTATATTTCTTCTGGATGTCAAAGACCTTCTGGATATTTTCGGCCTCTTCTTATTAGTCTTAATCGGCATCGAACTTCTGGAGACGATAAAGACCTATCTTATCGAACATCTCATCCGCACCGAGGTCGTCTTCATGGTGGCCCTAATAGCTATTGCAAGAAAAGTAATCATTCTTGACGTTTCAGCTTACCCGAGCCTAACTCTTATGGGGATAGGGGCTATTATTCTCGCTCTTGCCTTTGGTTACCATCTTATTCGTCGAAGCCACTAATGTACAGGAGATTTTATTTTCTGATTTTTTATGGTCGGCTCAATCTAAGAAATTTTGAAAATAAAATAGGGGCCGGTGAAACCCTTCGTCTCAACAAGCTATCCTCTCAATCAGAAGCAGCCGAGAACACGGGATGAAGGCGGCGCTTAATAAAAGGCCAACTCCAATTACCTTGAACGGGCAGTAAGGCGAGGCCTTTACAACAGAAGCAGAGGCTGCTTTTTGGCAAAGCTCGAAGATGGCACGGATGAAAACAGTAACGAACCCGAGATGCTGTGTCGCAAAATAATATATTTGAAATAAGGTACTACATCATACATTTTTCCTTATGTTTGTTTTTGTTTACTCTTAAGATACTTATATTTTACATTACATCTGCTCCTGGTTATTACGAAACAATAAAAAAGGAACACCCTTGACAATTGGTTTATTCCGTTTTATTCAAAGGAAGTGTTGACATCTGGCCATGGTCCTGCAGATTGGATAAAGAATGACTGAAAAGCATCAAAGAAAAAGTTTGAGCTTACAGACAACTAGGGCCGGGACCGAAATCATTCTCATTCTGTCTTATCACCAAGCTGGCTCCTCTGTTTTAAAAAACGGGTCCACTAAAACTGCCGAAGGCTGATCCTGGAGCTCTGAATAGGTGGGGAAAACCTGCCGATGAAAGGATAAAGGAGGATAGAAAATGAGCAGTCCGTTGAGGAGAGGATCATTAAAGATTGCGACGATCGCGGGAATTCCCATTTGGATCCATTTTTCGTGGCTGATCATCTTTGGACTGATAACCTGGTCATTATCTTCTCATTTTTTCCCGAAGGCTGCTCCAGACCTCCCAATCATGACCTATTGGGTCAAGGGCGTGCTGGCAGCACTTTTAATTTTTGTCTCAGTCCTCATTCATGAACTTGCCCACTCTTTAGTAGCCCAGAAATTCGGTGTTGGGATTAAAAGCATCACGCTGTTCGTCTTTGGAGGAGTTGCCAGCATGAAGGAGGAGCCCCGGCATCCTCGGGCAGAATTCTGGATCGCCATCGCCGGTCCGCTTACCAGCTTTGTTCTTTCCGCAATTTTTTTTATCCTGGCGATAAATACGGGCAGTAAAGTCAAGACGCTTTTCCTTTATCTAGCCCAGATTAACCTCATTTTGGGGATTTTTAACCTGATCCCCGGTTTTCCTATGGATGGGGGAAGGGTACTCCGGTCAATCGTCTGGAAGCTAAAGGGGAACTATTTCACGGCCACGCGGAATGCATCCACTTGGGGTCAGGCGATGGCATTAATGATTATCTTGTTTGGTTTTCTATTAATTCTGAACGGAGGTGTCGGGGGCTTATGGCTTATGCTTATCGGTTGGTTTCTTTACAGTACCGCCCAGGCCAGCTATCGACAGGCGAGTCTTCAGGAGATTTTAAGCGGCGTTAAGGTTAAAGATATTATGGTCACAGATTTGAAAACAATAAGTCCGCAGATAAGCATTGAGCAGGCGGTCAATGAATATTTCCTCAGATTTGGCTATGGCGGGTTCCCGGTGATCGATGACGGAAAATTCCTCGGTATTGTCACGCTCAAAGAAATCAAGAATGTTCCTAAAGAAGAATGGCGCCATCGCACCGTCTCGGATATTTATGTGCCGCATGACGAAAAATGGGAAGTGAATGGGGAAGAAGATGTTATGACAGCTCTCGAATTGATGATCAAAGAAGACAAAGGGCGCCTGGCAGTCATAGAAAAGGGGAAGCTTGTCGGCCTGATTACCCGGAACGGAATCGCCCGCTATGTTCAGATCAAGGGGCAGTGATTTTCTCACCTTGATCATCGTATCGAAGACTTTGCGGACGCAGTCCTTAATGGAGTCCAGAAGATTCTAAAGAGTAAACTCTCAAAGGCTGAGAAAAAAAATAACCTATGGCGCCGAGTACGTCGCACTGTGCTTTAAGATGACGCTTTTACGCTAAGGCGAAGAATCAAAAACGCTCATTCAGCCGGAAAGATAGCTTGATATTCATGGTAAAAAAGCTGAAAACACCGCAATTTTAAGATTGAAATATATTTGTTTTGACAATCGTCTATATCATGATCTAAAATCCTATGATAAGAAGGTAAAATTTTTATCTTTATGTCTCAACTTATCTATCTTACAAAACAGAATATTGAATTTTTTACTTTCAAGGAATTTCTTATTTTCCAAATAAACAGCGCCGATGAAAAGCAAAAGCTGGCCGATTCATATCAAAATTTATGCCTTTGTAGTTCTTATAATACAAAATCTAAAACCCTATCCAAATATATTTCTATTTTTTGTCGTAAAAATACGTGTTATTCTCAGGTTGGCATGGCCGACGGCAATAAGATCTGGCCTTGTCGTGTCGACCACTTTTTACTGAACGGCAAGGCCAAATAACAAAAATAAACAGCAAAAGAGAGTGTCTATGATATTGCCAGCTCATAAAACCAAAATCGTGTGTACCATCGGACCAGCTTCCCGTTCGCAAGCCATCCTGGAACGAATGATTCTCGCTGGCATGAACGTGGCTCGGCTGAATTTCGCTCACGGAACACTGCAGGAACATAAAGAAAATATACGACGCATCCGAAGCGTTGCCTCCAGACTTCAGCGGCCTTGTCTCGTCATGGCCGACCTTCCCGGACCCAAGCTACGAATCGGCAAACTCCTGGAAGAGCCGCTTTGGCTGGGAAAAGGGGAAGAAGTTATTTTGACCGTTAGAGACATTATGGGGACCCCTAACAAGATCCCGGTTGAATACAAGAAACTGCCGGAGATTGTGACCTCTGGAGATCTGATTTTCATCAACGATGGATTCATACAACTCCAGGTGGAGAAGGTTTCTGGTGAGGAAGTTTTCTGTAGGACGATTGTCGGTGGCCCGCTTCTTTCCCATAAAGGAATGAGCCTTCCCGGTATAAAGATAGTTGCCGAGGCCGTATCCAAAACGGACCTCGATTTTGTCGCCTTTGCTCTGCAGCAAGGTGTAACTACCTTCGGAGTTTCTTTTGTGGCCAGAGCAGATGATATTTTGAAAGTGAAAAGGTATGCCCAGGCCAATGGGCAATCCGCTTATGCGGTCGCCAAGATTGAGCGACCTGAGGCCATTGACAATTTCGATGAGATTCTTTCTGCAGCAGATGCAATCATGATAGCTCGGGGCGATCTGGGAGTGCAAATCCCTTTGCAGGAAGTGCCGGCCGTTCAAAAAAAATTGATCTATAAAGCCAATCTGTTTGGCCGACCGGTAATCACCGCGACCCAGATGCTGGTGTCCATGACAGAAAATCCCCGCCCAACCCGAGCCGAGGTATCCGATGTGGCCAATGCCATCCTGGACGGGACGGATGCGGTGATGTTATCAGAGGAGACGGCTATCGGGCGCTATCCAGTCGAATCAGTAGAAATGATCAGCCAGATTGCCATAGTCGCCGAGCGGGAGAGAAAAACCATCCGGGCCCTGGCCGATTTACCCGCTTACTTCCACGCCGCCACAGAATCCAGCCATGCTTCGTTGGAAGATGTGGTTAGCCTGAAGGCTGCTGAATCGGCCGCATCTTTGAATGCGCGTTATATATTGACCAAGACGAAGGGCCGCGTCTCGCCGGGTTTGATCTCCAGGTTCAAGTCAGACTGCTGGATACTGGCTCATGGCGGTGATGAAAAAACAAACAACTTCCTGGTCCTTTGCTATGGAGTTCATCCCCTTTCCCTGGATATTGCGACAACCGGTTCTGAGGACCAAGTCGTCCGGTGGCTGGTTGAGGCCGGTCTGGTTGAAAAGGATGAAAGCTTGATCTGGGTTGAGGATAAATTGCCTGATGACAGGCTGGAATCCCTGTCGCTGAAATTCATCAAAGTTTTAAACAACTTTTATGAATAGGTATTAATTATAAAAAAATTTTAAAACGTTTTGCGTTCAGAATCTTTGCTCTATAGGCCAAAAACGTCTGTTAGTTCGGAAGCTTCAGCAACTGGTCAGTAAGCGCATGCCCCATGAAAAAGGATATTATCGGTACATAGAAAAAGATGAAAATGTTTCCGGGGGGTAAGAATGAATATAAATTTCTCATTAACAGGGAATCAAAACTTGCTCTCGCCTGTCCTGAAGCCACCTTCAATAAGTTGGAAAAGGGAAACAATGTCCTTTAGATTATCAGCCTCTGGCCTGAATTTTTTTGATCCCTCGGGCCATCTTTTTGGCTCTATGAAATAAAGATGGGCGAAAGGCCATTTCTATTTAAGGAAAATATTAAATTTCTATCAGGAGGTGCAAGATGATCACCAAGACGATATTTCCTGGCCGTTATATTCAGGGCCTGGATGCTTTGAAACGCTTAAAAGAAGAGATAGAGCGATTTGGCGATGTTGGCTTCCTCATCTGTGATCCTTTTGTCTTTGAAAACCCATTACCCTATTCAGATACATTCATGGGCGATTCTTCTCGAAATGTTGTGGAGCGTTTTCAGGGGGAATCATCCGACGAGGAAATCCAAAGACTTTCTGATCTGGCCAGGAAGAGCAAGTCCGAAGTAATTGTAGGAATCGGCGGCGGGAAAACCATAGATACAGCAAAAGCGGTGGCGTATTCACTTGAGCTTCCCGTGATCATTGTCCCTACCATCGCCTCCACCGATGCTCCTTGCAGTGCCCTATCTGTGATCTATACCCCTGAGGGTAAGTTCAAAAGATATTTGATCCTCCCCAGGAATCCGGACGTTGTTCTGGTTGATACTGGTCTTATCGCCAGGGCCCCGGTGAGATTTCTGGTGTCCGGTATGGGCGATGCGCTGGCGACCTGGTTCGAGGCCAGTTCATGTAAGGCCAGATTCGCTCCTAACATAACTGGTGATATCGGCTCTATGACCGCCTATGCGCTCGCCCGACTTTGCTATGAAACGCTGCTTGAATATGGCGTTATGGCCAGGATATCCTGCGAGGTTCATGCGGTGACGCCTGCCCTGGAGCATATCGTTGAGGCCAACACACTCTTGAGCGGGCTGGGGTTTGAAAGCGGCGGTCTGGCTGCTGCCCATGCCATTCACAACGGCTTTACCGTGCTCGAGAAAGTTCATGATTCTTACCATGGTGAAAAGGTAGCCTTTGGTACTCTTGCCTCGCTTTTTCTGACAGACAAGCCCAGAGAAATTATTGATGAGGTTTACACTTTTTGTGAATCGGTGGGCCTTCCGACGACTTTCGAAGAAATAGGTCTAAAGGATGTCTCAGACGAGGAACTGATGAAGGTGGCTGAGGCAGCATGCGCTGAAGGCGAGACGATCCATAATGAACCGATACCGGTCGAGCCAAAAATGGTTCTTTCAGCCTTAAAAGCAGCCGATACTGAAGGCAAACGCCGTAAAATGGCCGCTTTTAAAAACAGATAGTATTTACCTCTGCCTAAAATTTAACCCGTAAAATAGAAAGGAGTACAAAATGGCACAGGCAGACCAGAACAACCGCACCGTGGCCTATTTTTCCATGGAAATTGGCATTGATGAAAAAATATGCACCTATAGCGGCGGTCTTGGAGTTCTGGCCGGAGATACGATTCGTTCGTCAGCCGACCTCAGGGTGCCGATGGTGGCGGTTACACTTCTCTACCGCAAGGGCTATTTCCGGCAACGGCTGGAAGCTGATGGCTCGCAGCGGGAAGAACCAACCTCCTGGAATTTTGAAGGCCTGCTTCAGGAAGAATCGGCTCGCACCCAGATTATTCTTGAAGGGCGGACTGTTCATCTTAGAGCCTGGCGCTACGATGTCCAGGGTATAAGTGGCTACACCGTCCCTATCTATTTTCTCGATGCCGACCTTCCTGAAAACTCGGAGTGGGACCGGGGGTTAACCCATTTTTTATACGGTGGCGACGAACATTATCGACTCTGCCAGGAGGTGATTCTGGGGATCGGTGGGGTCAGGATGCTAAGAGCCCTGGGTTATCAAAACATCAAAACCTTCCATATGAATGAAGGCCATTCTGCTCTGCTTACTCTGGCCCTTCTGGACGAAGCGGCCCAAAAGGCCGGAAGGAAATATGTCATTCAACAGGATGTGGAGTCGGTGCGAAATTGCTGTGTCTTTACCACCCACACCCCAGTTCCGGCCGGTCACGACAAGTTTCCTCTTGAGTTAGCGCGCCAGGTCATTGGAGAGCGGAACGACTTCTTCGGCCTTAAAGGCGTTCTCTATGAAGGGAATACTCTGAATATGACCTATTTGGCCCTAAACTTCAGTCGTTTTATCAACGGGGTGGCCAGAAAACACAGCGAGGTCTCAAAACTCATGTTTGCGGGCTATGAGATTGGCTCTATAACTAACGGAGTCCATGCAGCTACCTGGGTTTCTGCTCCCTTTCAAGAACTTTTCGACCGCTACATCCCGATATGGCGTCAGGACAATTTCAGCCTGCGCTATGCCCTGACCATTCCCAGAGACGAACTCTGGCAGGCCCATATGAAGTGTAAAAAAAAGCTCATATCTGTGGTTAACCACGAAACAGGGGCGGGTCTGGACGAAAACATTCTGACCTTAGGATTTGCCCGGCGCGCTACCTTATACAAGAGGGCAGACCTTCTTTTCAGCGATCTGGAGCGCCTTAAAACAATCTCTAATAAGGTGGGCAAGATCCAGGTCATCTACGGAGGCAAAGCTCACCCCCGTGACCATGAGGGAAAGGAGCTCATCAAAAGGATATTCCGGGCCAGGAATGAGCTTCAGAATGACATTAAAGTTGCCTATCTGGAAAACTACAACATGTCGCTGGCCGCTTTGATTACTTCGGGGGTAGACATCTGGCTAAACACCCCGCAGCCGCCAATGGAGGCTTCCGGGACAAGCGGGATGAAGGCAGCCTTAAATGGAGTACCCAGCCTTAGCATACTGGACGGCTGGTGGATTGAAGGCTGTATCGAGGGGCTGACCGGCTGGTCCATCGGGGAGCCTGTCTACGGAAAGGATGGAGAGCGAGACCATTCCCGGGATGCTCATTCTTTGTATGACAAACTGGAACACACGGTGGTACCTCTGTACTACCATGACCGCAACCGCTTTCTGGAGATAATGGCCTACTGCATCGCCATCAATGGGTCTTTTTTCAATACCCAGAGGATGGTACAGGAGTATGTGCTTAACGCCTATTTACACCGCTGAAGAAGCAGGAAAAAAAGATCATGATGTGAAGATAAAGAATCAGGTATTAAAAAGGTTATAGAAAATTATTTTTTGGAGAGAGCTATGAAAGAACAGGCTCAGGCTAATAACTGGCACGCTATAGACTTGCAGGAAGTGCTTAAGCGTCTTGAGGTTTCTGAGGAAGGGTTGACAAGTGAAGAGGCCGCCCGCCGCCTGGAAGAGGTAGGACCTAATGCTCTGGAGATGGAGGAAAGCTCTGGCCCGCTTCGTCTCCTCCTCAGACAGGTCCGCAACCCCTTGATTTACCTGCTGGCCGGAGCCACGGTGCTTTCTCTTTTTATCGGCCATGTCATTGATGCGGCAGTAATCATCGGTGTGATTGTCCTTAACACCCTCCTTGGTTTTATCCAGGAGTGGCGAGCTGAAGGAGCACTGGCTGCGCTTCGCCGCCTGGCCTCTCCCCACGCCAGAGTTCTGAGAGATGGTCGCCCGAAGGAAATTGACGCCGCCGAGGTAGTACCCGGAGATATTTTATTCCTCGAAACTGGAGACCGGGTTGCAGCTGATGCCAGGCTTCTTTCGGCTGAGGAACTGCAGGTGGATGAATCAGCCTTCACCGGGGAGTCAGAGCCGGTAAGCAAGAACCCTGAGGTTGTTGACCAGAATACTCCGGTGGCCGACCGGAAAAACATGGTCTATATGTCCACCAGCGTGACCGGTGGCCGGGGTCGAGCCGTGGTTGTGGCCACAGGGATGCGGGCCGAGATTGGTAAGATTGCTGCTCAGGTCCGGGCTACGGGTCGAGAAGAAACTCCGCTGCAAAAGCGGTTGCACAAGCTGGGTATTGTTCTTGGAATTGCCGGTATTACCCTGGCCGCATTCGTCTTCGGTCTGGGGCTGCTTCGCGGCTATAAGCTGATGGAGATGTTGATGTTCTCAGTGGCGGTGGCTGTCTCAGCCATTCCTGAGGGACTTCCGGCCGTGATCAGTGTGACCCTGGCCCTGGGTGTCCGGCGTATGGCCGCCCGGAACGCCATCATCCGCCGTCTGTCTGCAGTGGAGACCCTTGGCTCCACCACCGTAATTTGCTCAGACAAAACAGGAACCATCACCAAAAACCAGATGACCGTTAAGATGATCTGGGCTGGGGGCAGAACCTATGAGCTCACGGGCGATGGCTATAATCCCGAAGGTGAGATTAAGGCCAAAGACGGGGATAAAATAGAAGAGCTTCCCGATGACCTTAAAAAACTCCTTGAGATCGGACTCTACTGCAACAATGCTGCCGTCAAGGAAAAAGAAGGCCAGTGGGTAGTTGAGGGAAATCCGAGTGAAGGAGCGCTGATAGTTGCCGCCATGAAGGCGAGACTGGAGAAAGCTTCAGAAAAAGAGGAAAGGCTATCGGAAATTCCTTTCTCCAGCGAAGCCAAGTACATGGCCACCCTCCATCCAGACACTGAATCTGGTGGTCGTGTTGCTTATATCAAAGGAGCTCCAGAGAAGATAATGGAGTTTTGCTCTCACGTGCTGAAAGACGGACAGCCTGTAGAATTAAATGATGAGCTACGTAAGGAAATAGAAAAAATAAACGAAGAGCTGGCCTCAAAAGCCCTGCGGGTTATGGCCGGAGCTTACCGGGAAATCCAGGGCAAGGACAAGCTTGAAAGGAGCGATGTGGAGCAAGGCCTGATACTTGCCGGGTTTTGGGGAATGCTCGACCCGCCGCGTGAGGAAAGCATAAAGGCGGTTAAAGAGGCCAGAGAAGCGGGAATAAGACCGGTCATGATTACGGGCGATCACGCCGTTACCGCCCTGGCCATAGCTAAGAAGGTGGGCATTGTAAACGGCGGAAAGGTGGTCACAGGTCAGGAAATTGATGAGATGGAAAAGCCTGCGCTTGCCCGGGCGGCTCTGGAACAAGGTGTGTTTGCCCGCGTCACCCCTGCCCATAAACTCAAGATTCTGGAATCACTTAAGGCGCAAGGGCAGGTGGTGGCCATGACTGGCGATGGCGTGAATGATGCTCCTGCCCTCAAAGGTGCAGACATCGGTGTGGCCATGGGTATTTCCGGCACGGAAGTGGCTAAAGAAGCGGCAGACATGATTCTGACAGACGATAATTTTGCCACCATTGTCCATGCAGTAGAAGAGGGTCGTATTATTTACAATAACTTGCGGCGGGTGATATTCTTCCTGCTCTCCACTAACCTCGGAGAAATCCTTACCCTGATGGCAGCCCTGATCATTGGACTGGATCTGCCCCTGACCGCAGTCATGGTGCTCTGGGTAAACCTGGTTACTGACGGAGCCTGCACTGTGCCCTTGGGCGTGGAACCTGGGCATAAAGACATCCTCAAACAGCCGCCCCGAAATCCAAAGGAGTTTATAATTAATCGGATTATCGCTCTGAGAATGGCTCTCCTGACTCCCATAATGGCTGCTGGCACAATCGGTATGTTCTGGTTTGCCAAAGAAAACGGAGGGCTGGAATATGCCCGGACTATAGCTTTTACCACCCTGGCAGCTTTTCAGTGGTTCCAGGCCTTCAACGCTCGCTCTACTTTCAATTCGATTTTTTCTGTGGGGCTTTTCACTAACCGCTGGCTTCTTCTGGGAGTGGGGGTGGCGATAATCTTGCAAATAGGAGCTGTCCACTTACCCATGGGGCAAACGCTCTTTGGAACGACCGGCCTGAGTTTTAGCGACTGGATATTGATCGTTTTGGTGTCAAGCTCCATCTGGGTCGCCGATGAGCTTTACAAGCTGATGGGCATTTACAGAAGGCTAATTAAAAAGAAAGAAGGCTGAAAAAGCCTAATTAAATTTATAAGACATTTTGTATATCTGAAAGAAGCTAACCAAACGATTTTCTCTGATGATGGTGGCTACGGACCAATTTCACCTCAGGCCTCTGCTTTCAATCCTACCGGCGACAGTACCTTCTTTATCCCCGGCTTAAGTTAGAATCAATTGCCTGCGCTGAAATGAACATATCATCCAGTCAAGGAGAGTGAACTGGAAAGCGAGTCGATGAATTTTAGGCGAAATTATGCTCGAAAGTTTTGAGAAAAACAATTACAACCTTACCTCTTAAAATAAATCAAAGCCTTATAAAACTACCAGTTTCCCGGAGACAAGAACCCCTTTATCCACAGGAAGCAAGCTTACATGCTAAAAGTATAGATAAAACCTAACTTTTTTGGAGAAGTGCGCTGGGATGATTAAATCAAATATGAGTGGCTATAAAAGGCTCAGAAATGAAAGCGGTTTTTTCGGTCATAAACCTTATTTTTAGACTCTCTCGCTAAAAATATGAGCATTTATTAAGCTTTTGTTGCTGGGCCCCATATAAGGGAAAGAACAAATTTAAAAGCTAATTAGGAGCTGAAAACAGAGAGCTTACGATGGCCATTTGGGAATTCAGTCTCCCCCTCGCTTTCTGAAGAAGACTCTTTATCTGATTTTGCAATTAAGATCGGCTATTACTTTATACGGATGACACCTTCTGCGAGCTGTGAACTATCAATCCTTGGCCAGACCCGCGAGTGAATCAACTTCTCCTCCTTAAATACCAGCCGGATCAGGGAATAATGACGCACCGTGTAGGCTGTATCCTTGGTCGCAGAAA
>Ga0197142_1002666_pt1:12500-15437 | contig 15437 bp, 7 predicted proteins | sample GBS60_MetaG_FD_148614 | JGI IMG/M metagenome (GOLD analysis project Ga0197142, IMG submission 148614) | Sediment microbial communities from Great Boiling Springs, Gerlach, Nevada, United States - GBS 60_MetaG | ecosystem: Environmental > Aquatic > Thermal springs > Hot (42-90C) >... | reverse complement strand
TAAGCTGCATGCGTTTTGTCACGCCGTTCCGGGGATGTGGCATCTTATGGGTGTCATGCTCTCCGCCGCCGGCAGCTTCCGCTGGTTCCGTGACGCGCTGGGTGACACAGAAATGGCCCAAGCGTCTGAAACAGGTCAGGATGTCTATGACATTCTAACGGAAAAAGCGGCCCAAGTACCTGCGGGTTGCGAAGGGCTTCTCTTCCTGCCCTACCTCACTGGCGAGCGGACACCCTATCCCGATCCCGACGCGCGCGGTGTATTCTTTGGTCTGTCCCTGCGCCACCGAAAACCCCACCTGACGCGCGCTGTTTTGGAGGGGGTCAGCTATGGACTGCGCGACTCATTGGAGCTTATGAAAAATCTTGGCCTGCCCATCCAGCAGATTATCGCGTTAGGAGGTGGAGCACGCAGCACCCTGTGGCGCCAAATCCTCGCCGACGTGTTCAACATGGGGCTGGTAACTGTCAATGTCACCGAAGGAGCCCCTTATGGTGCCGCCCTGCTGGCCGGCGTGGGCGCTGGAGTCTATCAGGATGTTGCCACTGCCTGTCAAACCGTGGTGCGCGTCTCTGGGGAAACTGGCGTCGGCGCGGCGACATCGGTATATGCGGATTATTACCCGCGCTACCGTGCCCTTTATGCTGCTTTAGCGCCCGAGTTCAAGGCGCTGGCCGAAGTTGTAGCCCGTCACGCCGGCAGTGCATAAGAACCCCAAAAGATGCGCACAAATATAAAATGGCCGGCACAGCGCAAAGAGTGCCGGCCATTTTGAATGACCCCGCAAGTCCCGCCCCGCATAATCGCGCATCGCCCCATCACACGGCTTTGAGCGCCTGATCCAGGTCGGCGATCAAATCATCGCAATCCTCAACGCCGGTGGAATAGCGGATCAAGCTTTCGGGGATGCCCATAGCGGCGCGTTCTTCCGGTGTGCATTCCACGTGGCTGGTGGTCGCCGGCGGTCCCACCACTGTCTCGACGGCACCCAGGTTGGCTGCCGGATGAGCATAACGCAGGCGCGGCAAAAAGCGGCGCACGGCGTCAAAGGTGTTGTCTTTGAGCATGAAGCTCAACACACCGCCAAAGCCACGCATCTGCCGCTTGGCGATCTCGTGGCCGGGGTGCGACTCCAAACCGGGATAAAACACGCGTGCCACCGCCGGATGGCCTTCCAGGAAGCGCGCAATGCGCAGTGCGCTCTCGTTTTGCTGACGCACGCGCAGGTGAAGCGTTTTCATACCGCGTAACAGCAGATATGCCGCCATAGGATCTAAGGAGGCGCCGTTGATTTCGCGGAAATGATAAATCTGCTGAACCAGTTCTCTACGGCCGCATACCACACCGCCCAACGCATCGGCGTGGCCACCCAGGAATTTGGTAGCGCTGTGGATCACCAGGTCAGCCCCGAGCTGCAGGGGATTTTGATTGATCGGTGTGGCGAACGTGTTGTCCACCACCACAATGGCGCCCGCTGCATGTCCAGCTGCCGCCAGACGCGCCAGATCTACCACCTTAACCGTGGGATTGGTGGGGCTTTCGAGATAGAGCAAGCGGCAACCACGAGCGATCTCGGCCTCGATCGCTTCGTGATCGGTGGTATCACACAGGGTTACCTCCACATGGAAGCGCGGCAGGAACTCGGTGAAGATTTTATTGGTGCCCCCATAAGTATCTTTAATGGAGACAACTCGGTCGCCTGGAGATAACAAAGCGAACAGGGTGCTGCTGATGATGCCCATGCCAGTCGCTGCGCTGGTGGCCGCCTCAGCGCCTTCTAACACCCGCACCTTCTCTTCGAAGACTTGCACGGTGGGGTTGGTATTACGTCCATAGATATGTCCTGGCTTTTGCCCGCGCGCGACTTGCAACCACTCATCCACATCGCGATAGCCGAAGGAGACGCTATGCACAACGGGCACTTGGGTTGCATGTTGCATCAGGTATTCTTCTTCGCCTGCCCAGACGGACAGAGTACCCAGACCGAGATGATCAGGAAGCATTGATCCCTCCCTCCACAGGAGACCGGAAGATAGACGACAAAAAGAAAAGTCTTGTTGGCGATGACCTACTCTCCCAGGGGGCTGCCCCCCAAGTACCATCGGCGCTAGCGGGCTTAACTTCCGGGTTCGGGATGGGACCGGGTGTACCCCCGCTGCTCCAATCACCAACAAGACTTTTCAAAAAATTACAAATATCAAATACCGTGGGACGATGAAGCGGCAGACAGGTATCTGATATTTGCCAGCAACTGGAAGAAATGGGTAATACCCTAACAACTGAATAGAACGCTTGAAGCGGTACATACATCTCATAAGGTGAATAAGCCCTCGGCCATTAGTACGGCTTAGCTCAACGTATTGCTACGCTTACACTTGCCGCCTATCAAGCGGGTCGTCTCCCCGCGGCCTTACCCGGTTAACCCGGTGGGTGACCTTATCTTGGAGCGAGTTTCCCACTTAGATGCTTTCAGCGGTTATCTCTGCCCGACATAGCTACCCAGCGATGCTCCTGGCGGAACAACTGGCACACCAGAGGTCGGTCCACCCCGGTCCTCTCGTACTGGGGGCAGCTCTCCTCAAGTCACCTACGCCCGCAGCGGATAGAGACCGACCTGTCTCACGACGGTCTGAACCCAGCTCGCGTGCCACTTTAATGGGCGAACAGCCCAACCCTTGGGACCTACTCCAGCCCCAGGATGTGACGAGCCGACATCGAGGTGGCGAACCTGGTCGTCGATGTGAACTCTTGGACCAGACTACCCTGTTATCCCCGGGGTAGCTTTTATCCGGTAAGCCACGGCCCTTCCACCCGGTACCGTGGGATCACTAAGCCCGACTTTCGTCTCTGCTCGACTTGTAGGTCTCGCAGTCAAGCTCCCTTATGCCTTTGCACTCCACGGCTGGTTTCCAATCAGCCTGAGGGAACCTTTGGGCG
>Ga0197142_1002666_pt1:0-7500 | contig 15437 bp, 7 predicted proteins | sample GBS60_MetaG_FD_148614 | JGI IMG/M metagenome (GOLD analysis project Ga0197142, IMG submission 148614) | Sediment microbial communities from Great Boiling Springs, Gerlach, Nevada, United States - GBS 60_MetaG | ecosystem: Environmental > Aquatic > Thermal springs > Hot (42-90C) > Sediment... | reverse complement strand
ATTTCAATCCCTTTGCTTAAAAGAGTTTTTATGCCACAGTGAGTCGATATGCCCACTGATATTGCAAGTCTTCTGAGCACACAGTCCTATGCCTATCACAGCATTGTGTTGCTGCTCGGCGTCGCTGGCTTTCTCGTAGGGCTCAGCCATTATCAGCGCATACGCGACAAGTCCTCTGCTTGGGCTGATGCCACGCGCGCCTATACCATCGCATGGGCCGGTGTCATCGCTCTGCGCATTGCTCAAGCGTTGCTGCCCGGAACACTCTCTCGCATCTCCCCAGCAGATCCCCTGCCTTGGTCGTTACCGGCGGAACGGATTGCGGATCTAGGCAGCTTAGCGCTGCTCGCATGGGCTTTTGTGCCCCTTCTACGTCAGAGTGGACTCTCGAGCGCGATCTGGCTGGGAATCAACGGCCTCGGTTGCCTCCTCTACGCCGGCGTGAGCGCGTTCTCCATGCCCTACCTTCCTCTGCCTGCCTCGAACTATAATACGATCAACCTGGCAAGCGGATGGTCTCTCTGGCAGATACTCATAAGCATTATCGCATTGATCGGTCTCTTGCTCCCTCAAGGGCGACGTGCTGCAAGACCACTCCAGAAACAGGATCAGACCGAAACGCGCAGCTTGGCTTGGGTGGCTTTTCTCGTCCTCTTGGCCGGTTATTTGCTGCATTGGGTGACATTGAGCGGCTTGGTACCCCCCTATGCCCCACCCAATAACTTACCGCTTTGGGTGCGCCTGAGCCAGCTTATTAGCTATCCGGTGCTGGTTGCCGCCCTGTATAGCGGCATTATGGCACATATGACCATTCCCCCCTATCTTACAACCTCCGGCGCCAGGCTGTCCGAATTGAAACGTACTGCACCAACCCAAGTGGCCGAGCTGCTCAACCTGTTGAGCGTCACGCTCCGTCTCAACGGTTTGCTGGACGTTCAAGCGGTTGCCCAACAGGCCAGTAAGAGCATTGCTGAGGTGATGAATGCCGACCAGTGTGCTATCGCCCTCGCGGATGAGAAGCATTCTGGTCAGCTGCGCATAATAGCCTTGCATCATGCTTTGCGACCCGCCAACCAGCAAGAGCCGATCAGCTTTATCGCTTCGGCGTATCCGGCGGTCGAGAGTGCTCTGCACACCATGTGTCAGGTGGTGCTAGACGAGACCGATGATGCCTCTGCTGCTCTCATGACCCTTTTGGGCGACCAAGGTCACGCCCCAATCCTGATCCAACCACTGGGGGAGCACAAAGCAGCGCTAGGTGTGTTGATTCTGGCAAACGGGATTAGTCACCTGCCCTTTGATGCTGCCGATAGGCAAACCATCGCCCTGTTAGGCCATCATCTCTCCATCGCAATCCAGAATGCACGCACCCATCAGGCACTCCAAGCCAAATTACAACAGCTGACCAGGACGCTGCGCGATCAGGAAGCGCAAGCAAGCCAAAAACGAACCGAATTGGAAGTGGCCCTGAAAAAGAGCCAAGAAGAAGTGGCATCGCTCGCCCAGAAGCTATACGAGCAAGAACAAGTTGCCAGACGCGCCCGCCAAAAGATAGAGGAGGCAGCCCACAGTCGGGTATTAAGTTTGCAAGAGGAGGTCAAAAAGAGTCTTGCCGAACGCAATGCGCTCCAAGAGAAGCTGCGCGAACTCCAGCACGAACTGAGCACCTCTGATCACAGATTCGAGAACATCCTCGAAGACCTGAACTGCGGTGTCATTATCACCGATGGCGCGGGAAATGTCAGTCGGGTCAACCATATCGCTGCTCAGATGCTCAATTTACCGTCTCGAGAAATGTTGAATCGTCCCATCGCTGCGATCGTCGAGGACGAGCGGTGGCATAAGGCTCTCGAGGAATTAGAACGAAATCCCCATTCAACAGTCGCAACTGTTCTAGAAACGGGCAACCGTGTACTGCGCGCCACATTCAGCACTATGACAGATGTGGAGAGAGATGCGAGTGGCAGGCGCAGAAAAGGCTGCGCAGTGATCCTGTACGACGTCACGGTCGAGACGGAAAGCCTGCAAGCACGCGATCAACTTATCGCCTCTCTCTCCCAAGAGCTGCGCACTCCTATGACCTCTATCATCGGATACACCGACTTGCTCCTGAGCGAGTCGGTAGGAGCTTTGGGCGAAATGCAGCGCAAATTTCTGCAGCGCATCAAAGCGAATGTGGAGCGTCTCAATGGTTTATTAAACGACCTGATCAGCGTCACCGTGATCGATGCCGGCCAGCTGGAGCTTCATCGCGCTACGATGGATATCAACAAGATCGTCGAGGACACGGTGATCACCTCGCGTGCCCAGCTAGAAGATAAAGAGATCACCCTCGCACTCGACCTGATGGAACAAATACCTTCAATCGAAGCAGATCCTGATCGAGTGCGACAGATCGTTGCCAATTTGCTCGGAAATGCGATCAAATGCTCCCCCGCAGGGTCTACGATCCAGATTTCCACTTCTATATACCAAGAGAGTGAAGCTGAGAAGACGGCCCCAATGCGCTACGTGAAGGTTTCCGTGCGCGACTCGGGGGGAGGCATTGCACCACGTGATCGGGAGCACGTATTTGACCGTTTTCATCGTGCCGATAGAGCGTTGATCAACGGCTTGGGTGAGACAGGTGTTGGATTGGCTGTTGCAAAGGCGCTTGTGGAAGCCCATGGAGGACGCATCTGGGTGGAAAGTGAAATGGGGGTCGGTTCCACCTTTAGCTTCCTGTTACCCATCACCGAAGCGTACAACGACCCTTGGATGGAAATGGACGTGCCGCCACTGGATTTCGGCACAGAGTGCCAGGACTAGGCGGCCTTGGAGGTGACAGGCCATTGGCACAAACACCAGGACAACGAGGGAAGTAACAACCTGTGTACGAGGAACCTCCCATCATCCAACGACCCGATCTGTCACCCAATTTCGATTTTCGGGAAGTCGACTGGCGCTACGTTGCCGTCGGTCTGGCTGCTGTGGCAGTCCTTATCATGGTGTATGTCGGGGCGACATCGCTAAGCGTGCAGGATATTGAAGTCGGACAGCGAGCGATGCTCACACCATCCCCTGCGGCAATTCAGCCATCTGCTGTTTCCACGGCCACTCCCAGCCCGACAACCGAGGCGACAGCCACCACAGCACTACCAAGTCCTACGCCCACCGCTCCATGGACGGCAACACCGACACTTTCACCCACAGCGACCGCCACGCCAACCTATTCGCCCACACCGAGCCCGACAAACACCCCTTCACCGACACCGACAGCCACAACAACTCCTTCGCCAACACCCACTGCAACAAGCACTGCCAGCCCCACGCCTATCCCATCTCCGACCTCGATACCGTGTGGCACAGCACCGCCCAGCTGGGGAGACCGTTCAACTTGGGTGGCTTACGTGGTCCAGGAGGGTGATGATCTCTTTTCGTTGGCACAGCAAGCCGGCACCACCGTTGCCGCGTTGTTACAAGCGAATTGTCTGCTTGACCCTGATTCGATCAAGCCAGGTGTAACTTTGCTTTTGCCTCGTGCACTCCCTACCAGAACCGCAACCCCGACCGTGACACCGACACCATTCCCATCACCGCCTTTGATCGAAGTCCCGGCAACTCCGTGGTTGCCACCGGTTTATCCGCCAGCACCCAAGGCGACACCTATGGTCCCTGCGCCACCACCCAATTGGGCACCGAGGCCAACGCCCTTACCTCCAGTCTATCCGACACCGATGCCGTTCCCCACGCCGGCGCCGGTTGTCACGACTTATCCGACCCCGGCGCCGGCGATCACGGTCGGACCAATACCGATGCCACCGGCGCCATATGTCACACCGGCACCGCCTGTCATTTTCGTCCCGGCACCTCCTCCGGATCACGATGCACCGCCGCAACCTCACGTCCCTTATGTACCACCCGCACCACCCCCTGCGCCACCCAACGTCCCTCAGCCGGTGCCTCCGCCACCCGATCCTGGGCCGGCGCCTAATACACCGCCGCCGGGCGAGCCAATTGGACCTGTCTTTGTCAAGTAGAGATGGGTGTCCTCAACCTCGACGACACGATTGCGGCCATCGCCACCCCCCTCGGTGAAGGTGGCATTGGCATTGTGAAGATAAGCGGCCCAGCTGCCGTGGAGATCCTGCATACCCTTTTCTCACCCACCCCCCCATCAGCCGCCCCATTCCGTTTTCGGCCACGTCAGCTGCATTGGGGATATATCCGTGATCCGCGCGATGGCAGCGTCGTGGACGAAGTGTTAGCAGTGGTGATGCCTGCTCCACATAGTTACACCCGACAAGACGTGGTCGAAATCCAGTCTCATGGCGGTATCCTACCGGTGCGGCGCATTCTGGAGCTAGCCCTGACCTACGGAGCGCGCCTAGCCGAACCCGGCGAGATGACCTTACGCGCGTTTCTAAATGGTCGCATTGACCTCGCTCAAGCCGAGGCAGTGCGCGATATTGTCCAGGCGCGCACCGAGGCCGCATTGCGCATGGCAGCCGCCCAGCTCGGGGGACAGCTGTCGGCACGCGTGCGGCTGACGCGCGCACAATTGCTGAATGTCCTGGCTTATCTGGAAGCCAGCATCGACTTTGTCGAAGATGAGATCCCACCTCAGGATGTGAGCATCTCCCTGGGCGCGGCAGCGGATGCGCTGACCGAGCTGCTAACTGCCGCGGATCGCGGCATGATTTATCGGTACGGAGTGCGCACGGCCATTGTCGGCCGTCCTAACGTGGGCAAGAGTTCGCTGCTCAACGCATTACTACGCGGCGACCGTGCGATCGTGACCCCTATCCCAGGCACCACGCGCGATACGTTAGAGGAAACTGTCAATCTCCAGGGCGTACCCTTGATTCTGGTGGACACCGCCGGCATCCGCGCCCATCCTCAGGACGAAGTCGAACGCATCGGAGTGGAACGCAGCCGTGCCGCCCTGCGCCAAGCCGACCTGGCACTGCTGGTCTTGGACGGAAGTTGTCCCCTGGAGACGGCCGACTTCGAGATCGCCGCACTTATCGGCGAGCGACCTGCCCTGGTGGTGATCAACAAGAGTGACCTGCCCGCTCAAGCCGAGCCAGACGCAGTGCTATCCATTTTGCCATCGGCACCCCACATACGCATTTCGGCGTTAACCGGAGAGGGAATCACAGAGCTGGAGGCTGCAATTCTCGAACGAGTTTTGGGAGGTCAGGTGCTCACCTCGGATATGCCCCTGGTCAGCAATGCGCGCCATAAAGCGGCACTCTCACAGGCGCGTGAGCACGTGCTGGCAGCCATCGAAGGACATCGCAAAGGATTGAGCGCGGATTTGGTGGCCATCGATGTGCGCGAGGCGGTAGATGTCTTGGGGGAGATAACCGGTGAGTCTGCCACCGCAGACTTGCTGGAGACGATTTTCAGCCAATTCTGTATTGGCAAGTAGCTACAATCGCGCTAAGCTACTGAGTGCCAGGCGCACTCGTTCTTCTACAGGCTGATTGCGCACCTCTGGTGGCAGGGCACGCAGCGCAGCATGGGCCTCAGCAGCGGAATATCCCAACGCAGTGAGCGCCGCGATCACTTCACTATCCGCGTCGGTGATGGGCGTGCCGACAATTTCCCTCTCTTCTGCTCCAATCCTATCTCGAAGAGCAAAGACGATCTGACGTGCTTTCTTGGGGCCAATTCCGGGCACACGCGCCAACAGCGCGATTTCCTCGCGTGCCACCGCTCGACGCAACATCTCGACTGGCACGTGGGATAAGATCGAGAGCGCTACCCGAGGTCCGATGCCCGGAACGCTTAGTAGTGTGCGAAACAGCTGTAAGGACTCTCGGTCGACAAAACCATATAAGGTGAGGTCATCTTGCCGCACCTGAAGATGTGTGTAAAGCGTTACGAAGCCATCGTCAATTGTGTCCAATAGATCGGCCGGCACGTACACGATGAAGCCGATGCCATTCACATCTAACAATAGGGCATCTTCCCGCTTCTCTAAAACCTCTCCCCGAATGCGCCCGATCATTCGAACACTCTAAATGCTAGAGATGATCCTTGCCATACGCCGCCAAAACACGCCAACGAGAAAAATGGAAATCGCAGATCGCCAAAGCCAAAGCGTCTGCCGCATCATCTGGTCCGGGAATCTGCTCCAGACCGAGCAAATGTTGCACCATCCGCTGCATTTGTTCCTTGGAAGCGGCACCATAGCCGGTGACGGCTTCTTTCACCTCAGACGGCTTATACTCATGGATAGGGATGTTCGCATCCGCCAGCGCCAAAAGCACCACGCCACGGGCCTGTCCCACTGCCAGGGCGGTACGGGCATTTTTGCTGAAGAAAATCTCCTCCACTGCCGCACTTTCCGGCTGCCACTCGCTTAACAATGCTCGCAATTGACGATAGATTTCCTGTAGACGATGAGCCAGCTCCCAGTGGGCAGGTGTCGTGATGACTCCGTAACTCAGCGCCAAAATCCGGTCCCCATGCCCCTCCACAAGACCGTAGCCGGTTGTCGCAGTGCCTGGATCTATGCCGAGGACACGCACGGACTATCTTCCCACAGATAAACGGTGATCCGCATGATCACGCCGTAGCAAGGATCTCCTCGGGCACGTCGAGATTAGAATAGATCTGTTGCACGTCCTCCAGCTCCTCCAGTTGCTCGATCAAGTGCAGGACTTGCAAGGTTTCCTTCTCATCGAGGGAGACCAACGTTTTGGGCACCATAGAAAGCTCCGCCTCTTCAACCTTGATCCCACGCTTTTGCAAAGCGTCTGTCACAATGCGGAGGTCAGCAGGTTCCGTATAGATTTCGACGATTTCACTGCTGACATCTACATCCTCTGCCCCCGCATCAACCGCCATCATAAAGAGGTCATCGGGATCGCGCCCTCCACGTTCGATAGTGATGAGCCCTTTACTCTCAAACATCCAGGTGACTGCTCCGGCCTCTGCCAGGCTGCCGCCGCCTCGATTGAGCACGCGGCGGATCTCTGCAAGAGTGCGATTGCGGTTGTCTGTGAGGCACTTGATCAACAGCGCAACTCCGTGAGGAGCATATCCCTCATACATAACCTCTTCGGGTGCGCCGCCTTCCAGCTCACCGGTGCCGCGCTTGATGGCACGTTCGATGTTTTCCTTCGGCATGTTGGCCGCCTTCGCCTTTTCAATGGCCAGGCGCAGCGCTGGATTGGCGTTCGGATCACCCCCATTTCGTGCTGCTATGGTGATATCACGCGCCAGACGTGTAAACAATTTGCCACGCTTTGCATCTTCGGCGCTCTTCTTGCGCTTAATCGTGCTCCACTTTGAGTGCCCACTCATAGAACCTTCTCCTCTCTATAGGATACACCTGATACCGCCTTCGAGGTATAAAGTCTCTTACAATTTTCCATGATAGCACAAATCCCACCTCTTTGCCACCCCAGTCCCAGGAGGCCTCACTGGCACGCACTCGCAGGGATTGACATAGAAACTTTTCTGTGTTATAATAGTAGGGTATTAATGTACGTTTCTCAAGCGCTAGTA
>Ga0197142_1002663_pt1 | contig 15442 bp, 10 predicted proteins | sample GBS60_MetaG_FD_148614 | JGI IMG/M metagenome (GOLD analysis project Ga0197142, IMG submission 148614) | Sediment microbial communities from Great Boiling Springs, Gerlach, Nevada, United States - GBS 60_MetaG | ecosystem: Environmental > Aquatic > Thermal springs > Hot (42-90C) > Sediment... | reverse complement strand
GACTTGCCGTAGCCGGTGGTGACGGCAATGAACTTCATCATCTCCAGGGCGATTTCCTCCTTGGATCGCATGGGAAAAACGCCGCCCGTAGGCTCCTGGCCGGGCCTCCAGCCGACGCCCGGCCTGACCCTTCCGCTAATGTGAGCAATAGGGTACCGCAGTTCGTCATGCCGCTGGAAGCCCGTCGCCTGATCCGGAAAATGCGCGGGGGAGCCCAAGCCCACCTCATCGAAGCCGAGGACGGGCATTTCTATGTGGTCAAATTCACCAACAATCCCCAGCACAGGCGCGTGCTCGTCAATGAGCTGATCGCAGGGGTGATTCTGGAGCACCTCGGCATCTCGGCGCCCGAGATGCGAATCATCTCCCTCACGCCGGAGTTCCTGCAACAGTACCCGGAGACGGGCTTCCGGTGGGGCAACCAGCACGTCGCCGTGAGCCCCGGCTGGCACTGGGGATCGCGTTACCCCGGCCATCCCGATCGGGTCACCGTGTACGATTTTCTTCCCGACGCCTTGCTGCGCCGCGTCGCCAATCTGCGTGAGTTCGCGGGCGTTCTCGCCTTCGACAAGTGGATGGGCAACGCCAACGGGCGCCAGGCCGTGTTTTTCCGACGCCGTTCGGAACCCGAGGCCTCGGGCGGGCCGTTTTTCGCCCTCATGATAGATCAGGGCTACGTGCTGAACGGCCCCCATTGGGACTTCCCGGACGCCCCCCTGCACGGGCTGTACTACCGGCCCACCGTCTACGAACCCGTCACGGGGTGGGAGAGCTTCCAGCCCTGGCTGGATCGCATCCTGCACTTTCCCGAAGAGGCGCTCGACAAGGCCTACAAACAGGTGCCCCTGGCTTGGATCGAGGGTGAGGAGGCCGCCCTGGAGGCAGTGCTCGAAAAACTGCTCGAGCGCCGCCGCCGCGTGCCGGACTTGCTTCGGGAGTGCCGGCGGGCGAGGCCCCAGTGGTTTCCGAACTGGAACGCCGGCGCTCTGTAAAATGGGGTTGCATGCATCGCTTCATCCTGCACAACGACGAGATTCGGGGGGCTTCCGAGAAGGTGCTCGCAGCGGGACAGGTGGGATTGCTGGCAGGATGGGGCGTCTTCAGCACGCTCCGCGTCCATCGCGGTGTTCTCTTCGCCTACGAGCGCCATTGGGAAAGAATGCGGCGAGACGCGGCCGCCCTGCGTGTCCCCTTCCCTTCCGATCCTGAGTTCATCCGACAGCGCCTGCTCCGCCTGGTGGAGGCCAACCATGCTCACGAAGCCACCCTGAGAGTGGCGGTGGTGCGCAACGTTGGAGGACTCTGGCAGGGACCTGACCAGCGTCCCTTCGACCTGATCGGCCTCACCGCCGATCTGACCGACTGGGGCGAGAGCGTTCGCCTCACCGTGCAGCGGCAGGCGCGGCATGCCGCCTGCCCGCTGGCGGGCGTCAAGGTCCTGTCTTGGGCTCTGAACCTGACCTGGCTGGAGCAGGCCCAGGAGCGCGGCTACGACGAAGTGCTTCTCCTCAACGAGCGAGACGAAGTCAGCGAGTGCACCTCGGCGAACATCTTTATTGCGCGCGGCGATCGCGTGCTCACGCCCCCGCTGGATTCGGGCTGCCTCCCCGGCGTCACGCGCGCCTTGCTTCTGGAGGAGATCCGCGTGCCCGGCGTCCGCGTCGAAGAACAGGCCTTGCGCCTGGAAGACCTGGCCGAAGCCGGGAAGACCTGGCCGAAGCCGACGAGGTCTTCATCACATCGAGCACCCGCGACTTGCTGCCTGTGCGCGAGATCGAGGGCGTTCCCGTGCGCCGGCAAGGCCGCTGCCGCGCCTTGCTTGCCGAAGCATTCCAACAGTATCTGGAGCAGTACACAGCCGCGCACGAGGCCCAACAGCGCAAGCCGGGCTCGTCGGCCGCCTGAACCGGCGCCCCGCGATACACTGGCGGGGATGGAAGCCCGTTCTGCCCTGTCTCCGCCTTCCCGTGGTTGGACTCGCCGCAATTTTCTGGTCGCGACGGCCGGAGGGGCCGCCGGCCTCGCCGCGCAGGGCGTGCGCGCAGCGACCTTCCGCTGCGACGCCACGCCTTTCAAGGGCGAGCCACTGATCTGGACCAAGCCGCTCGAAACCGTCCTCGATCCCCTTTGGGCGAAAGGCGTCGTGCTCGAGCACGGTCGCCGGAGGCTGGTGCTTTGCGCGATGGATTGGTGCGGGCTGGCCGGAGCGGCCTTCCGGCAGTTTCAACGAGCGCTGGCCTCGGCCGCCGGCGCCAAACCCCCGGACGTGATCCTGCACACCGTGCACCAGCACGCCGCCCCGTATGTGGACGGCGACGCCTACCGTCTGCTGCGCAGCCTGCGCGATCCGCCGCTCATGTACAGTCAGCGCGGTCTGGACGAGCTGGCAGGAAGGCTGGCCGCCGCCGTCCAGGGCGCGTTGTCGCAAATGGAGCCCGTAGACGCCGTGGGCATCGCGCAGGTCCGGGTGGAGCGGGTGGCGTCCTCGCGGCGAGTTTGGGATCGTGGCAAGCTCGTGGTGCGCTACAGCAACGCAGGCAAGGACCCGTACCAGGCGTCGCTGCCCGAGGGGCACATAGACCCATGGCTGAGGACGATCACACTGGCCTGCCGCGGTCGCCCGCTCATCCGCCTGCACTTTTACGCCACGCACCCGCAAACGTTCTGCTGTGACGGGCGCGCCTCGGCCGATTTCGTAGGCGAGGCGCGTGAAAAGCTCGAGCAGGAAGAGGGCGTCGCTCAGGTCTATTTCACCGGTGCGGCCGGTGACGTCACCGTGGGCAAGTACAACGACGTGGGCAAGTACAACGACGGCTCGGAAGCAGCTCGGCGCGCACTGGCCGAGAGACTGCTGGCGGCCATGAAAGCAGCCGCGACCGAGACCCGGCTCGAGCCCCTGCGCACCCTGGACTGCCGCACCTTGCCGGTTCACCTGCCCCGCCGCATGCCGGAAAAACAGATCGAGCCGACCGCCGGCGGCGAAACGCGCTACCGCATTGCCTGCTGGCACGCTACAGCTCGCCGCAAGGAGCCTTTCCACGTGACCGCCGTTACGCTGGGACCGGCCCGTATCCTCCACCTGCCGGGCGAACCGCTGCTCGAATTCCAAGAATACGCCCAGCGCCTCGATCCGCAGCGGTTCATCGCCGTAGCCGGCTACGGGGACATCGCACCCGGCTACATCTGCCCCGACCGGGCCTTCGACGAGGGAGGCTACGAGCCCAGCGCTTCGTGGGTGGGCCGCGGCGCCGAATCCGTATTGAAGCAGGCCATCCGTCAGGCCTTGGGCGCCTGAAGGCCTCCTGTTGCCGGCCGGCGGCGCCGGTGCGTTACACTCGTTCGTGACGCCTGCCATGCGATTCCTGCTTGCTCTGCTCTGGTTGTGCTCCGCGCCGGCCGCGGATTATGACTGGCTCATCCGCAACGCGAGGGTGGTGGACGGCACGGGCAATCCCTGGTACCGGGCCGACGTCGGGGTGCGCGCGGGCCGCATCGCCGCGATCGGCAAGCTGGACTCAGCCACAGCCAGGCACGTAGTGGACGCCGCCGGACGCGTTCTCGCCCCCGGTTTCGTTGACATCCACACGCATATCGAAGGGGTGATCGAAAAGGTCCCGGGCGCAGACAACTTCGTGATGGACGGGGTAACCACCGTGGTGACGGGCAACTGCGGGGGCTCGTGGCCGAACCTGGCCGAGGCTTTCGCGCGCCTGGAAAAGATGGGCATCGGCCTCAACGTGGCTTCGCTCATCGGACACAATACGGTGCGGCGGCAGGTGACGGGCACGGCGAACCGCGCGCCCACCGCCGAGGAGCTGGCCCGCATGCAGGAGCTGGTCGAGCAAGGCATGCGCGACGGCGCCGTAGGTCTCTCGACCGGGCTGATCTATATCCCCGGAACCTACGCACGCACCGAAGAGATCATCGCACTGGCCAAAGTGGCGGCTCGTTATGGAGGGATCTACGCCAGCCACATCCGCGACGAGGGGGCGCGCGCCATCGAGGCCATTGAGGAGGCCGTCCGCGTGGCGCGCGAGGCCGATCTCCCCGTCCAGATCGCGCACTTCAAGATTGACAACCGGCGGCTGTGGGGCGCGAGCACGCGAACGCTCGCGTTGATCGAAAAATCGCGTCGCGAGGGCGTAGACGTGACTGTGGACCAGTATCCCTACGATCGTTCGAGCACGGGCATCAGCATTCTGCTGCCCGAGTGGGCCCTGGCCGACGGGGAGGCCAAAATCAAGGAACGGCTGGCCGATCCCTCGACCCGCGCCCGCATCGCGCGCGAGATGGAGGGAAGGCTGAAGGGCCTCGGACACAAGAACTACTCCTACGCAATGGTGGCTTCCTGCGAGTTCGACCGGTCGCTGGAAGGCAAGACGATCACGGAGATCGCCAGGGCGCGGGGCAAGCGCGGCCTCAAGAACGAAATTCAGCTCGTGCTGGAGATCGTGGAGCGCGGCGGAGCGCAGATGGTCTACCACTCGATGAGCGAGGAGGACGTGGTCCGCATCCTGCGTCATCCGTTCACCGCAGTGGCCTCGGACGGCGGCGTGCGCGAGTTCGGCGTGGGCGTGCCGCATCCCCGTTCCTACGGGACTCGCGCGCGGGTGCTGGCCGAGTTCGTGCGGCGGCGGGGCGTCCTCAGCCTCGAGGATGCCGTGCGCAAGATGACTTCGCTGCCGGCCCGGGCCGTTCGTCTGAAAGACCGGGGCCTGGTGCGGGAGGGTTTCGCCGCCGATCTCGTCTTGTTCGATCCGGACCGCGTGCAGGACAAGGCCACCTACCGCCGGCCCCACCAGTTCTCCGAGGGATTTGATTTGGTCCTGGTCAACGGAGAAGCCGTGGTCGAGAACGGCAAGTTGACCGGAGCGCGGCCGGGGCGTGTGCTTCGACGCCCATGATTCGACTGGAAGGCGTCACCAAGGCTTTTGGTCCCAAGGTCCTGCTGGAGGGCGTGGATTGGCTGCTCACGCCGCAGGACCGCGTCGGGTTGGTCGGCCCCAACGGCTCGGGCAAGACTACGTTGCTCAAGATGCTCGCGGGACTGGAATCCCCCGACCAGGGCTCTGTGGCCGTGGCCAAAGGCATCAGCCGAGGCTACCTGCCGCAGGAAGGCCTTCAACTGGCCGGGCGGACCGTCTTCGAAGAATGCCTTTCCGTCTTCGATGACCTCCGCCTGATCGAGCGCGAGTTGGAAGAGCTGACCCGGCGGATGGCCGAGCTGGATCCGGCCGGCGCAGAGTATCGCGAGGCCGCCGAGCGTTTCGCGCGCCTGGACGCCGAGTTCCGGCATCGCGACGGCTACGCGCTCGAAGCGCAGGTGGGCGTCGTGCTCGCCGGCCTGGGATTCCCCAAACGGGACTGGACTCGGCCCACCGAAGAATTCTCCGGCGGCTGGCAGGCTCGGATCGCCCTGGCCAAGCTCCTGCTAGCCCGGCCCAACCTGTTGCTGCTGGACGAGCCGACCAACCATCTCGACCTCGAAGCGCGCAACTGGCTGGAAGAATATCTGGCGGCCTACCCCTACGCCTTCGTTCTGGTTTCCCACGACCGCTATTTCCTCGACGTCACCGTCACCCGCGTGGTTGAAATCTGGAACCGGCGCCTGCACTTCTACCAGGGCAACTACTCGCGCTATCTGGAAGCCCGCCGCCAGCGCATCGAACAACTGGAGGCCGCCGCGCGCCAGCAACAGGAGCGCATCCGCCAGTTGGAAACGTTCATCAACCGGTTTCGCTATACCGCCTCCCGCGCCCGGCAGGTTCAAAGCCGCATCAAAGAACTCGAGCGGATGAAGCGCATCGAGGTCCCGCCGGAGGAACCCGAAATTCACTTCCGCTTCCCGCAACCCAAACCGAGCGGGCGCGTGGTGGCCGAGGCGCGCAATCTGGGCAAGCGTTACGGCGACCACGTAGTCTTCCGGGGCGTGAACTTTACCGTCGAACGCGGCGAGCGGATCGCTTTGGTAGGCCCGAACGGCGCGGGCAAGTCCACGCTCATTCGCCTGCTCGCGGGCTTGGAGCCGCCCAGCGAGGGCGAACTGCGGCTGGGGCACAACGTGGAGCCGGACTACTTCGCGCAGGATCAGTACAAGGAGCTGGATCCCCAAGCGCGCGTGCTGGATGATCTGGCGGCTCTGGCCCCGCGGAGCACGCAGACCGAGCTGCGCACCCTGCTGGGCTGCTTCCTGTTTTCCGAAGATGACGTTTTCAAGCCCATCGGCGTGCTCTCGGGCGGCGAACGCAATCGTTACGCGCTGGCCAGGCTTCTGCTTCGCCCGAGCAATTTCCTGCTGCTCGACGAGCCGACCAATCACCTGGACCTGCGCGCCAAAGACGTGCTGCTGGAAGCCCTTCAGCAGTACGAAGGCACGCTGGTGTTCGTCTCGCACGATCGCTACTTCATAGACCGGCTGGCCACGCGGATCTTCGCACTGGGTGATGGCAGCCTGGAGAGCTATCCGGGCAACTACGAGGCCTTTCTCTGGCACAAGCAACAGGCGGCCCAGGCGGAGGCGGCTGCCGCCGGCGCTCCTGCCGGAAGGGCTCCGGAGGACAGCCGCCCGCAGGGGTCCGCGACGGAGGCCGAGGCTCGCCCCCGCCGCATCAATCCCATCCGGCTCAGGCAGATGCGGCAGCGTTTCGAAGAGCTGGAGGAGGAGATCGCGCGACTGGAGGCCGCCATCGCCGAAACAGAACGGGAGCTTTCTGTTTTCGTGAACGCGGAACACTCCCGCCGGCTCCACGATCAGCTCCGCGAGCAGCGGCGGCGGCTGGAAGAGGCCCTGGCCGAATGGGAGCAGCTCGGGCAGGCGGTTGAGCAGGCAAAGGCCCTGGATGTATATTAGGCAAAGAAAAGGCGAAGCATGGGCGAGGATCTTCAGGACCTGCTCGCCATCCTGAGACGCCGCATCGAGCGCATCAACCGCAAGTACGCCTCCGCCGGCGCTCCCCACGCCGCCCCGCGCCCCCACGGCGAGCGGCCCTCACGTTCCCCGATCGAGCGCTGGATCCCGGGCCGAATCGTCGAGACCCCTTGCGGCCGGCACTTCGAAACCGAAAGGTTCTGGGAAAAGCATCGCCGCCACGGCGCCATGGACGTAGGGTCTCTGTGGGAGTTGCCTGAGGACTTGCTGGGGCCGCTTTCCGAGGGCGAGATCCTTCACTGCCCTCCCCAGCGTTGGGCCTTCCTCGACACGGAGACCACAGGGCTGGCGGGCGGCACGGGAACGTACGCTTTCCTGGTCGGAGTCGGGCGGATCACGCCGGAAGGCTTCCGCCTCCGCCAGTTTTTCATGCGCGACTACGACGAGGAGGCCAGCCTGCTGTGGGCGCTCGATCAAGAGCTCGCGCAGTTCGACGTCCTGGTGACCTACAACGGCAAGGTCTACGATCAGCCGTTGCTGGAGACGCGCTACCGGCTGGCCCGCGCGCGGCCGCCTTTTGACCGCATCCGCCATCTCGACCTGCTTTATGGCGCCCGCCGCCTGTGGAAGCTGAGACTGGAAAGCTGCCGACTGGTGGAGCTGGAGGCGCAGATCCTCGGCTTCGAGCGCGAAGGCGACCTGCCCGGCGAAATGATCCCCTACGTCTACTTCGAGTACCTGCGCACGCGCGAAGCGTTCCGGCTGGTCCCCATCTTCCACCACAACGCCATGGATATCCTCACGCTGGCGTGCCTGACCGGGATCGTGCCCTTCGCTTATCGTTCGCCCGAACAAGTCCGGTTCACGCACGGCACGGACTTTTTGGGTCTTGCCCGGTGGGTTCTGAAGACGGGCGATGCCGAACGAGCGCTGGCGCTGCTGAGGCGAGCCGTCGAATGCGGCTTGCCCGACGACTTGCTGTTTCGTTCGCTCTGGGAGATGGCGGCCCTCGAAAAACGGCTCAAGAACTCTCAGGCCGCCCTGGCGCTCTTTGATGAACTGGCGGGATGCCGCAACCGCTACCAGCTCGCCGCGCTCGTCGAGCTGGCCAAGCACTACGAGCACGTCGCCCACGACTATGCCCGCGCGCTGGCCTGTACCGAGCGCGCGCTGAGAATCGAAAGCACGCCCGAGCTGGAACGCCGTCGTGAGCGATTGAAGCGACGACTGGCCGCCTCCGCCACACCGCGCCTGCTGTGAACTGCCGGCCCAAAGAGGCGGGGCCGGGCTGACTATAATCAAAACTTCAGAGCGTCGCGACCATGCCGGAAAATCCCGACTGCTCATCCGGAAACCGGCGCAGCCGCAACCTGGCGTTCCTGCTCGCCTGGTTGCGCGACTTGTCCGTCTCGGTGGTGATCGCCATCGTGCTCATCGTTTTCGTCTACCAGCCGGTGAAGGTCGAGGGGACGAGCATGATGCCGGCCCTGGCCGATCAGGAAAGGATTTTCGTGAACAAATTCGTTTACCGGCTGGGATTGAGCCCGATCCGGCGCGGCGACCTGGTGGTGTTTCGCTTTCCGGGCGATCCCAACAAATCCTACATCAAGCGCGTCATCGGCTTGCCGGGCGAGACGGTTGCGATCGAGCGCGGCGTGGTCCTGATCAACGGGACGCCGCTCCAGGAAGACTACGTCCCCCGGCAGTTCCGCGACTGGCAGGACATGCCGCCCCTGACGGTGGAGCCGGACACGTACTTCGTGCTGGGCGATCATCGCAACTCTTCCAACGACAGCCGAAACTGGGGCCTGGTGCCACGCCGCCAGATTTACGGCAAGGCGGTTTTCGTTTACTGGCCGCTGGATCGCTTCGGGCCGCTGCGCTGATCGTGCGGCGCGGTGCGCTATAAAAACTGTTATGCCGTATCGCGAACTTTCCCCCGCCACCCAGGAGCGTCTGCGCTCCTTTGACACGCCCACCATTGCCAACGCCATCGAACTTTTCGGCGTGCGCCCTCGTCACACCGGCTACATGGACGCGCGCATTCGCGCCCTGTTCCCGGAGCTGGGCCCCATTGTCGGCTGCGCCTCCACAGCGACGATGCACTGCGCCTTCCCGCGACCGGCGGGCGGAACCTATCACGAGCTGGATGAACAGATCCGGCGGTTCCGCGAGTTGCCCGGCCCGGCGATCGTGGTGATCCAGGACCTGGACGATCCGCCCGTGGCGGCCACCTTCGGCGAGGTCATGTGTTCCAGCTACCAGGCCTTCGGCGCGGTGGGCATCATCACCAGCGGGGCGGCGCGTGACCTCGACCAGGTGCGGCGCCTGAAGTTCGCGGCCTTCGCCGGCGGGGTGATCTGCGCGCACGGCTATACGCACATCGTTTCGATCCACCAGCCGGTGCGCGTGGGCGGCTTGACGGTGCACCCGGGCGACTGGCTGCACGCCGACGCCAACGGCGTCATCAACATCCCGGCGGAAATCGCCGACGAAGTGCCGGAAGTGGCCGCCGAGTACGCCGCGGCGGAGGCCGTGCTGCTGGATTATCTGAAGCAAGGCAAGCCCGACCCAGCGGGCTATGCGGAAGCACGACGCGAGCTCGTGCGCCGGATCGAAGAACTGGGCCGGCGCGTGCGCAAGCCCGGTCAGGCGCTGGTGGGATAATGATTCGGGAGGTGAAAGGATGGCGGCGGTAACCCAAATCCCGCTCGAGCAGGAGCTGAACCCGTGGCTGGCCGCGGAGGCGCGGTTCGACGAAGCCGCGGCGCGGCTGGGCCTGGATAACGGCCTGGCGAAGATTCTGCGGACTCCTTCCAAGGAGATCACCGTCTATATCCCGGTGCAACTGGATGACGGCCGGCTGGAAGTGTTCGTGGGATATCGCGTGCAACACTCGATCGCACGCGGCCCGGCCAAGGGAGGCATCCGGTACGCCCCGGACGTGACGCTGGATGAAATCCGCGCCCTGGCGGCGTGGATGACCTGGAAGTGCGCGGTGGTCAACATTCCCTTCGGAGGGGCCAAAGGCGGCGTGGTGTGCGATCCGGCCGTGCTGTCGGAGGCCGAACTGGAACGCATTACGCGGCGCTACACGGCCGAAATCCTGCCGTTCCTCGGCCCCGAGATTGACGTTCCCGCCCCCGACATGAACACCAACGAGCAGGTGATGGCCTGGATCATGGATACCTACTCGATGCACGTGCGCCAGACCACGACGGCGGTGGTGACCGGCAAGCCGCTCGATCTGGGCGGATCGCGCGGCCGCGTCGAGGCCACCGGGCGCGGCTGCATGATCGTCGTCAACGAGGCCCTCAAGCTTTTCGGCCTCAAGCCCGAAGATACGCGCGTCGTCATCCAGGGCTTCGGCAACGTGGGCGGCATGGCCGCCAAACTGATGTCCCGGGCGGGCTACAAGATCATCGCCGTGATCGAAATTGACGGCGCCGTATACAATCCCGACGGGCTGGACATTCCCGCTCTGCTCCGCCACCGCAAGCAGACCGGCTCCATCCTGGAGTTCCCGGGCGGAGAGGAGATTGACCGGGAGGAGGCCATGTGCCTGGAGTGCGACGTCCTGCTGCCCGCGGCCAAGGAGAACGTCATCACGTCCCGCAACGCCGACCGCATCCGGGCCCGCATCATTTGCGAGGGCGCCAACGGCCCCACCACGCCGGTGGCCGATCAGATCCTCGCCGACAGAGGCGTTTTCGTGATCCCCGACATTCTGGCCAACGCCGGCGGCGTGACGGTCTCCTACTTCGAGTGGGTGCAGGATCGCCAGGGTTACTTCTGGAACGAGGAGCTCATCAACACCCGCCTGGAAGAAATCATGGTGAACAGTTTCCGCGACGTCACGGCCTATGCCGCCAAACACGGGGTCAACAATCGCATTGCCGCCTACATGCTGGCCCTGGCTCGAGTGGCCTTCGCCATCAAGCTGCGCGGAATCTACGCCTGAGACTGTGAGAGTTCGCGGCGGGCGGAGCAGCCGGGCATGAGCACGGACGCCGGCACGCCGCTGATGCGGCAATATCACGCCATCAAGCGGCAGGTCCCTGACGCCCTGCTCATGTTTCGCCTGGGCGATTTCTACGAACTGTTTTACGAGGACGCCGTCACGGCGGCGCGCGAACTGGAAATCACGCTCACCTCGCGCAACAAGGAGAGCGGGCGGCCCATCCCGATGTGCGGGGTGCCTTATCACGCCGCCGAAAGCTATATCGCCCGGCTGGTGGCGCGCGGCTACCGCGTGGCCCTGTGCGACCAGATGGAAGACCCGCGACAGGCGCGCAAGCTGGTCCGCCGGGAGATCACGCGCATCGTCACGCCGGGAACGGCCACCGAAGCGGCAGTGCTGCGCAGCGGGGAAAACAATTATCTGGCCGCCGTCATCCGCGACAAGGAACACGCCGGCGCGGCGTGGGTAGACGTGTCCACGGGCGAGTTCCGCGCCACCGAGTCCGAGTGGGAAGAATTGCGGCAAACTCTGGAGACCCTCCAGCCGCGTGAAATTCTGTACCCGGCGGGCCGCGAAGTGACGCTGGGCGAAGCCGGCGCGGCCGTCGCACGCACCGAGCGCGAGCCCTGGACTTTCGATTCCGAGCACGGCGCGCGCATTCTGCGCGAACATTACCGGCTGATCGGGCTGGAGGGCTGCGGGCTGGAGGGCCGGCCGCTGGCCGTGGCGGCGGCAGGCGCCGTCCTGGAATATCTGCGCGAAACGCAGCGGGCGGCCCTGGAACATCTGGACCCGCCGCGCTACTTCGACCGCAGCGCCTACATGCGACTGGATGCGGTCACCGTGCGCAACCTGGAGCTTCTGGAACCCCTGTTCCCTCCCGAGATGGGCGGCGTCCGCGAGGCCAGCCTGCTGGGCGTGCTCGACTGCACCAAAACCGGCATGGGCGGCCGGCTCCTGCGCGCACGGCTGCTGCGGCCCTCGCTCGACCGCACGGAAATCGAGGCGCGGCTGGATGCCGTCGAGGAACTGCTCAGCCAAACGGTGATGCGCGGCCAAATCCGCGAGCAACTGGCCGGCATGGCGGACGTGGAGCGACTCCTGGCCCGCCTCACGGTCGGAACGGCGGGACCGCGCGAGATGCTGGCGCTGGCCCGATCGCTGGAACGGATCCCGCGGATCAAGGAAATCCTGGGCGAGCCTCGCAGCGCGCGCCTGCGCGAGCTGGCCGGGCGGTTGGACGACCTGACTGATGTCCGCGAGCGCATCCTGGCGGCCATCCACCCCGAACCTCCCCCCTGGCGGCCATCCACCCCGAACCTCCCCAGAATCTGACGGACGGCGGCGCGATCCGGGACGGTTTTCACCCCGAACTGGACGCGTTGCGCGACGTCAGCCGCAACAGTCGTCGCTACCTGGCCGAAATCGAGCAGCGCGAACGCGCGCGCACGGGCATCGCCTCGCTCAAGGTCCGCTTCAACAACGTCTTCGGCTATTACCTGGAGGTCTCCAAGGCGAACCTGCACCTGGTGCCGCCCGACTACGAGCGCAAGCAGACGCTGGTGGGGGCGGAACGTTTCACGACCCCCGAACTCAAGGAGCTGGAAGGAAAGATTCTGGCCGCCGAGGAGCGGATCCTCGAGCTGGAAAAACAAATCTTCGCCGAATTGCGCGCCTTCGCGGCGGCGCAGGCCCCGCGGATCCGGGCCTCGGCGGCGGCGGTGGCCGAGCTGGACGTGCTGGCGGCGCTGGCGCAAGCGGCCGCGGAGAATCGTTATCGCCGCCCCCGCTTCTCGGATTCCGGCCAGATGCGCATCCTCGCCGGCCGCCATCCCGTGGTGGAGAAACTGTGCGAGCGCGAGGGCGCGCGGTACATCCCCAACGACGTCTACCTGGATCCGCAGGGGGAGTTCATCGCCGTCATCACCGGGCCGAACATGGGCGGCAAGTCCACCTATCTGCGGCAGGTCGCGCTCATCGCGATTCTGGCCCAGACGGGATCGTTCGTGCCCGCCGACGAAGCCACGCTGCCGCTCATAGACCGCGTCTTCACTCGCATCGGCGCCTCCGACAACCTGGCGCGCGGGCGCTCCACGTTCATGGTGGAGATGACGGAAACGGCGGCGATTCTGAACACCGCCACGCCCGACAGTCTCATCGTGCTCGACGAGATCGGCCGGGGAACGGCGACCTTCGACGGGCTGGCGCTGGCCTGGGCGGTCGTCGAATACATCCACGACCGCCTGCGGGCCAAGACGCTGTTCGCCACCCACTACCATGAGCTGACCGAGCTTGCCGAACAATTACCCGGCGTTCGAAACCTGAGAGTTTCCGTGAAGGAAGCGGGAGACCAGATCATCTTCCTGCGCAAGGTCGAGCCGGGGGCCGCCGATCGCAGCTACGGGATCGAGGTGGCGCGGCTGGCGGGACTGCCGGCGGCGGTGATCGAGCGTGCGCGGGAGGTTCTGGCTTTGCACGAGAAAACCGAACACGAGTTGACTGAAGAGCTCTCGCCGCGGCCCGAGCCCGCCAGGGGACCGATCCAGATCCGGCTGTTTGAGCCTGTCAGCCACACGATTGCCGAGCGCATTCGCAAGCTCAATCTGGACGAGCTGCGGCCGATCGAGGCTTTGCGGCTGCTGGCAGAACTTCAGGAAGAACTTAAAAGAGAGCTGTGAACCTGCCGATTCCAAAGGAGTTCCATGCGCGTCGCCGGATTGATGAGCGGCACCTCACTCGACGGAATTGATGTCGCCATCGTCGAAATCTCCGGACGCGGTTGGTCCAAGCGTATCCGCACCCTGGCCTTCCGCACCGTGCCCTATCCCGAGGCCGTCCGCCAGGCCATCCTCGGCGTCTCCAACGTTACGACACACACCGCCGCAATCTCCCGGCTGAACTTTCTGCTCGGCGAACTGTACGCGGGGGCCCTCAGACGAACGGCTCGCCTCGCCCGCATCCCGCTTGCGTCCATTCAGCTCATCGGCTCGCACGGGCTCGCACGGTCAGACGATTTTCCACGAAGGGCAGCCGGTCGAGTTCCTGGGCCGGCGCATCGCCAGCACGCTACAGATCGGCGAACCGGCGGTTTTGGCCGAGCGCACCGGGATCCCGGTGGTTGCCGATTTCCGCCCGCGCGACATTGCCGCCGGCGGCCGCGGGGCTCCCCTGGTCCCTTATGTGGATTACATGCTTTTCCGGCACCGGCGGCTGGGCCGCGTGGCCCTGAACATCGGGGGCATCGCCAACATCACGGCGATACCGCCCTCTGCGCGCCCCGAAGACGTGATTGCCTTCGACACCGGCCCGGGCAACATGATCGTGGACGCGCTGGCCCGGCGCTACACCAAGGGCCGTTGGAACTACGATCGGGATGGCCGGCTGGCGGCGCGGGGTCACGTCAACCGCGAACTGCTGGACCGCCTCCTCAACGACCCCTACTTTCGCCGGCGCCCGCCCAAAACCGCCGGACGCGAGCAATACGGCACCGAATTCGTCGAGCGGCTACTGGGGACCGGCCTGCCGCTGCTCGATCTGATCGCGACCTGCACGGCCTTCACGGCGGCGGCAGTTGCGATCGGCATCGAACGGTTCGTCCGCCCGCGCATGCGGGTTGACGAACTGATCGTCTCGGGCGGCGGGGTTCACAATCGCCGCATGATGGCCCAGCTTGCCGCTTTCCTTCCCGGCGTGAGCCTGGCAGCCTCGACGGATTACGGCGTGAACGCGGACGCCAAGGAAGCCATTGCCTTCGCGATTCTGGCCTACGAGACCTGGCGCCGTCGCCCGGCGAATCTGCCTTCAGCAACCGGCGCGCGGCGCGCCGTCGTTCTGGGCAAGATCAACTGGTGAGGGCGTCCCGGAAACCACCGGCTGCGGCGATCCCGGGGCGCCTTCTCACCACTTCAGCATCAAAACCAGTTTGATGTTGCGCGGCAGGTTGCGCTGCGTCGGATCGAGCTGGCCGAATCGCGGATCGGTGACGTTCACCGAGGCGATATTGGCGAACCACGGGTGATTGAAGGCGTTGATCATCTCGAAGCGGAACTCGAGATTCATCCGCTCACGCAGCGCGAAGATCTTGGTCAGCGAGGCGTCCCAGTTCTTGTAGCCGGGCACGCGCACGTCGCCGAAGAGAGTGGGGAAATCCCGCAGCGTATACGGCTCCTGCGGCGACACGCGGCGGCCGGTGACCGGGTCGTCCCATAGCGAGGTATCGAACCAGCGATTGGGCGTGGGGTTCTTCAGCTTGGCCGAACCGGGACGCACCTGTTTGGCGTTGGGATAAGAGACCACCCAACCGCTCTGATACGTGATGTCCCAGTTCAGTCGCCAGCCGCCCAGCACGTGATCCAGAGCGCGCGGCCAGTTGGCGCCGAAGCGCCGGTTCCGCCCGAACGGTAGCTCGTAGATCCCCACGATGGCGAATTTTTGGGGAATGTCCACCCTGCCCGCGGAGCGCTTTTCCAGTCTGGTGTCCTCGGGCCGGGCCAGCACGAAATGTTGAGCGTTGAGCAAAGAGACCTGCTCGAGGTTCTTCATGATCCCGTAGCTGGCCAGGAAGCTCAGCCCGTGGGAGAAGCGCTTGGTGACCTTGGACTGGAAGCCGTGGT
>Ga0197142_1002662_pt1 | contig 15443 bp, 16 predicted proteins | sample GBS60_MetaG_FD_148614 | JGI IMG/M metagenome (GOLD analysis project Ga0197142, IMG submission 148614) | Sediment microbial communities from Great Boiling Springs, Gerlach, Nevada, United States - GBS 60_MetaG | ecosystem: Environmental > Aquatic > Thermal springs > Hot (42-90C) > Sediment... | reverse complement strand
AGGCGCAGACATTATGTTTGAGGACGAGTTTGGCTTCTCGTTCTGTGAGCCGGTAGCAACTACCTGGGCGCCCCGCGGCCAGACGGAAGGGGTCGGCAAATAAAGTCTCAACTATGGTCGGGGTTCATTTACAAGCGCCATTTTGGGCGGGCCGTGCGTGCCGACGACCTGATCGTCGGGCTCTCGTCGTCACCTGCGACGTCGCTGCATCCTGGTTTCTCGCCGGCCCATCGGGCGAAACAAGTGCGAGATTACCTGGCAACTCAGTTATCGTTGAATGGCGGACGCCGAACCCGGAGGAATACTGTCATGGGAACGTGAAAGAAGAACTGGACACCTGAGCGAATCCGACGTGGAATTGACAATGGGTTTGCCCGTTTACGATGACCTGCTGCTGAGTTTCTTTCGGCATGCCGGTTTATCTGTTAACCAACTTTGGTAACTCTCAATAATTCGTCGCTGCCTTATCTCACCGGACGCGACCGGCCAAAGGATCGCTATTTGGATCGCTGTTTGGGGCTCAGTGCCTGACGGCTGGCTGAACTCAAGAGCGCCCGCTCTCTACCTCGCCGGCAGATAAGGACTGCCGGGCCAACGTCATCACCCATGTGCCGGCCGAAGTTGGTAATCCATGCTACTTTTGGTTCGTTGGAAAGATTTTATCTCAACGCCAACACGGTAATGAATCTTTAAGATGTATATCGTGACTAATAATGTAATAACCCCTACTTAACTATAACTTTTACCAAAAATAGTAAAATATGGTCGTCTTTTAGGGGTGACCGTTGATAAACTTAGCGGATGCGCATTTTTTTGAGTTGTGTCGGATGAACCCAAACGCTTGATCGGCGGCTACTTCGACGCACCGGACGCTGCGCTGGCCAAGCGTGGCATTGAGATGATTTATCGCAGTAATCGCATTGCTAAAATACAGATGGTCGGTCGCTTGTGTGATAATGTCATCGCGTGAACGTCGCCCCTCCTGTTCTATCAGCCGCCCGTCCAATTTCTGTTGACGACGGACAAGGTGCGCCCATTGCTATACCCCGTTCAATGCCGGCAGACCGTCGCCTTAACGGGCTGATATTACACGCCGACGTCGGTTGTGAGCCTGTGCGATGCATTGTGCCAGCCGATTGGCCTTGGCCGATGGGACGCTTTCGCGCTGCGTTGAACGGCAAAGCGCACTTTTCGTCACCGTACGTCCCATCTCCCTGCGTCCTCTCCCGCGTCGCGTTTGCGCAGTCGTCCTCTCGCACAGACAGCAAAAAGCCTGCGATTTCCCACCTCGCCGAGCGCTTTGACGCACAGGAACATCGCGCCTGACACAAGCGAGGCAGTTGCTTGGCGTTGCATCTTCCTTGGCAAATTTCCAAAGAGGGCTCAACCCCCTGCGCTGCTCGATCCGGGCAGTTTCACCTGTTTTGCGTTGGTTATAATGGGGCAGGAGGCACAGGCGAACGACGCCTTACGCCTCGAATGAGGAATGCAAGGGCGCAGGAAAACACAGCATGGAGGTAGGATAAGTCGTGGATAAATCAAAGCCGGATTGGGATGAGACCACCAAGATAGCGGACGAAATCACAAGAAGGGCGCTCCTTGTTGAAAAACGTCGTGAGTTGGAACGGATGATTCTCGAGGAACAGGAAAAGGGGCGCAACCAACAGGAAACGAACAGACAAGCACAACGTCGCCATCCACAAGAGGACGGGGAAAGAGAAAATCGGGGACAAGGCAAGAAGAACAAGCGCTAAGCGCCTTCCGGATAACGCTGCATGCCTCGACCGATGGCGCAACGCCCGTCGCACACCTCCGCCCATGCGCCAAGGCTGCAGATGTGACACTGGACGATGTATGCCTATTTCGCCTTCGTAGCACTCAAGGGCCACTATCCCGACCTGCCGGCGTCACCCCAGAGCACTCCTTGGCCCCTTGTGCCCCCCGACGATTTACCCTGCACAGTAGCCGATCAGGGGACGCTCGACGCAGGACGCGGTATATATGCCGAGACGCTCGAAGCAGCTCGCCAGCACGCCGATGAATGCGACGGGCACGTCTACCTCGTCGCCCCGTTGCCGGGGGCGCGTGTCGCCGTCGGCGAGAGCAGCTGGCGCGCCGAAGCTGCCGTTTGCTTTGGACGGCTGACCGAAGAGAACGCGCCGCAAATCGCCCAACACGTGCTGGAGACATACATGAGCGGGGTTCCGCAGATTTGGGATGTCCTATGTTGGGCCATCGAGCAGATGAGCGACGCATGGTGGGAGGGTGCCGCGCCGATCGTCTTGGAGAAGCTTATTGCCCTCGGCTGTGGCAAGGCGTTATATATCGCAGGCCAAAGGACGCCCATCCGCGTCCATGATGTCCTCCAAGCGCTGGTCAAGTCCGGCGACCCGGCCTCGCTCTACCTCGCCGGGCGCGACTGGCCGGACGGGCGCTTTGACAGGGCGATCGCGCATGCCTTGGCCGAGACCGGCGAGGCCAAGCACCTTTACCTCGCCGGCCGGGATTGGCCGACAGATCGTTTTGACGATGACATTACGAAGGCGCTCGTCAAGGCGCGCGACGCTGTATATCTCTACCTCGCCGGGCGCGACTGGCCGGATGGGCGCTACTGCGAGGCCATCGCGGAGGCATTGATCGCGACGGGTAACGCCGAGTATCTCTACCGTGCCGGGGAGGACTGGCCGGAGGGACGCTTCTGCGAGGCCATCTCGCAGGCGCTCGTCAAAGCCGGCGATGCGCGATATCTTTACCTCGCCGGGCGCGATTGGCCGGATGAGCGCTTCAGCATGAAAATCGGCGAAGCACTGGTCGAAAATAAGGATGCTTATTACTTCCTCTACCTCGCCGGCTGCGATTGGTCGGAGCGTCGATTTAGTGAAGCCATCACCCAAGCGCTTGTCGAGGTAGCGGACGCCCAATGCCTTTACTTCGCCGGCAACGATTGGCCAGAGCAGCGTTTTAGTCGCAAGATAGTCGATGCGTTGGTGAAGACGAGGAACGCCGAGTACCTCTACTATGCCGGAAAGGACTGGCCAGACGAGCGCTATGATGCAGTCATCGCGCAGGCGCTCATCGAGACTAAGGACGCCAAGCACCTCTATCTCGCCGGCAGAAGTTGGCCGGACGGGCGATTTGACGAGCGAATTGCCCAAGCCTTGTTCCAGACGTGGAACCCAGAGTATCTCGCCCTTGCCAACAGAGACTGGCCGAGGAGACGCTTCAGTTATGGGGGATGACGCTGACCCTTGTGCGGGACGCCGTTCGGTCGGCATCCGCGCCGGGCTTGTGACGCGGGACGACCGATGAGACCTTCCACGGTGAGGCCAAATATGCGCAGGCTAAAAGGGCGCGCCTGCCACAACAGGAGAAAAGGGGGTTCCTGCATGCGAGATCATCAAACCCGTTGCTGAAGGCGTTCGCGGCCGGCCTGCGTGCACAGAAACGATGGCCGACGCGATAGGGCTGATGCTTGTCTCAGCTTGGCGGATGTATCGGGCTGCGAGGCCTCGTGAGGTGATGAAGCCCGCCCGTGCATACTGCTGCCGTGCCTGGCGAGCGGTTTCTTAGGCTATGGGATGAGGCAGTCTCACGGTCCGTTCAGGGCGAGCTCATGGCGCCCTTTGGTCAAGCGCTCGCGGCGACTTTGGCGCACCAATTGCGCGGCGCTCGGCAAAGGGCGTGCCACTTAAAGGTGATACAAGGTAGATGCGGCAGAGGCGGGACTTTAACTGCGCGCTTTGGCCCTTCTCGTCTAGGGGGGTCGTTGGCGCGGCGGAAGCGCAGACAGGCGCGCCGATCGGCATGATGATGAATGCGCCGCGATGCGCTTTACAAGCGACAAGCGTTGGCGAGGCCGAGCGCTCCAAGCATATGCGCTGTTCATCTCATCCTTGTCAGGCCGGACGCGGCTCCGGCGGTTCATCAGGGAAGTGTGAAGTTCTTGGCGGCGGAGGTTGGTGGACTTGATTCGATTCGCAGCCTCCGACGCATAGCGCAACGCCTCCTGTATATCCTCCGGTTCGAGGTCGGGGAATAAGCCGAGCAATCTCCTCGTTCGTCGTGCCGTCGGCAACCATCTTCCAAGAGGCCGAGCACCGGCCTAAGCGCATCATAACAGGCGCAGACGAGATGCGTTCAAACAAGATGTACAAGGCGGTCTTTGCGGCGCCTTGTCTAAAAGCCGCGCAATCACGCTTCGTTGCCATGGGATGACGAGAGAAGAGGCGATGTGCGTGCGCACGGCGGGTGAGAGGCCCAGTGTGTGCGTGGACGATGTGCGCTTGCATGTAGCGCGTCGTCACCGAGGGGGGAGTGAACCATTCGTTTTGCGACATCCAGACGCTCGCTACTGCTCGATCGAGGAGGCATGCCTGCACAGAGGGCACAGCCAAGGATGCGCCAAAGGGTGGCTTGGGGTGCTTGTTTACCGACGCCGAAACTGCGCGCTTGCTTTTGGCGAGGGGAGCAAGTCACCTCGTGTGCCTGCCACTTCGGCAAGCCGGGCAAGCGCCGTTCGAAGGCGCGCTTGCCGTCATCGGCGCAAAGGATCATCTTGTATCCCCGGCGGTGGCGAGACGTTGCGCCCTTTTTAAGCGAGGATTTGTCGGGCGCGCTGCTCTATCTCCTTCTTTACGTGGATGGCTCCCTCTTGGCATGGTGTTTATATCGCTCCGAATCGGGCGCTTTCCACACAGAGCCCTTTGTGATATACTTTCTCTGTTGCCGAGTGGGTTGCGAAATTTTTAGGCGCGAGCACAGGTTACATCCCTCATTAAAAGGAGCACGATATGTCTATTGACTCAAGCGAAGGCGATCGGGAACAGATGGTGAAGGCAATTTCGGAGCTTGCGAATGCCATGTCGCCGGCGCACCTAAAGCAGCTTTATGAATTCGCTTGCTTTCTGCAGGGTCAGATGCCTTTGACCGACGAGGTGGATTGGCTACTTTGGAGCTTGCAGTTTTCTAAAACAGACGACGAGGCCCTGACAGCGCTTGCTGCGGCGGTGGAGAGGGTCATCTTAAAGGGCGAAGCCGAGCTGATGTTTGATGAGCGCGGGGAGTTTACAGAGAGAAACGACCCAAGCGCTGGCCATGTTCGCCTTCCGCAGCGCTCAAGCGACAACAACCCGCCATCATCAGACTAGTCGTCTTGCCCTCTTGACTTAGGATGCGGGAGAGGGGGGCTGCTATAAGCGGAGCGCCCCTCCCCTTTGCGTCTTCTCTTCGACGGCAACCAAGCGCCGGGCGGCAAACGCGTCGCTCAACATGGTATTCTCCGGGTGATGTGGTGGGTGAGACACTTGCGTTTGCGGCGGTGAGCAAAAGGCGGAAGTTCGGCGTTGCGTAGGATGTCTACGTGCTTCTGATGGCGTGCCGCCAATTAACACAAAAATATATCGTTGTACCATTGAGACTTTTATTGATTTTTCAATAATTAAGCGCCGCGATGTCACATTTATGGCGATTACCAACCTGTCGTGTGTATCCAGCAGGTGAACCACAGACGCGCCCTCCGAATGCTGCCTCGCCCTTGAAATTTACCCTCCGTAACCTTCAATCTGACCAGCGCATCAAGGTGGAATGCGGGCGATGAACGTAAACAAACCCGTAATCACCCTGCTCACAGCAGGGCTGGTCATCGCGCTCGCCAAGGACGCGATGGCATAGGACGCCGCGCCGGCGCAAACTCAGAACGTCTCGCCTATTGTGTATTCAGGGGCCTTGCAGGGTCGGCTGCTGGCGGCCTACAACAACTACGTCCAAGGCGGCGTCTCGATCGACGTGTTCGGCGAGCCGAAGGGCCAAGACGGGCGCGGCGTGGTCGGTTTCGCCATCGCGCCGAGCGAGGAACACCTTCGGCGCGATCGGGCGGAACTACTGCCCGGCAGGCAGGAGCGTCTACGGCCGCCCACTGCGCGGTCGGCAACCCGTCTGGCCTGTTCGGGGTTGGCGAGGCGCAAGGGCGTGCGTAGTCAGCGCTATCACCGGCGTCAACTACGACGTGGTCAAGCGCACGCGCTGGTCGCCCAACCGATCTACATGCCAGGATGAACAACCTCGAGACGCGGGTGTCGCCGCGCCGTGCAGGCCATCAAGCACGCCGGGGGCGTTGCGGTTGATTGCAAAGGTAACTTGAACATGGAGTGCCCGCTCCGAATGAATCTTTGTCTCCTGCGTATCATTTATCTCGCCACCTACCTGCTTCAGTTCTGTCTTTTTCCTCACCAAGATGTGTCCCGATGACGGCACCGGCCACCTGCCGCGCCGACCTGCAGAGGGCGCAAGCCGTGCTGGCTACAACGATGAGGGATGGTTGAGCGCCGTGACCACTGCGCAGGTTGGCCGCAGCACTTGACAGAGTAGGCGGTTGTAGTAAAGTAGATACATAGAGGAGGACAGCCATGGACAGATTGAAGAGGATCGCCTTGTGAATGATGACCGAAGTGCCTGAGCGCATCATCGCCGATGCCCGCGAGGGGTTGCGGGTGAATAACTCGTTCTTGGGGGGCCTGCTCTCGCCGAAGTACAAGGTGCCTAGGGACTGCGGAGCGGGGGTGAGGGATGATGCCTTGGCGATTATCGGCGCCTAGGACGGCGCCGATAAGGAGAATAGTTAGGTGTTTGCTCGGCCAAGCGATGGCTAGCCCGGGAAAAAAGGAAGACAGATGAAGATCAGAGTCACGGAATACGACGGCGAAGGCCCAATCGGCGAGGGGTCTGTCGTAGACACCAGCCGGGCCGGTGGGAGTAGGAGACGCTTCACGGCGGGGCCGCTACTATATCGTCACCGAATCGGCATGGCAGGGTACTTGCCCGACGGCCCGTTTTGTTCCACCGCAGCAAGCGGCAGCTTGGCTGGCGCTCAATGACTACAAGCTGCCGAAAGAGCGGGTGGAGTATGACACCACGGAGTAGCGATGTTCTCTAGTCGCCTGTCGCTGCCCATCACTCGGATGGTGGGCAGGCGTGGAGCGGTTGGCTTAGGAGGAAAAACCATGAAATACAAGGAACTGATACACGAAGATCCTGATATGAAAGTCTTGCCGTTTAGGTGGAATGACGATAATTACTGTGTTGTCTATAATAATCAGTATGCTTGGGTGGCACGAGAGGAAGACTTTGACCGTGTAGCCTCTCTTGATGCTGAAAACCCGGACAATTCGTACGAGTGGTATGGCCGCTTCTGCGAGCTGTGCCCGGCAGTGCCGTTCACCGATGAACTTATAGCTTACCTTGAGAGTTTGGGTTTGAAAGGTAACTGGATTTGGTAATTCGTCGTGCCCATCACCCAGATGGTGAGCAAGCGCGCAGCGATTTCCGAGACATCTTGAGTAAGCTTGAGTAAGGAGCAGGAAATGTACGGATATAAATTTCCCCGTGAAGACTGGACCAAAGTTCGCAAAATCAGGGCAAGCTCCATAAAGAAAGCGATGATCTTTATCCAAGATATGTACGCGTCTGGATACACGCAAGAGCCTTACGTACAGTTAGTCGAGGGACGTTCCGGCGAATGGCGAGTGGTGGCTGAGTGGCGGCCCGGCCAACGAATGTGGGTAGATCCATTAGCGGCAGCCGGGTTTTCTGGCTATGCTGTTGGTAGCGGGTTTAGGGTTGCGCGCTAATCGCCCGTCCCTGCCGCCGATCCACCCGCTCGGCGGCAGACGCGGAGAGATTAGCGCTCAGATCGGCGGGAGGAAGGCATGAGCCAGCTCGAACTCACCGAGTTGATCCGCGAAGCACTCGCAGATGTGGATTGGTCGGGCTGCTGGCCTAACCAAATTGATGGACGACAGGTTGGCGAGTACGCGATCAGAGCCTGCCCAAACTGGGAGGGCGGAAGTTATATTGGATCGCTGTATGGCCGCGATGGAACTGTGGAGTACGACATCGTATGGAACTATGGACAACTGGAGGTTTTTTTGCGCTGATCGCGGTGATGATATCGAGATGTGTGAGTTTGAAGATGACGACCTGGAGATTGCCGACGAAGAACAAGAGGAAGAGGAAAGCGATGTGCAAGCATCGCAAACTTTCGATGGCATCATCAAGACGGGGGCATGAGCTATTAAGGAACGCCGTGAACAGCAGGGCATGACGCTGAGTGGGCTCGACGGCTGAGGCAGAGTGATGAAAACCGAAGGAAGAACAGATATCGCCAACCAAAAACCTTTGCCGCCGCTTGCGCCGACCGAGGCTTGGCGCAAATTGGTTATCGAGACCTGTGGGCCGGAAGATGATGACCGAGAGAATGCCGACACAGAACAAGAGAAAGAGGAAAGCGATGTGCAATCATCGCAAACTTTAGATGGCATGATTGAGACAAGGGGCATGAGCTATTAATGAACACCGTGAACAGCAGCGCAGACCCCCCTACGACAAGGGCTGCCTGGAAAAACTTGATGGGCGTGTCAGTATGGAGGCGGCGCCATGCCATAGGTGACAATGAGAGCCCGACGACCAGGTCGTCGGCACGCATGGCCCGCCCAAAATGGCACTTGTAAATGTACCCCGACCATGCTTGCGACTTTATTTACTGACCCCTTGTCACGCTCACGAGCGCATCGCTTTCCACACTCCGGCTCAACGCCTTCATCAATCGCCCGACATATTTCGGATGGTGGGTGACGCCAAACTCACCGGCGATCACCTGTTGAATCCGCCGCTGTGCGTGGCAAACCCATGGGCACGCGTCCCTTGGGCGAGCCCTAACTTTGCTTCTTCCATTTCGTCACTCGCTTACCCTTGGCTGGCGAGCAATGGCTGCCAAGCTCTTTTCAACAAGCGCCCCCTTCTCGTCGGCAATCTTCCATTTGCTGTTGTGTCAATACTTATGTCATGCATATAGTGTAAACTAGCCCCGATTTATCTCAATAGACGAGGGCTGGGGTGACTCGCTCGCAAATCGTCCATCCGGCTAATCCCTACCAGCGCGACAGAGGCATTCTGCGTTTCCACTTGCGGCCAGCGCTTCGGCAATGGCTTCGTGATAGCGCTCCGGCGGCCACTCCTTGCCGGCGAGGTAGATTGGACGTGGCAAGTCGCGACCAAAGCTTGTGCAATCTTGGCGCTGAAGCGGTTATCCGGCCACTTCGGTCCGGCACGATAGAGGTATTCTGCGTCTCCACTCTTAACCAGCACCTCGGCAGCGGCCTCGTTGTAGTTCTCTGGTAGCCACTCCTTACCGGCGAGGTAGAGATAGCGGACATCCTTGGTCTCGACCAAGGCATGCACAATTACCCCGCCGAAACGCGCATCCGTGCATGCTTTGCCAGCGATGTATAGCGCCTCGGTATCCTTCGACTCGGCCAAGGCATGAAGGATGAGGTCTCTGTAGGGTTCATCCCACCACGCCTCATGCCACATCTGAGCAACAGCCCGGCCCAAAGACCTCCTTCACTTTATGGGAGGCCCTGCAAATACGCCATCAGCACAATCCGGGCGATTTGCGGCGCGTTTTCCTCGCTCAGCCGCCCAAGGCAAATGGCTGCCTCAGCGCGCCAGCCGCGGGGGGACGAGATAGACAACGCCTCCATACCGGTTGGCATAGCGCCGCGCCTCTTCAGGCATCGCGGCGTACACGCTACGTCCTGCGTCAAACGTCCCCCCTGCCGCGCATAGACGCGGCAAGCCGAGGGATAGGTCGACCTCCCATGGCGTCTTTTTGTAAGCTAAGAGCAGCGCGTCTGGGTAGCGCCCCGTGAGCGCCTAGAGGACTGGTTGGCGATCTGGTGATAGTCAGGTGTGCAGCGGCTCGCCCGTGCAAAGCATAAAGGGCGCCTGACGATGGTTCGCGTTCACCCAGAAGTGCGCGCTATGCCCTCAAGCGCCTCAGCCAACGCCGAGATGCCTCCGCGATTCCTTTGTCTGCGCCATCCAATAGGTGTTGCCGCTCTCGCGCAGCGCCTCCGCGAGCGCCTCTCTCACGTGCCCGGCTGGCCAGTCCAGGCTGGCGAAATGCAGGTATTCCGCGTTGCCCGTCCTGACCAGCGCCTCGGCGATCGCCTCGCGGTAGCGACCCTCCGGCCAGTCTCGACCGGCGAGGTATAAGCATCGAGGGTCACCCGTCGCGATCAGCGCTTGCGCGATCGCGTCGCTATAGAGATCCCTCGACCAATACCGCCCGGCGAGATATAGGTATTCCGCGTTGCCCGTCCTGACCAGCGCTTCAGCGATCGCCTTGCCCACGCGACCAGCTGGCCAGTCTATCCCAGCACGATAGAGATACTCGGGGTCTCTCAGCTCAACCAGCCGCTCGGCGATGACTTCCCAGTAGTGCGCATCCGGCCAGTCCTTGCCAGCAAGGTAGAGATGCTCCGCATCCGATATCGCGCTCAGCGCATTGGCGATTACCTATCCACAGCGCCCCTCCGGCCAGTCCTTTCCGGCGAGGTAAAGATACCAAGCGTCACGGGTGTCGATCAGCGCTTGGGCGATCTCCGGCATGAAGCGCCCATCAGGCCACTCCCGCCCGGCGAGGTAGAGATACTTGGCGTCGCCGGTCAGCGCCAACGCCTGCGCGACGATATCGCTGTAATGCCTCACCGGTCGGTCGTACCCAGCGCGGTGCAGGAATTCCGGATTTGCGCGTTTCAGAAATGCTTCAAGGATGGCGTCGCAGTCGCGCTCGTCACCTAGATGCGCTTTGCCAGCGATATACAGAACTTGGGCATTCCTCAGCTCGTCTAAGGCGCGGAGGGCGAGGGCTCGGTATGGCGTGGCCCACCATGCTTCAAGGCAAACCTGTTCGACGGCCCAGCACAAGACATCTTTCACCTACGGAAGGCCCTGTGAGTATGCTATGAGCACGAGGCGGGCGATTTGCGGCGCATTTTCTTCAGTCAACCGCCCAAGGCAGACAGCCGCTTCGGCGCGCCAGCCCTCCTCACCGACGACGGCTTGCTCTCCAGGCAGTGGAGCGACGAGGTAAACATGGCCGCGACACTCCTTGTCATACCACCGCGCCTCATCCACCGTCGCGGCATAGACGCCGTGCCCCTCCTCGAATGTCCCCCTCTTCTGCCTTCAGACATGGCAAACCGAGAACGGGATCAATCTCCCAAGAGGTCTTTTGCTGAGCAGACTTAAGCGCGTCCGGGTAGCGACCCGTCAGCGCCTTAAAGGCGAGGTATGCAAACATCCTTGTCTATCTTATCCATCCGGCGTTCCTTTTGCCATCGCAGCCAACTTTCAGGCGGATAATCGGGATACCGAGAAACGGGATGCGTCTGCGCCCCCGTGCTAATGGCTGTCTCCCCATCGTTCCAAGCGCGACCGGCGGATGTCCGGCAGGATGTTGGTTAAAAAGCCGAGGGGGACGAGCGGGCACGTATACATCCAAGCTATTGCGACGGACGTCGCAAACGCATGGCGAGGCGAAAGCTGGCATTGCATTTCGAGCTTGGGGTCACCAGCAAGGCAAGGAGGAGGTTGTCCGACGGCGGCTTGTGTCAAGCCATCTCCGGGTTGATCACATGTGAACAGCCTGAACCTCGGCGTGTGTGAGGCGATTGGGCGACCAGGTTTTCCTGGCTTCGTCAATCCATCGCTCGTCGCCGGTTGCCAGCAACGTGTGCCAGATTGCATCGCGATACCGCGCTTCTGGCCAGTCCTTGCCTGCGTGGTAAAGGTATTCTGGATCTTTGGTGACGACCAGTATCTCGGCGATTGCCTCGCGGTAGCGCTTGTCTGGCCAGTCGCGCCCGGCAAGATAGAGATACTCGGCGTTGCCAGTCTTAACGAGCGCCTCGGCAATCGCCTCGCGGTAGCGCCCATCCGGCCAGTATTTCCCGGCACAGTAGAGATACTCGGCGTTGCCAGTCTTAACGAGCGCCTCAGCGATCGTCTCGCGGTAACGTCCATCTGGCCAATCTAACCCGGCATAGTAGAGATGCTGGGCGTTGCCGGACCTGGCCAGTGCCTCGGCGATCGCCTCGCGATAGCGCCCATCCGGCCATTCCTTGCCAGCCAGGTAGAGATATTTGGGATTCCTGCTTTCGACCAGCGCTTGGGTGATCTCGGCGCTGAAACGTTTATCCGACCACTCCTTGCCAGCGAGGTAGAGATACCTGGCATTGCCGGACTTGACCAGTGCTCTGGCGATCGCCTCACGATAGCGCATGGTTGGCCAGTCCTTTCCGGCACGGTAGAGATACTCGGCGTTGCCAGCCTTAACCAGCGCATCGGCAATCGCCTCGCGGTAGCGCCCATCTGGCCAGTCGTGCCCGGCATAGTAGAGATACTGGGCATTGCCGGACTTGACCAGCGCCTCAGCGATTGCCTCGCGATAGCGCCCGTCTGGCCACTCCTTGCCGGCAAGGTAGAGATAAAAGGTATCCTCGGTTGCGATCAGCGCCCTGACGATTGCCTCGCCAAAGTGCCCGTCCGGCCAGTCTTTCGCGGCACGGTAGAGATACTCGATATCACTAGCCTTAACCAGCGCCTCGGCGATCGTCTCTCGGTAGCGCCCGTCCGGCCAATCCTTCCCAGCACGGTAGAGATACTCGGCGTCGCTGGACCTGACCAGCGCCTCGGCAATCGCCTCGTGGTAGCGCCTGTCCGGCCAATCGCAGCCGGCAAGGTATAGGTGTTTTGCATCCCCTGTCTTGGCCAGCGCCTCGGCAATCACCTCGCGGTAGCGACCCTTCGGCCAGTCTCGCCCGGCGAGGTAAAGATGCTCAGCATCACCTGTCTTGGCCAGCGCCTCGGCGATGGCTGAGCTAAAGCGCCTGTCTGGCCAGTCGCGCCCGGCGAGGTAAAGATGCTTGGCATCACCTGTCTTGGCCAGCGCCTCGGCAAGTTCGACGCTTAAGCATACCTTCGGCCAATCTTTGCCGGCAAGATACAGATATCCAGCGTTACGAACCTCGATCAAGGCCTCTCTGATCGCCGCGATGTACCCTTCGTCCTCGCACGCTTTGCCGGCAAGGTATAGCGCCTCGGCATCTTTTATGGCGACCAGAAAGCGCTTAACATGCTCTCGGTTAGGCGCATACGACCATGTGCCGTGCGCTACCTGCCGGGCGGCCCAGCGCAGAATGTCGTGGACCTGCGGCAAGCCCATCTCATACGCCGTCATGATGAGTTGGGCCACCTGCAGCGCGTTCTCCTCGGTCAGCCGCCCGAGACAGAGCGCGCCCTCGGCGCGCCAGCCCGCTTCGCCGACAACGGCTTGCTGCCCCGGCAACGGGGCGACGAGGTAAACATCGCCACAGTGCTCGTCGGCATACCGCTGCGCTTCCTTGACCGTCGCGGCGAACACCCCCCATCCGTCCTTGAAGGATCGGTTCTCTGCGCTGAGACAGGGCAGGCCGAAGGCCGGGTTGAGCTTCCATGGCGTCTTCTGTTGCGCCGATCGGAGCGCGTCCGGATAACGCCCTGTGAGTGCCTTAAAGGCGAGGTATGCAAACATCTTCGTCTATCTTATCCATCCGGCGTTCCTTTTGCCATCGCAGCCAGCTTGCAGGCGAATGCTCAGGATACCGAGAAACGGGATGCATCCGTGACCCGGTGCAAATGGCTGCCTCCTCATCGTTTCAAGCGCGACCGGTGGATGTCCGGCAGAATGTTGGTCGAAAAGCCGAGGGTGCCGAGTGGGCGCGTATACATCCGAGCTATTGCGACGGACGCCGCAGACGCATAGCGAGGCGAAAACTGTGCATTGCATTCGAGCTTGGGGCCACCGACAGGGCGAGGAGGAAGTTGTCCGATGGCAGCTTGTGTCAAGCCATCTCCGGGTTGATCACATGTGAACAGCCTGAACCTCGGCGTGTGTGAGGCGACTGGGCGACCAAGTTTTCCTGGCTTTGTTAATCCATCGCTTTTTGCTGGTTGTCAGCAACGCATGCCAGATTGCATCGCGATACCGCGCTTCGGGCCAGTCCTTGCCTGCGTGGTAGAGGTATTCCGCGTCTCTGGTCGCAATCAGCGCCTGCGCGATCACGTCGTCGTAGAGATCCCTCGACCAGTCCTTGCCGGCGAGATATAGAAATTGCGCATGGCCGGTTTCGGCCAGCGCTTGGGCGATGAGGCTGCTTCGTCGCGCCTGGCGGGTGGTCTTTTCCGGCGCAATAGAGCTGTTTAAGCTCGGCCTGCCGCTCGGCGATGGCTTCCGAACAGTGCGCATCCGGCCGGCATCAGCTGGCGAGGTAGAGGTATTTCGTGTCTTGGGTTGCGCACAATGCCTGGGCAATGGCCTTGCCACAGCGCTCTTCCGGCCAATTATTCTTGGCGCGGTAGAGATACTCGGCCTTGCCAGCCTTAACGAGCGCCTCGGCTATCGTCTCGCGGTAGCGCCTGTCCGGCCAGTCCTGCCCGGCATGGTAGAGATACTCGGCATTGCCGGACCTGACCAGCGCCTCGGCAATCGCCTCGTGGTAGCGACCCTCCGGCCAGTCCCGCCCGGCATAGTAGAGATACTCGGCGTTGCCGGATCTGGCTAGCGCCTCGGCGATTGCCTCGCGATAGCGCCCGTCCGGCCAGTACTTCCCGGCATAGTAGAGATACTCGGCATTGCCGGACCTGGCCAGCGCCTCGGCGATTGCCTCGCGATAGCGCCTATCCGGCCACTCCTTGCCGGCGAGGTAGAGATAATAAGCATTGCCGGACCTGGCCAGCGCCTCGGCAATGGCCTCGCGGTAGCGCCTGTCCGGCCAGTCCTCCCCGGCATAGTAGAGACACTCGGCATTGCCGGACCCGACCAGCGCCTCGGCTATCGTCTCGCGGTAGCGCCCGTCCGACCATTTCACCCCGGCGAGGTAGAGGTCATAGGCGTTGCCGGATCTGGCCAGTGCCTCGGCGATCGCCTTGCGATAGCGCTTGGTTGGCCAGTCCTTTCCGGCACGGTAGAGATACTCGGCGTTGCCAGCCTTAACCAGCGCCTCGGCGATCGCCTCATGGTAACGCCCGTCCGGCCAGTCCTTCCCGGCACGGTAGAGACACTCGGCGTTGCCAGCCTTAACCAGCGCCTCGGCGATGGCCTCGCGGTAGCGCCCCGCTGACCAGTCCATGCCGGCGCGGTAGAGATACTCGGCGTTGCCAGCCTTAACCAGCGCCTCGGCGATGGCCTCGCGGTAGCGCCTCGCTGACCAGTCCATGCCGGCGCGGTAGAGATACTCGGCGTTGCCAGTCTCAATCAAGGCATGCGCAATGGCCTCGTCATAGCGCTCCTCCGGCCAGTCCTTCCCGGCACGGTAGAGATACTCGGCGTTGCCGGACCTGACCAGAGCCTCGGCGATGGCCTCACGGTAGCGCCCCTCCGGCCACTCCTTGCCGGCGAGGTAGAGATACTCGGCGTTGCCGGACCTGACCAGAGCCTCGGCGATGGCCTCACGGTAGCGCCCCTCCGGCCACTCCTTGCCGGCAAGATACAAGGCGTGCGCGTCTCCGGACGCGAGGATGGCGTCCCGGATGGCCTCGCTGTAACACGTATCCGGCCAGTCCCG
>Ga0197142_1002660_pt1 | contig 15446 bp, 13 predicted proteins | sample GBS60_MetaG_FD_148614 | JGI IMG/M metagenome (GOLD analysis project Ga0197142, IMG submission 148614) | Sediment microbial communities from Great Boiling Springs, Gerlach, Nevada, United States - GBS 60_MetaG | ecosystem: Environmental > Aquatic > Thermal springs > Hot (42-90C) > Sediment... | reverse complement strand
CTTTCATCTTCCTCTGTTATGTAGGAATTTAGACCTCATCTAGAAGGGATTGCGACTCAATCAGCGCAGTAATGCAGTAGCGTAGCACCAAAAAAAACAAGAAAAAAATTTTTTAATTGATAACTACTGCTCTGTTTCTCTACTGTCCTGTTGTTAGACCTAATTTAGAAAGGATTTTGTGCATTTTGGTTTTGTAATAATCTGAAAAGAAAGGTTTATGATAAATTACATTAGACTACTTTTGAGTATTGGGTAACATGATGTCAACTTTTTATTTTGTTGACTATCTTTGGTTTGTTTAGATTATCTTTGTGTGTAATTTATTTTAATTTTTCAAGTGCTACTTTTAGTCTCTTCATGCCTTCTATGATATTTTCTTCTGATGTAGCAAAGGAAAATCTAATATATCCTGGTGCTCCAAAAGCCTCACCTGGTACCGCACCTATCTTTGCTTCTTCTAACAAATACTCGCAAAGTTTTAGTGTATTCTGAATATGAATGCCATTAAATGACCTACCTATATAAGCCGTAAAATTTGGAAATATGTAAAAGCTACCATGTGGCTTTATATAGTTTAAGCCTTTTATCTCATCTAGCAAACTTGATATTAAATCCCTTCTTTTCCTAAACTCTTTTAACATGCATTGCACCGATTCCTGCGAGCCCGAAAGGGCTTCTTCAGCTGCCTTCTGTGATATTGAACAAGGATTTGAAGTACTTTGGCTCTGCATATCAGAGATAAATTTAGCAATTCTTGAATCGGAAATTGTATATCCTATCCTCCAACCTGTCATCGCATAAGTTTTTGAAACTCCATTTACAACAATTATTTTCTCCAGCAATGTTCTATTGTATTTTGCAATATCCAAAACATTTACATAATTTTCATTATCATAAACAAGAGCATCGTATATCTCGTCCGCAATTAAGTAAATATCTTTTTCAAGCATTACCTTTAATAATTCCTCTAATTCTTCTTTTGAATATACCATACCAGTTGGATTGGATGGAGAATTTAAAATTACTGCCTTTGTTTTTGATGTTATCGCATTTTTTAATTGCTCAGGTGTTATTTTGAATTTTTGTTCTAAGCCAGTTTTTATTATAACTGGTTTTGCACCCATTAATATAACCTGTTCCGGATAGGATACCCAATATGGCGCAGGGATAATTACTTCATCACCTTCCTCAAATAAAGCCATTGCAATATTAAACAGTGAATGTTTGGCTCCATTAGAGACAACGATATTGTTAGGCATTAATTCAATACCACATTTTTTTTGATAAAAATCACAAATAACTTTTCTCAAACTTTCTGTACCTTGAGCAGGTGTATATTTAGTAAAGCCTTCATCTATCGCTTTTTTAGCAGCTTCTTTTATATTTTCTGGTGTATCAAAATCGGGCTCACCCACGCCAAAGCTGATGACGGGGACACCTTCGTTTCTCATCTTCTTTATTCTTGCATCTAAAGCAAGTGTTGGAGATGGAGAGATTGATAAAGCCCTTTTTGTAATACCTTTTAACATATTAGCTCCTTATTGTCTTAAACTTTTCCTCCAATTTTTCTCTAACGTACTCAGGGACTAAATCTTTTACACATCCTCCAAAACTAAAAATTTCTTTTACAATTCTTGAGCTTACATACATATAATATTCTGAGCTCATCATAAAAACAGTCTCTAATTCCTTCCACAATTTTTTATTCATTAATGCCATTTGAAATTCATATTCAAAGTCAGAAACCGCCCTTAAGCCTCTTATTACCACTTTTACTTTTTTTTCTTTTAGATATTTAACAAGCAAACCATCAAAGTAATCTACCTCAATTTTTGGATTATTTTTAAAAACCTCTTTAATGATTTCAACTCTCTCCTCTGGTGTAAAAAGTGCTTTCTTTTCAGAATTATAGGCAACTGCAACAATTACTTTTGAGAAAATCTCACAGCTCCTAAGTATTATATCAATATGTCCATTCGTTATAGGATCAAATGAACCTGGATAAACTGCTATCATTTTTTATAACTCCTTTTTGCATTAACTGTATAAATCTTTTTGAATTCTTTGAAAGGAACTATAATTTTACCGGCTTCTTCCCTACAAAATATTTGAACTCTTTTTCTTTCATTGTCTAAGTTTTTATAAACAAGTTCTAAGAAAATGCTTACTCTTTTGCCTTTTTTTTCCCAACCAATAAGCTTATTATCATAACCACCAGAAATTTTAACACCAGCATTTCTTATGTATTTCTCAAAGTTATCATAGCTTATTTCCTTTGCATCTATATGGTTTCCATAAAAATCTCTGTATTTATCATAAGTAATGAGCGACATAAGTCTATCGTAAAAAGCATTTACCAACTGTTGTAGTTCATAGTCTTTAGTTTTAGCAAATCCGCTTGTAGTAAAAAGTATTAATGCAATAGCTAAAATCTTTTTCACAAAATTACACTCTCTCTAAGTAGTAAACTACTGAATCTCCATATTTTCTTTGCTCATAATGCCATTTATCATTTAGTTTAAGCTCTTCCTTGTCTCTGACCCGAAGCACCAATATACCATTCTCAGAAAGTATATCATGTTCTTCCAAACACCTAACAATTTCATTACCAAGCAGTAAATCAAATGGTGGATCTGCAAAGATTATATTAAATTTTTCATTTTTTTTAAAAAGATTTTTTATGGCACTTCGAAAATCAGACACAATAATTTTTCCTTGCCATTCGACTTTTTCAAGATTTTTTTTTACAAAACCTGCACTATCCCTACTTTTATCAATGAAAACAACATATTTAGCACCTCTACTGATTGCTTCAATCCCAAAGTTTCCTGCTCCACAAAACAAATCGAGGACAAAAGCATTTTCCCAATCAACCCATGAAAGTGTATTAAATATCGCCTCTTTTATCATTGATGTGACAGGCCTTATGTCCTTAGGTCCCTTTAATCTCTTTCCTTTTAATCTACCTGTTATTACTTTCATAATTTTAAACCAGTTGTTTAACTTTTATGTGTTTTAGTATAAAATAAAAATTTAAACTATGGCAAACGAATATAATTTCATTTTGAAAAAACTCAAAACTGTAATTGTGCTTCTTCTCTCAATAATTATATTAGGAACATTAGGATACATGTATTTAGAAGACTTGGAAATCTTCGATGCTTTTTATATGACAATTATTACCTTATCTACAGTTGGTTTTAGAGAAGTTAAAGAATTAGATGCAATAGGTAAAATATTTACATCTTTCCTAATACTTTTTGGTGTTTCAACTGTTGCTTATGGATATTCAGTTATTACAACAATTGTAATAGAAGGTGAATTGAAACAGGTATGGGTTTTCAAAAGGAGGCTTAAAATGCTTCGAAAGCTAAAGAACCATTATATCATTTGTGGATATGGCAGAATGGGCAGTTATATTTGCAAAAAATTGTCAAATGAAAAATTGCCTTTCGTAGTTATAGAGAAGAATAAGGATTTAGCTCTGAAATTAGAAGCAGAAGGTTATCTTCATTTAATTGATGATTCATCAAGAGAAGAAGTTCTAAAAGAAGCTGGCATTGAAAGGGCTAAAGCACTTGTAAGCGTTGTTTCATCAGACGCAGATAATGTATTTATAGTTTTAACAGCGAGACAGTTAAATCCTAACTTATATATAATCTCAAGGGCAGCTGAAGAATCTTCAGAATTAAAAATGTATAAGGCAGGTGCAAATAAAGTAATATCTCCCTATAAGATAGGTGGAGAAAGAATGGCTTTAGCTATTCTAAAACCCAGTGTGCTTGACTTTATTGAAATTGCGACAAACACAACTAAAAATGAAGAGGCCAACCTTAAGCTTGAAGAGATTTTAATTACAGCCAATTCTCCTTTATGCGGCAAAACTATTGTTGAAAGCAAAATAAGAGAAACAACAGGTGTCATCATTGTAGCTATCAAAAAACAAAATGAAAGAATGGAATTTAATCCAAAACCAACATATTTAATCGAGCCAAACGATATTTTTATCGCTTTGGGTAGCTCGAAACACTTATCTTTACTGGAGGACCTTGCTTATGGAAAAAGCTAATATTCATATGCCGTATAGTGAAAGAAAGAAGTATTTTGATAAATTTCTTGAATATAAGATTTCACCAGAAATTTTTTTCAATGGAAACGATTTGGATAAAATAAACTACAAAGAAATTGAAGATATATCTAAAAAACTTTCTGAAAGAGGTCTTAAACCTTCTGTACACGCACCTTATAACGATATAAATATTTCTGCTTCAGATAAAGCAATCATTGAAGTAACTCAAAAAAGACTGCTTCATACTATTGAGTTAGCAAAAATATTGAATGCATCTGGCATTGTAATCCATCCAGGCTATGACCCTCTTCGTTTCAGACTTATGGAGGATTCGTGGTTCAATAGTGCCAAGAAAAATTTAGAGTCTATTATCAAGAAGGCTGAGGAAAGTAAAATTTATCTTGCTATTGAAAATATCTTTGAAGAGCATTTTGAATATTTGAAGAAACTCCTTTTACATTTTAACTCTAAATATTTTGGACATTGCTTTGATACAGGCCATTTTAATATCTTTTCAAAAATAAGCTTAGAAAACTGGTTAGAAAATATGAACCCCTTCATAATTTCACTTCATTTACATGATAATTTAGGTTATTTAGACCAGCATTTACCAGTTGGTGATGGCTCTTTCCCCTTTAAATTCTTCTTTACAAAATTAAAAGCAAATTTAAAATGGGTTACTCTTGAGATGCACAATGAAAAAAGTGTATTTAGATGCTTACAAAATATTAAATCACTAAAGACAAGTGCCAATGAATCTATATGAAATTTTTGAACAAAAAGTACTTAAATACTGCCAGAAACCAGGAAGATATATCGGAGGAGAAATACTCAGTACAAGAAAGGACTGGTCAAAAGTAAAATTAAAATGGGGACTCCTTTTCCCTGATATATACGAAATTGGCATTTCAAATTTAGGTATAATTACTTTGTACCGAATCCTCAATGCAAATCCAGATATTTTAGCTGAAAGGTTTTACATGCCTGCTCAAGATGCGATTAACATAATGGAAAAAGAAAACATACCCCCTCTTTCATTAGAAAATAAAATGCATCCAAAAGCCTTTGATATAATTGGTATAACATTACCATATGAGCTAACTTTAACAAATATTCTTAAGTTTTTTCAGCTATCGGGTTTGCCAATAAGAAGAAACGAAGATACCTTCCCTATAATCATTGGTGGAGGTGCTTTAGCATATAACCCTTCACCACTTATACCATTTTTCGATGCCTTTGTAATAGGTGATGGAGAAGAGATATTATTACCCATAAGTGAAATAGTGCTTCAAAATAAAAATAACAAAAAGAAAATACTTGAGGAACTTTCTCTAATAGAAGGCATTTTTGTCCCTCAAATACACGATCCAGAAAAAGACAGGATAAAAAGAATCTTTGTAAAAGATTTAAATTTATTTGAACCACCAATCCCCATCGTCCCAATTGTTGAAGGTACTTTTGAGAGATTATCAATGGAAGTTGCCAGGGGTTGTACAAGAGGATGCAGATTTTGCTTTTCTGGCATAGTTGGAAGACCTTATAGAGAAAGGGATGTAGAAAATATTTTAAACTTTCTACAAAAAACTATCGAAATAACAGGCTTTGATGAGTTTTCACCATCGTCATTAAGTATTACAGACTTTTCATGCTTCGAAAACCTCTTTGATAATCTTTATGAATACACATCAAAAAATAAAATTGCTCTCTCTTTGCCTTCACTTCGCGTTGGAAGCATAAAACCTCATTTAACAGAAAAAATCAGCAGCTTTCGAAAGACAGGGTTTACGATAGCACCAGAAACCTCACCTTCATTACAAAAAGCATTAAATAAAAATATCGATTTCGACTCTTTAATAAAAGATATTGAAACAGCTTTTTCTATGGGATGGCGTAACATAAAGCTTTATTACATGATTGGACTTCCAGGCGAAGAGGAAAAAGATATTAAAGAGATAAATTATTTTGTAACAGAAATACTAAAATCAGCAAAACACTTAAGCCCACATATTACCCTTTCTTTTTCAAATTTTATTCCTAAACCACATACACCACTACAATGGGCAAAGATGGCTTCAATAGAAGAACTTTTAGAAAAGCATAGATTATTAAAAAAACTTTTTTACCCAAAAAAGAATGTTTACCTTAAACTACATAACCCCTATATGAGCTTAATGGAATGTGTAATTGCTCGAGGTGATAAAGACACTGCTAATTTAATCGAATCAGGATTTAACTGTGGCTGTATTTTTGATGCATGGGATGATAAATTTTCTTTTGAAAAATGGCAATCCGCATCCAAACTCACAAAAATTGAGTTTAATACTTATCTCAAAGAGAAAAATATCCATGATAAACTCCCCTGGGAGTTTATTGAAACAGGAATTTCGAAAGATTTTCTCATCAAAGAATATAATAACTATAAACAATCAATCCCAACTTACGATTGTAGACTTGAAAAATGCAGTAATTGCGGTGTGTGTGATTTTAAAGAAATAAAACATGTCTTTAGCAAAATAAAAGAACCAGTTATAGATGTCAAAATAATTACAGATACAACAAAAAATAAAAATTTCGTCATTGTCTATGAAAAGATAGGGTCTATGAAGTATCTCGGAAATTTAGATATTTTGCGCTTATGGCAAAGGCTGTTAAAAATTTCAAATACACATCTTGAATATTCAAAGGGCCACAATCCTCAGCCTATTATAGACGGTGGGTGGGCTCTACCTTTAGGGGTAGAAAGTTTTTGCGAAATCATTAAATTTAAAGGTTATATTGATAACAAGGACATCTTTTTAGAACGATTAAATAAAATCCTACCTGAAGGTCTTAACATAGTAAACTTTTTTGAATACAAAGAAGATTACCCCATAGATGTTTTCGCAAAAGCTTTTGAATTTTTATGTTTTGAAAAACCTGATAAAATCTTTTTAAAAGACAATAATTTTGACAACATGACTATAACCATGTTAAAAAAAGATGGAAGCAAAAAAGAGGTTTTTGTAAAAGAACAATTATTAAATTTTGAAGCTTTAGAAAACTGTTTTTATTTTACTATTGTTATGAAACCAGGTGGTATAAAACCTATTGATTTTGCTTCTAAAATTGTTGGGAGAGAAGTTTCACCTTATTCTTTAAAGAAGCTTAGAGTATTTTGTGAAGGAGGAATAGTTTTTGGCAAGAGAATTAGTTGTTAATATAACACCCTTTGAGACACGAGCTGTACTACTTGAAAATAGAACCCCTATCGAAATATTTATCGAAAGGGAAAACTCTCTTGAAAATATTGGGAATATTTATAAAGGCAGGGTTTTAAGAATTTTGCCAGGAATGCAATCTGCCTTTATTGATATAGGACTCGAAAAAGCAGCTTTTCTGTATGTCAAAGATTTAGCACCCTACGCTATCGTTGATGAAGACTTATTCGAAAGTTCACTGGACTCAGATGAAAGTAGCGAAGAACATACTTTAAATGAGCATTTTTATATCCCATCAACACTAAGGATTCAGGATATATTGAAAGAAGGTCAGGAGTTGCTTGTACAAACTGAAAAATGCCCAAGAGGCACTAAAGGCGCAAGGGTTACAACTAACATTGTTATTCCTGGTAGATATTTAGTACTTATGCCTTTTGCAGAACATATAGGTGTTTCAAAGAAAATTCAAGATGAAACAGAACGTGAACGTTTGAAAAACATCATTGAAGACTTAAATACAACAAAAATGGGATTCATTGTAAGAACAGCAGCGGAAGGCAAAAACAAAATAGAACTTCAAAGAGACATGAACTACCTAATTAGGCTATGGGAATACATTAAAAATAAGAAAAATGCTCAATCAGCGCCAAGTATAATATATCAGGAATTGGAATTACCTTTTCGTTTGGTTAGAGATTTACCGGCTGAGGAGATTGGAAAAATCATTGTTGACAATCAAGAAGTGTATATAAAGCTTATCAATTATATCAATGAGTTCTGGCCAGAAGAGGCAATTTCTGTTGAATACTATCATGATGAAGTTCCATTATTTGATAAATATGGGTTAGAACTTGAAATAGCCAAAGCACTTGACAGATACATATGGTTAAAATCGGGTGGATATATTGTCATTGATGAGACAGAGGCGCTAACAATTATAGATGTAAACACAGGTAAATTTGTAGGCAAAGATAACTTAGAAACAACTATACTCCAAACTAACATGGAAGCTGCAAAAGAGATCCCATACCAGCTAAGATTAAGAAATATAGGTGGTATCATCATTGTTGATTTTATTGACATGCAAGATCCAAAAAACAAAGAAAAAGTTTTTAAGTTATTTGAATCGGAATGTATGAGAGATAGGACGAAAATATTTCTTAATCCTATGAGTGATCTTGGGCTTGTTGAGCTTACAAGAAAAAGAACAAGAAATAGCCTTTCAAAAATACTTGGCGAAACCTGCCCATGTTGTCAGGGTAAAGGTTTTATTTTATCTAAAAAGACTGTTTGTAACGAAATATACAGAGAACTTTTAAAGACTCTAAATAAACATTCTGTATCTAAGGCGCTTCTAAAAGTTGGTCAAGAACTGGGCGACTTATTTTTTGGTGAAGAAAAAAGAATCATTGAAAAGGTAAAGGATTTAACAAAAAAAGAGGTTATTATAGAGATAACTGCTCAGTTTCAGTGGAACCAGTATGAAATTTTGTATTATTAACTTTCGCTAAAGGCTATATAACCACACTGACCAATACTTATACAAGCATCATTCGGTGGAGAATACTCATTTATAGCTACTTCAAATCCTTTACTTTCAAGCATCCTAAAAAAATGGTAAAGAAGAAACTGGTTTTGAAAACTACCACCAGAAAGTGCTATTTTTTTCACACCCAATCTATTGGCATAATCTTCTATTATTTTACAAATACCACTAACAAGACTTGAATGGAATCTTATTGAAATTTCTGAAATATTCACTTTACTAATAAAATCCTGAAAAACATAATTTAAAATTGACATAGAATCAAGCACAACCCTACCATCTTCAACAAAAAATTTCGGTGTATAAATATTAGTAAAATCAGTACCATCTGATATCAAATATATTAAATTTTCCAATTCTATAGCTGCCTCACCTTCATAGCTTACCTTTTTTCTAAAACCTAACAAATATGAAACAGCATCAAAAAGCCGTCCTGTGCTTGATGCATAAACATTTGCTTTATCAACAATATTCTTCATAATAGAAAAACTTTTATTATCAATACTTTCAAGCTCTTTTTTGATTCTATCTTCATCAACACCTGCTTGTAAAAAATAGGCGAGAAATGTTTTTTCTGGTTCTTTAATTGCTTTATCACCAAAAGGAAACTTTAAATAAGAAATCCCCCCTAACCTTTTAAATCCCTTTTTCAAACTTCCAATAAAAATTTCTCCACCCCATATATGCCCATCCTCACCATAGCCCGTCCCATCAAGAGCTATCCCTAAAACATTGTCTTCAAACCAATTCTTCTCAAGTAATACAGAAGCAATATGAGCTTTATGATGTTGAACATAATACACATTACCTTTCTTAGCTTCACTTTCAGTAAAAGACCTGCTTAAATAAGCTGGGTGTAGGTCACAAACATAAACATCTGGAGTAAACATAAATATGTCTTGCAAATCTTTATAGCATCTTAAATAAGCTTCATAAGATTCATAATCTGCAAGGTCACCAAGATATTGAGATTGAATTAACACATCTTCTTTTAAAAGTGATATCGTAGATTTCAAGTCACTACCCATTCCTATTATATTCTTATTTGCTTTTTTTGATAAAAAAAGTGGTAATGGAGCATATCCACGACTTTTTCTATAGAACATTTTTAAATTTCTACCAGGTAATCGAGAAACTTTTAATACTGAATCTTCAACAAATCTTAACACCCTTCTATTATGAATAAGAAAGTAATCAGCAATATCCCTCAATTTATCAAGCTCCTCTTCTCTAAAAACAATAGGCTCTCCCGATACATTAGCAGACGTACATATAAGGATATCGCATTCTAACATAAGCATAAAATGGACAGGTGTATACGGTAGCATTACTCCATAATAGGGGCTACTACCTGAAATTAAATCTCCTTCGTGCTCTAATATAGCTCTTTTCTTTCGCAACAATAGGATTGGTTTTGAAGGTGATTCTAACAAACTTTTTTCAAACTCATTTATGTAGCAATATTTTTGAATAGTTTCAATATCTCTCATTAATAATGCGAAGGGCTTTCTATCACGCCTCTTTCTTTTTCTTAAAGCCTTTATAGCTTCTACATTTTTTGCATCTAATACCAAATGGTAACCACCTATCCCTTTTACCGCAACAATTCTCCCTTCTTTTATCCTACTATTTACAAATGACCATAAATCATCGATTTTCAAAGTAATTAAATTGCTGTCGAGTATAGAATAAGCTGGACCACAACTGAAACAGGATATTGTCTCTGCATGAAATCGCCGTGAATGAATATCCTTATAATCTCTATCGCATCTTTTGCACATAATAAAATCATTCATTGTTGTATTTATCCTGTCATAGGGATATCTCTCAATTATGGAATAGCGTGGACCACAGTTTGTACAAGTAATGAAGGGGTATTTATAAAAAGGGCTTTCAATATTATAAAAATCATTAACACAACTATCACAAATTCCAATATCTGGAAGTATAAATATGCTTTTTTCATTTAAACTTTCAGAAGGAACAATACTAAAATCTTCATAAGTATTATCACAAAAAGTAATTTCGTAATGTAATGTTTTTATAACTGAAAGTGCTGGTTTTCTGACTTTTATATCTTCTATGAAAGCTAAAATATTGTCTTTTTGTCCTTTTACGAGTATTTCCACACCTTTCAGAGTATTTTTAACGTAACCTTTGAGTTTATATTCAACCGCTAAATTATAAATAAATGGTCTAAAACCAATACCTTGAACAATCCCATAAATTAGAATCTTGTAACAGATGTCTTTTTCCATCTAACCCTATCAAGCATGTAATTGGTAAAATCAAATAGCGTTTCTTGCCTGGATGCAGAAATTTCAAATATTTTTACTGTTGGATTTATATTCAAAATGTCTTTTTTAGCCTTCTCAATAGAAAAATTTGTAAAAGGCAATAAATCAACTTTATTAATTAATACAACATGAGCCTTAAGAAATGTAGTTGGATACTTTTTTGGTTTATCATCACCTTCTGTTGTTGACAAAATTACAACTTTCATATCTTCTCCAAGATCAAAATCACTTGGGCATACAAGATTTCCAACATTTTCAATAATGAGCAAATCTAATTGAGACAAATTAAACTCTTCTAAAGTTTTTTTAATCATACCTGCATCGAGATGACAAGCACCTTTTGTATTTAGCTGAATTGTTTTTATACCGCTTTGAGAAATTCGTTCTCCATCTACACTACCCTCAATGTCTCCAACAATAATACCAGCCCTCAACTTTCCAACAATAAGTCTCCCAAAATTATGTAGTAATGTGGTTTTCCCAGCACCAGGCGAACTTATAATATTAAAAACGAAGATACCTTTTCTTCTAAATTCATCCCTTAATTGATTGGCAATTTTATCATTGCCCTGTAGAACTGCCTGAACAACCTTAACTTTCAATTTCCTTTCCTTCTAATTCATATATGTTTAATTGATCACCAGAAATAATGTCTGGAATTGCATCTTCACATTTTACACAGCTAAGACTTATCTCATCTAATTCATACTCTGCATCGCACTTCCTACATTTTACAACCAATGGCTTTTCAATAAAATCAAATTTCCACTCCTTCCCTATAGCTTTAGCAACTTCATTTAAACAAAAATTAAGAGAGTCTTTGTTTACTCCACTTACTTTACCAATTTCTATAGTTACTGAATGAATCTTAAAAAAATGTTTTTTTTCATAATCGATAAGGTATTTTATTATAGATTCTGCAATTGAAGCTTCATGCATACAATATGATATCAATACTTACCTTATTTTTACAAATTAAAAAATGGGAAAAAGCCTAAGGAAGCTTTTTCCCTGAGAGGGGGGAGAGTATGCCACTGCTTAAAAACTAGCAAAAAAAAGACCATCTTCTTTTTTAACTGTAATAATTAAAATTTTCTTATAATCCATTTTTGTTTGATAAACTTTTCACGCTATTTCACCAAATAAAAGAAGTAGACTTGCGCTTTTCAACGGTTTGGTTAACCAAATTTCCCTATCAATACATAATGCTTGACTTTTTACAAATAAATGCTATTAGTATTTATATTAATCATGGGAGTTTAGCATATGAATTTAAGTCTTTACAGAAAATTTATTACATTGAATAACCAAGTAAAAGTATTATTGAGACCACAATTAAAAGATGATTTTGAAAACCTTGTAGAATTATTTACAAATGCACCAGAAGAAGATGTACTTTTCTTAAAACAAAATGTAAGAGATAAAAATCTTATAAAACACTGGGTTGATGAACTTGATTTAAATAAAGTTTTTCCACTCTTAGCCTTTCATGGTGAAAAATTAATAGGTAACGCCTCGTTACATTTTGGTAAAGACAGCCACAGACATTCTGCACAGATAAGAATTTATATAAATCCTGACTATCGTGGCCTTGGGCTCGGAAGCCTTATGATTAAAGAGTTGATTGATATAGCTACTAAAATGGGATTAAAACTTGTTTGGGCAGAAATTGTACTTGACCAATCAAAAGTGATAAAAGCCTTTTTGGAATTGGGCTTTACATTAAACTGTGTGCTCCCTGACTGGTTTATGAGGTTAGACGGTAAGTTACACGACGTTGCTTTAATGATTTATAAATTGGGCAAGAAAAAGGAACTAACCTTTTAAATCCTTAATCCCATAGAGTTTATAAGAAGCTTTTGTAGCTTATCTACCACATTGAGAGCATCTATTAGCTCATTTTTCTCGTTTTCTGTTAGGTCATTGGGATTAAGATAATTGGCATCTTTATAAATGCCGTTTAAATAATAGACCTGACACATGATTTTAAATTTTGCCATAGTATAATATGCTTTTTCATACAAATTGCCATCTTTACTATCAAAGGCACCTGTTTTCACGAGTTCTTTTATTCTCTCCAATGTGCTTGTTGCAAAAACTTTATTTTTCATAGCAAAAGCCCTAATTACCAATATCAATGGAGCCCAAGCATTTAGTTTTATATTTATAAAACCTTTAAATTCACCCTTTTTTTCTACTCTAAATCCTCTCATAAAGCCCTTCGCTAAATTTAGACTTGCAGCAGATTTAGCTATTTCATTTAAAACTATATGGTTGTTATATAAAGTTTTTAGAATCTTATCTATAAATTGTCGTGCCAACTCTTCATCACCAAAAATAAACCTCAAATCCGTAAGAACAATAAGGTTTACAAGATTTTTTTGAAAATCTTCGCTTGTAAAACTACAAAGTTTTTCAACCCTATGTAGCCACTCATCCATCGTACCACGCCATTGAGGATTTGAAGGCATTATATTACCTGTACATTTTTTAAAACCACAATAATTCAACCTCTCAACGAGCAGCTCTGAAAACTTTTCATAAAAGAAATCTTTGTACCTGTTTTTACTTGATTCATAGACGATTAGATTATCCTGGTCTGTTATAAGAGTTTGTTCTTTTCTTCCATCACTGCCAACTGAAATATATGCAAAACTCTCTTCAGGAAGGTAAATGTTTTGTCCTATTAGCTCTCTAAGAACCATACTAATAACTTTTTTTGATATCATATCCCTATAACCAGTACAAAACTCATGCAACTCTAAAGGAGATGGTAAAATCTCAAATAAATTTTTCTGAATTTCATTTAATTCCGCGTGAATGTCTCTCAATTCAGAATAACTTTCACCAATATTAATTCTTTTAACAAGTTCGTTAGAGCGCCATAATAAATTCTCAATCTCATTTATTTTAGAAGATAGCACCTCCCTTAAAAGTTCTAGAAAATTAATCGATTCAATACGATTAAGCATCTGAATATTACTTTCTATTTCTTTCAAAACATTAGACAGAACTTTTTGTAATTTTATGCTTTCTTTGATTTCCGCAGTTATCTTTGGATTTAATAATCGTAATTTTATCATAAAAACTCTTTTTGTGTTTTTACTGCTACTAACTTAGAAACACCTGGATTTTCCATTGTAACACCAAAGAGAATACCTGCTGACTCCATTACACTTTTGTTATGGGTAACAATCAAAAATTGAGTTTTCTTGCTCATCTCATTTAATAGCTCTCTAAATTTAAAAATATTCGCATCATCTAATGGAGCATCAACTTCATCGAGGATACAAAAAGGACTTGGTTTTTGCATATAAAAAGCAAAAATTAAAGCTAATGTAACAAGTGCCTTTTCTCCGCCTGATAACAAATTTATATTCTGAAATTTTTTATGAGGTGGCTCAACAACTATATCAACCCCTGATTCAAGTGGGTTTTCCTCTTCGGTTAGAACTATTTTTGCCTTACCGCCACCAAAAAGTCTTTTAAAAAGCTTATCAAAATTACTCTCTATATTTTTGAGTGCCTCAGAAAATAGTTCTAAAGAGGCACTATTTATTCTTTCTATTGCCTTATTAAGGCTTTCTATTGATGCTTCCAAATCAGATTTTTGTTTGCATAAAAATTCATACCTTTTTTTAACTTCTTCATATTCGTCAATGCTTAGCAAATTAACTTCTCCCATTTCCACAATTTTCTTTCTTAATTCTTCCATATAGTTGTTGTTACACTTTTCTTTTTCCACATCCAAAGAGAGATAATCAATATAGCTAATACCTAAATCAATAAAGTACTTTTCTCTTATCCTTTCAACATACCCTTCCAATCTTAAATTCAGTTCTGTCAATTTATCTTTCAAGTTTATTAGTGTTTTTCTACCCTTTTCTACATCAGCTCTTATACGCCCCAATTTCTGCTCTGTGTCTCTTATTTTTGTTCTTAATGTTTCGAGCTTTAACTCTGTATCTCTTTTTTTAGCAGTTATTTCTTCTTCCCTTTGCTTAACTATTTCAAGCTCTTTGCCCCAATTTTCAAGTTTCCTTTCCGCTTCTCTATCAAGCTCTTCTATAGCATTAATTTCCTTATGGGTATCTTCAATCTGTTTCTTCATACTACTAAAAGTAACATTTAATTTATGTAAGTTTTCAGTTAGATGCTGGTAATTTCTTTTCTCTTCAGCAAGAGCCACTTTAATTGCAGTTAAAGCCTTAGAAACCTCATCAAGAATTTTTCTTTTCTCTTCCAAATCCTTACTCTTTAAAGTAAGCACATTTTCTTTCTCATTGATATTTGCAGTTAAAATATTAGACTTTTCAATAAGTTCATTTTTTTTCTTT
>Ga0197142_1002658_pt1 | contig 15448 bp, 8 predicted proteins | sample GBS60_MetaG_FD_148614 | JGI IMG/M metagenome (GOLD analysis project Ga0197142, IMG submission 148614) | Sediment microbial communities from Great Boiling Springs, Gerlach, Nevada, United States - GBS 60_MetaG | ecosystem: Environmental > Aquatic > Thermal springs > Hot (42-90C) > Sediment... | reverse complement strand
ATTGCTGGTCTTGTGGCGCATGTTACGGAGCAGCACGCCGACAATCGCTTGATTCGTCCTCGCGCCCTCTACGACGGCGCAATGGATTTACATGTATCGGCGCAACCTTCATAAATGGATGCATGAGGTTCGCTACTCTCACCCCGTCATGCTGAACAGAGCGCATTCTCCTTTTTGTCATGCTGAACGAAGTGAAGCATCCATGCACTGGATTCCTCACTGCGTTCGGAATGACAAAAAAAGTATGCGGAATGACATCGCTCTTGTCCTGCTGAGCAGAGCGAAGCATCCACATCGCACTGGATTCCTCACTACGCTTGGAATGACTGAAAACGGCTTAGCTGATTATCGCACAATCTTCGGCGGTTACAAACTTTGATGACAAAGCTGTATCTTTGCAAGCCATTCAAGTCTAATCCGCAGATTAGTCAAACCATGACATTCATGAAATTTTGCATCTGGCTTGCCTTTTCTTTTACATGGCTTCTTCCATGCTTTGGACATGCACAAGCCAAGCGTTCTTCTTCCGATTTGCCGAAACTTGTCATCGCTATTGTCATTGACCAGTTTCGGTATGATTACCTTGAGCGGTTTGAGGCGCACTATCTTCCGGCGACACGCACCTCTGGCGGATTTAAGCGCTTGCTGGAACACGGCGCCCTCTTTACCAATGCCCACTACCACTACATTAACACCTACACGGCTCCAGGACACAGCACACTTTTTACAGGCGTTTTGCCTGCAAAGAGCGGCATTGTTGGCAACGAATGGATTGACCGCAATACGGGGCAGACCGTCTACTGTGTTAGCGATACCACCGTCTTTGCCGTTGGGATTGAGCCACGCAGCAGTGCTGGACGCATGTCGCCACGCAACGCCTTGACCGAAATGGTTACAGACCGTCTCAAAGCCGCCTCTCCAAATAGCAAAGTAATTGGTATTGCCCTCAAAGACCGTGGGGCGATTTTGCCCGCTGGCAAGACAGCTACGGCTGCATATTGGTTCGATGCCGCCAGCGGCAAATGGATTTCAAGCTCATACTACTTTCCAAATGGGGAATTGCCAAAGTGGGTGCAAGCGTTCAACGACCGGCGCCTGCCTGAAAGTTACCTTGGCAAGGTGTGGACGCGCCTTCTGCCCGACACAGCTTACCCGATGCCCGATACCGTTCAAGGCGAAAGTAATTTGTTAGGCGAAACACTGCCTGTGTTCCCTCATAAAATCGTGGACATTTCAACCTTAAACGACCCACGCCTGCGACGCGCCAAGCGCTTTGATGTGATTGCCCCAACTCCCTTTGGCAACGAGCTCACCATAGAATTTGCTAAAGCCGCCATTGAAGCGGAGTCTTTGGGCAAGCGCGGCGTAACAGACATGCTGACCGTGTCGTTTTCCTCGCCCGATTATTGCGGCCATGCCTTCGGTCCAGATAGTCAAGAGCAAATGGACATGATTGTGCGCCTTGACCGCCAGCTCAACGACTTTTTTCAGTATCTGGACCGCACGCTGGGCTTTGAGAATTGCCTGTTTGTCGTCTCGGCTGACCACGGCGTCTCGCCGCTGCCCGAACTGCTTCAACCTGATGGGCAGCGCGGCGTTCGGCTCTACAAAGCAACGGTCTTGGACTCTTTGCGCAAATTAGTCGACACACGCTACCCGAATGTGATTGAGAATTTGGAAAATGATGAGATTGTGCTAAGTCATGCGGTGATGAAAGCGATGGGCTACTCTGCCAGTGAGGTTGAACGCTTCGCCGGGGAATGCGCACTTTCACTACACGGCATCATCGGCTATGTAACACGCACCGACCTCGAGCACGGTAGCTTAGACCCCACCGGCAGAATGGTGAAACATTCGTTTTACCCCACTCGCAGCGGAGATGTTAAGCTGCTACTTAAGCCTTATTCTTTCTTTGCATTTGCACAAACTGGCACCACACACGGCACCGCTTACGCATATGATACCCACGTGCCCATCCTATTCTGTGGCAAAGGGATTCGTGCTGGGAAATTTCACCGCACCGCTTTTGTCGAAGACCTTGCACCAACCTTGCATCACTTGCTGCGACTGCCTCCAGAAACCGCTCAGTATGATGGCGTGCCACTCATTGACATTCTCGAGCAAATTGCCACATCTCGCCCGAAGTCGCGTTCGGTCAAATAGCTGTTATCTGCTCGGGTATAATTTTGCGCGGTTTTAGTAAATTCAGTTTCTACATGATGTTAGTGCATCCATGAGTGTCTTTCCGCTTGCTGCCGATATTTTCCCACGCTTTTCTACTCTTTTCCAGCTTGGCTGGAGAGTAGGGTTTCTACATCTGTTGCTTTTTTCAACGACTATGGCGCAACTGCAAAGCCCTATTGTAGAACATTTTGATACCAAACAAGGCTTAAGTCATAACACGGTTACAGATATTGTGCAAGATGAGTTCGGGTTTCTTTGGATTGCTACGCATGACGGGCTTAATCGCTTTGATGGGTATCGCTTCAAGTCCTACACTTCCGATGCGAGTAATCCTCACTCTCTTCCTCACTCGACCATTCTTGACCTGTGCTTAGACCGGCGCGGCAGCCTTTGGATTGCGACCGTCAATGGACTTGCTCAATTTTCTCTTAGCACGGAGACCTTCACTTGCTACCTTTCAGCGCATCAAGATTCTGTCGGATACCGAATCAACACCATTGTAGCAGATAGTGCTGGGAACATCTGGGTGGGCACGACCAAAGGGCTGCACTACTTTCAGCCCGCTCAACAGACATGGCGAACATGGCTTACAGAAACCAGTGAACTTTACAGCAACACCATTTCCAATCTCTATCTTGACTCTCGTGGCGTGCTTTGGATTAAGCATGCATATGCACCGATGCAACTCTTTAACACTAAGACCGCCCGTTTTTATGCGTTCTCCCACCCTTCAGTAAAGACCTTCAGTAGTGTTTATGAAGATAGTCTCCACACAATGTGGCTATCTACAGCTCAAGGTGCCTTGTGGCGCTACCGTCCCTCTTCTCACGGCAATGATAGCCTGACCTTATTTTTCTCTTCGTCTGTTACACGCCCCGTTAATCAAGTTGGCATGATGTCTGCTTTTGAAGATTATCACGGGCGATTGTGGCTTGGCCTCCATAGCATTGGTATTTTTATCGTCGTGCGTCAAAGTGCAAAGATTCTTCGCTTCATTTCGGCTGAAGAATTTGCGCAGGTAGGGCTTCTTAGCCCTTATCTTTTTTGCATGTTTCACGATAAATCTGGCATTATTTGGATTGGCACAGATATTGGCGGGCTCTACAAATACGACTGGAAACGTGAGCTATTTCAAAGCTACAAGCCTATCACGACTCACTCTTCCACATATCCAATGATACGCGGCATTCATGCCGACACCAGCGGCACGGTTTGGGTATGCACTCAAGGCAGTGGGCTATTCAAATTAGAACGCCATCATCACACGCTTAAATGGACACGCTACGCTCATCGGGCGCCTCATTCAAAAGGGTTGCCCACAGACTTCCTTTGGTCTATTCGTCAAATGCCTAATGGCGAATTTTGGATTGGCGGCAACAATGCACTTATTCACTTCAACCCCAGAACCGAAACCTTTCGCTCTGAACCACTGCCATTTGGTAACGTCAGTGTCATTTACCCTGATGAGCAACTCAACTTATGGCTTGGCACCGATGAAGGCGTCCTGTTCAGAGATGCACGGACCGGTCAGTTCAAAGTTCTTAAGAACCCTTCCTTACCCGAACAGAAGTTCCGACATGTAGAAGCCCTCTACAAGGAAGGCGAGACGATATGGATTGGCACACTTTCTGGGTTATATCGCGCTCATGCTTCTCGCTTTGAAGTTGAACGACATTATGCTTTCTCTCCTTTGCGGACCTCAAGCTCGAGCGCAACGGACAGATATGTAACCTGCATCTATCGTGATTCATCTGGCAAATTATGGGTCTGCACGAAAGGCAGTGGCTTGTATATTCTCAAGGATACACTCACCGGTGAGTTTGAATCTATCACCACTGCAGACGGGCTATCGCATAATCATACCTACGCTATTTTGGAGGACCGTCTCGGGCAGCTTTGGATTAGTACCGACAAAGGCATTAGCCTCTATAACCCTCGCACCAAACAGTTCAGAACTTTCACGGCTGACGATGGTTTGCAGGATAATGAGTTCAATCGGCAAGCGTATTTCAAGAGCGCTTCTGGAGAATTTTTCTTCGGCGGCATTAGCGGGTTCAACTCTTTTTTCCCTGAAAGGTTCTCACAAACGTCTTTTGCGACTTCGCCTATTCTCATTGCCTTCAAAAAGTATAATGAGGTCGTTCCCTTAGATACGGTCATCTCCAAGCGCCAGTCTCTCGAGCTCTACCATACCGACAATCTTTTCTCACTTGAATTTGCTGCCACAGATTTTCATACACCCGACCAAAAAGTGTATCGCTACAAACTCGATGGCTATGATAAAGATTGGATTCTGACGGATGCGTCGCAACGCGAAGCCATCTATCGCAATTTGCCAGCGGGAGAGTATGTTTTCCGACTTCAGGTAAAGTATATCAACGACTCATGGGGCGACGATGAAACTCGGTTGCGGCTTATCATGCATCCTGCGCCGTGGCGCACTTGGTGGGCATATAGCGCATACCTTCTGCTCAGCATTGGTGCGGTGTTACTTTTTGTGCGCTACCGCACGCATAAGCTACAAGAAGAAAATCTACGACTTGATGCCTTGGTTCAAGCTCGCACGCAAGAGATTGTCCAAAAAAATCAGCTGCTTGAAGCTCAATCCAAAGAATTGGTCAAACTCAATGATTTGCGCCTGCAATTTTTCAGCATGGCGGCGCACGACCTTAAAAATCCCTTGCAATCCATCAGTGGATTTTCTCGCCTTATCGAGGAAGCGCCACACCTTGAGCCCATCAAGCTCTATGCACAGTATATTTCTCATGCTGCCGCACGCATGCTCAACCTAATTGAAGAACTTTTAGAGACTGCTTCTTTTGACTTAGGAACAGTCTCTCTGAAAAAGCAGCCCATTGATATTTGCACCGTGCTGAAAACCGCCATTCAAAATCTTGAAGCCGTTGCCACTCAAAAATCGCAGCGCCTTATTGTCCAAGTTCCTCAAGCGCCGATAATCGTCTTAGCGGATTCAGGTCGCATGATTGGTGTTTTTGAAAATCTCATCAGCAATGCCATCAAGTATTCTTTTCCTCACACCAGCATTACCATTTGTTGCCTTGCGTATTCACCGTCCCCAAATGGGACGCATCAGATTTCGCAGTTACCCCAAGCCCATCAGGCTTTTTCTGAATCCTTTGTCTTGATTTCCGTCAGTGATGAAGGGCAGGGACTTACCGAAGCAGATATGCAGAAACTTTTCGGGCGGTTTCAACGTCTTTCTGCACGTCCTACTCAGGGCGAGAGTTCTTCAGGCTTGGGGCTTTCTCTTGTGAAGGAAATTGTAGAGATGCATGGCGGCAAAGTGTGGGCAGAATCCATGGGTAAAGGTCAAGGTGCAACATTTTTCGTCGCATTACCTACGGTGCAAGAATGACATTTGCCATGCGCTCAATCGCCCTCGCTCATTTCTACTTCGATTTCCTGAAGTTCAAAAGGCAGGGTTTTATTGCCCTTTGTCCACTTGCCTTGAATGAGGTCTGGGGCGATGAAGGTGCCTTTGAATGTGGCGCTCACATTGCCCTGCTCGTCAAGTTCGTTGAGTGTGATGTTGTTCTCCTTATCAATCTTGCCCCTTAGGCGAATTTCCATGCCGATGTTTTTGTAAGCATAGACGCCAAAGAGGTCTTCGCCATTGCGTTCAAGCCGCATTTGAATTTCTAATCGGTCTATCTTGCCAAAAAAGAGCCGACTGAACACCGTCTCCAACTGCGGCAAGTCTGTGCTCCACACGAACTTTCCTGTTTCATTGATGTAACCAAACTTTGTCTCTTGCTTCGCCTGCATCAGTCCATTTTTGAACGTGTAGAGCGTATCAAACTGTGGGGTGATGACATACTTTCCACTTCGGTCAATCACGCCCCACTTGCCACCGAACTTGACCGGCGCATAGCCTTCAGAAAAATCAAAAGCCGCATCGAACTGTGGGTTAATCTCATATTTGCCAGCTTTGTTAATGAACCCAAACACATAGCCTTCTGGACGATAAAACCCAACTTTGGCTAAGCCTTCGACAAAATTGCCGACTCTGTAAAATTCAGGCGCAATGACCATCTTACCGGTTGTGTCAATAAACCCAAATTTGTTTTTGTCTTGCGGCTTTGGGCTCATCACGGCGGCAAGACCGTCGGAGAAACTGCGTGCCACACTATAAGTTGGCGGAATGACTTCACGCCCCGCGCGGTTAATGTAGCCGTATTTTGTGCCTGCCTTGACTAATGCTCGTCCCTCAGAAAAATTTGAGACTTGGTCGTAGCTCTGCGTGCCCAGTATTTGACCATTTTTGTCGACAAAGCGCCACTTGCCGAGTTTCACTCTTGCCACGCCTTCTTTGAACTCGCCCGCACTTTCAAATTGCGGCGCAATGACAAGCTTACCTGTTTTGTCAATGAAGCCGTAAAAGTTATTGATGCGCACTCTGGCAAGCCCTTCGGAAAAATCTCCCGCTGCATCGAACTGCGGGTTGATTTCGTATTTGCCCTCCAGATTGATGTAGCCCCACTTCAAGCCCAGTCGCACGCGAGCCAATCCTTCCTTGAAGTCTCCAGCGGCGTCAAACTGTGGATTGATAACCATTTTGCCTGTGTGGTCTAAGTATCCATACCGCCCTTCCATTTTCACTCGGGCTCGTCCTTGCGACAGCTCCCCTGCTTCTTCGTAGATAGCTGAAGCAACTACGTTACCAGCCTTGTCAATGTAGCCAAATCGTCCAGTTTCTTTGATGATAAAGAGTGCCTGCGGTGAGGCTGTTGGCTCTGTTAGCGGTGTATTTGCGCGGCTCTCGTCTGTTTGCACTGATTGCTCTTTCGACTTAGCTTCTTTTTGAACACTGCTGTCTGTTTTTTGCTCCGATTCTTTTTTGCCCGTGCATGCCGTAAAAAAAGTTGACACGCCGCAGAACACTATCAAGAGAGCCAAATAGGTCGAGCGCATCATGGCAAGTTTTTGACATCTGTGGATTTGTGCGCAAGGGGTGCAATATAGCCTCCAACAGAGAGGTCTGCAAACCGACTTCTTTTTTCTTGGTAGTTCTTATCCACTGCTCCACTGACTTTCAATTGCCTCCTATAAACTCTTATCTTACCATCAGCACGATTCCTTGATTCAGGGTTCTATTTTTGAAGCGATGATTCAATACGATAGTAAAATCTGGTTTGCCTTTCTTTTCAATTTTCAGAGCGGACAACTTCGTCGGCTTTTGCCCAGCATGGCGCTCATGGGGCTTTTTACCGCCATTATTTGCTATTTAGATTTGACCCTAAAAATCTACACACTTGAAGCCCCGCTGACTGTGCATACCTTGCTGGGCGTGGTGCTTGGACTGTTCCTTGTCTTCCGCACGAACACGGCTTACGAGCGCTGGTGGGAAGGGCGCAAGCTCTTCGGCGCACTGGTCAATTCCTGCCGCAATCTTGCCGTCAAACTCGATGCCTATTTGGAGCCCAATGCATTTGAAGCACGCTACTTCTTTGCAGAAATGATTTCTGCTTTTGCCATTCTCTTGCCGAAACATTTGCGCGATGAAATTACCGAACGCGATTTGCAGGAGCTTGTCGTTGAGAAAGAACTCGAGTTGGTCAAAAGTGCTTTTCACAAACCGCTTGCCGTCATGCGCTTGCTTTCTTCCAAAGTTCAGGCGCTACGTGCTGAAAACAAATTCAGCCACGAGCAATTCCTGACCCTGTCTCAGAACCTCAACGAACTCATTGACGCCATGGGCGGCATGGAGCGCATCAAGAAAACTCCGATTCCGTTCTCATATGCCATGCTCATCAAGCGATTTATTGCCGCATATGTTTTTTCTCTGCCGCTTGGACTCGTGCATGACTTCGGATGGACGTCAGTTATCATCGTGCCGTTTGTGTTTTATGTGATGGTCGGCATTGAAGTCATTGCCGAAGCCATTGAAAATCCCTTTGGAAAGGATGAAGATGACTTGCCGACGGATGATATTGCCCAAAACATCGCGCGCAATGTCAAAGAAGTCTTGAACTCGGCGTATAGCGAACCTGTGAAAGAAAAAGTCGAAGGCGAAGTTTTTGCAGTCCCTAAAAAGTTTTAATTTTTCAGCGATAATCCCTCATCGCAGGCTGCTCTTTCCACCTATCAGCGCGACTTTGGCATCATAAACTTTGAGCATTTGCCCACTTTGGGCAAGCGTGCAGATAACTTATTTTCACACTTTAATCGGTAAAATGCGAAGAGTTGTTTTTCGTGCGAGTCTATGAGGGGTTACCAAATTAAGTTTCTTTACGTGCTACCCTTTCTACTGGCTGTAAGCTCTGAGTTGGTGTATGCGCAGCACGCCCGCATTCAGTTTACTCACATCGGCGCAGAGCAGGGATTATCGCATGAGAGTGTAACGACCATTGTGCAAGACCATCTGGGCTTTTTGTGGTTTGGCACCACAAACGGGCTCAACAAATATGATGGCTATACTTTTACCACCTATCAACGCGGGCAGACGCCTTCGCCTTTAGGCAAAGGCATTAGCACGATGGTCGAAGACCGTGAGGGCAATCTCTGGCTGGGCACTTGGGCTACGGCTGGCGTGTCTTGCTTTTTGCGCGCGGCAGAAACCTTCATACACTATCAGCATCAGCCCAACAATCCCGAAAGCCTGACCTCGGGAGAAGTGACGGCTATTGTTCAAGATTCCAGCGGCACCATCTGGATTGCTACGACAGGCGGACTCAACCGTTTTAATCCGCAAACACAGACATTCTCGCACTTCACGCATGACCCAAACGACACCACCTCACTTTCCAGCAACTCGATTTCCGCCATGCAGCTTGGGTCTAACCATACGCTCTGGATTGCCACCGACAATGGGCTAAATCGTTTTGACATCGCTACTGGTCTCTGCCAGCGCTACCAGCATAGTCCTCACGATACCAATTCCATTCTTAGCAATCACATTCGCACGCTCTTTCTTAGTCCGTCGGGCACGCTGTGGCTTGGGTATGAGCGTGGGTTCGATTGTGTAACGTTCAAAGATGGAGCGCTCTGGGCTACGCATTACAATTTCAAGCGCCCGAATGTCTATGGTCTGCACCTTGCGCTTACTGTCAATGCTATCTATGAAAGTCATGATGGGGCGATTTGGCTTGGCACCGAGAGCCATGGCTTAGTGCGGTTTTTGCCGCAAACCCAGACGGCTGACTTTTTTATGCCCGAACCGGACAATCCTTATTCGTTGAGCAATGCAACGGTAACAAGCCTTTTCCAAGACCGAAGCGGCATCATGTGGGTTGGCGTGAAAAGTGGTGCGCTCAATAAGTTTAATCCAACGGTTGCGCGCTTTACCATGCTGGAGTTGCCAACTCGTCAGCCACAAGTGATTGAATCTGCCCTCATGGCAGCCGATGGCTCACTCTGGGTAGGAACGGTCGGTGGTGGCTTGTATCGGCGTCCGCCCAAGAGTTCATCTTGGATACACTACTCAAAAGCGGCGCTGCCCCACTTACGCGCACCAAGTTCTAACATGATTCTTTCGCTCTATCAAGACCGTAAAGGCAAAATCTGGATTGGCACTTGGGGTGGCGGACTGATTGAATATGACACTTCCACGCAACACTTCACCACTTATCGCAGCAGGGGAACTGGTCAAGACAGCCTGCACGATAACTTCATCACTTCAATTTGCGAAGACGAGCAGCATCAACTCTGGCTGGCTACATGGAACGGGCTGAAGCGTTTTGAGCCAAATACGCAGCGCTTCATATCCTTTCCACATCCCAAAGCACTTCGTGCCAGCTCATCATACAAAAAAGTTCGCTTGGTCAAGCCCAGCATAGACGGGCATCTGTGGGTGGGATTTGAAGAAGACGGTCTTGCGCGTGTTGACCCCAAGACAGGACAGTTTATCGATGTAGGCATTTCGGCATCCAACGGCTTTACGGCGAAAGTGATACGCTCGCTCTATGAAACTCCTTCAGGTGTGCTCTGGATTGGCACCTACGATGGCGGACTTTGGCGATTTGATTTACGCGCTCCACACGATACCCTGCGCCTGAAGCACTTCACCACCGCTGATGGCTTGCCAAGCAATAGTGTCTTTGGTATTGTCCCTGATACCTACGGCAATTTGTGGCTGGCTACAAGCAACGGTATAGGCTGTTTCAATATGCAGACCTATCGAGCGCGCACTTACAATTCTCTTGACGGGCTATCGCCTTCTACCTTTGGGCTGGCGACCTACTTCCATGATGCCAGTGGGGTCATGTATTTTCCTACCACTCATGGACTGCTTTGTTTCCGACCCGATAGCTTGTGCGGCGCCGCCTTGCCCGTGCCCGTTGCGATGACCAGCATCAAAGTCGGGGATAAAAGTCTGCCGACGACGACAACCCAGATTGAGCTTTTCCCGACCGACACATTTTTTTCGGTAGAGTTTGCGGCACTGAGTTATCGTAACCCTTCAAAAAATCGGTATGCTTACCGCTTAGAAGGCTTTGACAAGGATTGGATTTACAGCGGCGCCAGACCCGTAGCGATTTACACCAACTTAGATGGTGGCACCTATCGCTTGTATGTCAAAGCCATGACGAGCGAAGGAATTTGGGGAGAGGCTCACCCGTTGCTGGATGTTAGGGTTCATCCGCCCTTTTGGAAGACATGGTATTTTTTTGTCGGCGTGGCTTTGCTTAGTCTTGGCGGTGTGTATATCTCCTACGCTCGGCGCATTCAGCGCATCAATGAACGCAATCGCGACCTTGAACTTGAGGTTATCAACCGCACCGAAGCCTTAGCCTCTGCGCTTGATGAGGCTCGCCGTCAGAAACATCTTGCTGAAGAAGCCAATGCGTTCAAGACGGAACTTTTGGGCATTGCTGCACATGACCTGAAAAGCCCGTTACAATCTATCATCGGTTTTGCGTCTGTGCTTAAAGAACATTCCGATACCGACGTGATACGCTCTGCTTCTATCATTGAGCGCGCGGCGCGCAATATGGTGCAGCTTATCAATGAGCTTTTGCAGTCAACTGAAGTGGATTTAGGTGATGTGCGTTTGAATAAACAGCCTTGCGATGTTGCCGTCGTTGCCAAGCTGGTGGTCGAGCAAAATCAACCGCTTGCGCAGCGCAAACAGCAGTCGATTATGCTTGATGCGATGCCCGATTGTATGGTTTATGCCGACGTGGCTCGCCTTACTGAAATTCTCGATAATCTTGTGAGCAATGCCATAAAGTATTCGCCTTTTGGTAAAACCATTACGGTCAGTTGCTGGCGCTCTGCACCGGCGTTTGAGCATGAACATAAGCGTGAGATACCAGCACATCCACCCTCTGTGTTGATTGCCGTCAAAGATGAAGGGCAGGGGCTGACTGAGGCAGATATGAGCAAGCTTTTTGGTAAATTTCAGCGTCTTTCTGCAAAGCCCACAGGTGGAGAACATTCCACAGGTTTGGGGTTGTCAATTGTTAAAAAGCTTGTAGAACTGCATGGGGGTAGAATTTGGGCAGAGTCGAGTGGTGCTGGTCAGGGGGCCACGTTTTTTGTGGAGCTTCCTGCATACGTTTTGCAGCAACATTCCTTCACGAGTTAGAAAGTGCTATATTCGCACAACTTAAACCTTTCTTCAATATGATGGAACATCGTGAACTTGTTCGCCAGCTTGAAGAGGTCAGTATCTTTGAGTCTTTAAGTGAAAAAGAACTTAGCGAATTGATTGCGTGCAGCCAGCTTATGACCTTCAAAAAGGACGATGTTATCATCTTCGAGAGTCAGGAAGGAAATTCGGTTTATGTGATTCTTGAAGGGATGGTCAAAATATGCCGCACAAATGAGGAATATAAAGAGGTCATCTTGGCTATACTGGGCGAAAAAGAATTTTTTGGAGAAATGTCTGTGCTCGATGGGGCTACACGTTCGGCTGATGCAGTGGCGCTCTCTCGAGTGCGTGTGCTCCGCATTGATGGGAAAGTCTTCTTGGAGTTTATTGAAAAGCATCCTAAGCTGGCGCTCTCTTTGCTGCGCGAGTTGGTGACGCGCCTACGCAAGACCGATAGTCAAATCAAGAGCATTTCTCTGGCTGATGCGGTAGGAAAAGTCGCTTCTGTGATTGTCCGCTTAGCGCATGATGTGGGACGCGTGCGTAAGGGGCGCGTTGAAATTGAAAACTTCGCCAGCCAACAGGAAATCGCCAACTACGCTGCCACTTCCCGAGAAACCATTTCGCGTGTCTTGACCATGTTCGAACGCGAAGGGCTTATCGAGCGCGATGTCAATAAAATCATCATCAACAACTTTGAAGAGTTCAAGCAAAAGTTTGGTGAATAATTTCTGCCCCCCACTTCTCTTTTGTTTTTCTTGGCCGCACGGCGTGTATTGGCGCTTCATATTTCAAGCTAATTGACGTATCTTCCTTTCTGTATGCTTCTTGCCGACCGCGCTGGAAGAAGTAACTTGCATCACCAACCTAAAAGGAGTAATGACTATGCCAGCCAAGAAACTTGCTCTCGAGCTACCCAAACGCTATCTGGAAGCAAAAGACGGTCTTCAGGCAAATGACCTAGAATTGCTGCGTAGCATGTTTGTTCATCACCTCAAATACTCATTTGCCAAAGATGAATACACGGCTACCTTGCGCGATAGCTATAACTCAATTGCGCTTTCCGTGCGCGACGCTCTCATTGACCGCTGGATTGAGACACAGCAAACCTACTACCGCCAAGATGTCAAACGCGTCTATTACCTATCTATGGAATTTCTGGTTGGACGCATGCTGGGCAATGCCGCATTGAATTTGGGCTTAAGCGATGAGGTTCGTCAGCTCATCCTCGAGTTAGGCTATCAGTTAGAAGAAATTGAAGAAATTGAGCCTGACGCTGGTCTGGGCAATGGTGGCTTAGGTCGTCTTGCCGCCTGCTTCCTTGATTCGATGGCGACTCTCGGCATTCCGGGCTATGGCTACGGCATCCGATATGAATTTGGTATCTTTGCCCAAAAAATCCGCAACGGCTATCAAGTTGAAACCCCCGACAACTGGCTCCGATACGGCAACCCGTGGGAAATCGTCCGTCCCGAATATCTCTACAAAATTCAGTTCTACGGGCGAGTCCACGAGTATCTTGACCAGCATGGCAACTTGCGCCACGATTGGGTCAACACGCAAGAAGTCATGGCGCTTGCCTACGATACGCCTGTGCCCGGCTACGGCAACTACACGGTCAACAATATGCGCTTGTGGTCAGCCAAAGCCACACGCGAATTTAATTTTGAATGTTTCAACGAAGGCGATTACGAACGTGCCGTTGCCGAAAAAGCTGAAACCGAGACCATTTCAAAGGTTCTCTACCCGAACGACAACACGCCAGAAGGCAAAGAATTGCGGCTCAAGCAGGAATACTTCTTTGTTTCCGCCACGCTGCAAGACATCATCCGTCGCTACAAAAAAACGCACACGACCTTTGACCAATTTGCCGACAAAGTTGCCATTCAGCTCAATGATACGCATCCTGCCATTGCCATCGCTGAACTCATGCGCCTGCTGGTCGACATCGAGCACCTCAGCTGGGAAAAAGCATGGAGCATCACCACGCGCTCCTTTGCTTACACCAATCACACCGTTTTGCCAGAAGCCCTGGAAAAGTGGCCTGTGGATTTAATTGCTCATCTTTTGCCACGGCATTTGCAAATCATCTACGAAATCAATCGCCGATTTTTGGAGGAAGTGCGCCAAAAGTATCCTAATGACTACGAAAAAGTTGCCCGCCTCTCTCTCATTGAAGAAGGTCCAACTCGCATGGTCAGAATGGCGCACCTTGCTATTGTGGGCAGCTACGCCGTCAACGGTGTTGCCGCTATTCATTCCGAGCTCATCAAGAAAACCTTGTTCAAAGATTTTTATGAGCTGACGCCTGAAAAATTCCAGAACAAGACCAATGGCATTACCCAGCGGCGCTGGCTACGCCTGTGCAACCCCGCACTGTCAAAGCTGATTACGGAAAAAATCGGTGACGGCTGGGTTACAGACCTCTATGAACTCAAAAAACTTGTGCCCCTTGCCGACGACCCTGACTTCCAAGACGCATGGCGTAAGGTCAAATATGAAAACAAACTGCGCTTAGCACAGTATATCAAATCGCATAACCACATCAGCGTCAATCCTGACTCCATGTTTGATTGCCAAATCAAGCGCATTCACGAGTATAAACGCCAGTTGCTCAATGCGTTGCATGCCATTTGGCTCTACAACTACATCAAGTCGCACCCATATGAAGACATTACGCCGCGCACCATCATTTTCGCCGGAAAGGCGGCACCAGGCTACTTCAAAGCCAAGCTGATTATCAAACTCATCAATTCCATTGCCGAAGTGGTCAATCACGACCGCGATGTTGCCGATAAACTCAAAGTGCTCTTTCTTGAGAACTATTCCGTCTCACTTGCCGAAAAAATTATCCCTGCCGCTGACCTCTCCGAACAAATCTCCACAGCGGGCACTGAAGCCAGCGGCACTGGCAACATGAAGTTTGCACTCAACGGCGCGCTCACCATCGGCACACTCGATGGCGCTAACATCGAAATCAAAGAAGAAGTCGGCGATGAGAACATCTTCATCTTCGGTCTTACCGTCGACCAAGTCGCTGAACTGCGTCAGCGCGGCTATCAGCCATGGGAATACTACAACCAAAATCCCGAGCTCAAGCAAGTCATTGACATGATTGCTAATGGCTACTTCTCGCCCTCGCAGCCTGACCTCTTCCGTCCTATTGTGAATTCACTCTTGCAAGGGGACCACTACCTGCTCATGGCTGACTTTGCTGACTATGTGCGCGCGCAGCAACGTGCCAGCCAGACCTATCTCAACCCACGCCAATGGACACGCATGAGCATCCTCAATGTGGCAAACATGGGCAAGTTCTCTTCAGACCGCACCATTCAAGAATATGCGCGCGACATCTGGAATGCTAAACCCGTTGTTATTGAAGTACCTGCTCAAACCGTTGCCTAAATTTGCTTGGTCTTATCGCAAACACAAAGGGCAGACGCTTGTCTGCCCTCTTCATTTTGACTTATACCGACCATGCTGACTTTTGCGGCATGCCATTCTGCCCACATCCGAGCTCGCCCTACTGACGCACAGGCTCAGCCTGCACACGCGACAGCACCCAGCGCTGATACCGCTCGATGAGCGCAATCAACACCTGAACCACATCGCGCGTCTGTGTGGCATTGATGGCAAAAATCGGAATCGCTGCACCGGGCTCAATGCCCAACGCTGGCAAGACCTCCTCCACAGGCCATGCGTCTGGAAGGT
>Ga0197142_1002656_pt1 | contig 15451 bp, 6 predicted proteins | sample GBS60_MetaG_FD_148614 | JGI IMG/M metagenome (GOLD analysis project Ga0197142, IMG submission 148614) | Sediment microbial communities from Great Boiling Springs, Gerlach, Nevada, United States - GBS 60_MetaG | ecosystem: Environmental > Aquatic > Thermal springs > Hot (42-90C) > Sediment... | reverse complement strand
CCAGCAATAGCGGCGCCAGCAGTTCGCAACAGCGTTCTGTCCACAAGGTCCTCGCTTTCGGTAGGCGACTTTCTCTGCATGCACCGGTGCGAGCGTAGTATATCTGATATTTCTGTATTTGTCAATCAACTTAGTCAATAAAAACAGAGGCGAACGATGGTCAATCTGAGACATTTTGATATTACTCTCAGGGTTGAGAAGGCGGATCGGGCGGACGGGGCACGTTGGGTGGGGCGGGCGCGTCCGGCGGACGGGGCACGTTGGGTGGGGCGGGCGCGTCCGGCGGACGGGGCACGTTAGGAGGGGCGGGCGCGTCCGGCGGTGGCCAACGTTCCGGCATTGCATCTCCGTCCTGCCGATTGTGACCGTCTGGCGGCCAGGGCACGTCGGTGGGCCAGGGAATATCCGGCGGCCAGGTTCCATCGCGGGGCCAGGGCACGTCGGTGGGCCAGGGAATATCCGGTGGCCAGGCTCCATCGCGAGACCGGGGCATGCCGGTGGGCCAGGGAATGTTGCCTGGTTCCGGGATGCCGGGGGTCCACGTTTCCGGCGGCGCCGGTAGACCGGCAGGCGGGGAAGGCGCTTCTACGGGGGGAGTGGGACGGTCGACAGGCGGACGCGGTCGCGCCGTGGGAGTCGGCGGGTCGATCGGACGCACCGGCGTTGGGGGCGCAGGAACAGCCGTCGGCAGACTCTCGTGCGCATCGGGCAACCTGGTCGGCAGCGGCACAACAATGGTTGCCGCAGGTGTTGGAACAACCGGCGTCGCTGTGGCGACGATGTGCGCTGTTGCTGTGGGTGTCGGCGTCGGCAGCGGCGCCGGTTCGCCGGGCAGCGGCGTCGCCACTCGCAGATCGCGAGTTGTGCGTTGGGCGTGTTCGATACTCTGGCGAACGGATGGCGGCGTTACATCGTACAGGTCGTTCAACTGTCGCTCGTAACGTTCCAGCGTTTCGTTCACATCCTCGAACCACTGCTCGCGCTCGCCGTTGACCCCGTGCACCTGGCGCAGAAGCGTCACGCCCGTTTCCAGTTCGATGCGATACGCTTCCAGTGCGGCGCGGAGATCGGCGTCCCTTGCAGTGGAAGCCAGCTGTCGCACTTCTACAAGCCGTTTTTCTGCGAAATCGAGGTGCAGCAGCGCGTCACCGCGGTCGCTGAGCGACGCTGCCAGTCGCAAGGCTTCAACAGACCGCTTCACGGGGTAGAGTGTATCGCCGGGAAGCGACGAGTCGGCGGCATAGACGGCGCCACCGCCCAAAAGGATGAACGTCAGGGTCGCCACAACCCAATAGTGGCTCAACGTCTGACTGAGCGCAGCCAGGGCGCGGTGCTGAATGACGCGACACGCAGCCCGGCTTTTGTCGATCAGACGCGCCACCTCGCCATGGGGAAGACCCTGGAAGAACCGCAGGACGATCACACGGCGCTGATCCAGCGGCAACTCCGCAATTGCGCTGGCAATCGTCGCCGACTCCTCCTTGGCAATCACGCAATCGAGCGTGTTCTCCTGACCGCCGTCGAAAGCCGGGTTATCGGCGAGCGACACCGTATGCCCAGGAGGTTGACTGCGATAATAGTCGATCACCAGGTTATGCGCGATCTGATAGAGCCAGCTTGAGAAGCGATGCCCGCGCTGCTCGTATCCCGGCATCGCTTCCCAGGCTTTCAGAAACACCTGCCCACAGAGATCCTCGGCTTCTGCCGGTTCGCGCACGCGCGCCAGAATGAACCGATAGATGGCGTCGCTGTACTGCTGGTACAGTGCACCGAACGACTCAGGATCGCCAGCCGCCGCCCGGGCAATCAGCATTTCTTCATCTGGCTCTATCTGATGCATCATAGGATGCGTATCACCGTACAACAAGCGGCAATACGACCCGCACTATCGCTGGCGATTCGGCAACCCCCAGCGGGTCTATGCCTGCCTGACTGATCACCGGTTCAGCCGTCAGGGTTGGCGGTTTGCCTGCTGCCAGGGTCGGCGCAAGCCCGGCGACTGAACCGCCGCCGGGTGTGATGCTCAGGTTGTAGGTCGATTGTGACGCACCGTAGACCACGAACAGATACACTCCGGCGCGCGGCGTTGTGAAACTGAGCGTATCGACTGCCGCACCATCCAGTGTACTGGCGCCATCAGGCAATCCGAGATTGCCAGGATACCACATATACAGATCGGCATCACCGCTTGCCGTTTCAAGGCGGGCAGTCACCTGTTCGCCAGATTCGTAGGCGACCAGATAGGCGTCCACACCGCCAAATGCGACGGTTTCACCGGGCAGGATCAGACTGACAAAGTCGAGACCGCTGCGCGTCAGAACCGAAATATTACCCGCCTCATCCGTCACCCACACTCCGATGAAATGGGTCCCAGCCGTGCCGCCGAGTCGCCATTCACGCGTCGGACGGAACTCTTCCCAGACACCGGGGGTGATCACCCGCCAGTGCGGAACAGGCTCGGTGACCAGTTGCCATTCACGAATGAGCATGCGGCGCACGCCAATATCATCCGTTGCATTGATCTGAAGTGTGACGTCCCGATCCGTCACAACATCGGCGCCCTCAATCGTGAGTTGCGCCGTCGGCGGACGTACATCACGCGGCGGCATCGCCGGCATCAGCACAACGACCGCTCGCCGTTTCAGGGAGACATCGCCGCTGATAATCGTCGCTTCGTTCATCACCGGCTTTGGACGGGCGATGGCGCCCGCCGGGCGCGCCCGATAGGTCAGTGGTACGGAACTGCCAGCCGGTACAACGACATCATCCCAGCGCACGGTGCGATCCGCGGAAGTGTAATTGCCGCCCGACCCGGCGATGTATTCCAGATCCGCTGGAATTGGATCAACGACATCGACGGTGAGGGATACGGCGCTACTGTTGTGGAGTCGAATGGTGTAGGTGACTGTATCGCTGGGACCCAGGACAACCTGCGATGGATACTTGATCGAACCGGCAAGGTGCGCCGGGACAGGCGGCGGTGGAACCGGCGGTCTGCCAACAGGCGGCACAAGCACAACCCTGGCTGAACGGGTCAGGGTGACGCTGCCATAGGTAATGACCGCAGTGTTGACGTAGGGTGTCGCCGTCAGCACGTGCAGGTTCGACACAACGGTGAACGAGAGTACGGTCGATCCACCAGCCGGCACGTTGACGTCGCGCCAGGAGACCGTGCGGGTTGCGGCATCGTACTCTCCCCCACGCACATGATCCATCCAGAGCGGCAACTGATCAGAAACGCGGGCGACAACCGGGCTGCTCCCGCTATTGCGCAGCGTAATGGTGTACGTCAATTCCTCGCCAGCCGCAACCGTTTCGCGCGACGCGGTCTTGGTCGAACCGGCGAGCGCTTCGGGAGCAGGAGGCGTTCCTGAGCCGGGGTTCAACGTCACGAACGTCCAGCGCATGAAGCGATAGTTTTCGCTGGCGATTGCGGCAACGATCGTCACCTCCTTACTGGCAGTTACATTGACCGCCTGACGCGCACGCAGCGTGAGCGGTACGGAACCGCCGCCGGGCACATTCACCCGCTCCCACGAAATCGCGCGATTGGCAGGATCGTAGGCGGCGCCTGCCGCAGAGCCAGCGATATATTCCATCTCCGGCGGCAGCACGACCGTCACATCAACAAGCACTGCACTGCTGGAGTTACGCAGCGTCACGGTAATGGTCGTTTCTTCACCGGGCGTCAGCGTCGAACGTAACGATGTGATCGTCGTGCCGTTGAGACCGGGATCGGGGAAGGGCCACGCAAATGCAGGCGTGATAAACGATGCGAACACTGCGATGATGAGCAATGCGACAGGGAGGGACGCAGATCTGGACCGACGCGGTCGCAACAGGATTCGGGCGAACAGAGACATTGACGATTGCCTCCTTTGCCTGGGCGCGCACAGCACAGGCGCGCATACGATGTCATTTCCTGGCACACGTATAACGAGAAGTCATTCAAAACGTTACAGAGAGCGCCAGTGTTGCCTTCCAATCGCAGCAACACACCCTGTGAACACGTCCTTCGACCGCGAGTGCAGCGCCATATCCCGGCGCCGGTTTCAGATCGACGATCTGCCAGCGTTCTGTGATTGATCGATCCGGCACGGGCAGAACGGTGAACGAATCGAGAGGAAGGGAAAGACCCTCCCCTCGCGCTTTGAGATACGCCTCTTTGCGCGTCCAGCAGCGCACAAAGCCTTCAATTCGCTGCTCAGGATCGAGCGCAGCCAGCGCAGCGACTTCATCCGCCGAGAAGAAGCGCCGCGCCAGACATTCCCAGTCGAGATCGGGGCGAGTCTGCTCGATATCCACGCCAATCTCCCGCTCACCCGCGATTGCACAGAGCGCCAGATCTCCGGAATGGGACAGATTGAATCGGATGACGGTGTCGCCATCGACGGCTGGCTTGCCGTATGCCAGCGTGCGGAAGCGCACATCGGACGGCGCGATGCCCAGATACCCGCTCAGGATCGAGCGTAGTGCCGCATGAGCGACAGTAAAGCGATCCCGATCACGCGCAAAGCGAAACCGTGATGCACGAGCGCGTTCAGTATGATTGAGCATTCCCCAAAGCTGGCGTACCACAGCCGGATGTTGATCGAGTTGGATGCGCCAGACGTGCACGTCGCCGCCGCCGGGAACGTGGAGCGCATCAACATCTGGTTCACAGTGTGACGATTTCACAGACATTCAGCCAGATCGTGAATAATCATCCGGTGCAGCAGCAGTTGCGACGTCGCCGGATAGAAATGACCGCCGGGAAACAACCGTAATTTGAAATCAGCGCTGGTATGCACCCGCCAGGATTCCAGTTCCTCCGGCGTTACGGAGTCGTCCTGCAATCCGCCACAGGCGACGATCGGACACTCCAGCGGCTGATCCGGTTGATAGACATAGGTTTCGCACGCGGTAAAATCGGCGCGCAGAATCGGCAGGAAGATCTGTCGCAGTTCCGGATGTGCCAGCACTTCCGCCGATGTGCCATTGAATGACTGCACCAGCGCCCACAATTCATCATCGGGAAGCGTATGCGTCGGTGGATGACGGGCGGGGAGGTGCGCTGCCCGATGCGCCGACAGATAGAGACGACGCGGCAGGACTCCTGCTTCACGACGTAGCCGACGCGTCAGTTCAAAGGCGAGCAGCGCACCCATGCTGTGACCAAAAAAGGCCGTCGGGCAGTCGAGCAGAATGGGCAAAAGCGCCGGCGCCATTGCATTGATCAGCGACGGGATGGAGGTGCAGAGCGGTTCCAGGTAGCGCGTCTCGTGTCCCGGCAATTGCACAGCGCAAACCTCGATCCAGTCAGGCAGCGCCGCTGTCCAACCGGCGAAGGAGGAGGCGCCGGCGCCGCTGTGCGGCAGACAGATCAGGCGCACGGCCGGGCGGCAACCAGCGCCAAAGCGCACAATCCAGCGTTTATGGTCGGGCGGGGATCGCATCAGTCTCCTGCTCGATGATCTGAACCAGCAACCGCCGTACATCGCTGTTGAATGCAACAACAACTGCGACGATCAACAACAGCACACCGCATCCCAAAAAGATCACCGGGATGTTCTGACCGGTCAGGTCTGCGATGACGCCGGTCAAACCCGCAGCCAGGGGTGAAATGCTCGCCGCCAGCGTTCCGAGCATCGCAAACACACGTCCGCGCAGGTCGGCGGGTGTGGAGAGTTGCACCAACGTCACGACGATAATCGAGAGCAATCCTCCGGCTGCGCCGATGATCGGCGCGCAGGCGAGCACCAGGAATGGCGACGCATACCCGAGCGCCATATACCCGACCGCCTCGACAACCATGGCGCCGATGGCGAACACGGCGCGCTTCCACCCGTTCAACGGCAACACCCCGGCAATCAGTGCGCCAAGCAAACCACCGAAGCCGTATGCAGCCACCAGGTAACCATACCAGTCGGCGCCGCGCCCAAGATAGTCTTCGACGTAGAATGGCATCAGCACCAGGATCGGCATCACCAGAGCGCCGCTGATCGCCGAAGCGAGCGCCAGAGCGCGCAGACCGCTATGCTGCCAGATGTATCGAAACCCTTCCAGCGTGTCGGTAAGGAATGAGCGTACCTGCTGCCGCCATGCCTGGCGTGGCGGTGTGGCGCACGGCGGCGGTGTGATCAACGCTTCACCACCCGCCGCCAGGAGAAATGAGCCTGCATTGATGACCATCATCAGCGGCGCTCCAAGGATCCCCAACAGCAATCCCCCCAGTCCTTGACCCACAAACGTGGCAATCCGCAACGCAATCTCCATGAACGAATTGGCCGCCTGAACACGAGGGGTTGGCACAAGGTCCGGGATAATGGCGGTTATGGCCGGCTCGAAGGCAGCACCAAGGATCGTGAGCAGGATCGAAATGACAAACAGCCAGACGAGCGACAGCGTTGTCGCTTCCGGAAACAGAAAGATCAACGCAGCCAGTGAAAGAATCGCCAATCCACCGATGAGATCGCTGAGGGCGATAATATCCCGGCGTGAATAACGGTCAACGATGGCGCCGCCGAACGGACCGAGCGCCACTGCTACAATGCCGACGACCATGAGGAGCGTGCCGATCAGGGTTGCCGAACCGGTCATATCTTTGAGCCAGAACAGGATCGCAATGCTGTATGCCTGCGTTCCGAACTGACTCACGAGTTGCCCGCTCCAGAGCAACAGGAAATTCCGATTCCAGAGCCTGCCCTGCGCCACAACGCGTTGTTGCGTCGATATCATCGTCTTACCATTTCTATGATCCAGCATGCCGCTGCGTCTCGTCCGCAAGCGCCGCCGCAATGCAGGCTTCCAACCGGCGTGCCAGGACACGAACGTGCGGCGGTTGCAGCATGCTGATATGGTTGCCCGGAACTTCGAAGACATCCACTCCGCCAAGCGCCAGGCGTCCCCATCCCATATCCGATCGGTGCGCCGGTAGAGCGTGACCTGATGAACGATCCAGGCGGGCGGCAAGATCGGCGGTCATCCGCTCCAGGGCATGCCGCAAGCGGTTGCCGGTCGGCAGCGGCGTATCGCCAGGATGCTGGATGGCAGCGCGGATCAGGGTGATCCGCCCGGTATACGGCTGTGGCGTATAGCGACGCCATGCCTCAGTGTGCGTTTTGAGAAGATCGACGAAGAGCGCGAACTGTTCCAGCGTCACATCGGGCACAATCCAGCCAATTCGCTTCCCCTCCTCGAACAGGCGCCGCACCTGATCCGGGTACTCCAGATCGCGCAATTGCCCGGCGGTGAGCGGAATGTGTCCGCCAAAAACCGATTCGAGATACGTCGCAGTATCGACCGGCTCATCGCCGGGAACCTCCGGTCCCTGATCGAGAAGCGCCAGCAGCGCCACCTGCCTGCCGCGTCGCTCCAGTTCTCTGGCAGTCTCATATGCCAGGATAACCCCCAGCGACCAACCGCCGATCAAAAACGGACCGTCGGGATAGACGCCGATCAGGGCATCGGCATAATACGCCGCCATCGCCTCGATACTCGTGTGCAGCGGCTCTTTTCCGTCCACACCGCGCGCCTGAACGCCGTAGAACGGGCGCTCGACCGGCATATGTCTGGCAAGTTCGACGTACCAGTGCACACTGCCGCCCGATGGATGGATCCAGAAAAATGGCGGTTGAGCGTTGCCGTTGCGCAGGAGCGCCAGCGCGGTTGATGCAGTTTCCGCCGTGCGCCGCAGTTCTTGCGCCAGTTGCTCGATCGTCGGAAAGCGAAACAGGGTCGCCAGGTCGATCCGTCGTCCTGACCGCCGTTCGATATGCGCAACGAGGCGCACGGCGCTGAGCGAGTGACCGCCAAGTTCGAAGAAATTGTCATTGATGCTGACAGTTTCGACAGCCAGAACTTCCTGCCAGATGGACGCCAGTTCACGCTCCAGATCGTCGCGCGGTGCAATGATGGTGCGCTGTGTCGGTACAGCAACCGCCTGCAACGCCCTCCGGTCGATCTTGCCATTTCTGTTCAGGGGCAATTCATCGACCAAAACGAACGCAGACGGTATCATGTACTCTGGAAGTTTTGTGCGCAGGAATGAACGCAATTGAGGGATCAGATTATCATCGCTGCTAATGCCGCTCTCCGGCGCCAGATATGCGATCAGGCGCACGTCGCCAGGGGTTTCTTCGCGTGCAAGGACGGCTGCTGCGCGCACGGCAGGATGGCTGCCAAGCACGGCCTCGACTTCGCCAGGCTCGACACGATACCCGCGAATCTTGACCTGGTCATCGATCCGACCAAGGAACTCAAGATTGCCATCAGGCAACCAGCGCACCAGATCACCGGTGCGATAGAGGCGTACCATGCCAGGCGCCGGGATGCCAGCGGTTGCGCCAGCCATCGGACATCTACGCTCATCTGCGGGCCACTCGACGAAACGTTCCGCCGTCAATTCGGGGCGGTTCAGATAGCCGCGCGCCAGATGAATGCCGCCGATGAACAGTTCCCCCGGTACGCCAACCGGCAAGAGACGACGGTACGGGTCGAGAACGAACAGGTGCACATTCGCCACCGGTCGTCCGATCGGAACCGACCCGGCATCGGGCAGTGCGCCGGTATCCAGGTAAAAACTCACCTCCACCGTTGCCTCGGTGGGTCCATAGGCGTTCACAAAGCGACGTCCCGGCGCCCAGCGTTGGGCGACTTCCACCGGACAGCGCTCGCCGCCAGCAATGACTACGCGCAGGTCGGGCAGATCATCATCGGGCAGAACTGCCAGCAGTGACGGCGTCATAATCGTCGTGGTCACACGCTGACGCTGCATCAACCGGATGAGCGCAACCGGATCGATGATGTCTTCATACGGCGCAATAACGAGCGTTGCACCACCCGCGAGCGCCATGACGATTTCGGCAACTGACGCATCAAAACCAAACGAGAAAAAGCGCAATACTCGACTTTCAGGCGTTATTGCGCACTCACTCTGCACAACTTCCGCCAGGTTTGCCAGGCCACGATGATCGCTCAGCACCCCTTTGGGCAAACCAGTGGAACCGGACGTGTAAATGACATACGCCAGGTTATCCAGATCGGCGCCGCCTTCCAGGTTCGTCTGCGGCTCATCGGTCAGGTCGTTCCATATCTCGGGGAGAGCGATCAGCGAGCGGCGATCCATAACACTGGCGCGAAGCTGTTCCACACCGATAGCTTCGCGGTTCTCCGGCGCACTGATCGCAGACCGAACAGTCATGAGCAGCGATGGTTGGGCATCATCAAGCATGAACTGCAACCGATCCAGCGGATAGGTCGGATCCAGCGGAAGATAGGCGCCTCCGGCTTTGAGGACGGCAAGAACGGCAATGACCTGGTCAATCGACCGCTCGGCGCAGATTGCAACAATGGTTTCGGGACCGACGCCACGTGTTCGGAGGTGATGCGCCAGGCGATTGGCGCGAGCATTTAATTCGGCATAGGTGAGCGCTGTATCACCAGCAAGAAGCGCAATGGAATCCGGGTACTGTTCGGCGATTCGCTCGAAACGGCGATGAAACGGCATCTGCGGGAATGGCGCATCAGTTGCGCGCCAGGCGGCAAGTTGCGCATCTTCATCGGCATTCAGGATCGGAACCGAAATGAGCGGACGCAGCGGATCAGCGACGAACCCTTCAAGGATGGTTCGTAGATGACCGACCATCCGCTGGATCGCGTCATCGTCGAAACGATTGGCGTCATACAGAATGTGCAGCGTCATCTGATCACCGACGCCGATCGCCAGCGTCAGGGGATAGTTGGTCTGCTCCACTGAACGCACCAGTTCGATATCCAGCATGCCGTGCGAATTGCTCAGCGCTTCGGCAATCGGATAGTTCTCGAAGACCAGCAAACTTTCAAAGAGTGATTGCCCACGCGGAATCTCGCTCCAGGCTTGAATCTGGAACAGTGGGGTATACTCAAACTGTCGCGCTGCGACCTGGCGATCCTGAAGATTGGCGAGCCATGTGACGACTGCCAGATCCGGTTCGATCCGCACACGCACCGGCAGGGTGTTGATAAACAATCCTGCCATCTCCTCGATGCCCGCCAACTCCGGTGGGCGACCCGCAACCGTCGCGCCGAATACCACATCGTTCTGGCCGCTGTAGAAACCGAGCAGCAATGCCCACGCCCCCTGCATGATCGTGTTGAGCGTCAGTCCGTGGCGACGCGCCAGGTCGCGCAGCGCTGCGGTCGCCCCGGTCGTCCAGAGCGTCTGAACTGAATGATACGTCGCTTCCTGATCGGAAGCGTTTGGACGCGCGATGCCGATTGGCGTGAGCGTGGCGAACCCCGCCAGATAGTCGCGCCAGAACCGCTCGGCTGCCTGCGGATCCTGGCGACGCAACCAGGCGATGTAGGCGCGATACGGTCGAGGTGGCCGCAGGACAGGGTCGCGCCCTTCCACGAATGCGTCATAGCACGCCAGGACTTCGCGCAGCACCAGTGGTGTTGACCAGCCATCGAGCAGGGCATGGTGGTAGGTCCAGACAAAATGCCACTCATGGTCAGCCGTCCGGATCAGCGTCAGGCGCATGAGCGGCGGATCGTCCAGCCTGAACCCTTCGCGTCGATCAGCCTCGCAGTACGAGTCGAGCCGGGGTTGCAGCGTACCGGCAGGGTCTGCGCTCCAATCGAGATAACGGATCGGCAGGTTCACCGAGCGGTAGACGACCTGAGCCGGTTCTTTCAGCCCACCAAACACGAATGCCGTGCGCAGAACCGTGTGCCGATCCATCACACGACGCCAGGCGTGCTCGAATGTCGCCACATCGAACGTTCCATGGATGCGACAACAGAGTTGTTCAATATACACGCCGGAATCAGGAGCGTACAGTGTATGGAATAGCATTCCCTGCTGCATCGGCGACAATGGATAGAGATCCTCGACATTCTGCGTGCTCATTACGAACTCCTGTGGTGACGATCCAGCTCGGCCATGATGGCCGCCAGATCCTCATCATTCCAGCCAAATTCGGCGACGTCGGCAGCTTCGATTGCACCGACGGAATCATGGCGGCAGGTGTGCATCATGGCGCGCAGTTCCGCGAGAAATGTCCGCGCTACCTGTGCTATGGTCGTATCATTGTGAAGGGAGCGGCTGTATGTCCACTCCAGGTGCAACCGCCCGGCAACGATGCCGCCATCGATTTCGATCAGATAGGGGCGCGACGCTGCCGGATCGCGATCAGGACCACGTTCGTCAGCCGCAATGACAGGCAAAGGGGTGTTGGACATACCGCGATCCAGTCGACCGTAATAGTTGAAACTGATCTCGGCGGACGCTCCACTGATCGCCTGCTGATCGCGCAGTAATCCATAGCCGATGCCGTGGCGCGGCAGATTGCGCATCTGCCGATGAACGCGGCGTATCGTGTCGATCGGCGCCTCCCCCGGCTGGTAGTCGATACGAACCGGATAGATCGTCGTAAACCAGCCAACGGTGCGGCTCACGTCGACATCTTCAAAGAGATCGTCACGACCGTGATGTTCGACGTCGACCAGGATTGCTGGACCGCCCGCCCATGCACCAAGCGCACGCGCCAGTGCTGCCAGCAACAGTTCTATCACGCTGGTGCGGGCATGCGCTGCACCTTCAAGCAGTTGCCCGGTTTCTTCTTCATCGAGCGCAACACTGATGCGTTGCGCATCAGCCTCGACATTTGCTCCGGTCCTGTCGGCTGGCAATCGTGCAATCGGCAGCCGGATCACGCTGTTCCAGTAGTCTGCTTCAGAGTTGGTCATCTCCGCAGACTCCCCGGCAACCAGGCGCTCAGCCCATACCTTAAACGGGGTTGTCTTCGGCGGCAGACGGATCGGCTGTGCGGCGCGCGCCTGCGCATACGCGGTGTGCAGGTCCTCGAGCAGCGGTCCCCACGAGACCGCATCGATCACCAGATGGTGCACGACCAGCAGCAGGCGCGCGCCGCGCCCCGCCCCCAGGTCGAACTGCACCGCCCGCACCAGCGGGCCGCGCTCCAGGTGCAGGCTCGCCTGCGCCGCACGGCATTCCGCCGTGATCGTCGCCGTCAGATCGGCGTCTTCCACCAGCGTCAGGTCGCGCTGCACCACCGGCGGGTCGCCATCCGGCGGCATGATCGTCTGGCGCCATCCCGCATCGCTGCGGATGAACCGCGCGCGCAGCATGTCGTGCTGCACCAGGATCGCCTGCACCGCCGCCCTCAGCGCCGACGGGTCGAGCGCCTCCGGCAGCGCCAGCAGCACCGCCTGGTTCCAGTGGTGCGGATTGGGCCACGCCTGCGCGAAGAACCAGCGCTGGATCGGCGTCAGCGGCACGTCGCCCTGCACCATCCCCTGCTCCGCCAGCGCGCCCCCCGTCGCCGCCGCCGCCGCCTGCGCCAGCTCCGCCAGCGTGCGCGTCTGGAACAGGTCGCGCGCCTTCAGATGAATGCCCGCCTGCCGCGCGCGCGCCACCACCTGAATGCTCAGGATCGAGTCGCCCCCCAGCGCGAAGAAGTTGTCCTCCCGCCCGACCTGCGCCACTCCCAGCACCGCCGCCCAGATCCCTGCCAGCGTCTGCTCGACCGGCGTTTCCGGCGGCGCTGCACCGCGCAGCGTCTGATCGGCTGCTGGCGGCGGCAGCGCTGCGCGATCCACTTTGCCGTTCGGCGTCAACGGTAACGTCGCCAGCGGCAGATAGATCGCCGGCACCATATACTCCGGCATTCGCTGCGCCAGAAATGCCTGCAACTCAACGGCCGACGGCACGGCGGCGTTTGCGGGCGTCACATACGCCACCAGGCGCTTCCCCCCCGTCCCATCGGTGTGGACGGTCACCGCAGCGGCGGCGACCGCCGGGTGCGCCGCCAGCTGCGCCTCGATCTCTTCCAGTTCGATCCGAAAGCCGCGTATCTTCACCTGATGGTCGGTGCGCCCCAGACACTCCAGCACGCCGTCCGCCCGATAGCGCACCAGGTCCCCGCTGCGGTACACCACCCCCGCGATCTCCGGATGCTCCGGCAACTGCACAAACCGCTCGGCGGTCAGATCGGGGCGGTTCAGGTAGCCGCGCGCCACGCCTGCGCCGCCGATATACAACTCGCCCACGACGCCGACCGGAACCGGTTGCCGGTGCGCGTCCAGCACATACAGCTGCGTGTTGGCGATCGGTCGCCCAATCGGCACGATGCGCTGCGTCTCGCCCGGCAGCGCGGTGTACACGCAACACCCCACCACCGTCTCGGTCGGGCCATATTCGTTGACCAGCCGCGTCTGCGGCGCGCAGGTCTGCCAGAAGCGCAGCGTCTCGCCGCGCAGGTTCTCGCCGCCGATGATGAAGGCGCGCGTGCGTCCGGCGGCGCGCTCCGGTGGAATCAGCGCCTGCAGCGCGTCCAGGTGCGCTGGCGTAATCTTGACCAGACTGAGATCCTCATGCGCCAGCAACGCCGCCGCCAGGTCTTCCAGGTCAGCGTCGTCCGGCAACAGATACACCGTGCGCCCGACGAGCAGCGGGGCGAACAGCCCGGTGATCGTCAGATCGAACGTGACCGGCGTATGCACCAGTGCGCCGCGTCCGGCGGCAACCGCATACGCTTCCGCGCACCAGGTCAGGTAGTTGACCAATCCGCGATGGGTGACCATCACCCCTTTGGGCGCGCCGGTCGAACCGGAGGTGTAGAGGACATACGCCAGGTGGTCGGGCGTGACGGCGCTGGTTGGCGGCAGCGCCGCAGCGCCAGGGATCGCCGTCACATCGATGACGCGCCACGGTCCGGCCAGATGGTCGCCAGACGTCGCCGCCGTGAGGAGCGCTACCGGACGGGCGTCGGCGAGCAGCGCCTGTTGACGCGCTGGCGGATGCCGCAGATCGAGTGGCACATACGCGCCACCTGCCAGCCACACCCCCAGCAGCGCTGCGAGCAGGTCCGGCGAGCGCGGGATCGCCACCGCCACCAGCGTATCAGGTCCGACGCCAGCCTCCCGCAACCGATGCGCCAGCGTCGTGGCGCGCGCCATCAGGTCGGCATAGGTGAGCCGTTCCGCCGCGCCTTCCACCGCAATGGCGTCGGGCGTGCGCGCCGCCTGGTCGAGCACCAGATCATGCACGCAGCGATCGGCGGGGAAAGGGGTCGCGGTTCGGTTCCACTCCACCAGCATCTGCTGCCGTTCCGCAGGGGTCAGGATCGACAGCCGGTCAAGTGGCTGATCCGGATTGGCGGCAATCCCTTCCAGCAGCGTCTCCAGATGTCCGATCATCCGCGCGATGCGGTCGCCATCGAACAGGTCGGTGTTGTACTCGAAAGCGCCTTCAATGACCGCGCCATCATCGATCACAAACAGGGTCAGGTCGAACTTGGCGGCGCCGCTGTGGAGCGTGACGCTTTCCGCCTGCATGCCAGCGCCTCCCCGTCCGACACTCCCTATCGCCACATCGTTCTGCATGACCATCATGACCTGGAAGATCGGCGAATGGCTCAGCGTGCGCTCCGGGTGCAGCGCGTCCACCACCATGTCAAACGGTACATCCTGGTGTGCAGAGGCATCGAGCGCCATCGCGCGCACCCGCTGCAACGCCTCGCGGAAGGATGGGCGACCGGTCAGGTTCATGCGCAGCGCCAGCGTATTGACGAAGAAGCCGATCACGCCTTCCAACTCGGCGTGGCTGCGCCCCGCCACCGGCACGCCAATCGCAAATTCCTCCTGTCCGCTGTAGCGCTGGAGCAACGCGGCGAATGCCGTCAGCAGCGTCATGAAGAGCGTCGCACCCTCGCGCTGCGCCAGCGTGCGCAGCGCGGCGCTCAGGCGCACCGGCAGGCGGAACGTGGTGTAGGCGCCGTTGTAGGTCTGCACCGCCGGACGTGGGCGATCGGTCGGCAGGTCGAGCAGCGGCGGCAGTCCGCTGAGATGCTCGCGCCAGAAGGACAGATGCCGCGCCAGCGTTTCGCCCTGCAACCATTCGCGTTGCCAGACCGCGTAGTCGGCATACTGCACCGGCAGCTCCGGCAGTACGAGCGATCTCCCGCCGATCAGCGCCTCGTAACAGGCGGTCAACTCCTGCACCAGAATATTGGTCGACCAGGCATCGCCGATAATGTGGTGGATGGTGAGCACAATGAGGTGATCATCGTCCGCCAGGCGCAGCGCCAGCGCCCGCATGAGCGGCGCCTGATCGAGTCGGAACGGTTGACGCACCTCAGCTTCGGCGATGCGGAGCGCCGCAGGTTCGCGTTCATTGACCGGGAGCGCCCGCAGATCGCGCACCGGGATGCGCAATGGATGCGCCTCCAGCGCGCCCGGCGGCTCGATGACCAGCGCCGGTTGCCCGTCGCTGGTGACAATCCGCATCCGCAACGCTTCCTGGCGACGCGCCACCAGGTTCAACGCCTGCTCCAGCGCCGTCACATCGAGACGCCCGCGCAGCCGCACCACCTCCGGGATGTTGTAGAACGCGCTCCCCGGCTCCAACTGGTCGAGGAACCAGAGCCGCTGCTGCGCAAACGACAGCGGGAAGCGTCGTCCGTCGCGC
>Ga0197142_1002655_pt1 | contig 15456 bp, 14 predicted proteins | sample GBS60_MetaG_FD_148614 | JGI IMG/M metagenome (GOLD analysis project Ga0197142, IMG submission 148614) | Sediment microbial communities from Great Boiling Springs, Gerlach, Nevada, United States - GBS 60_MetaG | ecosystem: Environmental > Aquatic > Thermal springs > Hot (42-90C) > Sediment... | reverse complement strand
TGAAGTTGCCGAACTGAAGGAGTTGCTCAAAGCGGGCACAATTATACTCACAGACTATCAGGGTCTTGACATAAAAAGTCTGTCATCGTTGCGAAAAAAGATGCGCGAGGCTGGCGGCGGATTTAGGGTAGTGAAGAACACATTATTTGCTATTGCCTCCGCAGATACGCCTATTTCTGCGTTGGCTAAAGGTCTGTCCGGTCCGACAGCGGTTGCCTATTCGAGTGATCCGGTGGCAGCAGCAAAGGCAATTCAGGAGTTTACCAAAGGCCCTAAGACTTTAAAGGTTAAGTCTGGCTTTGTAGAAGGCACTGTTTTTACGCCAGAACAGATCGATGCTCTAGCCAGTATTCCACCTAAGGATCAGCTATATGCAATGATAGTTGGCGGATTACAGAGTCCGATCACCAATTTGGTAGGAACTTTGCAATCGATGATTGGCCAACTGGTCATGACACTTCAGGCTGTGGCGGATAAGAAAGCCGCCGCTTAGTTAAGAATTTGGACTACCCTAATTTAATTTGATTATCTGAGAACTGACATTAACACTTGAGTAGGAAAGGGTGCGAATAACAAAATGGCAAACGTACAAGAACTAATTGATACAATAAAGGGAATGACTGTCCTTGAACTAAATGAGTTTGTGAAGGCGCTTCAAGATGAGTTTGGCGTTTCCGCAGTTGCAATGGCTGCTCCTGCAGCAGTGCCAGGCGCTCCGGCTGCTGCGGCTGCCGCTGAGGAATCTGCCGAGGAGAAGAGCACGTTTGACGTTATCCTTCAGTCTGCTGGAGACAAAAAGATTCAGGTCATTAAAGTTGTGCGCGAATTGATCCCTGGTCTCGGCCTGAAAGAAGCCAAAGAGCTTGTAGACTCCGCTCCGAAGTCCTTAAAGGAGAACGTTACCAAGGAAGAGGCGGAAGAATTCAAGGCCAAGCTCGAAGCCGAGGGCGCTACTGTCGAGATCAAGTAGTCAAACGCCGTATTGGCGCGTGGAAATAACTTAGTTTTATTGTGTGTAAGTTGGAGTATAGCAGGGGGGCTTGCCCCCCTGCACTAGTCTGCTGGGTAAGTTTGCAAAGACGGAATCATGCTCGCTCTTCGGAATGCGTTAGCTCTTTCGCGAGTCTTTGCGCGCGACTAGGTAAGTATGGTATAATGAGCCTGTCGTCGGGGCGTGGCTCAGCTTGGTAGAGCGCTCGGTTCGGGACTGAGAGGTCGGCGGTTCAAATCCGCCCGCCCCGACCAATGGTCTTTCGAATGCGGTAATACGGTCGAAAGGCCATTTTTTGTGTACTGCATGCAAAAGGTTCATTCATATGTAAAGAATAGGCATTGGTTGTGTTATTCAAGAGGTTTTAAGGCCTGTGCCAATTGGGAATCTTGCTCTTGACACAATAAGAGACAAATCGCCGGATGGGGTAAAATTGTTTAAGCGTTTTTTGAGGAGGTGGTCTCGATGCCTGTAGATCCTGTTTGTGGGATGGTAGTTCCAGAAGAACATGCATCAGTGTGTACGGATTATCGCGGAAAGCATTATTGCTTTTGCAGCGAGGAATGCAAGGAAGAGTTTGATGCAGATCCTGAGATGTATGTAGCCGAAGACGTCGAGGAGTTCGAAGAGGAAGCATTCTAGGACACATGTTATTTGCATCCCGGTTGATTTTTACGCTGTGCGGAACTTAGGTTTGGTTTCGCGTAAGAAATATGCGTAGAAGTTTGTTCTGCAGCGTGCGAACTACAACCGGGGTGCTTTTTATTTTTCTGATATCGGCTGTCCGGCATATCGTGCTATTTTGTAGAAGGTGCTACTGATTGCTGTGCCCAATACATTTGTAGTAAGTCTATTGATGGGTTTGTTAACCCTCAATATCCAGGAGGTATAGCTTTGCTCATAGTCGGAGAGCGCATAAATACCAGCAGAAAAGTAAAAGGCGAACCTGTAATTGAGAATGCAGTTATCAAACGCGATGCAGAGTTTATAAAAGATATGGCTCGAAAGCAGTTTGAAGCTGGAGCTACATATATCGATATCAACTGCGGTACGCTTACTACAGGAGAACCTGAAGCCCTAGAGTGGCTTACGCACGTTGTTATGGAAGCAGTCGATGCTCCGATTTCGTTTGATACTCCCAATCCGGTTGCTTTAGATCGCGCTCTGAAGGCCTACGATCCTGCCAAAGGGCAACCTATGATTAACTCCATAACTGCTGAATCCGAACGCTATTCAAAAGTGCTTCCGCTTGTGCTCGAATATAAGGCAAAGGTAATCGCACTTGCAATGGACGACTCTGGCATTCAGCAAGACCCTGACAAACGTCACGCTGTTGCAAGAACTTTGATCGAGAATCTTACTAGTGCGGGCGTTCCTCTTCAAGATATATATGTTGATCCGCTTACTTTTCCTATAGGTACTGGCAGCGATGTTGCGCTTGCAATGTTCGACATAATCAGAAAGGTAAAAGCTGAATATCCGGGGGTCAATACAATTGCAGGACTCTCAAACATCTCACATGGTATGCCTGCCAGAAAGATCCTGAACCAAGCTGTAACGATTTTGGCGATGGGATGCGGTTTGGATGCCGGAATCATCGATCCTAATGATAGGTACCTAATGGCCTTGATATACGCTGCCGAGGCTCTCTTGGGTAAGGATGAGTTTTGCATGAACTACATAACCAAGTCGCGCGAGGGATTGTTCGAAGGACTATAGTGTAGTTTTTCCTGCGACAACTCTTTCTTAGCGATGAAACAGAAGCTGTTGCAAAAAACTATGCAACAGCTTCGCTTTTATAACATGCTCGATTGCCCAGTTTATTGCGTGGTATAGTGGTATATTTAAATATAGGTAGATGTTTAGAGCGGGGAACATGCCTGAATGTATTGCGTCTAACACTAATAGTCGAGGGATAGAAAGCAGGAGGCCGGAAGGAGGATGAAGCTCAAAACGTTGCTCAACAATATAGCAGCGATGCTTCTGGCGGTGTGTTTGGGTTTTGTTGTCCTGACACCGTCATGTTTTGCCGTGCCTCATAAGGTCGGAGATACGATCACTGATGTTGTAGTCGGGCGCAATATAAAGGGGCCTTATACTCTTTCTTATGTAGATTTCGATCCTGGAAGCGTAAGGGTTGTCCTAAATGGTCGTACGCTCAAAAAGGGAGAAGACTACAATGTCGATCCGAGTAATGGGTTAATCTCATTTAACGCTGTTTTGCTAAACGATGTCCTTGTAAGTGTTTCTTATAACTTGATTCCAAACAAGTCGAAGCAGAACGCTGGCACAGTTAACGTGCCTGTAATTCTCAACGTTTTTCAAAGAAAGGATGCGAACGTTAAGGTTACTGGGCTCTACGCTCAGGAAGATCCAAAAAACCCCGATGTAACGAAGACCATTGTCGGTCTCGGAGGCGAAAAGACCTGGGCGCAAACCAAGATTGGCACGCAGTTCTTCGTAAGTCAGCGCAACGATCCTAAAAGTGATTTACAGACCGGGAAAATGTGGGAGCGCTCGGCATTCAAAGTCTCGTCGGAAACCGATACTGGCAAGGTCCGCTTGACGGCATCGATGTTGCATGCAGGCAGCGAGTTTGCGGGAGGAAAAGAGACTGGGCTTGGCGTGGGCAAAGAAGTGATGAGTCTTGCGCTGAGTACAAGTCCGATCAAGAGTGTTCGGTTTAATGCCGAAATGCAGCAGATGGAGGATACAGCGGGGGCGTCTAAAGGCAATCGTTCGGCAGTTCAAGAACAGAACCTAGTTGTTACGCCCAACGATAAAACCACGGTTTCCCTTGTCCATAAGGCGACAGAGACCTCTACTGCAGCCGGATTTGTAAATACGGTAGACTCAAGTGTTGTCAGAATAGATCAGAAACTAGCTGGCAACACGAATGCTACGGTAAGCTTCGAAAATGCGTACATAGAAACCGGTTCTACGACCGATAAGGTGCGAACGACGCAGGCAAACGTCTCGACGGCACCAATTAAGCAGGTTAGTGTGAACGCAAGCCTTACTCAGAAGGATTCCGAGCTTCTTGGACAAGAGATACGGCATAATGTAGGGGTGACCGTCAAACCGATAGATCAAGTGGCCGTGACCGCGACTCATTCGGTAGTTGAGAACGCTTCTGGAGAAGAGGCCAAGACTGATATAAGCTTGAAAGCCAACCCGTTAAGGAATACAGAATTGACGGGCGCCTTTGCACTGAGAACCGATAATACTAAGGAATACTTCCGACATGACTTGAGACTCGCTACGAAACCTTTAGAGTTCGTGAAATTTACGGCTGGGTTCACTCAGAACGGAGTAAACGAAAACGACAACGTTACGAAGAGTGCTTCCTTGGAGCTTACGCCCTTCGCGCACACACAAATTAGCGCCGGTTATATCTACGCAGAGGACGGATCGCGTATTATGACTGTGCGCGACTATACTGCTGTCAGTAAGCCATGGCGCTTCGTAACATTTAGTGGCAAGTTGCGCGATAGAGAAGCCGAAAATGATGAAGCAGTCGATACTAAAGCTGTGCAGGTCGCTTTGTCTCCTTTTGATAGGTTTGTGCTAATGGGAGCTTACCAATCCAACCCGGAGGACGGGAAGGGTTTGGTGCAGCTTTACAATGCTACTAATCTAGGACTCAGATTACGCTTGGGCACAGTGGGTTTGACGACAGATTATTACTCCAAAGAAGAATATATGTTCAGTAGACTATCGGATGAGCGGAGATTTGGACTTGATGTACCTGTATTCCGCAACGGTAAGCTCACAACCGGCGTCAAGCTCACACGATTCCTAGACGGCTCTGAGTTGACTACTCGCACTTATTCGCTTGGATATACGCATAACGTTGGGTCTACATTCAACTTATCGCTGACGGGTTACTTCACGAATTATCGACAGAATAAAGTAACTTTGCCGGATAGGTCAGAATATAGTGCTGAAGCAAGTCTCGGCATAAAGTTTTGATCGATATTCAAATCTTGTCGACTTTTTGCCGGTAGCTCCGCGGTAAAAATACAACGCAGTGTGTCTTCGCTTGTGTAAAGAATATTCCTAAAATGTCTGCATATGGGGCCAAAGAATCTTTCTAACATCTCAAATCAAAGGAGGTCGTGATAAATGCCTCAGACCGAGATCGAACCCGTGCAAGGCGGGTGTCAACATATGCGAGCTCGCTTCAAACTTCAAACTTCGCATCGTTCGCCATTTCCAGAGAAAAGATTTATGCGCTACGAGTGTGATAGAGGTCATCGAATCTATGATTCAAGCGAAGAAGATCTCCAGAAGTGCTTAGATCAGAAAATCGGGTGCTGGAAAGAGGCTTGAGTAAGCAGTCTCCACAACCAATTTTATCCGGAACTGTGGCAGTCCTTGCAAAATTCTGAAGCATGTGTCTTGAATAGACTTTAATAGAATCGGACGCTGCTGAATTTTAAGCCGCACAGCGTCCGATTCTAATTAGGTTACTGATCGAGTGACAGTCTGCTCGGATTGCGGTGCATCGACATTAGAGTTTTGAACAGTTGAGCTCGAAAGGGAAATGGCTATTGGTCTTTCGTAGTATGGAGATGCTATTAACAATTGCTCGCTCACGGTTTCGTTGTCCGAAATTGAATAGCCTCCGCTAGTAATGCAGTTAGTAACTACGGCATTTCTACCAATGCAAGACCTGCTTCCTATAACGCTGTGCGATATTCGTGCGCCTTCGTCAATAATAGCTTCGGTTCCAACAACAGTGCGATTCCCTAGGATCGCACCGCGCCGAATAATGGCTCCTGGTCCTAAAAAGACGGGGGTAGAGATCTCCACCGAACTATGCAGGTCAACACGTTCGCCTATCCATATACCTTGGCCGATGTGCGCTGCAGGCAAGTCGATTTTTAGCTTGCCTTCCAGGGCGTCGAAGTGAACCTTGCGATAGTGGTTAACATTACCGATATCACACCAATATCCTGGAATCGGGAAACCGTAAACCGGTTCGCCGTTGTTGAGCATTCTAGGAAAAAGGTCACGCCCAAAGTCGAACGGCCAATTGTATGGAATACAGCTAAGAACCTCAGGTTCGAGAATGTAGATGCCTGTGCTAACGGTTTTGCCGAATACCTCTGAAGACTTGGGTTTCTCTAGAAATCGTATTACTTTACCGTTCGGATCACACTGAACTGCACCAAACTGGGTAGGATCGTCCACATCGCAAAGCATAATCGTTGCAATTGCAGATGCTGAACGATGTTTGTAAAGCGCTTCGGTCAGATCGAAGTCTGTAACCACATCTCCCGAAATTACTACAAAGGTGCCCTCTATCATGTCTTGAACTAGCTTGACTCCACCTGCGGTGCCGTAAGGATCGGTCTCGATGGAGTAGCGTATTTTCAAACCGAGCGACGAGCCATCACCGAAATACTCGGCTACTTCTCCCGCCAGATGTGACAGAGTGACTATTATATCCGTAATTCCGTGCTTAGCTAGCAGGTTTAGGGTATGCTCCATTACTGGGCGATCGAATAGCGGAACCATCGGTTTGGGCACGTTTGCGGTTAAGGGTCGTAATCGCATCCCTACGCCGCCGGCCATGATTACAGCCTGCATATGGTAAGCGCCTCCTTATTTTTGCTGTCTACGATTATCGGCACTTTCCTTGCTCGATCTTCAGGCTCAGGCAAAAAAAGTGCCGTTTAAGCAAACAAACTAAGTTCCTCTGCTTAAACGGCATTGGCTAGAGTATATATCTGCTTAGGTCTTCGTCTTTCACGATATCTGAGAGTTTTTCGCGGACGTAGTTAGCGTCGATGATGACGTGCTTGTTCTCGATGTCTGGGGCCTGGAAAGACACATCTTCCAATAAGCGTTCCATAATAGTATGCAGACGTCTAGCTCCTATGTTTTCCATAGTGGTATTGACTTCAGCTGCGATCTTTGCAATTTCGCGAATGCCGTCGTCTGTGAACTCGATCTCGACACCTTCACACTCAAGGAGTGCCGTATACTGTTTAACCAGCGCATTTTTAGGTTCGGTTAGGATCCTTACAAAGTCGGCTTCAGTTAGGCTGTCCAGTTCAACGCGAATAGGCAGACGCCCTTGAAGCTCAGGAATGAGATCCGAAGGTTTGGAGACATGAAAAGCCCCTGCTGCTACAAATAGAATGTGTTGCGTAGAAACAGGGCCATATTTAGTCATCACCGTGGTACCTTCAATAATAGGAAGAATATCTCGCTGCACGCCTTCTCGGCTAACCTGCGGTCCGCCTTCTCTTTCACGCCCAGCGATCTTGTCCATTTCATCCACAAAAATTATACCGTCCTGTTCTGCTCTCTCGATCGCTTCGCGTACGATTGCATCCTGGTCAATCATCGCTCGGGCTTCTTCGTCGGCGATTATACTCTTTGCCTCGGCTACTGTAACCCGCTTGCGCTTACGGCGCTTGGGAAACAGGTTGCCTAGCATGCCAGACACGTCCACCCCCAATTCTTCGAGTCCCTGCTGGCCGAAGACTTGGAATTGAGGCATAGAAGTATCTTCGACCTCAATAGTAATCTCGCGATCGTCAAGTTCTCCTGACAGGAGTTGCTGTCGAAGACGTTCTCTAATACGCTCCTTGCGTTCAGCTTGATCGCGTGCGTATTCATCAGTAGGAGCAGGCTCTTCCTCTTCTTCAGTTTCAAGCGGGGGCGGATTTCCTGTGCCAGGGAAGAGGTGTATCATAGCGCTCTGAAGCGAATCCATCCACTGCTTGGGGACTGTCGCCTGACTCGCTCGTCGGGCAGGAGGTTCCATTATGTCTAAAATACGATCCAACGCGCGCTGAATTGCGATCGGGCGAACTTCTTCAATCTTTTCTGCTTCAACCATAGCCACGGCGCGCTGGACCAGATCACGAACCATGGAATCGACATCACGTCCAACATAGCCTACTTCGGTGAACTTAGTTGCCTCCACTTTCACAAATGGAGCATTAGCCAAATTGGCTAGCCGGCGGGCTATTTCAGTCTTGCCGACTCCGGTAGGGCCGATCATAAGTATGTTCTTCGGAATTACTTCTTCGCGAAGTTCCTCGGGCAATTGTCGCCGCCGATATCGGTTTCGCAAAGCGATCGCTACGGCTTTCTTAGCCTTATCCTGTCCAACTATATACTTGTCGAGTTCTGCGACTATTTGCTTTGGTGTTAGTTCGTTTTTTTCCTTCAAGGCTTATTCCCCTCATCAAGAGTTGACCTTTGGCGATAGGCCAACTGCTATAGTTCGTCAACTGTAATTTCATGATTTGTGTAAATGCATATATCTGCGGCAATGTGAAGTGACTGCTCGACTATCTCACGGGGTGATAGATCCGTGTTACGAAGAAGTGCTTTGGCTGCCGCTGCAGCAAAACCGCCGCCACTGCCGATGGCAGCTACCCCTTCGTCTGGTTCGATCACCTCGCCGTTGCCTGAGATGACAAGCAGATACTCCTGATTGCCTACGATCATCATAGCTTGGAGCTGTCGCAGGATCCGATCGGTTCGCCATTCCTTAGCAAACTCAATCACGGCACGTTTGAGATTGCCATGGGCTTCTTTTAGCTTACCTTCAAACTTGTCGGCGAGTGCTTGAGCATCGGCAACGGAGCCTGCGAAGCCCATCAGAATAGTATCATTATAAAGTCTACGCAGCTTACGGGCCTTTTGTTTCATAATTGAGTTTTCAAATGTTACTTGCCCATCGCCTGCAATAGCAATTTTAGAGCCCTTCTTGACAGCCAGAATGGTTGTACCGTGCATATTTTACTACCTTTCCATTCTTTCGATGTCAGCAGACGCTCGCGGATGAGTACGATCGTACACCTCTTTCAACCTTTCCCGCGAAACGTGCGCATAAATCTGGGTTGTTGTCACGTTTTCGTGACCAAGAAGTTCCTGAACGCTCCTAAGATCAGCCCCGTGGTTCATTAAGTGTGTAGCGAAGCTGTGTCTCAGGGTGTGAGGGCTTATCTTGAGTGCAGAGCTAACCTTAGCAACATACTTGTCCAACAATCGGCGTACTGAAGTCGCCACTAAAGGTGTACCAAGCCGACCAAGAAAGAGTTTGGAATTGTGGGCTCCAGATTCTACTCCAGCTTTGGCCAGCAGATGAGGTCTGCCGTGGTTGATGTAAGCATCAAGTGCAATTCGGGCTTTTGATCCGATAAGCACAATACGCTGTTTGTTTCGCTTTCCGGTGACTACAATCTCGTCAGAGCCTTTAGATACGTCTTCTACAGACAAATTCAACAGCTCGCTGATACGCAATCCTGTGGCATAGAGCGTTTCGAGAATAGCTCGGTCGCGAAGGCCAAGTGGCGTACTCGTATCAGGTGCGTTCATTAAAGGCTCTATGTATTCTTCGTCCAAAACCTTTGGGAGTCTGCGAGACTGCCTTGGAGGACGTATGCCTTCTGTGGGGTCGAAGTCAATAACGCCGCGTTTAACTAAGCAACTGAAGAACGCACGGAGTGCGGCGAGTTTCCTCGCTGCAGATGACTTTGCCATGTTCTGTCGGTGAAGATAGGCTAGATAGCGCCGGATCATAAATTGATCGAGCTTCCCGCCGTCTTCTTGAGCAAAAAGTATGAAGCCGAGTACGTCGGAAGCGTAGTTCCGTAACGTATGATCACTGGCCCTCTTCATTACACGAAGATAGTTGAGGAACGAATCGATCTGTGATTCGAGTTGTGATATGTCTTGCAAAGTATACCTCATAATTCGCAGAGCGGAATTATCACGTTTTTGTAACTAAACTTAATTGCCTGGCAGGATTTTAGCATGTAAGTGTGTTGTGGTCAAAGGGCTGTATGGAATACCTAATTATGGGAATCTGACTTCCCGATAACTAGCAAGGAGGCGAGATGTCTAGGCAAGGTGATAGCTGTTTTGAAATCAGGCTGAGGAACGCGGAAGGAATTCCCGTCGTGCAGGTAGTTGGGAATATAACCCGAGCCGCTCTAAAGACTATCAAACTGACTCTGGAACATCTAGCAAGTGCGGGACACTACCACATAGTGCTAAACATTGAAGGTGCGCGGAATACCAATTGGGGATTACTGACCGGACTTGCTGGGGCTGTTCGCAGTATTCGGCAGCACTATGGGGATGTCGATTTGGTTCCAAGTCGGGAAAATGTCCAAGAATTGCTCCAAGCGGATCGGATAGCAAGACTATTCAGAATCAGCCCTTCGGAAAGGCATGCAATATCTCGGATCAAGAAACTGCCGCGTCCGCCTGATGAAGTCTCGGACACCAGCGCTCGCCTAAAATAGAAATCAACTACTTTTGACGAGCTGCATTAGGAGTTGCAATGAAAAACCCGTCTAAGAGCAAGCTGAAAGTAATCAAGATAATGGATCCACTACTCTGTGTGCGATGTGACAATGCATATATCGCCGATGTGCTGATGTCCGACGGTGCTCGCAAGAAGATGTTTTACTGTTCCAGGCTCGATTGCGACAACTGGGTTGCTTCCAACGCTTCGGATAATGCCGTCGACGATCTCGATATAGCTGCTTGAGCAGAAAATAGCATATTATCGGGCTAACAAATATTAAACGCACGAAAGGTTAACAAGCAGCTAGGGACAAAGCTATGTGGATCACAAATTAAATCTACACTGCCACACAACTAAAACGAAGGCGGTAAGGAGCCATCGGCAGTTTGTCGCTTCTATTCGACTGCGTATATCATCTCATTTTAACCATCGACCACTCGTTGCGAAATCGAACCGGAATGTAAAGAGTCGTAAGGTCTGTTTCTCATCGTTGGCGAGGAAATGGCACATAAGGCGATGACAAGCCTAGCGCGTAATTTTATGTTGACTGACTTGGAATAAACCGAAATCTGCCGTTTTTAACCGGCCTAAACCATGGCTTAGGCTATTCAAGTTTGCATCAACACCGTTATTTGTATCAAGTTGCCGAACAATGGTAACCAATCATCAAGCTGCGAAAAAGCTTAGATTACGTAGTTTACATACCGTAGTGCTAACTAATCTCACTTAGAAGATTATTAGCGTTTTCTCAGTGATAGAACATACTATATGGCGAGTTTGCAAACTCGGTGAGATCCAATTGTTTGAGTGTTGCTAATCCGTTTGGACTTAGACGAAATCCCTTTTCGGTCAATGCGCGCTTAGGCTCCAGCACGAGTTTTGCTCTAAATACGGGATCATCCATAGCTAAAGTGAGAACCTGGCGCAATTGAAAAGCGTCCAGGTTCACTATAGCTTCTTTGGCATCTTCAGCCATCTCGCCGTCAGGTTCCATTTCTATGACACGGATAAACGCATCAAGCGCGTCTGCCATCTCGCCTTTCTGCTGAAGAAGAACGCCCTTCTTAAAGTAGTTGCACGAATCCATAGGGTTGATTAGTATCAATTCGTCAACCACCCGAAGCGCTTTATCCAACATTCCCTGCTGGAAGTAAGCCAAGCTGAGAATATCACGCGCAAACAAGTTTCTGGGAGATTGCCTGATAAGCTTGCGACTGATACTGACTACTTCGTCATAGCGCCCCATATCAAGCAAGGTTCTCAAGAGTTGCTCCTGCACGGCAGTATTGCGAGGGTCCAGTCTAACAGCTTGCCGCATAGCTTCAACCGCTGCACCTATGCGATTTTGAGCCCTGTAGATGTCTGCCAGCCTAATGCTCCACTGTGGATTGTGAGGAGCAAGCCTTTCGCCTTCTCTAATTAACTCGCACGCTTCATCGTATAAACCTTGCTGTGCAAGCATAGAGGCACGCCTAAGAATTGAGCTCTGAGTCTTAAGCCTTGAGTTTTCGGTGTTAGCGTCGTTCATCCTAACTTCACCGGCTTACCCGTACGGGCAGACTCGTAAACTGCCAATATTACCTCGACTGCCTTTCTTGCTTCTTCACCGGTGACCATCGGGTCACGATCTTCTATTATACTAAGGCAGAGGTCACGTATTTGTATTTGATGTCCTTCTGTGGAAATAGCGGTGGGCTCAGTAGCAGCAGTGCCCATTTTTATATCTACCCCGCCATTACCATTCTCGCCACAACACTCACCCTCTTCTCCCGGCACTTCCCACCTAGTTATAGTTTCGCCGTCAACACAAATAGTACCTTTTTCTCCGTGAAACTCCAGGCGGTGGTCCATCCCCGGGTAAACCGAAGTTGTGCCTTCGAGAACGCCAAACGCACCGCTTTTGAAACGGATCACAGCACACGCTGTGTCTTCAACTTCGATGTTGCGAACCAAGTGATCGGCTTGTGCATATATGGTGTCCACTGGTCCCATAATCCAGCGAAGTATATCTACCATGTGGACACCTTGGTTCATAAGAGCTCCGCCGCCGTCGAGCTCCCAAGTACCGCGCCAATCGCCGCTATCGTAGTACTCCTGAGAGCGGTAGTATTTCAAATATGCGTCTCCAAGAACCATTTTGCCCAGCGCGCCAGCATCAATAGTTTTCTTTATCTTGTGCCAAAGCGGTGATGTACGCCGCTGAAATATCACACCAAGCTTAACGCCGGCCTCTTTGCAGGCCTTTATCATCTCATCAATCTTAGGAAGCGTTATTTCAATCGGCTTTTCGCACATTATGTGCTTGCCGGCTTTTGCTGCGTCTATAGTTATCTGTCCGTGCAGACCGCTGGGAGTGCAAACACACACAGCATCGATGTCATCACTTGCGAGCATTTCGCGATAGTCTGTGTAGACTTTTTTTGCGTTAAATTCGGCTGCGAGCTTTTCGGCTTTTTCCCGGACAATGTCGCAGCAAGCTACAAGTTCTGCCTCTTGGGTATTGTTTATGCCCCTTGCGTGCCAAGGTGAAATAACTCCGCATCCAATTATTCCAAACCTAACTCTATCCAACGCTAATCTCCTTCTTACTGTTTGCACACAAGTGTTTGTACAAAACAAATCCGCCTTTCCTCATAGGGCCAAGCGGAAGCAATGTTTTCTAAACATGTCTTATCCGTCAGCTGAAATTTTCCTGCGAATTCCCTTAAAAACAAGTAGAACAACGAGTATGAAGTCTTACAAAACTTACGAGCTTTCTGCTTCCGTTTTTTTACTCTTAACAACGGAAGTAGAAAGCTCGCAAGCCGCTTGGTTAATTAGTCACAGATCAGTCACTGATACTGATATTGGTGATCCTATCCAAGCATACGTCCTCGATGTCACCTATCAGATACGCGCCATAAAGTGGCACAAAGGCGACGTCGTAGAGTTGCAGGTTCTTAGTGACCTCTTCGCCTTGCCTGTTAAGGAATGTGACGACGCAACGTTTGCCCAGGTACTGCCTTGCTTCAGTTACTGTCACTTGTCGCCCTCCCTGACTATCACCAGCATATTTCTTACCAGTCGAAGCTTTTTTGTCGCTGTAAGTCGCTGTAATCTACATGTCACTTATACCGCTCGTCAACTTTAACGGAAGCTGTGGGTATTACCGGTTTAGTTATTAATATACGAGGTAAACCAAGTATCTATAGCTCGACTGGGTTGATCCTGAAGGCTTGGGCGAACAGAAAGCGCATAGGCAGGATCATTAAGAGGCTCGGGATCGGCTTACAAAAACGCAGAAATTTTTCATGAGCTGGGACAATGCGGCGGCGGAGAGATTCTTTTCAACTCTGAATAAGGAGGTTCAGGACCAGGGTAAAGGTAAGACGCGAGATCTTCGATTACTGCAGATCTCGGGTTTGCTCGATACTTTGTTGCTTTTTCTCGCCGAGGTTTAAGTCACTTTAAAGGTTGCATAATCATTTGTTTGTTTTTTATCGTACGACCCGGATTGTGGAAGACTTTGCAATGCTTGCAGAGATTCCGTCTAGGGATTGGCGCTCGAAGGAAGCGCTGCTAAGTTGGTATAATGCTAATTCGTAAAGCGGTTGTAGTGAGCGGAGATGTCAGGGTATGCGCAAGAGCGCCGCGCAATTTCATCGGTTTGCTGAGCAGTGCAAAGCGGCTCTTGTGGTGTTATACTCCGAGAGCATCAAGGATTCGTCTGGGGATCCGTGTCAAACGCTTCTGGCGTGTATAAGATATCTGATTCGACTATTGGCAATTCTGGTGGCTGCAGAGCGCATCCCGAATTCGCGAAAACTCGCGGGATCGATTCTGAAAGCCGCAGGGGTAGTTCGCGATAGCGTTAGAGGCTGTGTAAGCGATCCGGAAGAAGTATTTGAAAGTTGCTTAGCATATCAAGCCGAGGTGCCTGATCTCTTTAAAAACCGCAGAGAGTTAACGATTTCGAAAAAAACATTCGGCGAAGTTGCGCAATTGCTCCTCCTGTCGAATAACGATACATCAATCGCCCCGATCTTTTTCGAAACTATGCCGCTTGCGTGGCTTGGTCAAGTTTACCAAGAATTATTGAGCTACGAGCCTGGCGAGGATGTTTCGCAATTGGTTTCTAGTAGTGCGAGTCGCAAGCGGCGAGGAATTTACTTCACGCCGTCGTGCTTGATTGATTACATATTGGAGAATGTCTTGGCGGGCATCGCTTGTGATCTAACCGTTGCTTTACCTAGAATTAGAATTCTAGATCCGGCAATGGGTTGCGGTGATTTTTTGTGCAGGGCTGTCGAATTTCTTGCCCTAAGCTCGCATATCAGTAATATTACGGAATTTGAAGAGTTACGTGCAGTGGCAGCCGCCGAGTGCGTAAATGGTGTTGATATAGATTCGATTGCGGTGGAAATTGCGCGTTTTGCAGTTTGGGCAGCATCCGGCTTTGCGGATGGGATTATTCCGAAAATAAATTCCCGTTTGGTTTGCGGGAACGCGATAGGTCCAAACGAAGACGGAAACCGATTTGATTGGGTCGAATCCTTTCCAGATGTATTGCGAGATTCGGATGTTGTGGGTTTTGACGCGGTAGTTGGCAATCCTCCGTATATAGCGCGAAAGAATAGTTTTATCCAAGTGTCATGCGGAGCAGCTACTGTCGGGCAGTTCGATTCCTATCTCTTGTTTCTTTCGGAGGTGTTGGAAAAGAAGCTGGTAAAACCTGGTGGAATGCTCTCAATGGTGCTGCCTGATCCGATACTTGTGCGCGGCAATGCTGAACATGTGCGGTGTAAACTGATTAACGAATGGGAATTGATGTCGCTGTTGCATATATCGGGAGTGTTTCCCGATGCAGGTGTGGCGTCTGTGGTGCCTGTATTCCGGAATACACAACCTAAGAACCCAACTTTTATTGTTTCTAGAATCGAACGATCGTCTGACCGCAGGAATTTTATGATGTCTCCGCGAAAGACCGCTTCGGTGCTTAGCCGACCCGTCGCGCGGCAAGTCGTAATCGCCCAACCGCGATGCGAGATTATGTATCTGCTTGAGGAAGGCAGCTTTGGTAGGATAATCAAGAAAATACACGGGGAAAGCCTATCAATCTCGAACTTCGAACCGCCGTTTGTGCCTTTGTGCAAGCTAAACGTTCGGGAAATCTACAGAGGAGAGGAGATTGGCAAAGCTGCTA
>Ga0197142_1002654_pt1 | contig 15459 bp, 13 predicted proteins | sample GBS60_MetaG_FD_148614 | JGI IMG/M metagenome (GOLD analysis project Ga0197142, IMG submission 148614) | Sediment microbial communities from Great Boiling Springs, Gerlach, Nevada, United States - GBS 60_MetaG | ecosystem: Environmental > Aquatic > Thermal springs > Hot (42-90C) > Sediment... | reverse complement strand
TGGTGGAGATCGGGGCACGGCTTTACGCCCGGGGCCTGGTCTCCGCCAACGACGGGAACCTCTCGGTCCGCGTGGATGCGGAGCGTTTTCTGATCACCCCGCGGGGGCGGAGCAAGGGGCACCTGCGCCCGGAGGACTTGGTGGTGATCGATCCAGAGGGACGGGTGGTGCGGCCGGGCCGGGGCGGGGCGATGCCCTCCTCGGAATGGCCGATGCACCTGGAAGCCTATCGGCAACGCCCCGACATCGGGGCCGTCCTTCACGCCCATCCCCCCTTCACCGTCGCCCTCACCGTGGCCGGGGTGACGTTCCCCTCCGAGATCCTGCCGGAGGTGGTCATGACCGTGGGAAAGGTCCCGACTGCCCGGCTGGCCGTCCCCAGCTCGGAGGACGACGCCCTGGCGATCCGAGAGTGGATCCGGGAGCACGATGCGGTGCTGCTGCCCCATCATGGGGTGGTGACCGTGGGGCGCACGCTGGAGGAGGCCTGGGTGCGGCTGGAGCGGATCGAGTATGCGGCGAAGGTGTATCTGCTGAGCCGGGCGCTGGGGGAAGCTCGACCGTTGCCGCCGGAGTTCCTAAAGGCGCTGGCCAGCGCAGGGTGAGAAAGCAGGGGGCGGGCGACATACGACCCGCCCCCTCCCGCTTTCGGGTTCATCCGTTCGCTCAACGGGTCTCGATGCGCGCGGCCCGCTCCTTCAGGGCGGCCTGGGCCGCGGCCAGGCGGGCCACCGGCACCCGGTAGGGCGAGGCGCTCACGTAGTTGAGCCCGATCTCGTGGCAGAACTCGATGGAAGAAGGATCCCCGCCGTGCTCCCCGCAGATGCCGACCTCCAGGTCCGGCCGAGTGCGCCGGCCTTCCTCCACCGCCATCCGCATCAGCCGGCCCACCCCTTTGCGGTCCAGCACCTGGAAGGGGTTCTCGGGGACGATCTTCTCCTCGAGGTAGCGCAGGAGGAACTTGCCCTCGGCGTCATCGCGGCTGATGGCCCAGACGGTCTGGGTGAGGTCGTTGGTGCCGAAGGAGAAGAACTCGGCGACCTGGGCGATCTCGGCCGCCAGCAGGGCCGCCCGCGGGACCTCGATCATGGTCCCGAACTTGTATTCGATCTCCACCCCTTCCCGGGCCATGACCTCCCGGGCCACCTCATCGACGATCTCCCGGACGATCTGGAGCTCCTTCACGTCGGCGCTGAGGGGGATCATGATCTCCGGCTTGGGGGTGATGCCCCGCCGCTTCACGTTGCAGGCGGCCTCGAGGATAGCCCGCACCTGGAGACGGATGATGTCCGGGTAGAGGATGCCGAGGCGGATACCCCGCAGGCCCAGCATGGGGTTCATCTCCCGCAGGGCGTTGACCGCCCGCAGGAGGGCCTCCTTCTCGGCCAGCTCCTCCTCCATCTGCCGGATGGACTTCTCGCCCTTGCGCGGGCGGTAGCCCTTGATCTTGCGGCGCTCCTCGATGCGGGTCCGCAGCTCCACCACTTCGGCCAGGAGCTCCTCGTAGCGCGGCAGGAACTCGTGCATCGGCGGGTCGATGAGCCGGATGATCACCGGCAGCCCGTCCATGGCCTCGAAGAGACCCTCGAAGTCCTTCCGCTGGACGGGCAGGAGGCGATCCAGGGCCTTGCGGTAGGCCTTGACGGCCTTCGAGGTCCGGACGGCGCGTTCGGCCTCTCGCAGGGCCTTCTGGGCCTTCGGATCGTCGGGGCGGGCCTGAGCGGCCTGCTGCGCCGCCCGCAACTGATCCATCAAGCGCTGGGCCTCGGGGGCGTTGAGGATCATCTGGCGAACGTAGGGCAGGCGGTCGGCCTCGAAGAACATGTGCTCGGTGCGGGCCAGGCCGATGCCCTCCGCTCCGAACTCCCGGGCCTTGCGGGCATCCCGCGGGTAATCCGCGTTGGCCCAGACCTGCAGGCGCCGGAACTCATCGGCCCAGGCGAGCAGCTCCGCCAGCTCCCGCTCCTCCGCCAGGTTGGGGTCGATGGTGGGGATCTGGCCGGCGAAGACCTCGCCGGTGGAGCCGTCGATGGAGATGAAGTCGCCCTCGCGGATCACCCGGCCGTTGACGGAGAACTGCTTGCGCGCCAGGTCGATCTGCAGGGCCTCGCAGCCGACCACCGCCGGCTTGCCCAGGCCCCGGGCCACCACCGCCGCGTGGGAGGTCGCCCCGCCGCGCTGGGTGAGGATGCCCCGGGCTGCGATCATCCCATGGACGTCGTCCGGCGTGGTCTCCGGCCGCACCAGGATGACCGGCCGGCCGTCCCGGCCCCAGGCCTCGGCCGTGTCGGCGTCGAAGACGGCATGGCCGGTGGCCGCGCCCGGGGAGGCGTTGAGGCCCCGGGCTAGCAGATCCCCCTTCTCCCGGGCTCGCTCCTTGGCCTTCTCGTCGAAGCGGGGCAGCAGGAGCTGGTTGATCTGCTCAGGCTCGACTCGCATCACCGCCTCTTCTTTAGTGATGAGGCCTTCGTGGACCATGTCCACGGCGATCTTGACGGCGGCCTTGGCGGTGCGCTTGCCGGTGCGGGTCTGGAGCATCCAGAGCCGCCCGCGCTCGATGGTGAACTCCAGGTCCTGGACATCCCGGTAGTGACGCTCCAGGAGCGCCGCCACCTCCAGGAACTGCCGGTAGGTCTCCGGCATCCGCTCCTCGAGGCTGGGATAGCGCAAGCGCCGCTCCTCTTCGGAGATCCCGTGCTCCCGGGCCCACTCCTGCGAGGCCTTCTTCGTGATCTTGAGGGGCGTCCGAATGCCGGCCACCACGTCCTCGCCCTGGGCGTTCGGGAGGTATTCTCCATAGAGCTCCTTCTCACCGGTGGCCGGGTTGCGGGTGAAGGCCACGCCGGTGGCCGAGTCGAAGCCCATGTTGCCGAAGACCATGGTCTGGACATTGCAGGCGGTGCCCAGGTCGTGGGGGATCTTGTAGAAGTTGCGGTAATCGACCGCCCGCTTGCCGAACCAGGAGTCGAACACCGCCCGGATGGCCTGTCGCAGCTGCTCCAGGGGATCCTGAGGGAACTCCTCCTCGAGCTCCTTACGGTAGAGGTCCTTGAACTCCTCCACAATGTCCCGGAGCATCTCCGCCGTGAGATCGGTGTCCTGCTTGCCCTTCGTCTTGGCCTTGTAGCGGTCCAGGATGTGTTCGAACCGCTCGCCGGGGATGCCCTTGACGATGCGGCCGAACATCTGGATGAGGCGGCGGTAGGCGTCGTAGGCGAAACGCTCGTCTCCGGTCTGGGCGATCAGGCCTTTCACCGTCTCATCCGTGAGGCCGACGTTGAGGACGGTGTCCATCATCCCGGGCATGGAGAATTTGGCGCCCGAGCGGACGGAGACCAGGAGGGGGTTTTGGGGATCGCCGAAGCGGCGGCCGACTTTCTCCTCAACGCGATGAAGGGCCTCCAGGACCTGCTCCCACAGCCCTTCGGGGAACTGGCGGCCGGCGGCGAAGTACGCGTTGCAGGCCTCCGTGGTGATGGTGAACCCGGGAGGGACCGGAAGGCCCGCCCCGGCCATCTCCGCCAACCCCGCGCCTTTCCCACCCAGCAGATCCCGACGGCGCTCCGCCGGAATCTCGCGGTAGCCTTCCTCGAACAGGTAGACCCACTTCTTCATCCTCCCACCTCCCGTGGAAAAGTGAGGGAGCCGCCGTCAACAGGTTTCAAAAGAAAATGATAGGACAGCCCTCCGATTTCGGCAACTCTCCTTATCCGATTTTCGCTGGTCTCGGGTAGTGAAATTAATCACAAATTTGGGCGCCGCCTCTTCTACAGGAAGCCTCGGACAGGGCCCGGTTCCATCGGGATGCCCTGGAGCGTTGTGAGCTCACCCATTGGGATCTGTGTGGCGAAGGCCGGAAAGAAGGGGCGTTCCTTGGGCGCTGAAACGGAGAGCCGGTGGAGGACGGATGGACGCGGTAAGCGCGCCGCGTCTGCGACAGGCTGCCGAACGCGAGTTCGCCGGGAATCCCCCCGGATGATGGAAAGCCGGTTGCAGGCCCCATCGGTCTGGATCATGATGGGGAAGGGTTCCGATCCGTCCTCCACAACGGGGGAGATGGCATCCGATGATGAAGACCTTGGAGGCCTTCAGCCGGATCTCGGTGCTTTGCGTCTACCTCCTCGCCGCAGCCGCGGTGATCCTTCTCCGCACGCCCATCGATTATCCGGTCTACGCGATGGCCGCGTATGGGTTCTCCCGGGGCGAAGATGTCTATTCCTGGGCGGAAGGGGACTACGCCCGGGCGGCGGAAGCGCTGGGCTTTTCCCGCTACGCACCTCCTTATCGTTACCCACCCCTCGCAGCGCTCCTGGTCCTCCCCGGGCTGTCACTCCCGGACCGGGGGATGGGGATCTGGGTCGCGGCCCAGGCCCTCAGCGCCTTGCTGACGGCGGAGGTCCTCGCCCGGATGGCCCGGGATCCGGCCCGGCGGATCCTGATCCGGCTGGGGGTGGGCCTTCTTCCCCCCTTTTTCGTGAGCCTTTACGCCGGACAGATCAACCCCCTGGTCACCCTGGGGATGATCCTGGCGGTCCGGTGGATCGGCCGGGGCCGGGAAGGGTGGGGCGGGCTTCTGTTGGGGCTCAGCCTCATGCTTAAGCCCCTGGCCCTCGGGCCGGCAGCCCTCTGCCTCTACGAGGGGCGGCGGAGGGCGCTGGCCGGGATGGCCCTGGGGGTGGCGCTCTCCCTGGCGGCGGGCCTTCTGGCGTTCGGCCCACCCGCCATGGGATTTCTCCGCCTCCATCTACCCACATCCGGCGGCGTCTACCCCCCGGCGCAGAACCTGCCCGGGTTGGCCGCGCGCTGGCTCACCCGTCACCCTTACGGATTCTCCCTAGCCGACGATGCCGGGATCGCGCGAGGGGTTGGATGGGGGCTGGCCGGGACGCTGTTGCTGCTCACCGGGATCGTCCTGGGCCGGCCCGGGAAGGCCCATCCCGCCTTTGTGCGTCGGGCCGGCCTGGCGGCGATCGCCCTCCTCCTGGCGAACCCGGGGGCGTGGTATCATCACGGCACGATCCTGAGCCTGCCCCTCGCGGCGTTGCTCGCGCAACCCGGGCGCTCCCGGATCGGATGGGGAGCGCTCGGGGCGAGCGTCGGGGCGATCGCCATCTGGGGGGTGGCCTGGCACGCCTTCGTCGGCTGGACGCCGCTGCTGGATCTGGCGACGCTGGGGAGCCTGGGGCTGTGGGCCTTGCTCGCCCGGGAGATCCAAAAGGAGAGCCCTCGATGAGGGGAAACCGCCATCCCGGGATCCTCCTCGGGGTCTGGGTTGCGGTGTTGCTTCTTCTTTTCCGCCCGCAGCTGCACGGGATGGACACCGTGGCCTATTACGCCTGGCTGCGGGCGACAGTCATCCGGGGCAGCCTGGACGTGAGCGAGGAGTTCATCCGCTTCGGGTATGGCGGGGAGCGAGGGCTGTCGCCCACCGGATATCGGATCAACGAATGGTCCGTGGGACCCGCGTTGTTGTGGTCCCCCTTCTTCCTGATAGCCCACGGCCTTGTCCATCTGGGGAACGCCCTGGGGATCCCCTGGGAGGCCGACGGATACAGCGCGCCCTATCGGATCCTGACGGCTTTGGGGTCTGCCCTCTAGGCCCTCATCGGCCTGGAGCTGCTCCGGCGTCTGGCTCTCCGGATCGCTTCCCCGGCCGCCGCCCTGTGGGGAGTGCTCACCGCATGGCTGGCCTCGCCGCTGGTGTTCTATATGTCTGCCCATCCCTTCATGTCCCACGCGGTGGATTTCTTCATCAACGCCGGGTTCCTCTGGGTATGGACCCGCTGGGAGAAGCCCACGCCCCTGACCCGGCTGGCGCTGGGATGGATCGGCGGGCTGGCGGCTGTGGTGCGCTATCCGAACGCCACCCTGCTGCTGTGGCCGGCCCTGGAGGATCTCCGTTGGGCCCTGCGGGCGCCCCGCGAAGGGATCCTCCGCTTGCTCTCCCTGGGGGTTGGGGCCTGGATCGGGTTCCTCCCCCAGATGATCGTCTGGCGCGTGGTCTTCGGCGCGTGGCTCGTCGGGAACCCCTATGGGATCGCTGGGGCGGGGACGTTCGATCTCCGCGCGCCCCATTGGCTCGAGGTGCTCTTCTCCACCAACCGCGGGCTGTTTCCCTGGACGCCGATCGCCGCGTTCGCCCTCGCCGGCCTGGCCGGGCCGCTGCGGCGCGCCCGCCCGGCGTGGGCCCGTCTGCTGCTGGCGCAGACCAGCGCCCAACTTTATATTGTGGGCTCGTGGAGCGTCTGGTCCGGGGCGGCGGCCTTCGGGCCTCGCCTGCTCACCGGTCTGTTCGCCGGGTTCGCCCTTGGGCTGGCGGCCCTCTACGAGGCCGGGTGGAGGCGATGGGGGATGCGGCCGGTCCTCACCCTCAGCCTGGGCGCCATCGCCTGGAACCTGATCCTGCTGGCCCGTTACGGCCTGGAGGATGTGCCGCGCATGGGCCCGGTTCCCCTCTCGACGCTCTGGCTCGGCCAGCTGACGTTCATCGGGCGGGCGCTGGGAGAGCTGGACCGCATCAGGCAGGCGCTCCTCCGCCAGTTTCCTTAAAGAATGCACGTGAAGCCTTTGGGATCATGTAGCAAGGGGAGGCGCTTCATGCGGACGCCGGAATGGGTGAAACAGATTCGTTCGGAGTTCCCGGCCCTGGGGCAGGTCATCGAAGGCCGGATCCCGGTCTTCCTGGACGGCCCAGGGGGCTCTCAGGTCCCGCGCCGGGTGATCGAGGCGATGGCCCGGGCCATGGTGGAAGCGAACGCCAACACCCACGGCGCCTTTCCCACCAGCCGGCGGGTGGATGCGGGGATTATGGAGGCCCGTCGGGCTGCGGCCGACCTGATCGGCGCCTCGCCGGAGGAGATCGTCTTCGGGCCGAACATGACTACCTTGACCTTCCAGATCAGCCGGGCCATCGGCCGCCGGCTCCGGCCGGGGGATGAGATCGTGGTCACCCGCCTGGACCACGACGCCAATGTGGCGCCGTGGTTGGCCCTGGCGGAGCAGGGGGCGGTCATCCGCTGGGTCGACTTCCATGTGGAAGATGGCACCCTGGATCTGGAGGGGCTGGCCCGCGTCCTCTCGGAGCGGACCCGGGTGGTGGCCGTGGGCTATGCCTCCAACGCCCTGGGCACGGTGAACCCCGTGCGCCGGATCGTCGAGATGGCCCATGCGGTCGGCGCCTGGGTCTACGTGGACGCGGTGCACGCCGCCCCGCATCTCTTCATCGATGTGCGGGAGCTGGGATGCGACTTCCTGGTCTGCTCCGCGTATAAATTCTTCGGCCCCCACGTGGGCTTCCTTTACGGGCGCATGGAGCGGCTGCGGGCCCTCCAGCCCTATAAGGTGCGCCCGGCGCCGGATCATCCCCCGGAGGCCTTCGAGACCGGGACGCAAAACCACGAGGGGTTGGCCGGGCTGACCGCGGCGGTGGAGTATTTGGCGGACATCGGGCGGCGCTTCGGAACCCCAACCGATCCCTCCCGGCGCGCGGCGATCCGCGCCGCCATGGAGAAGATCCGGGAGCACGAGCGGGATCTGTGCGCGCGGCTGCTGGAGGGGCTGGAGGAGCTTCCCGGGGTCATGGTTTACGGCATCCGGAGCATGGCGCGCTGGGCGGAGCGGGTGCCCACGGTCTCGTTCCGGATCTCCGGACGCCATCCCCGGGAGGCCGCGGAGGCCCTGGGGCGGGAAGGCATCTATGTCTGGGACGGCAACTTCTACGCGCAAGGGGTCACGGAGCGGCTGGGCCTGGAAGGGCAGGGCGGTCTGGTCCGGGTGGGCGCGCTCCACTACAACACCCTGGAGGAGATCGATCGGCTGCTGGAAGCCTTAAGGCGTCTGGTTCGGGAAAGGATATAGGCCCATCCCAGGATCTCATCCACAGAGAGGATGCCCGTTTCAGCCAGCCGATGGTATTCGTCCACTGTGAACTTGCGAAGAGCGACCTGCACGGTCATCCCGGCCCCCTCTTCTCGTTGCTCTCCTCCCATCTAAATCCGAACTAAATCCGAAACGCCGGGTCCGCCCGGGATCTCACCAGACCCGGCAGATCAGGCCTTTGAGGTATTCGGACTCGGGGAACGAGAGGCGGATGGGATGATCGGGTCCCTGGGAGAGCTTCTCGAGGATCTGGACCTCGCGCCCGGCGTCCTCCGCGGCGGCGAAGACGATCTTCTGGAAGAGCTCCGGGGAGACCAGGCCGGAGCATGAGAAGGTGATCAGGAGCCCACCCGGGCGGATCAGGCGTAAGGCCTGCAGGTTGATGTCCTTGTAGCCGCGGGCCGCGCGGTTCAGGTGCGCCTGGGAGTAGGCGAACTTGGGGGGATCGAGGATGACGGCGTCGAACCGCCGGCCGTCAGCGACGAAGCGCCGCAGCACCTGAAAGGCGTCCCCTTCCACGTTCTCGAAGCGGTCCTCCCGGAAGCCGTTGAGGCGCAGGTTCTCCGCTGCCAGGCGCAGGGCCTCCGCTGATGTATCCACGTTCACCACGCGGCGGGCCCCGGCGGCCAGGGCGTAAACGGCGAAGGCCCCGGTGTACGAGAAGGCGTTGAGGGCCTCCCCCGCGCCGCTTAGGTAAGCGGCCGCCCGCCGGCGGTTCTCCCGCTGATCCAGGTAGAAGCCAGTCTTGTGCCCCCGCGCCAGGTCCACGTAGAAGCGATGCCCATGCTCGGTGATGATCAGTCGCTCGGGCGGGGCTTCGCCGGCCAGTAGCCCGCAACGCGGCGGCAGCCCCTCTTTCTCCCGCACGTCCACATCGCTGCGTTCGTAGATTCCCCGCGGTCGGAACATCTCCTGAAGCAGCTCGACAAGGAGGGGCTTCCAGCGTTCGATGCCCAGAGTAAGGGACTGGAGGACCAGGAACTCGTTGTAGCGGTCCACGATCAGGCCGGGCAGCCCGTCGCTCTCGGCGAAGACCAAGCGATAGGCGGTGGTGTGGGCTTGCAGGCCGAGGGCCTCGCGGGCTTGGGCGGCCCGCACCAGGCGCCGGCGCCAGAAGGCCTCCTCCACCGCCTCCTGGGGGTCCCAGGTGAGCAAGCGGGCCAGGATCTGGGAGCGGCGGTTGAGGTAGCCCCGGGCGAGCCATTCGCCCTCGAAGGCGAAGACCTCCACCAGGCCCCCGTCCTCCACCGGGCCCTCCAGACGCCCCATGGCGCCGGAGAAGATCCAGGGGTGATGGCGGCGGACCGGCCGGTCGTGCCCCGGCTTCAGATACAGGCGCGCGGATCCCCGGGGAAGCGCCATGCTTGGCTCCGGGAGGCAGGGTTCAATCCCCTATATTTTCCATCCCTTCAAGGAGTTGTGGCACAAGCAGGCCTGCAGTCCCGCTTCTACAATGGGATGGAAGGCGCGCTACGAGCGATTCGTGGGGCGCCTCGTTCAGGGAGGTTCGGGATGGTCTACGCGCGGTTCTTCCGGGTGTTGGGGTTCGCGCTCCGGCTGCTGGCGCATGGGGTGTGGTGGGAGTTTCTTCTGCGGCGGTTGCGCCCGGCCTGGGTCCGGGAGACGGCGCCGGCGCGCTACCGGCGCTGGGCGGCGGCGTTCGGAGACCTGGCGGTGCAGCTGGGCGGTGCGCTGATCAAGCTGGGTCAGTTCCTGAGCGCCCGGGTGGATCTCCTGCCGGACTTCGTGACCGAGGAGCTGGCCCGGCTCCAGGATGAGGTGCCGGCCGAGCCCTTCGAGCGGATCCGTCCGTTGTTGGAGGCCGAGCTGGGGGAGCCGCCGGAAGCGGCCTTCCGGGCCTTCGAGGCCGTCGCCATCGCGGGGGCCTCCCTGGGTCAGGTCCATCGGGCGTGGCTCCCGGATGGGACGCCGGTGATGGTGAAGGTGCAGCGGCCGGGCATCGAGCGGCTGCTGGCGGCGGACCTCGCCGCGTTGCAGGTGGTGATCCGCGTCCTTTCCCTTTACCCCCCGTTGCGCCGGCGGGTGGATCTGGATCGTCTGCTTGGGGAGTTCAGCCGCACGCTGTGGATGGAGCTGGATTACCTGGCGGAGGCGCGGAACGCGGAGCGGTTCGCCCGCAACTTCGCCGGGGATCCGGGGGTCCGGATCCCACGGCCTTTCTGGTCCCACACCCGTCGGCGCGTCCTGGTGCTGGAGGATGTGACGGCCATCAAGATCACGGATCTGGAGGCCATCGAGGCGGCCGGCATCTCCCGCTCGGAGGTGGCGCGGCGGCTTTATCAGGTCTATTTGAAGCAGGTCTTCGAGGACGGCTTCTTCCACGCCGATCCGCATCCGGGCAATCTCTTCGTGGCGCCGCTGGAGGGGGAGGGATCGGAGGGGAGCGGACGCCCGTTCCGTCTGCACTTTGTGGACTTCGGCATGGTGGGGTGGATCTCCCCGGAGGCTCGCCGGTGGCTGCGGGAGGCGGCCATCGGCCTGGGGACCCGAGATGCGGGGCGGATCGTGCGGGCGATGGACGCGCTGGGGTTTCTGCTGCCGGAGGCGGATCGAACGCTCCTCCTCCGGGCGGTGGAGCGGCTGCTGGATCGGATCTGGGGTCTTTCGATGAGAGCGCTGCGGGAATGGTCGCTTATGGAGGTGGAGACGCTCTTTCTGGAGTTCCGCGAGCTGCTCCTGCGCTTCCCCTTTCAGATCCCCCAGGATTTTCTGTTGCTCGGGCGCACCCTGGGGCTGCTGGCGGGGCTGGTCACCCGGCTGGATCCGGAGTTCAACGTCTTTGAAGAGGCGGAGCCCTTCGCGCGGCGCCTGCTGGAAGAGGAGCCGTGGAGGTGGGTGGAGCAGATCCTTGAGGCGGCGTGGGGGATCCTGCGGACCCCCCTGGATCTCCAGCGGTTCCTGGAGCGCTCGCTGCGCGGGGAGCTGCAGTGGCGGGTGACGTTCCCCGAAGCCCGGGAGACCCTGTCTCTGATCGCGGAGGGGTTCCAGCGGCTGATCTGGCAGCTCACCGGGTTCGTCTGGGTGATGCTGGGGTTGTTCGCCGGGTTGAACCATCAACCCGCCCTGGCCGGGGCGCTGTTCGGGATCGGCGGGTTATGGTTGTTGTGGGGGCTGCGCCCATTACGCTGGCGTCGCGGAGGGGGAGGGTAGGGGAAGCTCCTCCCCTCCGGATCCGAGGAAGCGCTTCGGGCGTGCCCCTGGGTTCAGGAGGGGTGGGGGCCTGTCTGGGGTTTCTCCCCCTCTTCCAGCCATGCGTCGATGGCGGTGCGCAGGGCCAGCAGGGTCTCCCGGCGGGCTGCCCGCAGGTGCTGCCAGAACCCCTCCGGGAGCATCGCCTTCATCGCCTCCCGGAGCTCCCGGGAGGCTGCCCGCAGGTGGGTCCGGGCCTCTTCCGACCATCGGGATCGGGTCTCTGCCATAGAGATCCCTCCTTCGCAGTGAGGACTGTGCGCGGGTGCGTTCACTTTCATGATATCACGAATGACGTCCAGCAAGGGCACGGTTCGGATCAGTCTTCGGAAGGCTCGGTGCCCTTGAAGGCCTGGCGGTGGACGGCGCGCAGGCGTCGGGGGGAGACCCGGGCGTAGCGGCGGGTGGTGGTGGGGGAGGCGTGGCCCAGGAGGTCCTGCACCGCGGCCAGATCCCCGGTGGCCTCCAGGACGCGCGTGGCGAAGTAGTGGCGGAACTGATGGGGTGTGAGGGGTTCCTCCAGCCCGGCCTCCCGGGCCAGGGCGGCCAGGGCGCGGCGGACCCCTTCGGGGGTCAGGGGGCGGACGGCGGCGCCGGCCCCTTTGTCATGGCGTGCGAAGAGGGGGAGGTGATCGCGGCCCTTCCCGCGGACTCCCGCGTCGCGGGCCTGCAGGTAGGCCTCGAGGGCGCGGACGGCGGCCTCGTCCAGAAAGGCGAGGCGCTCTTTGCCGCCCTTGCCGTGGCGGATCCAGAGGATGCCCTGGGCGGGGTCGAAATCGCCCCGCCGCAGCGCCACCAGCTCGCCGACCCGGATCCCGCTGCTGCGCAGGACCAGCACCAGGGCCAGGTCCCGGAGGCGGCGGAGCTCGTGACGGGGGGAGGGTGAGGAAGGGCGGGCGCGGGCCGCCTGGAGCAAGGCCTTCAGAAGCTCCTCGCGGGGCAGGCGGGGCAGGGGAGGGGTGGATCGTCCGCGCTGGGCGTGCAGCTCCCGGATCAGGCGTTGCGCCTCCTCGGCGGGCAGCGTCCACAGTCCCTCATCGAGGAGGAAGTGGACCCAGCTGACCAGTGCGGCCAGGTAAGTCTGGCGGGTGGCTGCCGGCAGCGTTCGGCCTTCCCGGCGGTAGCGGTCTTCCAGGTAGGGGATGAAATCCCGCACGTGGGCGGGGTCCAGCGCCTCGGGCGTCTGGTGTTCAGGATCCAGATCGAGGTCGGCGAGGTATTCCAGGAAGCGCTGGAGGGCGCTTCGGTAAGTCTGGATGGTTCGGGGACGCCGGCCGTAGCGGGCGGCCAGGGCTTCCAGGAAAACCGAAACGGTCCGGCGCAGGCTCGGCCCCTCGGTCATCGGCAGCTCCTTTCTTTCCTTTCGGCTGGCGTTCTCGAAAGAAGCGTCTTCGGATTCATCATTTTACCAGCGAGTGCGACCGAGGGCTGTTCCCTGTCGATCTACTTTCAGGCAGGCGCTTTATGTGGAAGCCGGCGGAGAGGCTTGACGGGAGCTCCCGATTGTGGTATAAGGGCTATAACCCTTGGTCTTAGAGCCTCTATCTCATCCATGGACGTGCGACCTGGTCTGGAGAAGAACCCTGAGCTTCTTCTGAAGCCTCAGGAGGCGGCCCGGCTTTTGGGAGTGACAGAGCGTTGTCTGAGGAGATGGGCTCGGGAGGGTCGGATTCAGGCGGTTCGGACTCCGGGTGGGCATTATCGGTATCCGCTCGATTCGGTGTTGCAAATCATGGGTTCTTCCCCGCAACAGCCTCCTGAGCGCACGGCCGCGCTGTATGCCCGCGCTTCCTGCCACCGCGAGATCGAGCGTCAGCTGGGTGTTTTGCGGAGGGCAGCCGATGCGATGGGTTATGTGGCCCTCTATGAGGACTATGATCTTCGGGGTGGGGATCGGATCGGGGAGGGTTTGCAGCGTTTGATCCTTCTGGCGCGTCGGGGGCTTTTTCGGGCGTTGATGGTGACCTCTTACAGCCGCGTGAGCTGGCTGGGGGTGGTGGATCCTCGCTTCCTTCACCTGGTGTTCATGCTGATGGGCGTGCCGCTTGTGGTGGTGAATCCCACCAGGGAGTTCGGATCCCCGGCGGAGTTGCTGTTGGACTTCATTGAGATCCACGAGCGGATGGCGGAATTTCTTCAGCCGGAAGCTCGGAAGATGAACCGGGAGATCCTCCAGGCGTTGCGGATCCTCCAGCGTCGGTATCGGATCCGGTGGGAGGAGGAGTGAGGGGCCTTGCCGGGCGCCCTCGGGATGATTTGCTTAATGTATCTTAAACCAATCAAAGCCTCGCGGGGGAGCAGGGCGACCCCCGTCGGGCCCTCTCCCCTTCAGGGGTTTGGCCTCCGGCGGGTTTCCGATTGGGTCCGGCTGTTCTGAAGATCGTTCCTCATCTGGATGCGCCGGCCTCTGATCCGTTTCGGTGACCACTCCGGAAGATGCGCGGGGTGCAATGCCCAGAGGCCACCAGCGGGCGATGCGGGCCTTGTGGGGTTCCTCTCCCGCGCCGACGCGGAAGCATCCTGACCGGGTCGATAGGAGGACCAGGCCATCATCTGGGCGGCGCTCCATCCCACAGGCATGGGGAAGGAGCGCTCTTCCCCTCTTCCCTACCCCTCTCCATCTTCTCCGCCGGTCTCCATCCCACGCGGGTTGGCTGTCAGCGTTTCGGCGCCGGAGGCGGCGGGGGGACCTCGACCCGGGCGATGGGATCCGAGAGCGTGATCGGGATAGGGAGCAGCAGCCCGGCGCCTGTGCGGCTGGCCTCGATCACCAGCCACCGGGGACTCCACTCCGGGCGCACGTGGACGAAACAGCGGCACCGATATCCCTCCCCTACCTCCCCTTTCCTTTCGGGATCGGGGTCCCAGGCCTCCCTTTCCACGAAGGCGTCTGATCCGCGAAAGTGATCGATACCCAGATAGAGCCTGATCCCCAGTGTCGCGGGTCCGCTCCCCGTTAGGAACAGCGGATTGACCGAACCCTCGTCGGCGTGCTTCCTTCGGTATTCCCATTCGAAGGAAAGCCATGGGCATTCGCTGCGGACAGGCTTGCCGGTGTAGGAATCGAAATACTCATAGGTCCATCGGAGATTGCCCACCCGGACGATCCAATCCCCGATCTCCACCGGGGTGTCCGCTGGGATGAATGGGAGCTTCTCCAGGATTTCCAATACCTGGGTCGGCTGAGGTGTTTCGGGGGGAAGGTTTGGGCATGGCTCCATCCAGAAAGCCGGCTCGGGGGTAGGCCGGGCGCAAGCCGCGGCCAGGGCGGCCACCAGAGCCAGGCTCATCCAGCAGCTTTTTCCCTTCATTTCATTGAATGCCTCCGGTAGTCATCTTCTTTGGAGTTGATCGTGCTTTATGATGGCGATTTCCGTCCTCTGCGCCTCCTTGACCGCCGACCTCATTCTATCATGGTTTCAATCCCACGCTGGTTTGATTGAGGCTGGAGATGGGCTACGGCAAGACGTCCATCTCCCTCAGTTTCAATCCCACGCTGGTTCGATTGAGGCTGATCGCCATCCCCAACTCCCCATATTGTCAGCCCAGTTTCAATCCCACGCTGGTTCGATTGAGGCGCGGCAAGTCATCAAAACCCAGCTTCGCCGGCTCCTGGGTTTCAATCCCACGCTGGTTCGATTGAGGCGCGGCAAGTCATCAAAACCCAGCTTCGCCGGCTCCTGGGTTTCAATCCCACGCTGGTTCGATTGAGGCGAGGCCCTGGACCGGCATCTTCCGCCCGAATATTCCGTTTCAATCCCACGCTGGTTCGATTGAGGCCCTATTGGGGGTTTCCAATCTGAGTGCATTTCTACTCGTTTCAATCCCACGCTGGTTCGATTGAGGCGCCATCCAACACAAAATCAACGTTCAAAACACAATAGTTTCAATCCCAAGCTGGTTCGATTGAGGCATGATGATTCGCCCAATTGTCGAAATTGGTTTTTGTGTTTCAATCCCACGCTGGTTCGATTGAGGCCTTCACCCTCCCCACCCTCCCGACTTCCCGCCCAGGGGGGTTTCAATCCCACGCTGGTTCGATTGAGGCCTCCAACAACGCCGGATCCCTAATCTTCAAGATCCAGGGTTTCAATCCCACGCTGGTTCGATTGAGGCATTCACAATTTGAAAATAGGGGCTGTGGAAAACCTGGTTTCAATCCCACGCTGGTTCGATTGAGGCGCGGGAGGGTCCCACTGCACGAGGCCCAGATGGACTTCCGTTTCAATCCCACGCTGGTTCGATTGAGGCGTCGCTGCGGCGGCGGCCGCCATCGACTTCCGAACGGTTTCAATCCCACGCTGGTTCGATTGAGGCCCGTCTTCCTGGAGTATGAGGCGGGAGAGGGAGATTTTGGTTTCAATCCCACGC
>Ga0197142_1002653_pt1 | contig 15469 bp, 10 predicted proteins | sample GBS60_MetaG_FD_148614 | JGI IMG/M metagenome (GOLD analysis project Ga0197142, IMG submission 148614) | Sediment microbial communities from Great Boiling Springs, Gerlach, Nevada, United States - GBS 60_MetaG | ecosystem: Environmental > Aquatic > Thermal springs > Hot (42-90C) > Sediment... | reverse complement strand
AGCGATGCCGGTTTAGATCTCCTCACCATCGATGGATCCGGTGGTGGCACCGGTATGAGTCCATGGAATATGATGCAAAGCTGGGGTGTGCCATCGGTTCTTCTTCATGCAAAAGCTTACGAATATGCATCCATATTGGCAGCTAGAGGAAAACAGGTTGTGGATCTTGCATTCGCCGGTGGTTTTGCTTTAGAGGACAGCATTTTCAAAGGTCTTGCTCTGGGTGCTCCCTATACCAAGATAATCTGCATGGGCCGAGCTCTTATGATTCCTTCCTTCGTGGGATCCAACATTGAAGGTGTGCTCAGACCTGAAAGAAAGGCGGCTGTAAACGGTAATTGGGATAGTCTGCCGAAGACCGTTACTGAAATAGGCACCAGCCCAGAGCAAATCTTCGCTTGCTACTTCGAAGTAGAAAAGAAAGTCGGAAAAGACGAGATGAAAAACATCCCATTCGGCGCCATTGCTTTTTGGACTCTCGCTGATAAACTTTCCTGCGGACTCCAGCAACTCATGGCAGGTGCTCGCAAATTCTCCATCAAAGCTATATCCAGAAACGATATTGTTGCTGCAAATCGTGAAACTGCCGAAGCAACCGGCATTACCTATATTTGCGATGCCAATGACGAAATAGCCAAGAAAATTCTTAATTCGTAATGTCTAATAATAATTGGGGGTGACTTATAAGTTGCCCTCAACATCAAGTTGCTCGCTTTTTTTCGACCCCAAAAAACAGCCAACCCCGCTGGGGATGCGGGGTTTAAATAAAAGTAAGGGCGACAAATGTGTCGCCCTTACATACATATTGCCTTTACTTCTATGTGGTTCCTAAATATCGAAATAAAGATGAAATTCATAAGGATGGGGTCTTAGTTTAACGGGAGCAACCTCCCTAAGTCTTTTATACTCAATCCACATATCTATAACGTCCTGAGTAAAGACGCCACCTTTCAGAAGGAATTCATGGTCCTTTTCCAGAGCATTCAGAGCTTCTTCTAAAGACCCCGGAGTTGATGGCACATTTTTGAGTTCTTCAGGCGATAGAGCGTAAATATCCTTGTCTAGGGGTTCCCCCGGATCCAGACGATTTTCTATACCATCTAACACAGCCATAAGAATAGCACTGAAGGCAAGATAACCATTACAGGACGGATCAGGTGTTCTGAATTCAAGCCGCTTTGCCTTCGGAGAAGTAGAATACATAGGAATACGGATAGCAGCACTACGGTTTCGGCTTGAATAAGCCAAATTCACAGGAGCTTCATAACCAGGCACAAGACGTTTGTAAGAATTAGTGGTCGGGTTTGTAAAAGCGCAAAGAGCTGGTGCATGCTTTAAGATTCCACCAATGGCATAAAGAGCCATCTCGCTCAAACCTGCATATCTGTCGCCGGCAAAGAGGGGTTTCCCGTCTTTCCAAAGACTTACATGGGTATGCATCCCAGAACCGTTATCGCCATAAAGCGGTTTAGGCATAAAGGTTACTGTTTTACCATGACGGCGAGCAACGTTCTTTATGATATACTTAAACCACATAAGCTGGTCGCCCATTTTGACAAGGGGAGCAAAACGCATATCGATTTCTGCCTGACCTGCGGTAGCTACTTCATGGTGCTGACATTCAACCTTAATACCCACTTGCTCCATAACAAGAGCCATCTCGGTTCGAATATCATGTTGGGTGTCCGAAGGAGGAACAGGGAAGTAGCCTTCTTTATGGCGAATTTTATAACCGAGGTTCGGTCCTTCTTCGCGACCACTGTTCCATATTCCCTCATCGGAATCAATAAAATAGTAGCTATAGTTGGACGCCGAATCGTATCGGATGTCGTCAAATATGAAAAATTCTGCTTCTGGACCAAAGTAAGCCGTGTCGGCAATCCCCGTAAATTTTAGATATTCCTCAGCCTTCTGAGCAATATATCGAGGATCACGAGTATAACGCTCTCGAGTAATCGGGTCCACAATGTTACAGATAAGCGAAAGAGTTGGAACTTCCATAAAAGGATCTATAACGGCGGTTTCAGGGTCTGGAATAACCAGCATATCACTTGCGTTTATGGGCTGCCAGCCCCGAATGCTGGATGCATCAAAGCCAAAACCATCCTCAAAAGATGACTCATCAAGCTCGCCTATCGGCACAGAAAAATGCTGCCATATACCTGGAAGATCAAGAAACTTCAAATCTACCATTTTAACACCATTAGCCTTTGCAAACTCTAACACTTCTTTGGGCGTCATAAAATCTCCTCTCTTTGCAGTGAAACTTTAAGTTTCATTGTTTTTATTTAACAAGAATTTTCTTCAAGCAACTCCCGTGCCATCTAATACTTTATACTTTGTATATCACCAACACTTTATCGAAATTATCAAAGTTTTCCTCATTGCACATAAACTTTTCGAAAACCACCGTGAGCAACCGATCAGCCATCTCGATAAAACCACGCCAATGATATACTCTCACAGCCACTCTTACTCAATCAAGAAGTTTTAACCCAGAGAATTCAACCAAGATATGCACAATTTTGTTCGGATCGACCCTAAGAAAACGTGATGTTGAACAATAATGTGCAGCTAAACCAGAAGAAATCCCATAACTCTAGCGGTTTTGTAGGAACCCAGAAGATGGCACAATTGTTGCTAAAAAGACTTGCTTGCTCAGAAAGCTTTCAAAACCCTACAAGGAGGGAAAACGTGTGTCGCCTTTTCGCTATAACAAGTGATGAACCCCTTTCACCCATGGTTGCAATAAAAGCCCTGGAGGTCATGAAAGAAGGTTACGACGGTTCTGGAATCGGGTTATTTCTTACCGAACTCGGTGGGCACTTTGAGGAAATCAAAGATGCCCCAATCCTTTCTGGAATTTTTTCACACTCGGGCATTAAAAGACTAGATCAATTTATGATGGAACTCGGCTTCATGACCAAATACAAACTTTCCATCAAACCCCCAAAAACTCCACCACCAGGTGTTCCAAAGAGAGACGTGTATCTTGTGAGAGCATACGAATACCCCGAATCATAGGAAGGGCTGAGTCAAGAAGAAAAAGAACATCGTCTTATGACCATCCGGCTTACTCTTCGCCAGATGGGCGAGGAATCCGGCGATATGGTTGTCTTCAGCTTCTGGCCTGATGTTATCATCATAAAAGAAATAGGCGATCCCGTTGATGTCGCAGAATATCTTCATTTGGATCGCAAAGAGTTATCCGCTCGAATTATAATGGCTCAGGGACGTCAGAATACAAATTACGCCATTAACCTTTATGCATGCCATCCATTTTTTATTCAGGGCATTGCTACCATGACCAACGGAGAAAATACGGCTTTTGTGCCTATCCGAGAATTTCTTATGTCTCGAGGCTTCCCAGGTTACATTGGCTATCAATCAGATTCAGAAGTGTTTACTCATATTCTCCACTACATAAATAAAAAACTCGGTCTGGGAATTGAGTATTATAAACATGTCATAACGCCGCTTCAGGACGAAGATCTTGCCCATCATCCCCAGGGAAAATTTCTTAAAATCCTTAAAGAAACCTGCCGTCGGCTCATTATAGATGGCCCAAACTGCGTCATAGGTGTGCTTCCCGACAAAACCATGTTTATGGTGCAGGACAGAAAAAAACTTAGGCCCGGTATAGTGGGCGGTAAAGAAGGTGTTTTTGTTTTCTCATCTGAAGCCTGTGCCTTGGAAGCTACCCTTCCCGATCGGGATCGAACAAAAGATTTTCAGCCTATGTATCTGGACACAGTTGTTGTGCCCCCAGATCGAAAGGAGATGAAGATATGGCGACAGTCGGAACCATTACCCCTTCCACTCTAAGTCGTAAAGACTTACTCTGGCAAATCGTATGGGATAAGGATCGCTGTGCTTTGTGCGGCCGATGCACTGCAGCTTGTCCTGTTCATGCGATAGAACTGGGTGTTTTCAGAAAGCGTCTGGTTCAGGTAACTCCCGGCGTGGAGACTCAACCATCCAACGTCTATCAGGTATTTTACGGCATTCGACAAAAAACCGACCCAGCATATGCCTGTATCGGCTGTGGAACCTGCACCCTGGTTTGTCCAAACGACTGCATTATGCCGGTAAAAAACGATGAAATCGATAAGCTTCGCTTTCATATCAATAGAGGCGAACAACCAAGGCGAAGGGGTGGACGTCGAAACATACCGGAAGGCATTTTAGATCGCATTAAGTTCGTGAGAATATCCATGCTAACTGACCCGGCTCTGGACGCAGGACGGCACGAATTTGAGCTTAGAACTCTCCTTGGACGAGTTCTTCCACCCGAAGAAGCCTTAAGACTCTACAAGGAAGAAGAATGGACTCCCCCCGTCAGAGAAATTTACCCGCTCATTATCGGATCAATGTCCTTCGGAGCTCTTTCTCCCAATATGTGGGAAGGCCTTATAATGGGGGTTACCTATCTCAACGAAGAACTCGGTATGCCTGTAAGGATGTGCACAGGAGAAGGCGGTTGTCCACCAAGGCTTCTAAAGTCTCGCTTCATAAAATACGTGATTCTTCAGATTGCCAGCGGATATTTTGGCTGGGACGAAATCATAAGAGCCATCCCCGAGATGAAAGAAGATCCCTGTGCCGTGGAGATAAAATACGGTCAGGGAGCAAAGCCAGGCGATGGTGGGCTCCTAATGTGGTACAAAGTGAATAAACTCATTGCGGCTATTCGTGGAGTCCCGCCTGGCGTAAGTCTCCCTAGCCCACCAACTCATCAGACCCTTTATTCAATAGAAGAAGCGGTAGCAAAAATGATTCAGTCGGTTTCTATGGCCTGGGGTTTTAGAGTTCCGGTATATCCCAAAATTTCAGGCACATCTACGGCTCTTGCCGTCCTCAATAACCTTACTCGAAATCCCTATGCGGCAGCTCTTGCTATTGACGGTGAAGATGGAGGCACAGGTGCAGCATATAACGTTTCCATGGATCATATGGGACATCCAATCGCAAGTAACATAAGGGATTGCTATCTGAACCTTGTAAAAGTGGGTAAGCAGAACGAGATCCCTCTTTTTGCCGCAGGAGGTATTGGAAAACGTGGAAATCTTGCTGCCAATGCCGCAGCTCTTATAATGCTTGGAGCTAGCGGTGTCCAGATAGGGAAATACATCATGCAGGCTGCCGCAGGATGCGTAGGATCCGAAAGTGATCGATGTAACATTTGTAACATTGGACTCTGTCCCAAAGGCATCACTTCTCAGGATCCTCGACTTTACAGACGGTTAGATCCGGAAAAAGTCGCAGAACGAGTTGTGGACGTATTCTTAAGTTTCGATACAGAACTAAAAAAGATTGTGGCTCCGCTTGGTCGTTCCACGTCCCTTCCTATTGGCATGTCGGACGCCATAGGAATAGACGACTACCACGTAGCCGAACGTTTACAGATTAAATACGTGGTGTAGAAGGGAGTAGCGATATGGAAAGCGAACAGTGGGTGAAAATACCTGGTGTAGTTAACAATCACCGTGTTGACTCCAGAATACTTGAGGAACGCATTCAACAGGCTGTTACTTCCGGAGCAAGGTTTATAGAAGTTCAGACAGCCGGGCAACATGGAATCGGAGGCAGGCTCTGGAAGGCAGGAAATGAGAAAGTTCATATTAAAATCACCGGGCCGCCAGGACAACGCGTAGGGGCGATGGGGTTCCCCAATACGACCATTGAAGTAATGGGACCGGCATCAGATGACGTCGGCTGGCTCAACACCGGTGCAGAAATTATTGTTCATGGAAACGCTACCAACGGCACCGGAAACGCTATGGCTCAAGGAAAAATCTACATCGCCGGCAATATAGGTGCTCGTGGCATGACCATGACTAAGCATAACCCTAGATTTGATCCACCAGAATTATGGGTGCTTGGGTCGGTTGGAGATTATTTTGCCGAATTCATGGCCGGGGGAATTGCTGTTGTCTGCGGTTACCAACCTCAAGATCCAGAAAATGTGCTGGGTTATCGCCCCTGCGTCGGTATGGTTGGAGGAAAAATCTTCTTCCGAGGTCCCCACAAAGGATACAGCCACGCTGATGTAAAGCTGGTTCCAATTGATGACCCCACATGGGAATGGCTAAAGGAAAATCTGCTTATATTTCTCAAGAAAATCAATCGAGAAAACCTTTTCGACATTTTGGCTCAGCGCTCTGACTGGCAACTGCTTGTAGCCAGAAGCCCGATGGAAAAAGCCACTCTTCCAAGAAAATCAATGCATGAATTTCGCACTTCCATATGGGAAAAGGAGCTAGGAAGAGGTGGACTAATTGGAGACTTGGTGAGTTTTGACAGAAGCACTATTCCCATCATAACCACCGGTTTTCTCAGACGATACGTGCCGGTGTGGGAAAACAGAAAATACCTGCCTCCCTGTGAAGCAAGCTGTCCGACGGGAATTCCTGTACGAGATCGCTGGCAACTTATCAGAGAGGGACGCATTGATGAAGCTGTAGACCTCGCTCTGGCTTATACTCCATTCCCTGCAACGGTCTGTGGATACCTCTGTCCAAATTTGTGCATGCAGGGGTGCACAAGATCTGCTCAGGGGATGACTCCCGTTGACACCACCGTTCTGGGAAAGGCCAGCATCTCAGCTCGCCCGCCGGAACTTCCACCCATAACAGGTGGTAAAATCGCCGTCATAGGAGCAGGACCTGCGGGACTTTCAGTAGCATGGCAACTTCGCCAAAAAGGACATGAAGCGGTTGTCTATGATATGCGAGAAGAAGTAGGAGGAAAACTTACAGAAGTAATCCCAACGTCGAGAATTTCTCAGAAAGTGCTGACGGCAGAACTGGATCGGGTAAAAAAGCTAATTCCCAGAATTCATCTTCAACAGAAACTTACAAAGGAAGACTATGAGCGGCTAAAACTGGATTACGACTTTATTGTGATTGCCACCGGCGCTCAGAAGCCTCGCACCCTTCCTGTGCCTGGAGCTGAGAGAGCCATTACGGCAAAGGAATTTTTACGCCGCAGTCGGCGGAACGAGATCACACCCGGGAAGCAAGTTGTCATTATCGGAGCCGGAAATGTTGGCTGTGATGTGGCTACAGAAGCATCTCGACTTGGAGCCCGGGATATTACCCTGATTGACATTCAAGAACCTGCATCATTCGGCAAAGAAAGAAAAGCTGCAGAATCTGTAGGAGCAAAATTCCGATGGCCGGTCTTTACAAAAGCCATAACACAAGATGGTGTAGAACTCTCATCTGGAGAATTCCTTCCTACTGACACGGTAGTTATTGCTATAGGCGATCAACCAGATCTTGAAGGTATTCCCGAAACGGTCATGGTTGAGCGAGGCTTTATCAAGGTTAACGAACACTACCAGACAACGGATCCAAAGATCTTTGCCGTTGGAGACGTCGTAAAACTTGGACTTCTTACGGAAGCCATCGGAGCAGGAAGAATTGCCGCTGAAACGATAGATGAGATACTGAAAGGCAAAAGACCACGTCGAGATCCCAGGATGGTGATAGACAAAGGCGGAATTAAAGCTGAATACTTTGATCCAAGGCTAATGCCTGGAGTCTCTCTAGACAAGTGCGCCAGCTCTTGTGCATCCTGTGGATCCTGCAGGGAGTGCGGAATTTGTATTACCATCTGTCCTCAGGGAGCTATATCTAAGCGGGAGGAACCGAGTGGACAATTTGAAATGGTCGTTGATGGAGATAAGTGTATAGGGTGCGGGTTCTGCGCTGGAGCCTGTCCATGTGGTATCTGGAACCTGGTCGAAAACGACCCTATTGAATAAGCTGAAAAACAAAAACCCTCGGGGCTTTAGTATCCCCGCGGGTGGATTTCTTATTTAAAGGTGCGGCGAAAGAATACCGCACCTTTTGTTTTTTCTCTTAGTATTCAGGCATGGGCGGAGTGGTTTGTTTTTTCTCTTCGGGTTTTTCAGCTACCAGAGCTTCGGTTGTGAGAAGGAGTGAAGCAACGCTTGCGGCGTTCTGCAAAGCAAATCGAACAACTTTGGTCGGATCGATAACTCCAGCCTCAACAAGATCCTCGTAAGTTTCGGTCTGGGCGTTAAAACCAAAGCCATCATTTCCGGCCTTAACCTTTTCAACCACAACAGAGCCTTCGTAACCGGCGTTATCGGCGATGCAGCGGAGTGGCACTTCCAGAGCCTTGTAAATGATCTCCTTACCGAATCGCTCCTCGCCATCGAGCTGGAGTTCATCAAGGGCTTTCTGGCAACGTAGCAAAGCAACACCACCACCGGGCACAATACCTTCTTCAACGGCGGCTCTGGTTGCATTAAGAGCATCCTCAACTCGGGCTTTCTTTTCCTTGAGCTCGGTTTCCGTCGCCGCACCAACACGGATTACGGCAACACCACCAACCAACTTAGCAAGTCGCTCCTGAAGCTTTTCACGGTCGTAGTCGCTTGTGGTTTCCTCAATCTGAGTGCGGATCTGTTTGACTCGAGCCTGAATTTGTTCTTTGGAACCACCACCGTCAACAATTGTCGTGTAATCTTTATTGACAATTATCCTCTTAGCGGTTCCGAGGTCGTTGACGGTTACGTTTTCAAGTTTCACACCAAGATCTTCGGAGACCACCTGACCACCGGTAAGAATTGCAATATCCTGGAGCATAGCTTTACGACGTTCGCCAAAGCCAGGAGCCTTGACGGCGCAAACTTTCAAGGTGCCACGGAGTTTGTTCACCACAAGCGTGGCAAGGGCTTCACCTTCCACATCCTCGGCAATAATGAGAAGAGGCTTATTCATACGAGCGATCTGTTCAAGGAGTGGAAGGAGATCCTTCATACTGCTGATCTTCTTTTCATGGCAAAGTACGTAAGAATCCTCGAGCACTACTTCCATTTTTTCTGGGTCGGTAATGAAATAAGGTGAGATATAACCACGGTCGAACTGCATTCCTTCTACAACTTCAAGAGTGGTTTCCATACTTTTTGCTTCTTCGACCGTGATGACCCCTTCTTTTCCAACTTTGCTCATAGCTTCGGCAATAATATTTCCGATTTCGGGATCGTTATTAGCGGAGATGGTTCCAACCTGAGCGATTTCTTTTTGATCTTTGATTTCCTTGCTCTGAGCCTTTAGGGCTTCAACAACCTTAGCTACAGCCTTATCTATGCCTCGCTTTAAAGCCATCGGATTATGTCCAGCGGCAACCAGCTTTGAACCTTCCTTAAAAATAGCCTGAGCCAGTATGGTGGCAGTAGTGGTTCCGTCGCCGGCAACATCGCTTGTCTTGCTGGCAACTTCTTTAACCATCTGGGCGCCCATGTTTTCGAACTTATCTTCGAGCTCAATCTCCTTGGCGACGGTCACACCGTCTTTGGTGACAAGAGGAGAACCGAAGGTTTTTTCGATGAGAACGTTGCGACCTTTGGGACCAAGGGTAACCTTTACTGCTTCGGTAAGAGTATCTACTCCACGGAGAATCTTTTCTCTAGCAGCAGCACTGTACTGAATCATCTTGGCTGGCATACTTCACACCTCCTCCCTTCCTTACTTATCCTTCAACTATTGCCAATATATCGTCTTCTCTCATGATTAAATATTCCTGACCTTCAATTTTTACTTCTGTTCCGGCGTACTTGGAGAAGAGAACCATATCACCTTCTTTAACGGTAAGAGGAATCTCTTTGCCATTATCAAGAATCTTTCCTTTTCCAACGGCAACTACCTTACCCTGCTGAGGTTTTTCTTTTGCAGTATCAGGGATAATAATACCACCTGGCGTTCTGTTTTCCTCTTCGATACGCTGAACGATTACTCGATCATGCAATGGTCTCAACTTCATAGCCCTTCTCCCTCCTCCTATACCAAAGTTCAAATGTTGTTAGCACTCTACCTCGGTGAGCGCTAATAAATATAAAAACAGTTTGGAAATCGTCAAGACCACCCATCAAAACTTTTTTCCCTGGAAAAACAAAGACTTATAAAAAAGCCCAAAAAATTGAGATAAACCAATAGCTATGGATGGAAGGTAAGTGGCTTCAATACGCCCCTATAGTGCAATCTATATCCCCACTCTTTTAGATGTGTCGGAAATAATATCAGCAAGTTCTCACATTAAAGCCACTCTTCAACAGTCTTTACCACTTGCTTGGCAGCTCCAGGCCAAAACAACACAAAGGTGTGACAAATAGGCGATAAGGTTACCCGTTCCCAACCCTTAGGTGTTTGATAAAGAGAAGCAATGGGAAGCACCATATTGTCGGTAGGACTCCAAAACTGAACCGCCTTAAAATTGGGAGACTCAAGACGTTTTCTAGTATCCGCGAGTTCTTCGCTGCCGAATCTTACAGAACGGGCAAGCCGTCCACAACTCAATACAGCGAGGCGGCTTCCATAAAAGGGTGTCCCCAGAGTAACGACTCCTTTGACGTTATATCCTTTTCCACTGAGACTGCACCCTAAAAGTCCCGCTAAGAGTCCCCCAAGGCTGTGACCGATTAAAATTATCGGCTCGTTCCGTAATTCATCACCAAAAGCCTCATTTAACTCTTTATCCATTCGATTAAAAACGTCTATAAGTGAGTTTTCCCAGAAACGATGACTCAATGAAACAAAAGAGAATCCTCTTTTTGCAAAGGCTCTCTTAAGCAAAAGAGCCGCACTAGAATTGTGAAAGAGCCCGTGGATAAAGATAATTGTTCCTTTCGATGGAGTTGTTCTCACACTCCACCACTTGCTTACCATGCCCAATGGATAAGTAATGGCAACTATAGGCAACGCCACAATGGATGAAAGCAAACTCAAAAAAACATTTCTTTTCAACTTTCGATCAAATAACCGTTCTAAAACCTCTCTTTCACTTCTGGCTCCTTCATGAAAACATGAAGGCGTGGAAACCTCATACCAATAAAACACATAGGTCAATGCGGGTATTAATACCCACAATACTAGAATAAGCACCACAATCCACATAGTTTATCTCCTCCTAGTGTTTCTAGGTTAATCTTGATGTAAAGTTACCATGACAATAAAGAAATTCCAATTCTTAACCAACAATTTTCGAAAACCTCCACCTACACTTTGAAAAAACATCAAACCGTGCTAAAGGTGTTTTTCCGATAGCGCTAAAGCTAGCATTATCCCATACAAAACAAAAATCGGATTACCACAATGACAAAACCATTACTCAAGCTCATTACATCCGAGATTCGATCCAATGGTGGAGCCATTTCTTTCGAGCGATTCATGGAAATGGCTCTTTATACACCGGAGCTGGGATACTACATGAGAAATGTCCCCGTAATAGGTCAAAGCGGGGATTTTTTTACCGCATCACATGTCGGAAACATTTTTGGATTGATCATTAGCCGACACATCATAAAAATCTGGCAAGAAATGGAAGAACCCAGAGACTTTAACATTATCGAAATCGGACCGGGAATGGGTTATCTGGCTTACGATATACTAAACGCTCTTACATCTCATCCCGCAATTCTTCAAGGACTCTCATATCACCTCGTTGAGATTAACCCGCACTTTGCATCAATCCAAAAAGCAAGGCTTTCTAAACTACACCACAGCATATTCTGGTGGAAGGACATCTCTTCTATGCCAGTTCTCTCCGGAGTTTGCATCTGTAACGAGATTATCGATGCCTTTCCGGTGCGGCTTTTCGAAGTAAGGCAGGGGGAAATAATGGAAATCTATGTCAGCCTGAACGATAGAAACGAATTTATTGAAATACTCCGACCAGCCGGAAAGGATCTCCTGCATCACCTGGAAACCTTCGCTCCATGGGTAAAACACTTCGACGATTACCGTTCAGAAGCAAACTTTCGAGTCAGACCGTGGCTTCAAAGCCTAAGAAGAGTGTTAAACAAGGGAAATGTTTTGATCATAGACTACGGTTACACGTCAGAAGAATACTACGACCTATCAAGAAACCGCGGAACTCTTCTGTGCTACCTTAACCACCAGGTAAATGATTGTCCTTACATAAACGTGGGCGAGCAGGACATAACCGCCCATGTAAACTTCACCGCCGTAGAAGTATGGGCAAAAGAAGCGGGTTTTTCTGTGGAAGATTTTAAAACTCAACAGCGTTATTTGTTATCTCTTGTCGATGAAGAATTGCTCGAAAAACTATACCGAGCAAATCCGGCTTCAATGGCCCAATTCAAAACACTTATGCTTCCCCAGGGTATGGGTGAATCTCACAAAGTGATGACACTCAAGGCATCATGATACCGTGAAAGCAACTAACAGTCAGAAATGTTTCAAAGTCACCGATGGCTAGGCATACCTAGCCCTTACGTCGTAAGCAACCCTACAATTTTTACCGATAAGGGCGATCCCGCCCGAGACGGGACTTTGCCCCACAGATCGGCCTACAATAACAATAAAAAACGCTACTACTTCTCCTCAATGATGATCTTGTGATCAACAAGTGCCATTCGCCGTATGACGCCCCTAACCGTTTTCTGATCACCAAATATACTTCTCATCTTCAGCACGCCGTTTTCATTCTCAATGATATCCACAGCTTCCATGATAAGTTCTTCCCTATCACCCTTTAAGAGATAAGCATTCGCTTCACACATTTTTCAAATCCTCCTGTTTTTTCACTCGCAATTCTTATCTCTGATAACAATCCCGGGTGGTAACGTTTCTCCAAAAGCCCATTCTTGAGCTTGTCTTCCCCAGCATAATCCTGCTCTTTCAACAAAAGATCGTATTTTCTGTTCGGATAACACTTTCCGAACCACTCCATAAGTGCGTTCTCGCACCTCAGCGGGCACATCTCTTGCCCGATCTCCCGTCTCACGCACAAGACTAAGTAAAGTATATCCAAAAGCCTCATCAATCGGAAAGCTCTTTTTAAGAAATTCCCCCACCCAGTTAACAACTTCTTCCGGAGGAATCACTTTATCGGCAGATCCGTAAAGAAGAGCCCTTGCTCCGATCCTTCCCACCACCCATAATTCCTTTGGAGATGGACGACCACCTTTGAGAATTTTCTCGAGAAACATCCTGCCGAGTTTAACTTTCACATCAACAGGAAGATGCTCAAAACTCGCAAGCATCATCCACAACTCTATGGATTCTTGAGGTGAAATAGTTCTGGACTTCTTTTTCTTACCACCTCCACCGCTGTCCTGCACAAGAACCGAAGTCTGCTGATAGATATGCCACTGCTGCCCGGCTGTAAGCCCTCCAGAAACTCTCCGCCAGAATATCCACCATTCAAGACGACACTGAACATTGCGCGAAAACACAAGATCCTGCAGAAACAACTTCCAAACTCGCTTCATTCGCCACTCATCCAGCACATCGCCAAAACCAGGGCGAAGACAAAAACCAAGCAGATTAAACCATCTTGCCTCATGATGAAGAGAAATCGCCCTTCCCTTTTCATGTTCAAGAAGCACGTCGGCAATTTTTCTAACAACTCCGATAGGCCATTTTTCTCTAGGCATTGCCAGAACTTCCATCATGGCTTTTACTAGCTCTGACGGCTCCATCTTTCTATGTTCAAACACATCGGAGATAAGCGCCAACGCCTGCTCTATGCGGTCATAATCAACCGTCTCTTCTATCAACCGGCCTTCCCGCACACCCGCCTCTCGCTCACTTTCGGATGTCTCTCTTACATCGAACTGAAGCTGCCATCTATGGGGCGTTTTTAGGGACTGACACCACATCTCCAGAGTCCCAACTTCAGTAAGTCGAACGCCAAGACTTACGGGAATCGTCCGACCTTCCTCTCCCTTTCCAAACCTCAAAACGGTGTAAATAGGCGGAAGCAGGACGGCATCTTCATCCGAAAGGGTCACAATTTCCCCTAGTCTATCTTCAACCCTTGTCGTAGAAGCAAGCAACTGGAAAGAAACAGGCTGGTTGGATATTACTTCGAAATCTTGCCCTTCGATTTTATACTCAAACCCTTCCTCCATTCCTCTCGGCACAATACATAACGCCTCGTATTCCCGCCGCTGGACGTCTTCCCCTTCCTGTGGCACATCTTTTTTACCCACCACAATGTAGTAGGACCTCGGGCTACCTGCTCCAACCCTCACCCCTGCACCCAGTCTTACCAAACCGTAATAGGCAGCTCCAATAGCCACGGCGAGATCAAGCCTTGGTCCAACAAGCTCTTTGGGTCGCTCACCAAACCAGCTCCCAACAACATCGAGAATTCTCGATCTGAGCTGAACCGGTGTCAGAGCACCGCCGTTAAAAATCACAAAATCTGGGCAAGGATGTTCTCGACCGGTTTCCCGTGCCGTAAATTTTTCAAAACGCCGCCAAAACCAGGCAATATGCCTAGTTATGGCAGGATCCTGTTCATAAGGAAGCCCCCACTCCACAATGCCGGACCGATGAGATGACATAGGTCTTTCATCTATTGACACAAAGGGGAAAAAACCATCCAGGATGACTTCTCTCAAACGTTCCGCTTCCATAGAGGTAGAAAGTGTATCTCCGATAAGACGAGACCCGGTTCCGAGAACTGTAAATTTTACTTCCGATATGGATGGGTCGTTCAGAATTTCCTCTTTGATTTTTCTAGCCTGATAACAAAGCTGATGCCATCTTCTGGGGTCAAGGGAGCCAATTTTTCCGGTAAGTTTTTCTTCTACTTTACGGGCAATGAAGATGTCCATGTTGTCGCCGCCAAGAAGCAGGTGATCCCCCACGGCGAGACGATCAAACTGTAAACTCTTTTGAGCCGTAGCGGATTCCTTCAGAGCCACAATAGTCAGATCGGTCGTTCCACCCCCAACATCACAAATAAGAACAATCTGACCTGGGCGTATTATTTCCTGCCATTTAAGGTGATGTTGAGAAAGCCATCCGTAAAAAGCCGCAAGAGGTTCCTCAATAAGAACCAGCTTAGGAATGCCGGCTAATCGAGCAGCTTCAACCGTGAGTTCTCGAGCAACCTCATCAAAAGACGCCGGCACAGTAAGAACTATAAGTTGTTCTTCGAAAGCCAGTTCCTGAGTGCCTCGAGCCATAGCGAAGTTCCAGGCATTGCGGATGTGGCTAAGATACCGCGCACTTGCTTCCACGGGAGAAACCTTCTTGAGGTCTTCGGCTTCTTTTGTTCCCCAGGGAAGAATCCTTGCTTTGCGATCTACTTTGGCATGGCAAAGCCAAGATTTGGCGGAAGCGACAAGCCTATGAGGAACGGTAGCACCCTGCTGTCTGGCAAACTCCCCCACAATACCAATGTCTGCCGCTTGCTCACTATCCCAGGGAAGTCCCGGAAGTTGTTCTCGAGGAAGGTCGTATTTCCCGGGAAGATAAAGAAAAGACGGGAGCACAAGACGTCTTGCTATTTCCCCTAAAGCCACATACTGCGGAATTTCAAAGATTCGTATGGCTGTTTCGGGAGATTCCGTCTCCGCCGTAAGATCCACATAAGCTACGGCTGAGTTAGTCGTCCCGAGATCTATTCCGATGATGTAACGATAATCATGGGCAGTATTTATGAGCATGGTCATGAGCTAGTT
>Ga0197142_1002652_pt1 | contig 15470 bp, 12 predicted proteins | sample GBS60_MetaG_FD_148614 | JGI IMG/M metagenome (GOLD analysis project Ga0197142, IMG submission 148614) | Sediment microbial communities from Great Boiling Springs, Gerlach, Nevada, United States - GBS 60_MetaG | ecosystem: Environmental > Aquatic > Thermal springs > Hot (42-90C) > Sediment... | reverse complement strand
CGGGGATGGCGTGATATTTCTCGACGTACTCTCGCCCGCAGTTGGACGTTTAAGCCGCAACAGATTCGCTTCCTGTTCGATTCTCCTGGAGTAATTGAGAATGCTTAGCTATTACCTACTCAGATAATACCCTAATACAATTTTCGTTACAGTGGAGGCAACATGTGGCTCCAGGTATTCACTGGGTGGTTTCCAGTCGCGGCTCAGGTTAAGCGCCGCTTCTACTGCTTGTAATATCATTCTAGGATCAGTGCCTGTAAGAATATTACTGCCGCATTCTATAGTTTCAGGTCTTTCAGTAACATCGCGCAATGTGACGTTAGGCACCCTGAATATGCAGCACTCTTCTTGCACCGTGCCGCTATCACTGAGCACACAGTAGGCGTGTCGCTCTAAGTTAATGAAATCAAAAAATCCGAGGGGCTTAAGCAAAAGCACCTTTTCTGAGCGTGGTTTAATAGCAAACTGAGTCAGCTTGTCTGCTGTGTGGGGATGGAGACTGACAATCACTGGTTTTCGATAAGTGTCAGCAACTGACGTCAATCCCCTTACTAGGTGTTTTAAGCGAGTCTGATCATCTACATTTTCAGCTCGATGGAGTGTCGCAAGAAAATATTCCCCTTGAGATACCCCTAAGCGATTCAATATATCGCTCGATTCAATCTTATCCATGTAAGCGTTTAGCACTTCGTAAATTGGGTTACCAATTACAAAGATGCGTTGGCGCTCGATCCCCTCGCGGATCAAGTTTTCTTTGCTCCGGTGAGTGTAGGGCATCAAAATGTCACTGCAATGATCGATTAATCTGCGGTTGATCTCCTCTGGAACCCGTTTATCATAGCAACGGTTCCCTGCTTCCATATGACAAACAGTAATGCCCAGGCGCGCAGCTACAATAGCTGCTAGACCACTGTTGGTATCACCAAGAATGAGGAGCCGGTCAGGCCTAATACGAGCTAAGACTTCCCCCGCTTTTATGATAATATGCCCAGCTTGTTCAGCAAAACTGGAAGCTTTAATGCCCAAATAGATGTCAGGTGGGCGCAGGTCAAGCTCCTGAAAAAAGATATCGCTCAAATTAGGCTCGTAGTTCTGGCCAGTGTGCACGAGAACTTGTTCACAGAAACGATCAAGATGCTTGATCACCTGGCTGAGACGGATGATCTCTGGCCTGGTACCAAAGAGTGTCACAACTTTCATAGCAGAATGTCTCGCGGCTGCTCATTTAGGTATGGAGCCAACAGCTCCCGCAAATCAGCTCGACTTAGAGTCACATTAGCTGACGAATATTCGCCTGTCAAGGCGGGGTACTCAATCGGGGCAGGGAATAGTTCGGGTAGCATTGGTGTGATCACATAGTAACCGTTACGCTCTATAGTACGGTAGCTTTCTTCCTCTGAGATCAAGACCTCATGGACCTTTTCACCGGGGCGGATACCAGTGTAAACTATAGGGATATTTCGCCCGTTGATAAGCACCTCAGCTATGTCCACTATACGGGCTGCTGGTACTCGGGGAACATATATTTCACCAGCTTGAGCATGTCGTATAGCTGCAAAGATTGTATCTACCGCTTGATCCAAGGTGAGCAAGAAGCGAGTCATCTCTTTCATGGTAATAGTCACGGGACCCCCATGAGCGATTTGATCTAAAAAGAGAGGCACCACTGACCCACGTGAGGCAATAACATTTCCGTACCGCACACAAACGAAACGAGTTTTAGAGCTACCTATGTTAGCTTCTATAAAGATACGCTCTTGTATTGCTTTAGTCATGCCCATAACGTTGATTGGCTTACAAGCTTTATCAGTAGAAATAGCTACTACTACCTCGATATTGGCATTGCTTTCTCTTATGGCGCGAACTATGTTGTATGCCCCATTCACATTTGTTAGCACCGCTTGAAAGGGAAAGTATTCACAAGTGGGCACTTGTTTTAGAGCAGCAGCATGAATAATCACGTCAGCCTCACGGGCAGCTTGTAATACCGAGGAATAGTCACGCACATCGCCAATGCGGAAGCTAAGCAGCCGCTGAAAGTTACGGTAGATTACCTCGTCTGTAGCCACTCGACGGTTGAGGTACGATAAGCGCATGTAATGCTGCTTGGCCTCATCGCGAGAGAACACAATAATTCTTTCTGGCTGTCCCATCTCTCCTGTCAGCAAGCGCCGAACTATGGCTTGTCCTAGCGATCCTGTGCCGCCAGTAATCAAGACACGCTTCCCTTCAAGCTCCATAAAATCCCCTCCATTCATCATAGGGCGTGGGATCTTTCGCCATCTCCTGAATCATCTCCGGCCAAGAAGGCGGTATAAAGTTAGTCATTGCTCGAAATCGTCCAGAGTTCAAGCTACGGTCGATGCACACGTCGGGATATGGCTCAATCTCGATCTGTACCCTATAGGCATCGCGAAGCAAGCAGAGGAGATCGTATTTACTAATTGGATCAGATGAAACATGATAGATTCCCGAGAGCTCAGCATGGTGCTTTATAATGTCGGAAATAATCCTTGCCATAGCTAGAGTTGTGAAACCTGAGTATATTGCTCGATTATAACCACGGACACGGCTACCTCTATTAGCTAAGAACCATTCCACAAGGCCGTTATTAGTCTTCAGCTCGCGGCCAATGATGGAGGTGCGAAGCGTAAGACAACCTGACCCCTCTACCTCCCCCAGAAGCTTACTTCGCCCATAGAAATCCTCTGCATCCGCAACATCATTTTCCGAGTACATCCCTTTGCGCCCCGAAAAAACGCAGTCTGTGCTAATATGAATCAAGCGAGAGCGCGCTGCTCGACAGAGGTTAGCTAATTTGTGTGGAAAGAGAGCATTAATGGTCAGGGTAGTAATAGGGTCTTTCACTAAGGGGGCTTGCTTGACGATACCAATACAGTTAATAACTACATCTGGTTGTACTGAAGCTACTGCCTTGATCACTGTGTCAAAGTCAAGAGCATTCACTCCTTCCAATACCCGTTGGCGATCGAAGATGTTATATTGAAGGTATTCTCGGAAGCTACCACGTATCGTAACCCAGGTGTCAAAGTCATTGCGCAAGACCTGCCAAAGTTTGTGACCAAGCATACCAGAACCTCCAAGTATTAAGACCCTCATAAGTTATTCTCCAGCTTGTCGGTTACGCACGATTTCGGTGAAGAGAGCTTCATATTGATCCATCAACGCATGTCGCGTATAGTGCTTAAGGAATGCCTCTCGCCCAGCTTGTCCCATTCGCTCTCGCTCGACTGCTGGCATCATGTAAAAGGTGCGAACTGTATTTGCTAGGGCTTTCGGATCTTGGGGAGCACAGACCAAACCAGCGCCAGCGTTGCGTATCACCTCAGCAGCATCCCCGGCCACAGCCATGAGGATTGGCCGCCCGCAAGCCATGTAGGCTAGGGTTTTAGAAGGAATGGTGATCTCAAATAATGGATCACGTTTGAGATGCACTAAGAGAACGTCAGCAAGCGCAAGAAAGTATGGTATACGTTCCGCTGGTTGACGGCCCAAAAATCGAACGTTCTTGACTTTATGCGCAATAACTCTCTGACGCAATCGCGTCTCGTCAACGCCATCACCGATGAACACAAACTGAATTTCTGGTAGATCGCTCAGCTGCTGCGCAGCCTCAACGACCGTATCCAAGGCTTGGGCTAATCCCAGGTTGCCCGCATAGATTACATTGAATCGTCCTGCAAGGCCGTATTCTTTAGCTAGCGCTGAGTCTGGTGGCACAGGTTGATAAATCTTTTCATCTGCCCAGTTGGGTATGATATAAATCTTATTAGCTGCAACCCCTTTGGCCATGAGGTTGCGCCTGAATCCGGGCGAGGGGACTACAATGGCAGCAGCACGAGTATAGATGAACTTAGCAAAGAGATCGAGTATGGAGTAGACTATCTTCGAGCGCATCATGCCTGTCGCCTGCAGAGTCTCTGGCCACATATCCTTGATATCATAAACAAAAGGAACGCCTCTCAGCAAGCTGATCCCCCAAGCGGGCATCCCAACAGTAAGAGGAGGGTGGTATACATAGAGGATATCAGCCGAGCCGCACAGCAAGGGACTCAATAACAAGGCTGACATAGCAAAGGAGAGAAAGTTCATAGCACGCAGAGCACCGGACCGACCATGATATGGATAGAGTGGTAAGCGCAGTACTCGTACCCCATCCATTTCCTCCCATTGCCAGAGGCGCTGCCGATAACCTGGATAAATCTTCCCGGAAGGATAGTTAGGAAAGCCTGTGATCGAGAGCACTTGATGCCCCCGTTTGACTAAATCACAGGCCATCTCATGTGGTATGGTAACGGGCTCAGGAGGATACCACTGTGAGAGAATAAGTATCTTCATACACCCTATTTCTAGTCGTGTTTCTCCAATAGATCTAGCAGGACTTCCGTGAGTGCCCTGGCCGTTGACTGCCAGCTATATCTGGCGAGCACGAGTTGTCTCCCTTTAAGCCCCATTCCGCTCAAACTATTGCGCTCGTTATAAGCCTGCACGATTCTCCTGGCTAAACCTTCTACATCTCCTGGTTCAAACAAATACCCACACTGGCTTTCCTCAATAACTTCTTTTACGCCGTTCACACGGCTGGCGATTACTGGGCAGCCACAAGCCAGATATTCGTAAAGCTTAAGAGGTGATAATCCCATAATATCGTTCCTATCTTTCGTAAACGGCGCGACGGCAACATCAAACGCATTTATATAATAAGGGATCACTTCATAGGCAATCCATCCTAGGAACTGTATCTCTCCTTGGAGTCCGTAATGCTTAACCTGCTGCTCTAGGGATCTTTTTAGCGCCCCATCTCCGATAAGTAAATACTTGATTGCAGAGTATCCTTGCTCTTTCACTTGCCTTGCGGCATCTATGAGGGTTTCTAGTCCGTGCCATGGTGCGAACGAGCCAGTAAAGCCCACATAGAAAACTTCTTCAGCAAGCCCTATCTTGAGGCGACATTCTCTCTTATCCATCGGCCGCAAGAACTCTACGTTAGCCCCATTAGAGATAACTATGAGCTTATCCTGCGGAACGCCGTAGCGCTTAGTAATCTCCCTTTTGATGCCTTCTGTCACGCACACAATCTTATTACTCCATCGAAAGTTGATCCTCTCAACTAATTTCATACTCTTAATAATAACCTCACTGAAACCTCGCATCCGTAGGGAGTCTTCTAAAATCTCATTCCTTTCCATTACGTAAGGTATTCTAAAGAGCCGAGCTAGTAGAGGTGACATTATGTCAAAGCGGATTGGTCTAGCATAGATCACGTGGGGCTGGAACTTGACGATAAAAAAGATCAAATAGAAAATCCTAAGAAATTCTACCCATAGATATGCTAACAAACTCTCCTTGAACGTGGGAATATACCGTATATTAAAGCTATAGCTTTGAGATTCTCGAGGTGGGTAACCAGGTACAAGAGCTAATACCTTATGCCCTAGTTTAGCTAGGCTCTGCCCAAGCTCAATAAAATGGGTTTTTGCTCCCCCTCTGCTGTGAAGATTAAGATTCGATACATACAGAATTCTTATTCTTCTCATCAAATTTCCCCCCTTTTTGTACCTTTAGCTAGACAATCTAATTTTATTATATAAAGCTGCAGGCCCAGTATAACACTAAAATAATGTGCCGGTATGGCCGATATAAACCCGCGAGCTTGGATGAGATCTCCCCCAGTTAGCGCCCAGACAAGAAATGTCATCATGCCGATGCCCAAGAATAAGCTGAGCCTCCTCAAGTTTTGGTCTTTGGCTTTCCTTCTAAATTGAAAATTGAGCTTGTAGAAGAAGGCAATAACTATGACAAAAGCCATTGATACTAAGATTCCCCTTTCAACCAGCATATTTAAAAATATATTATGCGCTGTCGTGAACCGCTGTGGACTGATCGCGAAATGATTCCCCAAGCCGACTCCGACGACAATGTTATCTTTAAAATAATCCCATGCGTTCTGCCAGATATCCCATCTTGCATCCGCTTGAGCTACTTGAAGTACAGATTCCCATGTGAGTGGTTGGCCCTGAGTGAACCTGTAGGTGATCACTTCTCTGATATGCTCAGGAAAGAAGAGCATGAATAGTAATAACGCTGCTGCCAAAGGAACCACCCAGCGCAGCTTTGAGTATCCACGATCAAAGAATAATGCCAGCAAGAAAGCTGCTGCAAAGGTCACGTAGCCCCAACGGGATAATGCAGTTATAATCCAAACTAAGCTGAGCAAGGTAAAGAGGAACAAGACGATTCTGAAGATGTTAAAAACACTCTGAGGCCAGTAGCCATGCCAATGCCTGCTTCCCATAAATACCAAAGGCAATAGAAAAGCTATTGCCCCAATCACGGCGTTCGATCCATATATATCTCCTTCTCTTAGCAACAGAAAGTTTACCCCTATTCTCGCTGCTGCCACAAACTTGAAAGCAAAGCCTAACAGCACTAACACTATTCCTGAGCCGATTAGACCTAGCAAAAGAGAGAGGAGCATCTTACGGTTTACTCGCGTCTTTCCAACAATCAGAAAAAACACGAGTGCTGGCTCAAATACCCCGATAAGGAATAGCATCAAACTTCTATAGATATCCATCGAAAATAACGTGGGGAGCAAATTTAAAAAAACCCATATAGATATTATGGTTTTAAAAGCTTTAAAATCTTTTTGGTATTCTATAGTGCTAAGCCCGATGTTCCTCTTGGTCAACCATAATATTAATAACCCTCCCCCAAAAAGCATCTCCATGAACAAAACATCCACTCCCAAGTCGTTTTGCACCTCGTGAGGCAAGAGCGCTTGAAATAATGGTATCAAGGGGAGGAAGAGTATGAAGAAACTAACAAATTGCTCTTTGTTAGTCAGCCAAACCAGTATTAAAAATAGCACCATAGCGCTAATAGCTAGAAAAGCCAGCACTTCTAGGTTGCTTAGAACTGGCACAACTAAAGCGACTACCAGGGCAATAGCACCCCCTAGTATAATGCAGCAGATTATCTTAGTAATATTTGACATCATTTCCCCCTCATGGGGTTGAACGACAATATAAAATAATACCCCCTCCACCTGTTTGTCAAGCCTTCAGAATCCTAATCGATGAAACGCCTTAGCCATAGCTCCAGGTTGATGATTCGCCAGATGGTATTACTGACGTTACGCTTTCCCTCAATATGGGCTTCAAAAAGTTTCTTCACTTGTTGAACATCGAAGTAGGGACGGCTGTGAAAACTCTCGGAAGAGATCAGATCCATGAGAAACCCCTTCATCGTGGTTCTAAACCACATATCTTCAGGAGTAGAAAAGGCGAGCTTATCCATCCTTGTTCTTATTGGCTCTGGCAGTATTCCCTTAAGCGCGTCACGAAGGATTTTTTTGGTGACCCCGTTGTGTATTTTCTGAGTGGCTGGGGTTGCAAAGACAAATTCCACCAATCGGTAATCCAGGAAAGGCACACGCGACTCGATAGAATGAGCCATAGAGTTGCGATCCTCAAATCGCAGAAGGCTGGGCAAGTTAGACTTGATCAACGTTGTATAAAGATGATTATCAAAGATACTCTTCCCTTTAGCAACTAGGCGAGGATGATTATTTGCAAAGCGGCGCAAGAAATCTCGCCTCAGCCATAGCCCTTCTCTTGTGAACCTTCTCAAGAATCTGAAGATAGATTCAGCTTTCTCGGGTAATAACCAGAGCACCGCCCGGCTAAGTCCTTGTGTCTTTGAATAGCTATGCATTGCCGCATAGCTCTGTAGCTCTTTGAAAAGCTGAGACCATTGCCCTACTCGGAGAAGTTCAGCAAAGAACGAGCTGAAATAACCATGATATCCAGCAAGGAGCTCATCTCCACCCTGCCCGTCTAAGGTGACTTTCACTCCACATATCTTCGCCAGCTTGAAAACGCTCCATTGTGCATAGATACTTGTCGATCCGAAGGGTTCATCTTGATGATAGATCAGCTTTTCTATCTCTTCAAGCAAACCTTCCCCTGCAGGGTAAATAAAGTGCGCTTCTACCTGAGTCTCTCGTACTACGTGCTCAATGAAGTGACCTTCATCGTGGCGGGGATCCTCATAACGAGCAGAGAATGTCTTCTGTATCTTACTACCGGAGATCTTCATTCCCTCTTCACGCATGAGTCTGTCTACCAAACAGACTATCGCTGAGGAATCAAGACCTCCGCTCAGGCAGGTTCCCACCGGCACGTCGCTGATCAAGTGCAAGCGAACCGCATCTTTCAATAGTTCGTAGAATATTCGAGCATACTCTTCATCGGTGAATCCAGAGAACTTCTTATCTAGATCAATGTCCCAGTAGCGACTGATGCTGAGTCTCCCGGTTTTAATGCTCAGCTCCAAATACTCTCCCCCTCGAAGTTGCTTAATCTTCTCAAAGAAAGTTTCCTCAGTATGATCAACCATCCCTAGAGCCAAGTAGTCATAGATCTGCCTTTCGTTGGCTCTCTTGGGAATGCTAGCTTGCAGAAGAGCCTTAATCTCTGAGGCGAAGAGAAACTGCTCTTCGTCAAAATAATAATACAAGGGCTTGATCCCGAAACGATCACGAGAACAGAAAAGTTTCTGCTTCTTCGAATCCCAAACACAGAAAGCCCACATGCCGTTAAATTTATTTAAACACCCCACTCCCCATTCCTCGTAAGCATGGATTATGACTTCTGTATCCACATCGGAGACAAAACGATGACCGAGGGATTGAAGCTCTCCTCGTAACTCGCGGAAGTTGTAAATTTCCCCGTTATGAACAACCCATATAGTGCCATCTTCGTTACACATTGGCTGGTGACCGGCAGCAGAAAGATCAATGATGGCCAACCTGCGGTTAGCAAGAGCCAAATTATATCTGTCATTTTCTGATATATCCGAAATACTCCCCCTAGGCGAGTAGAGATAGCCACTAAAGAACACCTCCTGAGGAGTATCCTGTCCTCCAACTACCCGATAATGCCCCGTAGCTGTGTTGCTCAATAAGTATCCCTCATCATCAGGGCCGCGATGGCGGAGAGCAAAGGCCATCTCTGAGATCAAGTATGTCGGTATAGCCTTGCCTGCTAGATTGATTCCCCCTACTATCCCGCACATGTCTTGCTCCTGGGTAAGCTTAGCAACTCATCGATCGCCTTTCGCGCATTATTGAGCGAGTCCGGCTTAAAGAAATACCCAATATCAATATCAACCTCATTAAACCTTTGCTGTCGAACTATGTTGATGATCTCATCAACACGACTAACAGGATAGGCGATTTGTTTCTCTATCAAGCGATCCATGTACTCTACGCCAGGCAAATTGAGCAAGATGGTCTTTAGGCCAAAATACAATCCCTCATAAACTGCTGTCGAATTCAGCCCTACTTGAATTTTCGATTCAGCAAATAGCTTATATAAAGGGACATTATCACTGTCAATCACCTCAATCCGTGTTCCTGAAAGCCAGGGATAGTCTTTCCGCCAACGCCCATACTCACCTGGGTGCAGCTTGTAAACTATCGTGAAGGGAAAATCCCTTCTCTTGCTGAGCTCCACTGCAAAACGGGACAGTTCTTTCCCTGCCGTCCCCTGAGAGATGAAAATCAGTTGATCTTGCTTCTCCACACCAAGATATTTGCTGGCTTCTCTCTCAAGATAAGGGTAACCGACGCTATAGACCTTATCTGGCCCGATTGGGTACTGGATATCTTCTTTCCAAAAGTCCCCAAAGACAAAGAGATAGTCAGGATAAGTCCGCTTAAGCCGACCAGGGCCTGGAAACGAATGACACGGGTTATACTTACCGGTCACACCATGCTGCAATTCTACAACGGTAATATAGGCCTCCTTACAAGCCTCAATGAATGTCTCCTTCCCGCAGCTTTCAACGAGGATAACGAGCTTCGGATTCACTTTTTCTAGAATTCTTCTGTATATTGGTAGCGTACCCCTTCTAGAGCGAAGATTCCTTATAACCAACTCTTGCAAGTTACACCTTACCCCAAACCGCTGCTCAAGCTGTTTCTCGATCTCTTTTAATAGCAAAACATCTTGTTTTTTTAAAGATATCCTAACAGCTCCTAACTCTTGTTTGATAGCTGCTAAGAACAATGGGAAATCTAAATACCATATTCTCGAGGTCTTGGCAGGGGTAAAGTGCGTATTCAGGTAATCAGCCTCCAAGTAAACGTAACTGCTGTCTAGGCTCTCAATGATAGGATCGCAGTATATGTCCCACCACTTGCCGTCATCGAGCAACTTGCGACGCGGCGATCCTAAGAAAAGAATTTCAGCTTGCGTGACGCAATAGGGATTTTTCCAGAAGATATTTTTGAGCGCTAGTAAACCCCTTCTCCCTATGTTTGCAAACGTGCGCTCGAATTTAGGATGGGCTTGTCCAGCGATGCCGGTGCTTTCCATAAGATGCATATATACAGGGAATCTGATCCGCTCCCAAAAATAGACATTATCAATTCTTTGGTTGAACAGATCGAGATCTTCCTCCAGCTGCAAGAATGCCTCGAAAAAAGCCTTAAGAGACATTTACTTTCGCCTCTCTGCTGAAAAGCTTTCTCATCACCCTCAATTCCCGAAGAGATATGATCTTGAAAGAAATTAAACCGACTATAAAAGCGAAGAGGATCCCAAGCTTTATTAACAAGAAGAGGATGGTTTGATAAGGAGATAGCAGTTGGTTCAAAAAATATACCCCTGTAACGAGGAGACCAATGCCTACAAGCTTGCGATAGTCATGAGGTATCCAGTAATATCGCTGAGCCAAGGAATGAGCGAGACCAAACAGCACAGCGAATGACACCAGTGTTGCATAAGAAGCCCCTAGTATACCCAGCTTTGGTATCCAAAGGAGATTTAGCACAATGTTGACACAAGCTGCCGTTCCTGTCAAGAGAGGCATGGTTGCGGTTCTTTCTGTATAAAATATTGGCGTCACGCTCATAAAATATAACCCTTGAAAGAGGTAGCCAACTGCCACTGGTGGTACGACAATATAGGCATCACGAAATGGTTCAGTGGCTATGATGGCGATGATCTCCTTGGCGAAGAGGAAGACCCCAATGACTAATGTAGAGGCAAATATCGCATACAACCTAAATAGCTGTGAAAAGATTTGTGCAGCTTCGCGCTTATTCTTAGTTGAAGCGATATTATAAAACATGGGGCTCCATGCAAATTCGATGGCAGAAAACGCAAGACTAGGTACCATACCAACTTGATACCCAAGGTTATACAACCCCACCTCGGATAATGGTGTCATCCGTTCAAGCAGAAGTCGATCTGCTGCTACGAGAGCCCATCCTGCCACAGCGTGGGGAACCAGAGGGAGACCGAAAACCAGAGCACTGCGTAACTTGCTCATGGAGAAGCTGAGGCTCGATTCTCGAAGGATGAGTACCGTGAACACGCAGAAGAAGCAGAGCCAACTGAAGAACTCACCTTGGATCTTCCCCAAAGCTCCTTGGCGCAAGCCAACGACAAAAAGAATAATCAACCCCGAGGAGAGCACCAGTTGTCCTATCTGGAGGCTCACATAACGAATTGCCTGCTCCCTTGCACGATACAAACTTAGCAATATACCCCCAGATGCTGTAAAGAGTGCCGACCAAAGAGTTAACTGAACATACAAACGAAATGGGATATTCTCGAACAGGTTTCGAAACAACGGTTCACCCCAAAAGTTTAAAGCAGCCACACCAGAGATGCTCGCTAACAAGAAGAAGATAAAAACTGTCCCAAGATATTGACGCACCTCTTGTGGAGAGTGGGCATATTTATAATAGTGCCTTACTATGGCGCCCCGCAACCCCATATCGAGAAAAATTACCAACATGGAAGACAAAGCGCTGGTCACCGCCACGATGCCATAGTCGCTGGGTGTGAGGAATCGAGTGTATATAGGCACAAGCAAAAAGGCAATGATCTTTTGTCCCACATTACCGATGCCATAAATAGCTGATTCTTTGATGAGATTCTTTATAACAGACATCATAGATGTATGCTGCCTTAATATCGAAGTCTCTTTTGCAGCAAGTCTCGATCGAGCTCAATTGTCGCTAGGATTCTCGCTATTTGAGGTCCAACCATGCCCCGATCATAAGGGTTCTTTATCTTTGCAAGGGCAAGCCTGAAGTCCTTGTTGTTGAGAACGTATTTTATAGCTTCGACTATCTTCTGCTTATTATAGGGGACATCTATAACATTCTCAGCGCGCTGCCTTCCTTGTTGTCGAGTTCCTATATTAATAAAAGGAAGCTTAAAAGATGGTGCTTCAATTATGCCACTGCTAGAATTCCCAATCATCACATCGGCAACATTCATGATCCCCAAGTATAGCTGGCGGGATATATTCTTGAAAGCCCGAATGAATGGCAAATCAAGGTATTCCTCTATGACCTGCCGCATCTTCCGCCCCCCAGCGTCCGAATTAGGATATATCAACACTGTCTGAAGCTTTAGCTCCTTGATCGCCTCCATCGTTTCCCACATTTGCTGGCCAGCCTCCTCGATCTCAGTAGTGACTGGATGCTGAGAGACAAGGAGGATTGGTTTTGAACCATCAAATCCTAGCTCTCGAAGAACCTCATCTTTCGGGAGAAAATCCCCTCTTTTTATCTCATCTAGACCGGCAGCTCCAACTATAAATATTCTCTCTTTATCCTCACCCAATTGTTGTATCCTCTGAGCACTTTGTTCTGTTGCCACAAAATGGATGTGGGCGAACTTCGTGATCGCATGGCGAATAAGTTCATCTACTGTCCCGCTGACCTCGCCCCCATGAAGGTGAGCCACGGGGATGTTCATATGAGCACCTACAATGGCTCCCGCAAGCATCTCCCCCCGATCTCCCGTAACCATGGTAATGTCTGGATGAATCATTTCGATTGCTTGGGTGAGCTCAATGATCGCTAAACCAAGTGCGCGGGCCATACCTCCTAAACTATCACTACTCAACAACGTCTCCACCCGCGCGGCAATTTTGAATCCATCTTGCTCGATCTCTCGTATTGTGTAGCCGAAATCAGGGGAGAGGTGCTGGGCCATAACGATGAGCACCAACTCCAACTGAGGATGAGCCTCGATCGCTTTTAAGACAGGACGAATGATCCCGTACTCCGCGCGAGTCCCGGTGATGACAGCGATCCGTCTACGCTTAGTCATCTAGCATCCTCCACTCAATCAGCTGATCTTCAGCTATATTCACTCGAGCTCGGCGCCCTACAACCTCCGCTTTGAATTTGGGAGCCAGTCCTGTGCCGGGACGCTTTATCGTGATCATGGAGTCCAGTATGATTGTCCCAGCAGGGATATTGCAAGCTGCAACGAGGCTCTTTCTAATTATAGCCCGGTTTTTCAACTCTTTAGGGCTTGGTCGCTTGAGCCCATCTCCAAGAGCTTTCTCTACGGCCCTAATACCTTGTATCAATTGGGCTAACTCTGCTGGCTCTAGGGAGGCCTTATGATCTGGCCCTGGTAATGTCCTATCCAAAGTGAAGTGTTTCTCGATAACACAAGCGCCTAGAGCTACTGCTGCCAATGAGACCTCGATTCCTAACGTATGATCGGAAAATCCCACAGGAAGCTGGAAGGCGTTTTCTAGCGTTTGTATTGCCCTTAAGTTACACTCTTCTACATCAGCTGGATAGCTCGATACACAATGTAACAGTATCAATTCCTTATTCCCAGCTCCTAGGATTGTTTCTACCGCCTCTTCTATCTCTCCTAAGGTAGCTATGCCTGTAGAGAGAATCATCGGCTTTCCTTTGCGCGCCATGTACTGTAAATAAGGGAGGTTTGTGATGTCTCCCGAACCGATCTTGAAAATGCTTATACCCAACTGATCGAGGACGTCTATACTCTCCTGGTCATGGGGTGTGGACATGAAAATGATACCTCTTTGGTCGCAATAGTCTTTGAGTTCTGCAAAGTCTTGCTTGGATAACTCTAATCTCTTCAGCATCTCAAATTGAGAATTGGCTATATCTGTAGTCTCTCTTTGGTATTCCGCTTTAGGTGCCGTTTTCGTGACGACATTCTCGGCTTTGAAAGTCTGGAACTTCACCGCGTCTGCCCCTGCCTTAGCTGCTACTTCAACCAACCGCTTTGCCAAAGAGATATCACCGTTATGGTTGACGCCAACTTCAGCAATGATAAACACGGGCTCACCTTTCCCTATCCACTTGTTGTCAGCCACTCTTATTCTATTCATCACAGCTACCCCCTTCACAAGCAGGGCTAGTCCTCTCCTTCATGATCAACTCTGCAATCTTGAAGTCGAGTTCCGTGTCAATATCAATAGAATCCTCAGGTTTCATGATGTAGGCCCTTGTATCATCCCCAAGCAAGCGGTTTTCCTTCATGATAATATCTGAACGCGTTATGAAGATAGCCCCATTGAGGCGATAAACCTTTGGGAGATCTTGTCTTCTATGATATTCTTCGCCAGTATCAAGAAAGGGGATCACCCTCCCCGCTTCATCTATCTTCTTCATCCAATATGGAGAATGCTCAGCTTCGCAAAGGCTAACTACTGAGTCTGCTCCTGTATCCAGAAGTAAACTTATCGCCTGATCAATGTGCTCGGATGTTCTTAGAGGAGATGTAGGTTGTAATATGGCTATTATATCTGGTATATAACCATCTCTTTTCAGGTATCCAATCGTATGCTGTATTACCGGCAACATAGGGGTGTTATTCTGTGCCAGTTGAGGTGGCCGAATAAAAGGAATCTCTGCTCCAAGTCCTTTAGCTATCTCAGCGATCCTTCTATCATCAGTGGAGACTATAACCCTAGGATGGTAAGTGCTCCCCAAGGCAGCTTTAATCGTATAAGCTATCAAGGGTCTCCCTGCCAAAATTCTGATGTTCTTCCTTAGCACCCCTTGAGAGCCACCTCTTGCAGGAATAATAGCTAGTATCTTCAAAGCTTCGCGTTTCATTGTATCTGCGTTGACACCTATCTTACTCAATGCTTTGCCCCGGTAATTTTATCTAATTATACCTTACCGCCACTTATCACGCGCATTTCATCTCACTCCTATTGTCTCCACCCCTTCAATCTCGCATCTCAAAGTCACGCAAATACCCAAAAGATATGCTCGCGATTATGTCTCTCGATAGCCCTCAAGATCGGGCCGACCTTGATGAACTGTGGCCGCGCCCCAACGATGTCCACAAGCTTCATAGGCGCCCTTCGTTTGCCATAAAATCCCTAACTGCTGCGATTATATACTCTTGTTCCTTCTCTGTCAGCTCTGGGAAGATCGGGAGAGACAAGGCCTCGCGGCTCGCCCGCTCGCTCTCTGGCAGCTGCCCCTCTCTGTACCCCAAATGCCCAAAGCACGGCTGCAGATGCAACGGCAACGGATAGTAGATCTCCGTACTGATACCGTGCTCTTTGAGATACTTTTGGAGCGCGTCGCGCCGCCCCTTGAAGACTCGGACTGTATACTGATGATAGATATGCGTGCG
>Ga0197142_1002651_pt1 | contig 15478 bp, 16 predicted proteins | sample GBS60_MetaG_FD_148614 | JGI IMG/M metagenome (GOLD analysis project Ga0197142, IMG submission 148614) | Sediment microbial communities from Great Boiling Springs, Gerlach, Nevada, United States - GBS 60_MetaG | ecosystem: Environmental > Aquatic > Thermal springs > Hot (42-90C) > Sediment... | reverse complement strand
CATGTTTCCTAACGATTACCCCGAAGGCGGTTTCATCCCTTTGACCCGAGACACCGTGCGCGGCATTACCCACCGCGGCGGAACGATTCTGGGCACTACCAATCGCAATAACCCCTTACGGTTTCCGGTAACCAAACCCGATGGCTCCGTAGAACTGGTTGATCGCACCGATGAAATCCTGGCTGCCTTTCGCGATCAGGGGATCGATGCCTTGATCACGGTTGGCGGGGATGGCTCCCTTGAAATCGCCAATGCCTTACAGAAAAAGGGTTGTCGCGTGATCGGCGTACCCAAGACCATTGATAATGACCTGGAAAAAACTGTCATCACCTTCGGTTTTGACACTGCGGTTGCCTTCGCCACCGAGTGTCTTGACCGCCTCCACACCACGGCTGCCTCTCACGGGCGGATCATGGTGGTGGAGGTCATGGGGCGCTACGCGGGTTGGATTGCTTTGAATTGCGGCATCGCCGGATCGGCAGATGTAATCTTAATTCCTGAAATTCCTTTCGATATCGACGTGGTAGTGCAAAAAATCCGCCAACGCGATGCCCAGGGACGCAATTTCAGCATCGTTGTTGTTTCGGAAGCAGCTCATCCGATTGGGGGAAAAATCATCGCTCAGCCTCAATTCGGGCGCCAAGAACGTTTAGGAGGGATTGGGGAGCTGCTGGCGACAGAACTGGAAGCACGTACCGCCAAGGAAACCCGCCTCGTTGTTCTGGGGCATCTCCTGCGCGGCGGATCGCCAACCGCCTTCGATCGCCTGACCGCCTTGCGCTTTGGCGCCGCAGCCGTACGCGCCCTGGCAGAGGGAATGCACGGCGTCATGGTTGCCCTTGACCCCCCAAATGTACGCTATGTCCCTTTAGAAAAAGTTGCCAAACGCACGAAAACCGTCCCTCTCGATAGCGATGTGATCCGTACTGCCCGTGATTTAGGCATTTGCCTCGGCGACCGATGGGAAGGTTAGGTCTTATACGCCACGCCAACCAGATTGGGGCTTAAATCAGGATCAAACGTCTCTCCCGCCAAATTGCCCAATAGCTTGATTGAGGAAAATCCCGCTTCTCTGAGTAGTTTATCCAACTCGGCGGCAATCAGCGGTCGTAATAACGAGCTTTGCCATTTCTGTTCCCAGGGTTGATTTCCTTGACGGAATAAGGTGAGAAAGTTGAAACGAATCAGGCCATCTGTCAAAAAATCATAAAAGCGAATAAAAATCCACTCCCGATCCCCTTCACGGAAAGATTGGGGTTCCATCTCCCGTTGTCTGGTTTGAAGCACTCGATCAAAGTTGCGATTCTGGATCAACAATACGCCGGGGGTACGTAGCAGGTTGAAGAAATCGCGTAAGGCTCTCGATACATCCTCTTGGGTCAACAAATGGGGCAAAGAATTTCCCAAACAGAACACTGCATCAAAACGGTTTTCACCAAACATAGCCGTGTGTTCGCCAAAGCCAACCGTCTCAAAGTGCACTTTCACGGCGGCTCTGGCGGCGTTCTGCCTCGCCTGGGCGATCATTTTCGGGCTGAGATCGCTACCTGTCACCTCATAACCTCGCCGGGCAAGCGCAATGGTGTGCATCCCTGTCCCACACGCCGAATCCAACAGGCTCGGTTTTCCACCCTCTGGCGTTGGGATGGAATTCAAAACCTGCTCGAGAAATGGCAATTCATAAGCCAGGCGCTCTTGCCAGTTGACAAAACGGTCGTAATCCTCACTCAGCGCGTCATACATTGGATGCTCCCGTCAATCGGGGCTTGATGCAAGCGGTTGCCTGCGCCGCACCAGAAGCCAAAAGACTGCCGCTGCAAAGACTTCCAATCCGAACACAACCCAGGGCAAGGATGCCAGGGCAGATTGGTACAGCCAGCCTAAAAGGCTTCCCCCAACGAACCAGCCCGCGCCATAGATGGTATTGAAGATCCCGTATGCCGTCGCCCGCTTCTGAATCTGAGCAATGTCAGCCACGGCAGCCCGCATGGTTGTCTCGTGAATTGCCATCACGCTCCCCCAGAGCAGGATGCTCACCCCAATCATAATCACCGAATCAGAGAAACCACTGAGTGGAACGAGGAGAGTCAAAAAAGGGACAGCAAATAATGTATTCAAACCAAATCGGTCGTAGAGTTTACCCACTACCAGGGCGATGAGTGCATCTACGCCCATTGCGACAGCATACAGAGCAGGAATCCAGGCTGCCTGAACAATACCCTCTTTCACCCAATAGAGAGATAACAAAGGAAAACTGACAAAACCTGCCACGCCTAAAAAAGTGAAGGCGGCATAATGCCAGAATTCCAAAGGAAGGGAGGTTTTCTGTGAACCCTCGCTCGCTTTAGCTTCCAACGTTTGCGGATCAGGGACTTTCCAACGCGCAACGAATAAGAAAACCACCACCAAAATAGCGGGCAGCCAGAGCCAATGGAAACCACTCTGATAATTTTTATTGATCAGGAAGGCTAGGGAAAGAACGAGCGGACCGAGAATTGCACCAGTTTGATCGAGAAATTCATGCAGCCCAAAACCCCAGCCACGTCCGGTTTGATGGGTTGCATGAGAGATAAGGGTATCTCGGGCCGGCGAGCGGATGGCTTTGCCGATCCGTTCCAAAATTAATAGCGCAGCCGCTATCTGCCAACTGCCAGCAAATGCCAGCAGGGGAATGCATAAAATTAGTCCATAACCAATAAAGGTAGCCAACCAGTAAGCTCGCGTTCGATCGGCGACGTAACCAGAGACCAGACGCAAACCATATCCCAGAAATTCCCCCAAACCTGATACCGCTCCAACCACCACTGCGCCGGCGCCTAGAAAAGCCAGATAGGGACCGCTGATGCTGCGCGCCGATTCATAGACGATATCCCCAAACGCGCTGACCAGCCCCATCATCAAAATGAAAGAAATGGCTGTTTGTCGCTCTGTCTTCATGTAAGGCTCCCTTCGTGGTTTTCGAGGTCACGAATTTCATCCCACAACTGGCGAGCTTTCTCCACAGCTTCGCGCAGGGCAAACTCACCTTTTTGGGTAGCGCGGTAATACTTGCGCACCTTGCCAGCCACAACCCGCTTTTCCGCCACCAGATACCCATCTCTTTCCAGCTTGTGAAAGATCGGGTAAAGCGTCCCAGGGCTGATTTGATAGCCGTGGCGGCTTAGCTCTTGCAGGAAATCCAAACCATAGATTGGTTCCTTAAGCGCGTGGTAGAGAATATGTATGCGGATAAAACCAAGGAAGAAATCCCGAAACATCGAGTGCCTGTCCAATGCTTTATCGTTAATCGTTATCGGTTTTCGATTATAAATTCTAAAAATTTATTCATCAAGAGACACTCGCTCTGGCTCAAACAATCATCTATGGGGTTGCGGGACAGGAATTCGAGTTCAGGAACAATGCGTTATGAGACGGTAGCCTTAAAGGCGCGGCGAAAACGGTCAATGGTGCGTCGGATCGAGTGCCAGATATACAAAATAAGATAGGAAATCGCAAGGATGGCATTGACAAGCGCAAAAATTATTAACGCTTTCATTCTTCATGCTCCTGCGGTTGAAACGATTGTTTATCCAAGTGACAAAAACTTCTCGCCAGGCTTGTATCAGAGATAACTCTCCATAGAGATTATTTCTAGATTGGCATTATATCAAACCTTTGTATGAAAAGAATAAGAATTCTCTGCCTGTCAGTAACAACCTACCATCACAAGTCGGGTTGATAATTTGCTGAGAAAATCGTCCACGAATTGATCACGAATAAACGAATGGGAATGCTATTCGTGCATTCGTGAAATATTCGTGGACGGTCTGTCTTGCCAAATAGAGCCTTTGGTATTTGTAAGTAATTACGTCTGTCAGCCTGATGAGAGACTTGACTTCCGGTTAAAAAGTTTGTTTGACCACTTAGCGGGTATCTTTGACGAGGAATACAATTATCCGCTCGGCGCTGGCTGCAATTCGCTCTTTAGACGTACTGAAGACGGAACAAAGTAACGGGGATTTTCCACCCTGTTAACCCCGTGTCTTACTTTGTTCAAAAGGAAGGGATGATCGGTTTCAGAGCTAGCCTTAATTCAAGAATTTGGCTAATACGTCGCTGCACTCCATCAGGAGATATTCTTCCCCATCGATCTTGAACTCTGTGCCGGTGTACTTCGGAAACAAAACTTTGTCGTTAACTTTTAGACACACTTCTTCCGAGTCGCCCACTGCAACCACGATACCGGTTTGGGGTTTCTCTTTTGCCGTTTCGGGGATATATAATCCCGAAGCCGTTTTGGACTCCTGGTCCAGGGGTTTGATCAGGACACGCGTTCCAAGGGGTTGAATTTTCAATTCGCTCATTTTCTACCTCCAATCAAGATTTGGTTTATTTCAAACCTAAATACTGATCGATTTTTGCCCGATCGAATCCCACCACAATTTTGCCGCCAATATCAATGACCGGCACGCCGCTTTGACCCGATCGACGAACCATATCGCGCGCTGCAGCAGGGTCTCGGCTAACATCGACATCGCGGAACTGTATCCCCCGCTCGCGAAAATACCGCTTGGCAGCATTGCAGAAAGAGCAGGTGGGGGTCGTAAAGATGATCACTTTAGGTTGTGGTTTTGTCTGAGTTGCCATCTCCTTGCTTCTCCAACCGAGAGATTCACAAAGTCAACGAATTAGATGCATTGGGTAAGGAAAGGTTACATCCTTATTTGCAATTCAGCAGCCGGTTCGCATGACCTTCCACTTGGAGGCTCATCGTCTCCTGCACTGTCAGACATACCTGCGATTCGACCTGTGACACCCGGCCCGAAAAACAAACCCGGATTTCAGCATAAATGCGATAAAATATGGCGCAATGTCTGACAAGACTACAGCGCGTACCCTTGCCCAAAGCAGAAAGGAAAACCTTCATGGCAAAATATCGCATAGCTTGGCTGCCAGGCGACGGAATTGGTAAGGATGTATTGGATGCGGCTCGCATTGTCCTCGACCGTCTTGATTTAGACGCAGAAATTATTCACGGCGACATCGGCTGGGAATTTTGGTGCCAAGAAGGCGACCCGCTTCCCCAGCGCACCATTGATCTCCTCCAAACGGTCGATGCCGCCTTGTTCGGAGCCATTACCTCAAAACCGAGCGATGCTGCTGAAGCTGAACTTGTCCCCGAACTACAAGGGAAAGGCCTGGTCTATCGCTCTCCGATTGTCAGGTTGCGCCAACGCTTCGATTTGTATATCTGTCTCAGACCATGCAAAGCCTACGCAGGTAATCCGCTTAATTATCAAGAGCAAATCGATCTGATCGTCTTTCGGGAGAATACAGAGGATTTATATGCCGGAGTGGAATTCTCGCCTGTCCCGGCCGAAGTTCAGGCAACGCTCGCAAAACATGCCGCCAATTTTGCGCCTTTCAAAGATCTCCCCGGCGACCAGTTTGCCATTTCCTGCAAGGTCAACACGCGGTCGGCGTCACAGCGCATCGTGCGAGCTGCCTTTGAGTATGCGCGCAAATACAGACGCCGAAAAGTGACCATCATCCATAAAGCCAATGTCGTGCGGGCTTCAGATGGCCTCTTTCTGCAAGCAGCGCGTGATGTAGCAAAAGAATACCCCGACATTCAATGGGAAGAAGCCAATGTCGATGCCATCTGCATGTGGCTTTTGAAGAACCCCTTGAATTATGATGTGTTGGTAGCTCCCAATCTTTATGGCGACATCATCTCCGATTTGTGTGCCCAAATGGTTGGTGGGCTGGGCTTTGGTTGTTCGGGCAACATCGGCGAGAAACTGGCGGTGTTTGAACCAACCCATGGCTCGGCGCCCAAGTACGCCGGTCAATATAAAGTGAACCCAATTGCCACCATCCTGTCGGCAAAGATGATGCTGGATTGGCTTGGTGAAACCGAAAAAGCCCAGCGACTGGAGGCCGCCATCGCGGCGGTCATTGCCGAAGGACGGGTGCGCACCTACGATATGGGCGGTAGCCATTCCACCCTTGAGATGGCAAAAGCCATCGCCGAAAAGTTATAATCGGGTTATTTCCTTGGAGGTAGAACAATGGGTATGACGATGGTGGAAAAAATCCTTGCCAGAGCCAGCGATCGGAAGCAAGTTTTCCCCGGCGAAGTCCTGGAACCGCGCGTTGATCTGGCAATGTCGCATGAAAACTCTGCCCTGGTGATCAATCAATTCCTAGAGATTTTCAAAGGCACCGGATTGGAACCAAAAGTTTGGGATCCATCCCGGATAGCCATTATTTTCGATCATCGTGTGCCGGCCGAAAGCGCCAAAACCGCCACCAACCAGAAAAAGATTCGTCAGTTTGTGCGCCAACAAGGCATCCAAAAATTTCACGATATTCGCGGCGATGAAGGCGGTATCTGTCATCAGGTGTTGGCCGAATCTGGCTATGTCTTGCCTGGCTACGTAGTGGTGGGTACCGATAGCCACACCACCACCCACGGCGCTTTAGGGGCATTTGCCTTCGGGGTCGGTGCTACCGAAATGGCGAGCGTTTGGACCTTAGGACGGGTGCTGAATGTCGAGGTGCCGGCGACAATTAAAGTGAACCTGCGCGGCAAAATTCCCCCTTTTGTCGGCGCTAAGGATGTCATTCTAGCCTTGATCGGCCAGATTTCCGCCCAAGGAGCTAATTTTAAGGTGTTGGAATTTCACGGCGATACGATTCGGCGCCTGCCTACTTCTGGTAGATTGACCCTGTGCAATATGGCGATTGAAGCTGGCGCAACCAGCGGCATCATTCCACCCGATGAGGAAACCTGGCGGTATTTGCGCACCGAATGTGGCCTGACCGAACCCAATATCGATTTATTCCCCGACCCTGACGCTACGTATGCAGAGGTGGTTGAGCTGGATGTCTCAACGCTTACGCCAATGGTGGCCTTCCCTCACGCGGTGGACAACGTAAAGCCGGTTGAAGAGGCTTATGGGATCCCTGTCGATCAAATCATGATCGGCTCTTGTACCAACGGGCGATTGGATGATATTGAGATTGCCGCCAGGATTTTGCGCGGCAAGAAAATCGCTCGCACCGTGCGCTTACTGGTATTTCCCGCTTCTTATCGCATTTATCATCAAGCCCTGGATAAAGGCTATATCAAAGACTTGCTGGAAGCCGGTGCCGTGGTGATGAATCCCGGTTGCGGGCCTTGTCTTGGCGTACACGAAGGCGTCCTGGGTGACGGCGAAGTGTGCTTATCCACCACCAATCGTAATTTCAAAGGCCGCATGGGCAACCCAAATGCCGAAGTTTACCTTTGCTCACCGGCTGTGGCGGCTGCAAGCGCCTTAAGCGGCGTGATTACCGATCCCCGCCAGATTGAACTCCCGCTTATTGAAAACAATCCAGAAGAAGACTGAGATGGCAAAGGTTGTCCTTACCCTCGGAGATGACATCTCAACCGATCACATCTACCCCGGCCGCTACATGGCAACTGTCTTGCCTGCTGAAACGCCGCAATATGCCTTTGCCGACTATCCATTAAACAAAAAACTCAATAGCGGTCAAATTCCGCCTGAGAGCATCATTGTGGCCGGCGAAAACTTTGGCTGTGGTTCCTCGCGCGAGCAGGCAGTTTCTGCGCTAAAAGGCTGGGAATTGGTGATTATCGCCAGGAGTTTTGCACGCATCTTCTTTCAAAATGCAGTCAATCTCGGTCTGAAGGTAGTCATCTGTCCAACCATTGAAGCTGAAGAAGGCGATCAGCTCGAGGTGACCGAAGATGCGGTGATCAACCATAGTAAGGGCAAGCGTTTTCCAATCATCCCCTTACCGGCAGCGCGAAAAGCCATCATTGATGCTGGCGGTTTAATTGCCTACACCCGCCAAAGGCTACTGGCGGAGCGTAAGATCAGCAGCTAAAATTTACCGCACATCGTATTTCGCCTGACTTCATAAAGACCGTACCCCCGTAACATCCTATCGAAGCGCAGGGCTTTATTGCGGCGCGCTTGCTGACATGACAAACTGACCAAGAAAAGGGGGAATTTTTTGGACAAAGCGTCTCTTGACGCTCCTCGACTCTCTCCTATAATAACGACCAATTAAGTCGTATATAATAAACAAGGCAATGAAGATCTCCAAAAAATGTGACTATGCCCTTCGCGCCCTGATGACCCTGGCCGAAAATTATGGCAGTGGCCCGCTCTCAATTCGCCAACTGGCACAACGCAATTTCGTGCCAAAACGCTTCCTTGAGCACATCATGCTCGATCTGAAAGCGAAGGGATGGGTTGCCAGTCAGTCCGGCAAGCACGGTGGCTACCTCTTAGCTAAAGACCCTGACGAAATCTTCATCGGTGAAGTGGTGCGCTATTTTGATGGCTTGCTGGCGCCGATCAGTTGTGTGTCGATTAATCATTACCAGGCTTGCCCGCTTGAACCAACCTGCCGCTTCCGCCGCCTCTTCCTGGTTATCCGCAACGAGATTGCTCATGTATTGGATCAGACCAGTCTCAGCGCCGCTTTGGGCGGCAAGCCGGTAGAGCGCAAAGAGATATTTGACGACGCTCTCATCGGTGGAGCAGGAATTTAGAGTTAACCGAAAGCCAAAGGACAATCGGTTGTCCTGTGAACCTGTCAGAGAAGGAGTAAAAAATGGCAAAAATCGCAAACGATGTCACAGAACTGATCGGCAACACCCCCCTTGTCCGCCTGAATCGGGTAACGGTGGGCGCTAAGGCAGAAGTTGTTGCCAAGTTAGAATTTTACAATCCGGCCAAAAGCGTGAAAGATCGGATCGGCTTTTCAATGATTGATGCAGCGGAAAAGGCCGGGATTTTAACAAAGGATAAAACTATCGTTGAACCCACCAGCGGTAACACAGGTATCGCCCTCGCCATGGTTGCGGCTGCCAGAGGATATAAACTGATCCTCTTCATGCCCGAAACGATGTCCAGAGAAAGGCGCATTCTCTTGCGCGCTTATGGCGCCGAACTGGTTTTGACGCCTGGTGCAGAAGGGATGGCCGGCGCCATCCAACGCGCCGAAGAGCTGGTGAATTCCAATCCGGACAAATACTTTTTGCCGCAACAATTCAAGAATCCGGCCAATCCTGAAATCCATCGGCGCACAACGGCTGAGGAAATCTGGCGGGATACGGACGGCAAGGTAGATATGGTCGTCGCCGGGGTTGGAACGGGAGGCACCATCACCGGAATCGGAGAAGTGCTCAAACCACGCAAACCATCTTTCAAAGCCATTGCGGTCGAACCAGAAGCCTCTCCAGTCCTTTCAGGCGGCGAAAAAGGACCGCATCCGATTCAAGGCATTGGTGCCGGCTTCATCCCCGAAGTCTTGAATACCCGGATTTACGATGAAGTGATTCGGGTTCGCAACGAAGACGCTTTCGAGATGGCGCGGCGGGTTGCCCGCGAGGAAGGCCTGCTCATTGGCATCTCAGCCGGCGCAGCTACGTGGGCAGCCCTCCAGGTTGCCCATCGCCCGCAGAACGCTGGCAAACTCATTGTGGTCATCATCCCGTCCTTCGGCGAGCGCTACCTCTCCACAGCTCTGTACGCAGATTTAGCAGATTAGCTCACTACCCTAATTCTATTCTAAGGAGTACATCATGGAAGCACCCCAACGTCAATTTGGATTTTCCACCCGACAACTTCACGCCGGCTATGCCCCCGATCCGACAACTGGGAGTCGCGCTGTCCCAATCTATCAAACCACCAGCTATCAATTCAAAAGCACCGAACATGCGGCCAACCTTTTTGCCTTAAAAGAGTTGGGCAATATCTACACCCGCATCATGAATCCGACTACGGATGTATTGGAAAAGCGGGTTGCAGACCTGGAAGGCGGAGTGGCCGGTCTGGCTGCCAGCAGTGGCCATGCAGCCCAAATCCTTGCCATTCTCACCCTTGCTGAAAACGGCGATCATATCGTCTCCTCCAGCCGTCTCTATGGCGGAACTTACAATCAGTTCCATTACACCCTGCCCAAGATGGGCATCGAGGTCACCTTTGTCGATCCGACCAACCCGCAAAATTTCGCCGCAGCCATTCGCCCGAACACGAAAATCATCTACGGGGAGACCCTCGGAAACCCGGATATTTCTGTCTTTCCATTTGAGGAAGTAGCCGAAATTGCCCAAAAGCATCACCTTGTGCTGATGATCGATAACACTTTGGCAACACCCTACCTTTTCCGTCCCATCGAGTGGGGCGCCAACGTCGTCACGCACAGCACAACCAAATTCCTGGGCGGTCACGGCACAACCATTGGTGGCTTGATCGTAGACGGTGGCAATTTTGACTACCGCCAGGGCAATTATCCCAACTTCACTCAGCCAGATCCTTCCTATCACGGTTTAGTCTATGCTGACCTGGAGCAGAGCGGATTACCGCCATTTGCGATTAAGGCTAGGGTGCAAATGCTGCGCGATATCGGCGCTTGCCAAGCGCCGTTCAACTCCTGGCAAACATTACAGGGCATTGAAACCCTTTCCTTACGCATGGAACGCCATGTCCAAAACGCCCAAGCCGTTGCCGAATTTCTCGAGCAACATCCCAAAGTCAATTGGGTCACCTATCCCGGCCTCAAAAGCCATCCGGACTATGAGCGGGCGAAGCGCTATCTTCCTAAAGGCGCCGGGGCAATTCTCGGCTTCGGAATCAAGGGGGGATTAGAGGCCGGCAGAAAGTTTATTGAACGCTTACAGCTCTTCAGTCACCTGGCAAACGTTGGGGATGCCAAATCCCTGGCAATCCATCCAGCTACCACCACCCACAGTCAGCTCTCGCCCGAAGAACAGCTTTCCGCAGGAGTTAGCCCTGACTTTATCCGCCTGAGCATCGGGATCGAGGATATTGACGATATCCTGTGGGACTTAGACCAGGCTCTCCAGTTTTGAGCAGACCAGAGAAACCATTGAATCCAACCAGAAAGTAGGTGCAACAATGCCTGTCATTATTCCCTCTACCCTTCCTGCCCGCGAAATCCTTCAAAAAGAAAACATTTTTGTCATGGGCGAAGAGCGGGCTTTGCATCAAGACATTCGCCCGCTTGAGTTAGCAATTTTGAACTTAATGCCGACCAAAGTTGCCACCGAAACGCAACTCCTACGTCTGATCGGGAACAGTCCTTTGCAGGTGAAAATCACTTTGTTGCATACCGCAACCCATGAGAGCAAGAACACCTCTGCCGAACACTTACTCAACCACTACAAAACCTTTTCTCATGTTCAAAAGCGCAAGTTCGATGGTCTGATCATCACCGGCGCGCCGGTCGAGCAGATGGAATTTGAAGAAGTCGATTACTGGCAGGAACTGGTTGATATTATGGATTGGGCAGAGGAAAACGTCGAGTCAACGTTTTACTTGTGTTGGGGGGCTCAGGCCGGTTTATACCATCGGTATGGCATCCCAAAGTACCCCTTGCCGCGCAAGATGTTTGGGGTATTTGAGCATAAACCCTTGATCCGCACGGCAAAACTCTTGCGTGGTTTTGATGATGTTTTCTACGCACCTCATTCGCGCCATACCGAAGTGCGCCGCGAAGATATTGAAAAAGTAGCTGAGCTTGATATCCTTTCCGAGTCGGATGAAGCCGGCATTTATATTGTCGCAACGAAAGATGGCCGCCATATCTTCGTGACCGGTCATTCCGAATATGATCCTCTGACCCTCAAGAGTGAATACGAGCGAGATCTCAGCAAAGGCTTGCCGATCGATATTCCCAAAAATTACTTTCCGCACGACGATCCCACTCAGACACCAATTGTTCGCTGGCGGGCGCACTCGAACTTGCTCTACACGAACTGGCTGAATTACTACGTCTATCAGGTGACTCCCTACGACCTTAATCAAATTCCCAAAGGGATATATACGGATTTTTGATCGACAGGCTGATTGAGGCACAAATCTCACTATCCTCTTCAATAGAGAGCTGAAGTCATCCTTCAGCTCTCTGAATTTATAAGCAAGTCAGCCAGAAGCTCAATTTTGTTTTACAATTAGGGCATGAATGCCCAACATACTCAATGGATTACCGAAACCCTTGAACAGCTTCAAAGAACGCGCGTAATTCCCCGCCTTTGGGCTCACGATCACACGCTCTGGAGCTCGGAACCCACCGAAATTAACAACCGCCTGGGATGGTTACATTGCACAGAATGGATGCCAAACCGCCTTCACCAACTCACCGCCCTGGTTAAAGGACTGCAAAAAGAGGGTTACCGTCAAGCGGTTTTATTGGGGATGGGTGGTTCCAGTCTAGCCCCCCAGGTCTTTCGCCAGGTTTTTGGGGTGCAAGAAGGTTTTCTTGATCTACGAGTTATTGACACGACCGACCCGGATACTATTGCACGGGAAGAAGAGCAGTTAGATTATCGCAAAACCATCTTCATCGTTTCAACCAAATCAGGCGGCACCGTTGAAACCTTTTCCCTCTTTCGGTATTTTTATAACCGTTGCCGCAGCGAATTAGCCGAGAATGAGGTTGGCGCTCACTTTCTCGCCATCACCGACCCAGGCAGCACCCTTGCAGAACTGGCAGAACAGTTGCGCTTCCGAGCCCTCTTCCTGAACGACCCGAACATTGGCGGACGCTATTCAGCCCTTTCTCTTTTCGGGATGTTACCGGCTGCGTTGGTGGGGGTTGACCTGCATACTTTTCTGGAACAAGCCGCCCAGGCAGTGCAGCTAAGCCAGGAGGAAACCCTTGCCCCTGAATGCCAGAATCCAGCCGCGATGTTAGGCGCAGCCATCGGCGCTATGGCTTTGCATGGCAAGGATAAGATTACCTTCTTGACCTCTCCAAGCCTGGAAAGCTTTGGCGACTGGGCGGAACAACTGCTTGCCGAGAGCAGCGGCAAGTCCGGCAAAGGTATCTTACCGGTTGTGCGTGAGCCAGTTGGTAGCCCTGACGAATATGGCTCAGATCGATTTTTTGTCTATTTGCGCTTAAACGGTGAAGAAGTTTTTGACAATCTCACGATAGCCCTGCAGGAAAGAGGCCATCCGGTATTGATTCTACCCCTGGCCGGTCGGTATAACCTGGCTGAGCAATTTTTTTATTGGGAGGTGGCAACCGCCATTGCCTGTCACTTAATCGGCGTCCATCCCTTTGATCAACCGAATGTCGAAGAGACCAAAGCCCTTACCCGCCAGGTGATCACGACGTTCAGAGAGAAAGGCAAGCTTACTACCACCAAACCCGAATTCTATGGGGAAAGCGTTGAGATTTTTGGAATGGCTTCCATTGCCAGTCCCGACGAAGCCTTGCTAAAGTTTTTATCCACTGCTGCCCCTCCAGCCTACATTGCCATCCAGGCTTTCTTACCCTACAGCGGTGAAATCGATCAGGCCTTACAATCCCTGCGGGTAGCCCTGCGGCGGCAAACAGGGTGCGCGGTCACCCTGGGGTACGGGCCGCGCTATCTTCATTCAACCGGTCAACTCCATAAAGGCGATGCCGGCAATGGCTATTTCCTTCAATTCACCTGTGACCCGCAAGGCAATGATCTGCCCATTCCGGACGAGTTTGGATCGTCACACGCCAGCCTTTGTTTTGGCGACCTCAAGCTCGCCCAAGCTCTGGGCGATCAGCAGGCATTGCTCAATCAAGGACGGCGCGTCTTGCGTTTTCATCTCAAAAAGGATTTGTCCCCGAATATCCTCTCTCTTATCCCTAAGAATCTTGAGGAGAACAATCCTACACCGGTTGACCCTGCTAAAGGAGACTAGTTCTCCGCAAAATGGGAGGCAAAATGGCATTTACAGCCCAACAAATTCACGAACTGATCAATGAGCATCACGAACATTGCTGTGACGGTTATGGGCCAGATCAAATCTGCGTGCGGATTGTCGCCATTGCAGAACTGCCCAGTCGCTTTGGTCAGTTTCACGTGGTCGCGTTTTACAACAACAAGGATGGCAAGGAACATGCCGCTCTGGTGCATGGGGATGTGTTGGGTGCCGAGAACGTACCCGTGCGCATCCATTCAGAATGTCTGACCGGAGATGTGTTTGGCTCTTTACGATGCGATTGCCGCGACCAATTGGAAACTGCTCTGCGAACCATTGGCAAAATGGAAAACGGCATCCTCCTTTACTTGCGCCAGGAAGGACGCGGAATTGGCTTCATCAATAAAATCCGCGCTTATAGCTTACAAGACCACGGTTTAGATACCGTAGAAGCCAATCTAGCCCTCGGTTTCCGTGACGATGAACGCGAGTACTGGATTGCTGCCCATATGCTGGACTCCTTACGGGTGCGCTCTATTCGCTTGATGACCAACAACCCGCGCAAAATCGAGGAATTGAAACGGTATGGAATCCGCATCACCGAACGCATTCCCCTCGTCATCCCTCCCAATCCCTATAACGAGTTCTACCTCAAAACGAAAGCCTTGAAATCCGGACATTACATCGATCCAAACGGGAAACGGCGCATCCAAGAGCAGATTGATCTGCCTCTCATCGAAGGCATGTCGCTGGACTTAAGCGAATCGGGAGAAGAATAATGGACAAACCAGGTATCGTCGTGATTGCAGGTGCCACCAGCCCAACCGGGCAGGCTATTGCGCGCCGGTTTGCTCGCGATGGCGCCCTTTTGGCCCTTTTCTCGCGCGATGCTGAGAAATTATCCCACTTGACCCAGACAATCGGTTTGTCGTCACAGCACTCGTTGACCGCTGCGCTCGATTTCCGCCAGGCTCAAGCAGCGAGCCAGGCTGCCGAGATGGTGCAAACCAGGTTTACGCGATGCGATGTGTTGATCAATCTAATTGGCGGCTGGCTCGGGGGAAAAACGATTGAGGAGTTCGAACCCGCCGATTACGCCACCATGTTAGACCAACATTTTTGGACAACCTTACATCTGGTACGAGCATTCCTGCCTCTCTTACGGCTGTCATCGCGAGGGCGAGTGGTGATTGTTAGTTCTCCTTCAGCCAGCCTACCCCCAGCCCAAAGCGCTCCATACGCCATCGCCAAAGCTGCTCAGGAAACCTTGCTCCTCACTCTAGCTCAAGAAATCAAAGGCACTTCTCTTACTGCGAATATCTTGCGCGTTAACGCCATTGACGTCCAGAGCTTGCGCCAAAAAGAACCCTCTCCCAAAACCGCCTCCTGGACTACACCCGAAGAGATTGCCGATACGATCGCCTTTTTGTGCAGCGAATCGGCCCAGATGATCAACGGCGCCAGGATACCCCTGTATGGCAGCCCTTGAGAGGCTTTCAGGTATAATGAGGAAAATCCTATATTGGAAGGATGCTATGAAAACCAAATCGCCCCGACGCCCAAGCTGGCTTGCATTGGTCGTTATCTTGATCACTCTTCTGGCATGTTCAACCGCCAATTTGCTTCCTGCGGGGTCAACACCCACGCCTGAACCTTCTGCAACAGCGGCAGAACCACCCACCGCCACGGTTGATTTTGCCGCTCAAACGGCCGTCGCTCAGGAAACGCAGGCTGCCCTGGATGCCCAAGCCACTCAAGCGGCCGCCCAGCAA